>Ga0315290_10000920_pt1 | contig 19905 bp, 15 predicted proteins | sample YL17G12_0_MG_FD_203627 | JGI IMG/M metagenome (GOLD analysis project Ga0315290, IMG submission 203627) | Sediment microbial communities from Yellowstone Lake, YNP, Wyoming, USA - YL17G12_0 | ecosystem: Environmental > Aquatic > Freshwater > Lake > Sediment | place: USA: Wyoming | collected... | reverse complement strand
TTCTTGACGGCGTCTTCCCAGGTTAGACCGAGTATTTTTTCAACAAGCCAGCCTCCGGTCATAAACATCAGGTTCTGGTATTGCCATGTCTCCCGAAAACCGGCGCTCGGTTTGAGATATCTGAGCCTGTCATATAGTTCCTTCCGGCTGGCGGATGAACCATACCACACCAAGTCATGCCTCGGAAGACCGGACCTGTGAGAAAGCAGATCTATTAGAGTCATGTTTTCAGCGGCAAATTGATCGTATAGATTGAAGTCCGATAAGTATTCTCTAATAGGTTTTCTCCAATCCAATTTTCCCTGATCAACGAGGATCCCAATCGTAGTTACGGTGAAAGCCTTCGTAGATGATCCGATGGCGAACAGCGTGTCGGGCGTTACCGGTAGTTTCTTCTCAACGTCCCTGAAACCGTATCCTTTAGCAAATGCCGTCTTTCCATCTTTCACGACCACAATCGCAAGCCCGGGAACCTTCCAATCCATCATAACCATTTCAACCCAGGCATCGAATCCCTTTAAATCTATCCCGGTCTTTTCTTTTGCAGCTGCAATGCTGCTTAACGAAATAATGCTTGCGATAAGAATCATTAACAGAATCGGGCGCATAATCTTCTGCATTTTATCCTCCTCTTCTAAGGGATATTAACGATGAACAATTGATTTGGTTTCGTTTATAAGTGGGTTTTGTAAAATGCGCCTGCCTTTTGCCTCGAAAAACAGCTGTTATGGATTGGGTTAAAAATTGAATGGTCGGGGCGAGAGGATTTGAACCTCCGACTTCCTGGTCCCGAACCAGGCGCGCTACCAGACTGCGCTACGCCCCGAGGGATGTTAAATTAACATCACTTTATTCCGATGTCAAAGGCGATTAGGAAGAAAGAGCTGACGGAGATGATTAATTTGCCAGATAGAATGCCTGTCATTGTGGCAGAGTGGAAAAAAGAGGACAAATTGACGCAATTCTGCCACATACATTATTATTGGCTCTTATTAGGGAGCGTAACACATTGATTTATAAGGACATATATCCAGGCATTGTTTCTGTCGCTATAATTTGTTGGCATATGAATTGCTCAATATATAAGTGCCACGGAAATGAATTAACATATTACCTCCTTACTTACCCCGCCGGCAGGTCGCCCCACCTGCCGGTACTTTTTTTCACTCTAATTTCATTTTTTCCCATTTCCGGTTTTTCCATTTATAATGTTATCCCGCTGTTGTTTTTAACGGATTTTCTGAATATGAAAGCAAAATTTCATTTTCTTGGCACGGGCACTTCGATTGGAACGCCTATGATCGGATGTAGCTGCAAGGTATGCAAATCGGAAAATCCGAGAAATAAAAGACTTAGGTGCAGTGCTGTTATTGTATTTGAAAATGGCCTAAATATCCTTATCGATGCTTCGACCGACCTCCGGCAGCAAGCTTTGCATCATAATATAAACAGGCTGGATGCAGTGTTGCTGACCCACCATCATGCGGACCATATCTTCGGATTGGATGACCTGCGGGTTTACAATTACCACCAGAATGAAAGTATCCCGGTCTATACCCCGAAGAAATCACTGGCGGAAGTTAAAAAGGTTTACAGTTACGCTTTCACAAGCCAACCCCCCAAAGGAGGCTTCCTTCGAATGGAATTGATCCCTGTTTGGAGCGAATCGTTCGAGATCAAGGGGATAAATATAGTGCCTGTACCGGTCAATCACGGGGAGATAAAAATTCTCGGATACAGGATCGGAAATCTGGCGTATCTGACCGATGTGAGCGCAATTCCTGAAAAATCATTGAAACTCCTGCGGGAGCTCGGTATCCTTATCCTCTCGGCTTTAAGATATAAACCGCATCCAAAACATCTGAACGTGGATCAGGCAGTGGAGACGGCAAAGCGGATCGGTGCTGAGCGGACATATTTCACACATATCTCGCATTGGGTGGAACATACCGAAATGGAAAAGGTGTTGCCGGAAGGGATGAAACCTGCATATGACGGCTTGATTACGGAATTCGATCTATGAAGATAATCAGAGATTTTAACGATATAGATTATAAGTTCAAGAAACCGGTATTAACCATTGGCAAGTTCGATGGCGTTCATCTGGGCCATATTGGGCTGATCGGGAAAGTGATTGAAAGGGCATCCGCTTTGAAAGGAACGGCTGCCGCTCTTACCTTCGAGCCCCACCCTAAAAAAATTCTATTGCCGCAGGAACGGATCGAATTGATTACCACGCCCGGACAGAAAAGGGAACTTCTCGAAAAAGCCGGGTTGGAAATCCTTTTCGTTCAAAAATTCTCCAGCGGATTCTCTATCCGTGGACCTGAGGAATTCGTAAAAGATGTCCTTGTCGGGAAGATCGGCATACACACCCTCGTCCTTGGGACAGATTTCTCTTTCGGCAGGAGCGCTATCGGCGATCATAGACTTATGAAAAAGTTCGGGGAAGATTTCGGATTCGAGGTTGCCCTCGTCCCACCGGTCGTCTATGGAAAGAGGCAGGTATCCAGCACTCATATACGCGATCTGATAAAAATGGGAAAAATGAAGAACGTCGCGAACTTTCTCGGGAGATTTTATTTCGTGGATGGCAAGGTTATCCGCGGCGAGGGAAGGGGCAGAGAGATGCATGTCCCGACTGCGAATATTCTTGCGGAAAACGAATTGATTCCGCCTCAAGGCGTTTATGCCACATACCTCGAAACGGAAGGGAAGAGATACGATTCAGTCACGAACATCGGCGTCCGTCCCACATTCGGCGGCAGTTATCTTTCAATCGAAAGCAATTTGATGGAAGTGGAAATGGATCTCTATGGAAGATATGTAAGGTTGCATTTCGTCCAGAGGATGAGGGATGAGAGAAGATTCGATTCGGTCAACCTTTTAAGAATTCAGATACGCAAAGATATTCGCAGGGCATTAAAAATATTATACGAAAAGGTCCTTTGGTGAAGAAGGCGGAATCGGGAAGAATTGCGCTGTAAGTAATACATTTGGACTGAAAAATAATTGCATCTCAATCAATTTCTTTTTGAAATTTAGCTTGAAACTGTAAAAGTTTTTGGTATATTTGCCGTTCTCGATGTGTTGGCAGAAGCCAAAGGCGAATCCAACGCTTTTTACGGAAAAACGCCGTATTTTTTTTTGCTGTTTTGAAAAACGCAAGGTGGATTTTTGTCTTAAAAACAACTGGATTTATTGCATGAATGATCGCATTGTGGTATCATTCTTGCTTTCCGCTGGCGTAGCTCAGTCGGTAGAGCAGCTGATTTGTAATCAGCGGGTCGGGGGTTCAATTCCTCTCGCCAGCTCCAGGATTTGATATTTGATTATTCGGGGAGGTTCCCGAGCGGTCAAAGGGAACAGACTGTAAATCTGTCGCCAAATGGCTTCGGAGGTTCGAATCCTCCCCTCCCCACCATATTTTGAGCACGCGGGAATAGCTCAATTGGCTAGAGCATCAGCCTTCCAAGCTGAGGGTTGCGGGTTCGATCCCCGTTTCCCGCTCCATGCCCACGTAGCTCAGGTGGCAGAGCACTTCCTTGGTAAGGAAGGGGTCATGAGTTCGAGTCTCATCGTGGGCTCCATTATTCCTTTTGAAGGCGAAGAACAGGAGGACATATGGCGAAAGAGAAATTTAATCGGTCTAAGCCGCATGTGAATGTAGGCACGATAGGTCACGTGGATCATGGGAAGACGACGCTGACGGCAGCGATAACGAAGGTATTGGCGAAAGCGATATCCGGGAACGCGTTTGTGGCGTTTGACCAGATAGACAAGGCTCCGGAAGAGAAAGAGCGCGGGATCACGATAGCGACGGCGCATGTTGAGTACCAGACGGAAAAGCGTCATTACGCTCACGTTGACTGCCCGGGCCACGCGGACTACATCAAGAATATGATCACGGGCGCCGCTCAGATGGACGGAGCGATACTTGTTGTGAGCGCGGCTGACGGCCCGATGCCTCAGACGAGCGAGCATATTCTTCTCGCTCGGCAGGTTGGCGTTCCGTACATAGTCGTGTTTCTGAACAAGGTTGATATGGTAGACGATCCGGAGTTGCTGGACTTGGTTGAGTTGGAGGTTCGGGAATTGCTGACCAAGCATGAATTTCCCGGTGACGCGATACCGGTCGTTCGCGGCTCCGCACTGCAGGCTTTGGAGAAGGGCACCGGCGAAAAGGATGACCCGGCGAGCAAGTGCATCTTCGACCTGATGGAAGCGGTTGACAGTTACATACCAATTCCGGCCCGCGACATTGACAAACCGTTTCTGATGCCTCTCGAGGATGTTTTTTCGATCAGCGGGCGCGGCACGGTTGTTACGGGCAGGGTGGATCGCGGCCAGATCAAGGTTGGCGAGGAAGTGGAGATCGTCGGGATTCGCGACACGTTCAAGCGGGTTGTTACGGGCGTTGAGATGTTCAAGAAGTTGCTTGATTACGGTCAGGCGGGCGACAACTTAGGCCTCTTGCTTCGCGGCACAGAGCGCGACGAGGTTGAGCGCGGACAGGTTGCGGCGGCTCCTGGCAGCATCACGCCTCATACGAAATTCCAGGCATCGGTTTACATTCTGACGAAAGAGGAAGGCGGGCGTCATACGCCGTTTTTCCAGGGATATCGTCCTCAGTTTTACTTCAGGACGACGGACGTCACGGGCGTAGCCACCCTCCCGGAAGGGACGGAGATGGTGATGCCCGGGGATAACGTTAGTTTAAAGATCGAGTTGATCACGCCGATAGCGATGGAGAAGGGTCTGCGCTTCGCCATCCGTGAGGGCGGCCGCACAGTCGGCGCCGGCGCGATCAGCGAGATATATGAATAAGGCGGTAATTTAGATGCGCAACCGTGAAATAGTGAATTTGGCTTGCGAAGTTTGCGGCAGAAGAAACTATACGGCAACTCGCAATAAAAAGCTCAATAAAGAAAAAATTTCTTTAAAGAAATATTGCAGGTTTGACCGAAAACATACTTTGCATAAAGAGTCGAAATAAATTGGATTCCCGGTAGGCCAGTAGCTCAGTTTGGTAGAGCTCCGGTCTCCAAAACCGGTGGTCGGGGGTTCGAGTCCCTCCTGGCCTGCCATTAATTTTGAGGTTAGAAGAAAATGATTGGAAAGGTTAAACGATTCTTCGGCGATGTGACGATCGAATTAAAAAAGACGACATGGCCCTCAAAGAAGGATGTCATCGGGACAACCATGGTTACATGCATTATGGTGGGGATTGTCACTGCCTTCTTATGGGTTGTGGACCTGGGATTGATAAGAATCCTGAATTTGGTCTTCAAGATCGCGGATTAAAAGGATAGGAACTATATGCTTCGCTGGTTTGTCGTTCATACGTACTCGGGATACGAAAAAAAGGTGCGGGACAGCCTTATTCAAAGAGTGAAAAGTCTCGGCCTTGAGGATAAGATCACGCAGGTCCTTATTCCGACGGAAGATGTCGTCGAGATTCGGGACGGTAAAAAAGTGGTCAGCGCAAAGAAGTTTTTTCCCGGGTACATCCTCATTGAGATGGAGATGAATGAATATACCTGGCATGTCGTTCGTTCCACTCCGAAAGTGACCGGTTTCGTCGGAAGCGGCAAAGAGCCGACGCCAGTATCTGAAGAAGAATTTAACCAGATAATGCATCATGTCGTTGAGACAACCGAAAAGCCTAAACCGAAATACGAGTTTCAGGAAGGGGAAATGATCAGGATTGCTGATGGTCCATTTGCTAATTTCGAGGGCAGGGTCAACGATGTGAACAGGGATAAAAACGAATTGAAGGTCATGGTCACGATTTTTGGCAGGGAAACCCCGGTTATTTTAAATTTTTTGCAGGTGACTAAAATTTAAGTAGAAAGGTAAGGACAACAGATGGCTAAGGTTCCAATTGGACAGATCAAGCTGCAGATCTCCGCAGGACAAGCGACACCTGCGCCCCCCGTCGGACAGGCTTTGGGTCAATGGGGCGTCAACATAATGGATTTCTGCAAGGCTTATAATGCTCGCACGGAAAAAGACAAGGGTTCGATTATTCCGGTAGTAATTACCGTATTTTCGGATAAATCATATACTTTTATTACCAAGACGCCTCCGGCATCTGATCTGCTGAAGAAGGCAGCCGGCATTGCGAAAGGTTCTGCGGAACCGAATAAAACCAAGGTGGGTACAATCTCCAGGGATAAGATACTCGAGATTGCGAAGATTAAAATGCCTGATTTGAATGCGTATGATCTGGATGCGGCGGAGAAGATCATCAGAGGAACAGCCCGTAATATGGGATTAGAAGTAGAGGAATAGCGAGGATCGGTATGGCTAAAATCGGTAAAAATATGAAAGCTGCCAGAGAGAAGGTAGGCGTGAGTCCATTGTCTGTAGAGGAAGCGATCAAAGGAGTCAAAGGAGCTGCGTTTGCGAAATTCGATGAGACTGTGGAATTGGTCGTGAATCTTGGCGTAGATCCACGGCACGCCGATCAAATGCTCCGAGGCACAATGCTTATGCCGCACGGAATCGGCAAAAAGATAAAGGTGGCGGTTATAGCGAGCGGAGAAAAAATGAAGGAAGCCGAGAAGGCCGGCGCGGATATCATCGGGGGAGAGGATTTGGTTCAGAAAATTCAGGAAGGCTTCCTCGATTTCGATATTGTTGTTTCGACGCCTGATATGATGAAATCGGTCGGAAAACTCGGAAAGATTCTGGGAACGCGCGGGATGATGCCGAACCCGAAATCTGGAACTGTAACTTTCGATATTGCCAAGACAGTGGGAGAGATCAAGGCGGGCCGTGTTGAGTATCGCACCGACAAGGGCGGTGTCATCCATTGCCCGGTCGGCAAGGTTTCTTTCAGCGAAGAAAAGCTGAAAGATAACACGCTTGCTTTATTGGACAAGCTGATAAAAATCAAACCTGCTTCCGCCAAGGGAAAATATATCAAGAAAGTCACTATGTCCTCGACCATGGGGCCGGGAGTGGCGATTGATATATCCAATATGAACATTAGGTGAAAGGTGGCGCGGTGAATAAACAAGAGAAGAACCAATTTGTTCAGGAAATGAATTCAAGCCTTAAAGGTGTCGAGTGGGCGTTTCTATTCGATTACCGCGGCTTGAAGGTGGGGCAGGCCAATAACCTGAGACGCAAGATCAAGGATGCCAACTCGCATTATAAAGTTGTCAAGAACACTTTGATCAAACTGGCGGTTAAGGACACTTTGCTTGAAAACCTGTCGGACTCTTTCAAGGGGCCGATCGGAATCGCATGGACTACAGAAGACCCGGTTTCCCTCGCTAAAGTTCTATCGGACTTTGCGAAGGAGAATAAAACGTTCGAGTTTAAAAGCGGGGTTGTCTCCGGCAAGTTGATAAATGCTGTTGATTTTGCATCTCTTTCCAAGCTCCCCAGCAGGCAGGATTTACTGGCGAGATTGGCATACACGCTTAATGGCCCTGCAAGAGGCTTGGTAACATCCCTCAATGAAATTATGGCGCAGTTTGTGCGTGTTCTTGGGGGAATACAAAAACAAAAGGAATCCTAAAGCGGATATTCTAAAGATAAAGTGATGGAGGAACGATAATGGCTGAACTTACTAACAAGGACCTAATTGAACACATTTCTAAAATGTCGGTCATAGACCTGTCCCAGCTGGTAAAGGAGCTTGAAGAGAAATTCGGTGTTTCTGCGGCGGCTCCCATAGCATTTGCAGCTATGCCGGGAGCGGTAGCCGCCGGTGCTGTTGCTTCGGAAGAAGATAAAACCTATGATGTGTTTCTTTCTTCTTATGGCGATAAGAAGATCAATGTCATCAAAGTCGTCCGTGAAATCATAGACGGGCTTGGTTTGAAAGAAGCCAAGGATCTGGTTGATGCCGTTGATAGCGCGCCGAGCAAGATCAAAGAAGGTATATCGAAACAAGAAGCCGAACAGATCAAAAAGAAATTTGAAGAAGCTGGAGCTCAGGTTAACATCAAGTAGAAAAAGCTGCCCAGTAAAATTCCAAGTACCAGCGGATAGATACTTGCTTTTCCGCTGGTTTTGGTCTTTTTTAAAAATTATAGATAATTTCGGTTTTATGAGGTCAATTAACCTATAGGTCTTATATCACCGAAATCCCTCGGCGGAGTTAATGAATGGGTGTGATAAAGAAAAAAATTGAAAGATTTGATTTTGCCAAGCTTCGAACCAATGTTCCCATACCCAATCTGATCGAAGTTCAGAAGGATTCCTACGAACGCTTCCTGCAGATGTATAAGCTTCCCTCGGAGAGGGATAATTCGGGGCTGCAGGGCGTTTTTACCTCAATTTATCCGATCACGGATTATAAAGGGACCTGCTCGTTAGAATATGTCGAGTACTCCGTAGGAAATTGGGAATGTGAATGCGGCCATCTTGTCGGAATCGAAAACTTGAAAGTTACATGCTGCGAATGCGGCAAAAACCTTATCCCTCAGAATCCTGATGACCAGGTTTTTGTCTGCTCCTACTGTGGAGCTACAAATCATTTTATCCCCAAGGTATGCGAAAAGTGCGGATATTCGGTCGCTCTTCAGATTAAATACTCGATTGATGATTGCCAGGAGCGGGGGCTTACTTTCTCCGTCCCTTTGCACGCGAAGATCAGGCTTGTCGTTTTCGACATTGACGAAACAACAAAAGCGAAATCAATCCGCGATATCAAAGAGCAAAACGTATATTTCGGTGAATTCCCACTGATGACGGATAACGGCACCTTTATCTACAATGGAACCGAAAGGGTAATCGTATCCCAGCTGCACAGGTCGCCGGGCGTTTTCTTCTCTTCACAGAAGCGTAATATATTTTCTGCTCAGATCATACCCTACCGCGGGTCCTGGGTTGAATTTGAAAGTGATAAAAACGACCTTTTATATGTAAGAATTGATAGAAAGCGGAAATTTCTTGCGACGATATTCCTGCGCGCGCTTGGATTGGATACGCCGGAGACCATGCTCAGATTTTATTACACTCCGATGAAGCTGCGCATTGTTGAGGGCAAGGTACTCTGGCAGGACACGGATTTCTGGCAAAACTACAGACCGGACAAGGACATCCTCAGTCCGCAGACGGGCAAAGTCGTTTTCCCCGCCGGCAAACCTATCCGGAAAGTTGCAATGAAAAAAATCAAGCAGGAAGGAATAACCGAGCTCGAGCTCAATACCGCAGCGATGGAAGGCATTTATGCTATCACCGATGTGGTTGACAAGGAAACCGGCGAAGTCCTAGTCGAGACGCTTGCTGAGATTAATGCCGACCACATCCAAAAACTTACGGAAAAGGGCATCAGCGAAATCGAAGTCGTATTTCCGTCCCAGGATGAGGTTGGACCGTTGCTGTTGAACACCTTGTTGAGAGACCTTTCAAAGACTCGCGATAATCCGTTGATTGAGATTTATAGAAGAATGAGACCCGGAGATCCGCCGACGCCGGAAACTTCAAGGCTTCTGTTCGAGAATATGTTCTTCAACCCTCAAAGATATGATTTCTCGAGGGTTGGAAGATTGAAGCTGAACACCAAACTAAACATCGAGGAAGACCTCGATCAGAGAGTATTGAAACCGCGAGATTACTATGAGGTCGTGCGTTATCTGTTGAGGCTTGCCACCGGGCATCCAGATTCCTCACCGGATGATATTGACCATCTCGGAAACAGAAGAGTCAGGTCGGTCGGTGAATTAATCGAGAACCAATTCAGGATAGGTCTGGCTCGTATGGAACGGGCGATCAAGGAAAAGATGACCATCAGCCAGGAACTCGCCACTATGATGCCGCAGGACCTTATTAACACTAAGCCGGTTATGGCTGCAATCCGGGAATTTTTCGGAAGCTCCCAGCTCTCCCAGTTTATGGACCAGACGAATCCGCTTTCCGAGATCACTCATAAGCGAAGACTTAGCGCTCTCGGACCCGGAGGTTTGAGCCGTGAAAGGGCTGGATTCGAGGTCAGGGACGTTCATTCCTCTCATTACGGACGCATTTGTCCGATCGAGACTCCCGAAGGACCGAATATCGGGTTGATTTCATCATTATCAACATATGCAAAAATAAATGAATTTGGCTTTATCGAATCGCCCTACCGGCGAGTTGAGACCAGGAACATCGTAAGCTATGTTCGTATAACCAGAGCGCCTGGAAATAAATTCAAGCTCGGCGAGGCTGCCAAACGTGATGATGTTGAGAGCGCCAACCAGGATCTGTCTGAAAAGAAGAAATACGGCAGCGAACCCTATGCCTTCTACCTGAGTGCGTGGGAAGAGGATAAATATAAGATTGCGCAGGCAAACGCTCCCCGGCAGGGGAGAACTCTGCTGGCCGAGCGTATCGCCGCGAGAAAAGCGGGCGATACTACAATGGTGCCGTCCGAGGAAATTCAATTTATTGACGTTTCACCGGTTCAGCTTGTTTCCGTTGCGGCGGCTTTGATCCCGTTCCTCGAACATGACGACGCGAACAGGGCGCTGATGGGCTCAAATATGCAGCGTCAGGCGGTTCCTTTGTTGACCACGGAAGCCCCATTCGTCGGCACAGGAATGGAAAGCAAGGTCGCGCGGGATTCCAACGCGGTTGTGTTATGCCGGAGGCCAGGTGTAGTTGAAAGTGTTGATGCGGAAAGAATAATCGTCCGCGTCGAGCCGGATTCCCTCGAGGGACAGTTCGGGGCGGATATTTATGAACTCACGAAGTTCAAGCGTTCCAACCAGAATACCTGCGTCAACCAGTTCCCGATTGTCAGCGTCGGCGACAAGGTTCAGAAAAATGACGCCCTTGCGGACAGCAGCAGCACGGACAGAGGCGAACTTGCGCTCGGAAGAAACATTCTGGTGGCTTTCCTGCCGTGGCGCGGATATAACTTCGAAGATGCGATACTTGTAAGCGAAAAATTGATAAAGGATGACTACTATACATCCATTCATATCGAGGAGTTCACGGTCACCGCAAGAGATACGAAACTTGGTAAAGAAGAAATTACGCGCGATATTCCAAACGTAAGCGAAGAATTTCTGAAAGACCTGGACGACAGCGGCATAATCAGGATAGGCGCGAAGGTAAAACCTGGGGCAATCCTGGTAGGAAAAGTTGTTCCCAAGGGTGAAACGCAGCTGTCCCCCGAGGAAAAGCTGCTTCGGGCGATCTTCGGCGATAAAGCTGCGGACTTCAGGGACTCATCTCTTCTTACCCCTCCCGGCATTGAAGGCGTGGTTGTGGATGTCAAGGTCTTCAATCGCAGGGGTGAAGACAAGGATCAGCGAACACTCGAAATAGAACAGTCCATCATGAAGAAAAAAGAGCGGGAGCTAAATGAAAGGATCAGGATTATAAAGAACAGCCTCGGTGAACAACTGAGGCGTCTGTGCAAGGGAATGGTTCTTGCCGAAGCCCTACTCGATCCGGATACGAACGAAAAGATGCTTGAAAAGGGCGTGAAGCTCGAAGGCAAGGATCTGAATAAAATCCCGGCCTATGCTTTAATTAATCTGAAAGTTACGGATGAAGTTCAGGAAAAAGTGGATCAGTTGCGCTTGCTGTCGGAGAAAAAGATCAGGACTCTCAAGACGAGATTCAATGAAACCATCGAGAGTTTACAGCAAGGCGATGAGCTTGCCCCCGGTGAAATAAAGATGATCAAGGTTTACGTTGCGATGAAACGCAAGCTACAGGTGGGCGATAAGATGGCGGGCAGGCACGGCAATAAGGGCGTCATCGCGAGAATTTTGCCTGAGGAAGATTTGCCATACCTGCCGGACGGTACGCCGGTTGAGATTGTTCTGAATCCTTTAGGCGTTCCTTCACGTATGAACGTGGGTCAGATATTGGAGACCCATCTCGGTTGGGCGGCGAAAGCCCTCGGAATGTGGTTCGCCTCGCCGGTTTTCGATGGAGCTATTGAGAATGAAATCATAGATCTCCTCGATAAATCCGGCCTTCCGAAGGACGGAAAGACGGAACTTACAGACGGGATGAGCGGCGATAAATTCAAACAAAGAGTGACTGTGGGCTATATCTATATGCTGAAGCTTCATCATCTTGTTGACGACAAAATACACGCGCGCTCGATCGGACCTTACTCCTTGATCACGCAGCAGCCGCTCGGAGGCAAGGCTCAATTCGGCGGACAGAGGTTCGGTGAAATGGAAGTTTGGGCGCTGGAAGCCTATGGAGCCGCACACACGTTGCAAGAATTGCTGACCGCCAAATCCGACGACATCTACGGGCGTGCAAAAATTTATGAATCCATTGTGAGAGGGGAAACCGCCCTTCATGCCGGGCTGCCGGAATCGTTCAACGTTCTCCTGAAGGAGTTGCAGGCGCTATGCCTCAATGTCGAGCTTCTTCGCAAGGTCAGGGGAGACGAACAGCCGGGCGCAAAAGCTAAAAGATTGTAGTTTTTCCGAGTCAGGAGGAAAAATTGGTCGATAAATTCATTGGATTATTGAGAAAACCGACATCGGTCAAGGATTTTGACGCGATCAAGATATCCCTTGCTTCACCCGAAAAAATCAGAAGCTGGTCCTACGGCGAGGTTACGAAACCGGAAACAATCAATTACAGGACCTTCAAACCGGAGAGGGATGGATTATTCTGCGCCAAGATTTTCGGACCGATTAACGACTGGGAATGTCTTTGCGGTAAATACAAGCGGATGAAACATCGCGGTGTAATCTGCGATAAGTGCGGTGTCGAAGTCACCCAGTCCAAGGTAAGACGCGAAAGGATGGGGCACATCGAGCTTGCAAGCCCTGTGTCTCATATCTGGTTCTTTAAAGGTACACCGACAAAAATAGGCCATCTTCTGGGCATCTCCGTTACTGATCTCGAGAGGGTGCTCTATTTTGAGTCTTACATCATTTTGGACCCCTCGGATTCGGGTCTCGACGAAAAAGACGTAATAAGTGATGAAAAATATCGCGAACTGCGCGAGACGCATCCGAAGCTGCGCGTCGGAATGGGCGCCGAAGCCATAAAGGAACTGCTTGCGAAATCGGACGTGAACAAGATGGCGGTGGAACTCCGCGAATTGATGAATTCCACCGATTCAAAGCAGAAAAAAATTAAATACGCGAAGCAGCTGAAGGTTGTCGAATCTTTTAAAAGATCCGGCAACAGGCCGGACTGGATGATACTGGATGTAATACCGGTAATCCCGCCGGAACTCCGCCCGTTGGTTCCGCTTGACGGCGGAAGGTTCGCTTCGTCGGATTTGAACGATCTTTACAGACGAGTCATTAACAGGAACAACCGGCTCAAAAAGCTTATCGAGCTTCGTGCTCCCGACGTTATCGTCCGTAATGAGAAGAGAATGCTCCAGGAAGCCGTGGACGCTTTATTCGACAACGGAAAGCGTGGGAGGGTTTTAAGAGGCGCTAATAACAGACCTCTGAAATCGCTGAGCGATACTCTCAAGGGAAAACAGGGGCGTTTCCGCCAAAACCTTCTCGGCAAGCGCGTGGATTACTCCGGCCGCTCCGTTATAGTGATCGGGCCGGACCTAAAGCTCGATCAATGCGGCCTGCCGAAAAGAATGGCATTGGAACTTTTCAAACCTTTTATTTATCATCGTCTTGAGCGGGACGGCCAGGTTCAGACCATAAAAGCCGCCAAGGATCTTGTTGAGCAGCAAGCGGACATAGTTTGGGATATCCTTGACGAGGTTATCAAGGAACACCCGGTAATGTTAAACCGCGCTCCGACGCTTCATCGCCTCGGCATCCAGGCATTTATGCCGGTGCTCATCGAGGGTAAAGCGATAAAGATACATCCACTCGTCTGTACGGCGTTCAACGCCGACTTCGATGGAGACCAGATGGCGGTTCATATCCCGCTTTCACCCATTGCCCAGATAGAAGCGAACGTGCTTATGAAATCAACAGCCAACCTGTTGTCCCCGGCGAACGGCAAACCGATCTCGGTCCCTTCCCAGGACATTGTGCTCGGCTGCTATTATCTGACGAAATCCAAAGAGGAAGCGGGACACAAGCAGATTTCGTTTGCCTCCTCTGAAGACGTGATGCTCGCCTACGAGATGGGCGAAGTTAATCTTTTCGAACCGGTCATGGTCAAGCACACCGGCGATGTTATCAACCTGGAGCTCTACGGTAATTCCCAGGAAGTCGAATATACCGAGATTGATCGCTTTGAAAATCAGATTCTGCATACGACCGTCGGCAGGGTTATTCTGAATGACAGCCTTCCCGAAGGCATTCCGTTTATAAATGGTCTGTTGAAGAGACAGGGATTAAGGAGCCTTGTCAATTTCTGTCATATAAAATACGGACAAGAGATGACGGTTCAGATCCTCGATAAGCTCAAGGAAATAGGCTTCCTCTGGGCGACCAAAGCCGGTCTTTCCATCGGCATCAACGATATGGTTGTCCCCCAAAAGAAGGCCGATCTTGTCGAGAACGCGCGGAAAGATATGCTGAAAATCGAAAAACAATATCTCGAGGGAAGCATAACCAACGGCGAGAGATACAACAAGATTATAAACCTCTGGTCGAATGTGACGGACAAAGTCGCGGACGAGATGTTCAAGGATATGCTCGAGTACGAAAAGAAATCCGGAGAATTCAACTCCATTTATATAATGGCGGATTCAGGCGCCAGAGGAAGCAAGCAACAGATACGGCAGCTTGCCGGAATGAGGGGATTGATGGCGAAGCCTTCGGGAGAAATCCTTGAAACCCCTATCACATCCAACTTCCGCGAAGGGTTGACGGTTCTCCAGTACTTCATATCCACTCACGGCGCAAGGAAAGGTCTTGCGGACACAGCTCTCAAAACTGCGGATTCGGGGTATCTAACCCGCCGCCTTGTTGATGTGTCCCAGGACGTCATCATCACCGATATGGATTGCGGAACGATGAAGGGCATTTGGGCGAAACCGATTGTGGAAAGCGGTGAAATCATTGAGCCTTTGAGGGAACGTATCATCGGGCGCGTCGCGCTCGAAAGCATCAAGGATCCGTATTCGGGCGAGATCATTTTGGAGCAAACCCACGAGATTACAGAGGAATTCGCCAAGAGGATCGAGGATGCGGGCATCGAAAAGGTGTTGATCCGTTCGGTTTTGACTTGTGAAACGGAACGTGGCGTCTGCGCAGCGTGTTATGGCCGAAACCTTGCCACAGGCAGGATGGTCGAGTTGGGCGAAGCGGTAGGGGTTATCGCTGCCCAGTCCATCGGCGAGCCCGGCACGCAGCTGACAATGAGAACATTCCATATAGGTGGAACCGCGAGCCGTGTCGGCCAGCAATCCGTCCTGGAAACAAGAAGCAATGGAAAAGTGAAGTTTCTCAACCTTAGAACAGTTAGAAACAAGGACGGATTTCTCGTTGTAATGAACCGCAATGGTCTGATCGCGGTGGAAGACACTGAAGGACGCGAACGTGAGCGCTATAGACTGGTTTACGGCGCGATACTTCGGGTGAACGAAGGAGACGAAGTCGTAACAAATCAGAAGCTGGTGGAATGGGATCCCTACACGCTTGCAATATTAAGCGAGGTGAGCGGCAAGGTTACCTATGAAGATATTATTCCGAGCCTTACGCTTGCCGAAGAGCTGGACGAGGTAACAGGTTTGCAGCAGAAAGTCATTATAGACTCCACTGACGAAAAAATTCAGCCTCTCATTCTCATCTCGGATGATAAAGATAACGAGATGGCGAAATATTTAATGCCCAGCGGCGCTTACCTTGTTGTAAGCGAAGGAGATCAGGTATATGCGGGCGATATTCTTGCAAAAATTCCGAGAGCCAGCGCAAAGACAAAAGACATCACCGGCGGTTTACCGCGCGTCGTGGAATTGTTCGAAGCGCGCAAACCGAAAGAGCCGGCGGTTATCACCGAGATCGACGGTGTCGTCCATATCGGCGAAGTAAAGAGGGGATACCGTCGTCTAAGCGTGGAAAATGAAAACGGATTACTGCAGGAATACAAAATCCCGCGCGGAACGCATATCAACGTTCGCGAGGGTGAAAGAGTGAAGGCGGGTGAGCCTCTGATAGACGGTCCGATCAATCCGCACGACATCCTTGACGTCAAAGGCATCGAGGAACTGCAGGACTACCTCGTCAATGAAGTCCAGGAGGTTTACAGGTTGCAGGGAGTTAATATCAACGATAAGCATATCGAGGTTATCATCCGCCAAATGCTGCGTTGGGTTAAGGTGGAAGAGGTCGGCGATACGAAGTTCATAGTGGGCGAAAAAGTTGATAAATTCGTCTTCCAAAAGGAAAATTCCCGGGTTTTGGCCGAAAGCGGCAGACCCGCGACAGGAAAATTCCTTCTGCAGGGAATCACCAAGGCATCCCTGTCAACAGACAGCTTCTTTTCCGCGGCAGCTTTCCAGGAGACCACCAGGGTGCTTACGGAAGCTTCGGTCGAGGGAGCTATTGACTATCTGCGGGGACTGAAAGAGAACGTCATCCTCGGAAGGCTGATCCCTGCCGGAACGGGTTTGCCGGAATACCGGAACATCGAGATCGAATACGACAAGGAAGATCTTTTCGACAGATTAGTGGAGACGGAGCTCACATCGGCGGAACCGCTGAAATCTGAGGAGATTGTTGAGGATTCGAAACAACCTGAAGAGATTTTATAGGAAAGAATGATTCAGGTTTCATTCAAATTACTTGACAAGACGCGATGTTTTTTATATATTCCACAAGTTTTCTGTTATAAGCGGGAAACATTGAATAGAAAAGAGAGGTAGCACAAGTGCCGACGATAAATCAACTGGTTAGAAAAGGGCGCAGTATTCAAACGAAGAAATCCAAAAGCCCGGCGCTGAAATCATGTCCGCAGCGCAGGGGTGTTTGTACCCGCGTATATACACAGACGCCGAAGAAACCTAATTCGGCATTAAGAAAAGTAGCCCGTGTCCGTTTGACTAACGGGATTGAAATCACTACATATATTCCCGGCATCGGTCATAATCTGCAGGAACACTCGATTGTTCTCGTTCGTGGCGGAAGGGTCAAAGACCTCCCCGGAGTACGTTATCACATAATCCGCGGGACTTTGGATGCTGTAGGCGTGGAAAACAGGAAACAGAGCCGTTCCAAATATGGGGCGCGCAGACCGAAAAAAGTTGCAGGATAGAATTAGGATAGAGCTATGCCCAGAAGGAAAGTAATTCAAAAGCGCGAGGTAATGCCGGACCCGTTGTATAATAGTCCGCTTGTTACGCGCTTTGTAAATTCGATTATGAAGGATGGCAAAAAAAGCGTGGCGCAATCCATCCTTTACGGCGCTTTTGATGTGATTAAAGATAAAACCGGAGATAATCCGCTCAAGGTCTTTCAAGAAGCTGTTGACAATGTCAAACCCATTCTCGAAGTCAAGTCGCGCAGAGTTGGCGGCGCTACTTACCAGGTTCCTCAGGAAGTGAATTTTCAGCGCCAATTATCCTTGAGCATCCGGTGGCTTCTCACTTATTCGCGCCAGCGGAGTGAGCCTACGATGAAAAAAAGGCTCGCGGGCGAACTGATGGACGCTTACGCTAAAAAGGGAAATTCAATCAAGAAACGTGAAGACACCCACAAGATGGCGGAAGCGAATAAAGCATTTGCCCATTTCAGGTGGTAGCATAAATATTACCGCCTGTCTTTTGCGGTAGAAAAATTCCGTCTGTCGGAATATTTATTGCCGTTTTAAGAGTTGAAAAGTAAATTTTGGAGGATCGGTTTTGCCTCAAGAGAGAGCATTGTCTCGGTATCGAAACATCGGTATAGCGGCGCATATTGACGCCGGGAAGACGACTACTACCGAAAGGATACTCTACTATACGGGCAAAACCCACCGAATGGGAGACGTTGACGCGGGCACAACTCAGATGGACTGGATGGAACAGGAACAGGAAAGGGGCATCACGATCACATCGGCTGCAACCACCTGCTACTGGAAAGACTACAGGATAACGATAATAGACACGCCAGGGCATGTTGATTTTACTGCTGAGGTCGAGCGTTCTTTGTGCGTTCTTGATGGGGCAATCGTCATCTTCTGCGCCGTCGGCGGAATCGAACCGCAGTCGGAGACCGTCTGGCACCAGGCCGAGAGGTATGAAATACCGCGTTTGACTTTCGTGAATAAGATGGACAGGGTCGGAGCCGATTTTTACTGGGTAGTGAAGGGAATGCGGGAAAGGCTTCATGCGAATCCCGTCATCATCAACCTGCCCATCATCGATAATGACACCTTTGTGGGCATCATCGATCTGATAAACTGCAAAGCCATTTATTACTTGACTGATACGTTGGGCGCCGAGTATCAGGAAAAGGATATACCGGAAGATTATTCTTCAACTTATAAAGAATACCGCGAGAAACTTATTGATTCCATCAGCAAATTTGATGACGAGCTTCTTAATACTTATCTTGAGGGCGGAGAAATTACAACGGAACTCATCAAGAGAGCTCTCCGCACTGGAACTATCAAGAGCGAAATAAATCCCGTTCTGTGCGGCACATCATTTAAGAATAAAGGGGTTCAACAGCTGCTTGACGCTGTTACCGATTATTTACCCTCTCCTGAAGATTTGCCTCCCTACAAAGGCTTTTCGCTCGACGGGTCGAAAGAGGTCGAAAGAAAACCTTCCGACAGCGAGCCATTTTCCGCTCTCGTCTTCAAGATCGTTACGGATCCGTATTTCGGCCAGCTTGCCTTCGCGAGATGTTATTCCGGAAAAGTATCCAAGGGCTCTCAGACTTTAAACACAAGAACCGGGAAGGCGGAAAGAATCAGCCGTCTTTTAAAGATACATGCCAACAAGAGAGAAGACACCGATGAGATGTGCACGGGAGATATCCTCGCTATCGTTGGTTTCAAAAATGTTCAGACAGGCGACACGATCTGCGATCGTTCACAGCCAATAGTGCTCGAAGCGATGCAGTTCCCCGAACCGGTAATATCCGTCGCCATCGAACCCAAGAGCGCCATTGATCAGGATAAACTCGCCGTTTCGCTCAGAAAATTGATGCAGGAAGATCCCACGTTCAAGCTTCATATAGACAAGGATACGGGACAGTCCATCATCAGCGGAATGGGGGAGCTGCACCTCGATATTTTAACCGAACGGCTCTTGAGGGAATTCAAGGTTAACGCAAATGTCGGCAAACCCCAGGTAGCATATAAGGAAAGCATAACGGCAACGTCCGCCGTTGACCATGTTTTCTCCCGCCAGACCGGAGGCAGGGGAATGTATGCGGGAGTATCTCTCCGGGTGGACCCCATAGATACACACAAAGGATTTGAATTTGAAAACCGCATAATTTCCGGATCCGTTCCCAGGGAATATTGGGCGGCGGTGGAAAAAGGCGCGAAGGAAGCGTTGGAAGCGGGTCCGCTCGCCGGGTATCCGATCGATGGCGTCAAAGTGACCTTGCTGGACGGAAAATGGCATGAGGTTGATTCGAGCGACCTCGCGTTCAAGATTGCATCGAGCATGGCAGTTAAAGATGCCGTCGCAAAGGCGAATCCCGTTTTGATGGAGCCCGTAGAGGAGCTCACACTCATTGTCCCCGAGGAGTATCTTGGAGATATCATCGGTGATCTGAATTCGAGGCGGGGCAAGATTAAAGGGCTGGAAGCGAGGAAAAATATTCAGGTGATAACCGCATTAGTTCCATTATCGGAGCTTTTCGGTTATACTACCGATCTTCGCTCGCTTTCACAGGGCAGGGCGAATCATACAATGCAGTTCCATTCGTATGTTATTGCACCCAAGAATGTATGTGAGGAAATAATCGCCCATGTTATGGGGCGTTGATTTTAACAGGAGGACATATGGCGAAAGAGAAATTTAATCGGTCTAAGCCGCATGTGAATGTAGGCACGATAGGTCACGTGGATCATGGGAAGACGACGCTGACGGCAGCGATAACGAAGGTATTGGCGAAA
>Ga0315290_10000919_pt1 | contig 19918 bp, 18 predicted proteins | sample YL17G12_0_MG_FD_203627 | JGI IMG/M metagenome (GOLD analysis project Ga0315290, IMG submission 203627) | Sediment microbial communities from Yellowstone Lake, YNP, Wyoming, USA - YL17G12_0 | ecosystem: Environmental > Aquatic > Freshwater > Lake > Sediment | place: USA: Wyoming | collected... | reverse complement strand
CGGTGGCCGGGGAATGGGGGCCGGCAATTGTAGAGGATCTGGCTACGGCGTGGCCTCAAACGGTGGATCCAGCCTGAACCTGACTCCCGAGCAATCTCTCAAGTTTCAGCAGATGCAGGGGAATCATTTGAAAGAGATCACCGAACTGCAGAACCGAATGTTCAGCAAGCAGGCTGAGACGCGAGCGCTGTGGAGCGAGCCCAACCCCGACCGCGAAAAAATTCTCGCCAAGGACAGGGAGATCTCCGAGCTTCAAGGCCAGATGACCGAAAAAGCGACCCGGTACAAGCTGGACTATCAAAACGAACTCACTGAAGAGCAAAAGTCAAAACTTCCGGCTTCCGGCTCCGGCATGGGCAGAGGCGCCGGAATGGGTCGGGGTTCCGGAGCGGGCCGGGGCAATGGAGCCGGCGGTGGCATGAATCGTCAGTGGTAAGTTCCTCTCAGCGTTGCAGGCGGGAAGAACTCAAGTCCGTTTTCTTCCCGCCTTTGTTTTGCCGAAATGCCTGATCAACATGCGCTTGCGGCGGCTATCGTTCAGATACTGGTTACCACACGTTCCGGTCAGAGAGGTAAATTTGAATCCGACCCTGCAGAAAAAGCGTTTCGTCGTTTTTGCGTTGATCTTCCTTTCAATGGCAACCGGCTGCGCCTTGACACACCCCACCGATCCGTTTCGGCCACCGACGATCCATCGCTGGGACTTTTCCAAAGAACCGTCCACTCCGCTGCCGCTCGCGCTGCCCGTCGGGCCGTTGGATTTGCCGCAGGCGATTCGTATTGCGCTCGCCAACAATCCCGACATCGCCGCGGGCGGCTGGGACGAGAAATCCACTCAGGCCCAGTATGACGCCGCGTTCGGGGAGCGGCTGCCGAGCCTCAAAGCGGTGGGAGGATACGCGCATTATAACGACGATCAACGCTTGATCCCCACGCGCTACAACGGCGAACTCGGAGTATTCAGCGATGATATCGCCGCGGCGGATCTCGTGTTGACATTGCCGCTGTTTACGGGCGGGCGGCTGATCAACCAGGTCAAGGCGGCGGACCTTCTCTACAAGGCGGCAGGACATCGCCTGGCCCGCAGCCGCCAGGAGCTGACCTTCAATGTCTCCAGTGTTTTTTTCAGCATTCTGGCCCAGCAGCGAGTGGTGGAGTCCCTGGAGTTTTCGCGCCGGGTCCTGGAGGAGAACATCAGACGCGTGGATGCGTTGATCGCCGCCCAGAAAGCGGCCAAGGTGGACCGCCTGCGCACGGAGGTCCGTCTGGCCGATATCCAGCAGCGTTGGGTGCGCGAGCGCAATGTCATGGCCATCCAATACCACGTTTTAGCAAACCTCTTGGGGTTGGGGGGGGCGCCGAACGATCCGCCCTCGATTCAGGGTGAACTGGCTTCCAATCAGCAGGTGTCGACCCCGGATTACGAGACCGCCCTGGCATTGGCCCGGTCACGCCGCGGCGATTACCTGGCCGCTCGCTCGACGATAGAGTCACAGGCGCGCAGTGTGGATGCGGCCCGGGCCGGTCATCTGCCGACCGTCTCCCTGGTAGGGGCCTACGGTGAACGCTGGGCGCTCGGTACGACCACCGGTCCGCCCCGCGGAGGCGGGGACGATTCAGAGGACGTCGGCCGCATCGGCGTCGTGGTCGAAATTCCGCTGTTTGAAGGCGGCCGCGTCGAGGCCAGGATCCGGGACCAGCTCTTTAAGCTCGCTGCCGCCCAGGAGCGTCTCCGAAAACTCGAACTCCAAATCCGGCTGGAAACGGAAACGGCACTTTTGAACATCCGCTCCTCCCAGGAACGGATCGACGCCACGCAAAAATCCGTTGATCAGGCCATGGAAAGCCTGCGCATCGAGGGGCTGAAGTACGATGCCGGCAAGGGCGCCATTCTGGATGTACTCGATGCCCAGAGTGCCCTGTTGGATTCACAAGTCAACTACTATCGTGCCTTGACCGATTTTCACACGGCACTGGCGCAACTGCGATTTGCAACCGGAGAAGAGTCATGAGGCGGAAAATCATCAAGACCATCATGGTCGGCATTTTAGTGGCGGGGGCCGTGTTTGCCGTGCGGGGCATCTCTTCAAGCCAAAAGGAAACTGCGGCGCCGCCAGCGCCGCAGAAAAAGGCCGCGGAAGTCCGCGTGGTCTCTGCGGCGCGGTCTGTGATCGCGCGCTCCCTGGATTTGACCGGCTCCGTGGAACCCTACCGCATCGCCCAGGTCGCCTCGCCTGCGGAAGGGCCTGTCATGAACCTGCGCGTGTGGGAAGGCGACCGGGTTCAAGGCGGAGACTTGCTGCTGGCGGTCGGCCGCAAGAAGGGCATCGATGCGCTGATTGTCTCGCTGCGCGAAGATCTGAAGAAAGATGAAGACAATTTCAAACGAATTCAGACGCTGGTTCAGGCGGATGCACTCCCGGGGGAGCAGCTCGACCTGGCTCGATCCAATCTTGAAAAAGCAAAATCACAGCTGATCAAGGCGGAGGAGACGATGGGGGATTATTCCATCGTCGCGCCCTGGGCCGGCGTGGTCTCCCGGGTCAAGGTGAAGGACGGCGATTTTGTGGGGCCGCGCGCGCCGTTGATTGAAATCTACGACCCGCGCAGCTTGATTATTCGGGTGGCGGTGCCCGAAACGTTTGCCTCCCATATTCGCAACGAGATGCCGATCAAGGTTACCCTGGACGCGTTTCCGGAGGCGGTTTTCGGGGCCAGGGTCGTGCGGCTCTACCCTTACCTGGACCCGCGCATGCGAACTCGGACCCTCGAGGCCAAGGTCACCGAACCCGTCGATCTGTTACCCGGGATGTTTGCGCGATTGAAACTGCAGCTCGAAGCGGTGGCCGATGCCGTGATCGTTCCGATCGAAGCGGTGATCGTTACGCCCAGGGGAAAGCGCGTTGCATTTATCGCCAAAGAGGGCAAGGCGTTGCGGCGCGAAGTGGTGACTGGCATCGAAGAGGGCGGCAAGGTCCAGATCATCGAAGGCTTCTCGGCCGGGGAGGCGGTGATCGTTTCCGGCAACGAGAAGCTCACGGACGGGACCGAAATCCAGGTGCGTGGGGGAGGCAGTCAATGAGAGTCACATCCTCAGCGGTCCGGCGACGCATCTCCACCGGTGTTATCGCCGTCGCCCTCGTCGTCCTCGGGGTCTACGGCCTTCTGCAGCTTCCCGTAAACTTTCTGCCGGACATGACCTACCCCATGATCAAGGTTCACGTCTGGTGGCGGGGAGCGACCCCGGAGGAGATCAACACCAACCTGGCCGACCCCATCGAACGGCAGATGGCCACGGTGGACGGCTTGGATTATCTGGAGTCCTCCTCCATCGAGGGCATGTACACCCTCGTGGCCAATTTTCAATACGGCGTGAGCGTGGATGTGGCCTACCAGGATGCCCTCGCGGCCATGGCCCGCGTAGCTCGGCAGCTCCCGAAGGACATCGATCCCCCCATTGTCTTCAAGGCCGACCCGTCGCAACTCCCGGTGGTTCAGCTGACGATCAGCTCGGACGCCTGGGACTTGACGAAGCTGCGCACTTGGACGGAAAATTGGCTCCAGGATCAGTTGCTGGCCGTCGCGGGAGTGGCCGGCACGGATATCGTGGGCGGGCTCAAACGTGAAATCCGGGTGCATATCGATCCGAAGGCGCTTGAAAAATATAATTTAACGCTACCCGCAGTGATCAAAAAGCTTCAGGATGAAAACATCGAGCAATTCGGCGGACGCGTAACGGTCGGGCCGCGGGAGTTCATCGTCCGGACCATGGGTGAGTACCGCTCACTCGACGAGATCCGCTCGGTAGTGGTCGCAAAGGACGTCAGGACTGCTGCTCTGGCGCGCGATGTCGTCCCGGCCGGGGCAATCGTGACCCTCAAAGATATCGCTATTGTGGAGGACGCCCACGAAGAAGTCCGGGTCATCTCCCGCCTCGGGGGAAAACCCTGTGTGAAGCTGAGCGTCCTCAAGCAGGCGGACGCCAACACAGTGGAAGTGGCCCAGGCCGTCAGCCGCAGAGTCGGGGAGATTCAGTCGGCGCTCCCCGAAGGGGTGCAACTGGGGATGGTTGAAAACCAGGCCGATTATGTCATCCCGGCCTTGCTGGGCGTGCGCAATGCCGGCCTTGAAGCCGCGATACTCGTCCTCATCGTGATTTTCCTCTTTCTGGGAAGCTGGCGCCAGGTCGTGGTGATGCTCCTGGCGCTTCCGGTCACCCTGGTGATCAATTTCGGGATTATGAAGCTCGGGGGGTTTTCGCTCAACATCTTTTCCCTGGGCGGTCTGGTGGTAGCCATCGGCGTGGTGCTCGACAACTCCATCGTTGTGCTGGAAAACATCACCCGGCTGCAACATGAAAATCCGGGGAAGCCGTCCGATGAACTGGCGGTCGCGGGCGCCGCCGAAGTCGGACCGGCCATATTGGCGGCAACGCTCTCCTTTCTCGCGCTCTTCATCCCGTTTCTGCTCGTTCCGGGACTCACCAGCCTCCTGTTTCGCGAACTCATTCTGGTCATTGGCAGCATCGTTTGCATCAGCCTGGCCGTGGCGATCACCGTAACGCCCATGCTGGCTGCCGCACTCAGCGGCAGACGCGGTAGCGGCAAGGCCAAGGAAACCGTCTTCGAGCGTCTTTTCGCGAAGGTGACCGAAGGTTATGGTTGGCTCTTGAGCCTCACGCTGCACGGGCGCTGGGTGGTGATCCCTGTTTTCATGGTGGTCCTGGCCGGCGCCATTCTCCTGGTGCCGAGACTGGGCAGTGAATTTTTACCGCCGGTGGATGACGGCAGAGTCTCGGTCAAGGTGAAGCTCCCCACCGGAGCTTCGGTTGTTGAAACGGACAAAGTGCTCACCGCAATCGAAGCGAAGATCGCCGAGGACCCGCTCATTGAAAGCTACTTCACGCTGGCCGGCGGCAAGGTCTGGGGGCTCTACACTTATGAAATCGCCAACGAAGGCGAGATCAATATCCAGCTCGTACCTCGGCACGCCCGCAAGCTGAGCACGAATGACTATATGAACCGCCTTCGGCCGCTGGTAGCCAAGGTCTCGGTGCCCGGCGGCCGGGCCATGGTCATGCAGGCGAAGATCAAGGGGTTGCGCAAGCTGGGTGAAGCCGACATCGAAGTGAAGGTCAAGGGACAGGAGTTGGAAAAGCTCTTCGAGCTGGCCCGCCAGACCAATGAAGCCATGAACGGGCTGGCGCAATTCAACAATGTCTATGTTTCCATGGACATGACCAAACCGGAATACCAGATTCGGGTGGACCGGGCGCGGGCAGCCGAACTGGGCGTGTCGGTCGCCGATGTGGCCACAACCACACGCTCGTTGGTGAGCGGCGCCGTCGCCACGCGCTACCGCGAAGGAGACGAATTCTATAACATCCGGGTGATGATCCCTGAAGGACAAATCACATCCAAGCAGGATATCGAGGGCTTGATTCTGAACTGCGCCCAGGGGGGCTACCTGAGGCTGCGCGACGTGGCCGAAGTGCGCCAGGCCGTAGGACCGGTTGAGATCGCCCGCGAAGACCAGGTAAAGGAGGTGATCGTGCGCGGAGACGCGGCAGCGGGCGTGAGCGTCGGCCAAGCGCTCGCTTCGCTCAAAGCGGCCATGACCAAGGTCCAGGCACCCGTGGGATATGAATTCTCCTATGGCGGTCAGGCCCAGATGATGGCCGAAATGAAGCGCACGGTGCTCATGATCTTTGCTTTCGCCGTGTTCTTCTCCTTCGTGGTATTGGCGGTGCAGTTCAACAGTTTGAAACTTCCGGCGCTGATCCTGGGGTGCGTGCCGTTTTGCGTGGCGGGCATGATCTACATGCTTTACGCTACTGCGCTTCCCATGGGGGCAACGGTGCTCATCGGGCTTCTGGTGGTGGTCGCATCGACGGTGAACGAAGGCGTGCTGCTGCTCACCTTTGCCGAAGAGCTCCGCCTCAAGGACGGCCTGGCTCCCTTTGACGCCGTGCTGAATGCAGCCAAAATCAGGCTGCGTCCCCGCGTGATGATCTCCCTGTCTATCATCGTGGGTTTCATTCCCCTGGCGCTCAACCTGGAAGAAGGCGGCGACATGCTCCAGCCCATGGCGACCGCAGCCATAGGAGGGCTCAGCTTAGGCGCCGTGGTTGCGCTCTTTCTGATGCCATGCCTGTACATGATTTTTGCGCGCAAAACGGAGAAGGCCGAAAAACCGAGCTCCGCCCAAGCTTGAGCTCAAGTGAAGGACGAATACGGATTCCGGCGGCAAACGGCATGTCCTATCGCACTAAAATTTGCTTGGCCGTATTGGCGATCGTCATTCAGCCGGTCACGACCCCGCCCTGACCGATGACTCCCACACGCAGTCTTTCGGCGAACTGAACGGGAAAGGGGTGGCGTTGGGTGGCGTCGAGAGCTATGCCTCCACGGAGCACACCGCCGCGCTCGCCCCGGGGCATATCCTTTGGTGGCCGCCAAACTCGCGGCATAGACGCAGCCGCCTGTCGTTATACTTCTCGAGCCTTCTGCAATTTACTTTCCTGCTTCCAATGAAGTCGCTTCAACATCGGCATATAAATCCCCCCAACTCCCTTTGACAAAGGGAGCGAAGGGGGATTTGGGCCTATCGACTTTGCTACAGAATTAGGATGCCACAGTGCGCCATTATCGGTTTTCAAAGGAGTTAAGATTTTTTCTTTGGAAGCGGTATCTCATGGCCGCCGTAGCTTTCAGCGAAGGCCGGCTGCCGCGATCATCGTGGCTGGAAGCCACTCCCACAAGGGCGACTCTTCATACTGCTACTATCGCGACATTTTTGTCGAAGGCTCGCAAATTGATGTTGATCCGGCAATCCCCTTAAACGGTTTGGTTTTCTACTATCGCAGCCCCTCATCAGCCGGGTGCCTCGACATTTCTTGCCTCTGCCTATCCGATCGACCCCAATCGTCATGATAAAATTTAATCGCATGATTCAATGGGGTTAGACTCAATACGCCGCTTTCCGCCCTCCTGGCACAGGGCCTGCAATATCCCAGGTTGAACTCTAACTGAAAGGAGAACCCATCCAATGAAACACTCACGCATTCTTCTCATCGTTGCAGCGCTGGTGCTGCTTGGCTCGTGGGCGGTCGCCGGCCCCGGCGGTGGCTGGGGACCCGGCATGGGGCCCGGCTACGGCATGGCTCCTGGCGGTGTTTCCACCCTCGATCTGACCCCGGAGCAGACCCAGAAAATCCAGGAACTGCGTCAGAGCTATCTCACCGAGGTCACCCCGCTGCAGAACCAGACGTTCTCCAAGCGGGCGGAGCTGCGGATGCTGTGGGCCGAGCCGGCTCCCGACCAGGGCAAAATCGCGGCCAAGCAGCGCGAGGTTCTGGAGCTGGAAAGCCAACTGCGGGAGAAAGCCACCCAGCATCAGTTCGCCATGCGCAACATCCTGACTCCCGAGCAGCAAGCCCAAATGCCCGGCATGGGCCTCGGCATGGGGCCCGGTAAGGGCGGCCGAATGCACGGAAGATGGTAAGCCGAAATATCAGGGCGAGTAAACGCTTAAAACTCAACTTACAGAAAGGAACGAAAAATGAAGAAGACAGCAATGATCGGATTGACGTTGACTCTGGCGCTGGCACTGGTCGCCACAACCGCTCTGGCAGGCCCGGGAGGCGGGCGGTTCTACGGCATGGGGCCGATGCTTCAGAATCTCACGCCGGAGCAGTCCAGCCAGGTCCTGGCGCTGCAGCAGGCACACCATGAAAAAGTTGCCCCCATTCAGCAGGAGCTCTTCACCAAGAAAATGGAGCTGAGGACCCTGATGTTCAGTCAGAACCCGGATCAGGCCAAGGCCGCTGCCCTCCAGAAGGAGGTCTTCGGGCTGGTGGATGAGATCCAGCAGGAGTCGAGCAATTTGAGAATGAATATGCTGAGCGTCATCACTCCCCAGGAAAAGAAGTAATTATCATCGGCGGGGGATAAAGCCGACAGCATTCTCCCCCGCCTGCTCCTGCTTCGAGGTGATTTTGGATGAAACAGGATTCTTCCGCCCCAATCGACGCAAATCAAGGGAGGATACCATGAACGCATCCGCACTCGACATCCTGGCCGGTGCCGGCAGCCAACAAAAAGAACCTCTGTCCTGGAAGGCCGCTGTACTCTTTGGAACTATCCTGTTTTGCGGAGGCCTTGGTTTGAGCTTTCTGGTTCAGGAAATCTTCCTCGGCAACGGTGCAAGCCGGTCGGCCATCGTCAATAGCGCGGCCCCCGACTACCGGGCTCAACTGCTTGAAAGGGCGGTTTCAAGGTACCCGGCCAATGCCGGTGCTTGGCTTCAGCTCGGCAATGCCTACAGTGAATCCGAGCGGAACGCACTGGCGGCTTCGGCCTACGAGAACTACCTGGCAATCGATCCAAGCAGTCCGGACATTTGGACGAAACTGGGCATCCAATACGCGCAGACCGACAGGCCCGACAAGGCGCTGGAAGCGTTCGACCAGGCCATTGCCTTGAACCCAAAGTACGAAGCTTCCCGCCTGTACAAGGGGGTAGTACTGCTCAACGCGTTCAATGATCTGCGCGGCGCGATCCGTTCATGGATGCAAGTCCTGGAGGCAAACCCCGCAGCAGAGGCCCCCGACGGCACCCCGATCGAGAAATGGATCGGATACTGCCTGGCGGCCTCTGAGGCGAAAACCGCGGGCACAGAGGAAAACGCTGAATAACCGGTATGGCCCTTGAAACAAACACAGTTGCGATAGGGCCAACAGGGGAGCGGAAAGATGAATCAATTGTTTAAAGATCAATCAGGGAATATGTTGGCTCCGGTGTTTTGGGTATCACGTGTATCCAGCGCTATTGCAGGGCCATGGAGCCGCGGATTCCCGCCTTTGAATTCCTGGCCGTGTACACCGTTTTTTAGCTGGAACCAGGGCTGGCTCAATCTGGTATTGGCCGTTCTATTCTGGGCGGCGGTAGCCGCGGTGTGCGCACTGGTAGTTAAACGCCTTTGCCAATAGAGGTCTGAACATATGCGAGCCGGCATTGTTTATCTCATTATCGCTATTGCACTGGTGGCGGTCTCTTTTTTGAAAGACCGCCAGAAAACCAAGGATGCCCTGAAAGCAACCTTCAAGATTTTTTATGTCGTCCTGCCGGTTCTGATTTTTGTTTTTGTGCTGATGGGTCTTATCCAGGTCTATATTCCCAAAGAGGCTATCGCATCCTTCCTGGGCCAGAAAGCTGGCCCCCTTGGGATTCTCTTCAGTGAAATCATTGGCAGCATCGCTCTCTTCCTGCCGCCAGCCGTTTTCCCCTTCGGCGGGTATCTTCTCCAAAATGGTGCCTCCTACGGCGCCATCGCCGGGTTTGTGTTCACGGCCATCCTCATCGGAATAACGACCCTGCCGCTCGAAATAAAGCTTCTCGGCGTCCGCTTTACGGCCGCCCGAAATATCTTCACCTTTGTGATTGCCTTTTTCATATCGCTTTTCATGGAGATCATCCTGGCATGAGCAAGCTTTTAAAAAACGATGCCTTCTGGTTTATTTTCCTCAGCGTCGTGATCACCCTCACGGTCTACGCCATCAATGCAGACCATGGCGCAATCGTTGCCAAGACCGTGTACCTCACGTTTGCCGATGTCCTCGACATCATCGTGGCGGTTTCCATCTTCATCGGCCTGTTTCAGGTCTGGGTGAAACCCGCGACCATCGTCAAGTTGCTCGGCAAGGGGTCCGGTTACAAGGGGGTTGCTCTCGTCTGCGTTTTTCCGATACTGATGGGCGGCTCTCTTTTCACGATCTTCCCGCTCCTCAAAACCCTGCGGGACAAGGGCGCCCGCATGGGGGCCATAGCATCCTTTATCACTGCCTGGGGAGGAAAAGCGCCCCTGCTCCCACTGGAAATCACTTTCCTGGGCTGGCGGTTTGCCCTGCTGCGCCTCAGCTTTGTGGTTGTTTTTGCCTTTTTGATGGGCATCTTGGTGGACAGAGTTTGTGAGACGCCTGCGTGATCTGTTCTGGTTTATGTTATCATCCCCACCGTCCCAGCATGGAGGACCTATTTATGGCGCTGATCATCGCGCAAGATCTCAAAAAGACCTATCGCACGGGAGAAGTTTCCACCGAGGCGCTGCGCGGTGTGAGCTTCTCCATCGATGAAGGGTCGTTCGTTTCCTTTGTCGGCCCCTCGGGCAGCGGCAAGACCACGCTGCTGAACTTGGTGGGCTGCCTGGATAAGCCCTCGAGTGGGCGGCTCCTGGTGGCGGGGATGGAGGTCGGCTCGCTCAACGGCACCGACGCCGCACTTTTTCGGGGCAAACACATCGGGTTCATCTTCCAAAGCTTCAACCTGATCCCGGTGCTGACGGTTTTTGAAAACGTGGAGTACCCGCTCGTCATGGTTCAAAACGTGCCTGCGGGCCGACGGCGCGAAGCGGTGGAAGAGTTGCTGGAAGCCGTGGGAATGACCGACCAGCGCCGCAAAAAACCGGACCAGCTTTCCGGTGGGCAGAAACAGCGGGTCGCCATCGCCCGGGCGCTGGTGACGCGACCGGATTTGGTCCTCGCGGACGAACCCACCGCCAACCTGGATCACGACACCGCGATGACGATCATCCGCCTGATGAAGGCGATCCGGGACAAGCTGCGGACCACTTTTGTGTTCTCGACCCACGATGCCCGGATCATCGGCGAGGTGGAATCCATCTTCCGGCTCGAGGACGGCAGTCTGAAAACCGACGGGGGAGGATTACGGCATGGCTAACCTGTTTAAAATAGCGGCGCGGAACCTCTTGCGCTACAAGCGGCGCACCCTGCTCACCCTGGGGCTGATCGTCATCGGCGTCGTATTCGTCGCCGTGTTCGTCGGCGTGGCCGACTCGTTCAAGAACATGATGATCGGGCAGATCACCGATTCCTACATCGGCCATATGCAGGTCCACCGCAAGGGATACATCGCGGCCATCGAGACCCTGCCGCTGAACATGAACCTCAAGGCCCGGGCCTATGGCAAAATCGAAAGTGTTTTGAAGGACACCCCCGGCGTCGAGGCTTACGCGCCGCGCATCAAACTGGGCGGCATGTTCAGCAACTTCACCGAGACCACCAACATCCGCCTGAACGGCGTGGACCCCGAGAAAGAGGCCCAGACCGCACCGCTGCTCATGTCGCGGGTGCTCGAGGGCGAGAAGGCCGTCCGCAAGGGTGCGATATTGGTTCCCGAACTCCTTGCGCGGGGGATGAAGGTCAATGTGGGGGACCCGGTCGTGGTCATCGCCACCAACAAGGACGGTTCTGTGAACGGCAAACAATTCGTGGTCGGCGGGATCCTTGAGGGCGTCACCGGCCCCGGCGGCCGCGACGGTTACGTGCACATCGAGGACGCCGCGGACCTGCTGCGGATGGAGGAGATGGAAATCAGCGAAATCGCCGTGCGGCTGAAGGATTTCAGCCGCCTCCAGGCCGTATTCAAGGACATCGAAGGCCGCCTCGCCCAGGAGAAAAACCCGGCGGGCCAGCCCGCCTTTGAGGTCCACACCTGGGAGACGCTTTCGCCCTTCTACAACATCGCCCGGATGATCGACCTGATGACCGTCTTCATCAAAATCATGCTGGTCGCCATCGTCCTGGTCAGCATCATGAACGTGATGATCATGGCGGTTTACGAGCGCGTGCGGGAGATCGGGACCATCGCCGCCATGGGCACCCCGCCGCGCAGAATTCTGTCGCTCTTCCTGGTCGAGGGGTTTCTGCTGGGCGCAGTCGGCGCCGTCGCGGGCGCCCTGCTGAGCGTAGGGATCGTTTTTGTCCTCAACCTTTCGAAGATCACCTTCGATTTCGGTCGGCAGACCGGCCTGCTTTTGTCCGCGCGGCTGAACCCCGCAGACCTTATGGCCGTGGTGGGCATTGTGATCGTCGTCGCGGTGGCGGCCAGCCTGCAGCCGTCCTTTAAAGCCGCGCGCATGGATCCGATTCAGGCTCTCGGCCATGTGTAGCAGGCTGTTTAAAAGCGGCGCCTCAGACCGTGATCCGGCGTTGCACGGGTTTTGAAAATGCTCACATATAGGCGATATGCTGCGCTTTCTAAAACGCCGTGCGCCTTGGCTGACGGCCTGATGCTTGCTTTGAAACACCCTGCCATCCATGTGCAATCTAAATTGGTAAAGGAAAATTCCCATGTTCAAGTCTTTATGTTTGTTGATTTCACTCGCGTGCGCTACGAGCGCTTACGCCGTAGACGGGGCTCAGATACTCGAAAAGGTGGACCGCAACCTGGCGCCGGCCTCCTATGAGCTCTACCGCAAGCTGGTCAACATCGAGCCGAACGGCGCCAAGAAGGAATACGTTTTCTTCACCGTGAAAAAGGGAAAGGACATGGTGGCCGGGGTGTTCCTCTCGCCGGCGAGCGAGAAGGGCCGCAGCACGCTGCGGCTGGGGGACAACATGTGGCTCTACATCCCGAACGTAGGAAAACCTGTGCGCATCACGAGCCTGCAGTCCGTGGTGGGCGGGGTGTTCAACAACGCCGACATCCTGGCGCTTGATTATAGCGATGAATACGACGTTGCGGGGGTGGAGGAGCTGGAAAAGGAATACGTGCTCGACCTCAAGGCCAAGACCAAGACCGTGGCCTACGACCGGTTGAAAATGTGGGTGGACCGCGGAAAGATCGTGCCCACGCAGATCGAGTGTAAAACCGAGGCCGGCATGCTCATCAAGACCCTCTACTTCAAGGACATCCAGGATTTCGGCGGCGGCTTCGTGCGGCCGGCCGTCATCGAGACCGACAGCCCGCTCTACAAGGGCTACAAGTCGATCATGATCTTCGCGAAGCTCAAGGCGCGTGAACTCGCCGACGAGGTCTTCACCCTCACCTACATGCCCAACATCGAATCGTTGCGCTAATTGGTTTCACGCTGTGAAACCACCTTGTTAGCGTTGGGGCGCAAAGTTGAATTCTCCGACTGGAAAGGGTCAGAACGAAAGGCGATCATATCGGGCATTGCGCGCGATGGTGGTTCTGCTTTTTTTCGCCGCTATGATTATGACGCCGCTCTCCGGCGCCACGGACGACTACGCCTTCGACACCTCGGAAACCGATAAAAAACCTTATTCGTTCGGCGGCTACATGGAAGCAAAGCCAACCCTGTTCGCCCTGGACCGGGATGCCGCGCTTTACAAAACCCGATTCTACAACCGCGACGTGAGCAACCCCCTGGGAGAGTATGATTTCACTTTGCAACTCGACGGCGCGGTCGAGTGGAACATTTTCAAAGCGTTTGCGCGGATCAACAACAACCTGGACTACACCTATGACGGCTGGTCGAGCGACTCCAAGCCCTATGAGCTGTTTCTGGCCGCCAAGCCCTCTCCTTCCCTCACCGCTGCCGCCGGGAAAATGACAGCGAAATGGGGCAAGGGCTATGCCTGGAACCCGGTCGCTTTCGTCGACCGGCCCAAGAATTCCGACGATCCCACGCTCAACCTGGAAGGCTATTACATGGCCGGCTTCGATTACATCCGGAGCTTCGAGGGGCCGCTCAAGACCTTTTCCTTCTCTCCGCTCCTGCTTCCGGTGGATTACGGGCTGAACCAGGACTTCGGTGAATCTGGGCACGTCAATGCCGCCGCCAAAGCCTATTTCCTGCTGTGGGACACGGACATCGACCTTATGTTTCTGACCAAAGGCAGCCGCCCCGGCCGCTATGGATTTGATTTTTCCCGCAACATCAATACCAATCTGGAAATCCATGGGGAATCGGCCTGGATCGATGATTTCCGGCAAAAAAGAGTCGATGCCGTCGGCAGGGTTTCCGAAGCTGAAATAGATGCCTGGAGCGGGCTGGTGGGGCTGCGGTACCTAAGCAGCATTGATACCACTTATATCCTCGAGTACTACCACAATGGCGCTGGATACGGCGAATCGGAGGCCAAAAGCTTTTACACGTTTGTTGACCGGGCCTATGATATCTACGTTGATACGGGCAACACCGCCCCGATCCAGAAAGCCGCCAATCTCACCCAGGGAGGCTACGGCTCGTCCAATCCTATGCGGGACTACCTCTACCTCAGGATCAGCCAGAAGGAGCCGTTCGACATTCTCTATTTCACCCCGGCGCTTACCACCATTTTGAACCTCGACGACCGCAGCTTCTCAATTTCCCCGGAGCTGCTCTACACCGGCATCACCAACCTCGAGGTGCGGCTCAGGGGCACCGTTCTGGTCGGCGACCGCTTTAGCGATTTTGGCGAGAAACCCAACGACACCCGCCTGGAGCTGAGGGTGCGGTATTATTTTTAGGTCGTCAGAAAATCATGATTCCAATTACGCAAAAAGCAGGAAGAAGAGAGGGTTTATGGTGTTGAACATCACCGAGGAGGAGTTCATGAGAATGCGGGCGGTCGTGTTGGATCACGACCGAGACGCCGCGGTGAATATGATCAGAGATTTCGTCAAACGCCTCGAGCAGGCAATGCACAGCGGCCTGAAATCCCACCTGGACGGCTGATCCAAAAACAGCCCTTTGAATTTTCGCCCATAGCGTGTTCGCTGAGATATGGTCTTGGCGCTTGTCATGCGCCGCCTGGGTTTTCCAGCGCATCAAATCCTCTCAAAAACGCTATTCCCACACCGGAAGTTTATCTTGACACGGGTGATTCACGTTGCTATATTTCGTCATATAACGAAATGGAGGTACCCCCATGGAATCGGTTTTGGCGATTACCCGGGCACTTGCGGATGAAAACCGCGTGCGCGCGCTGCTGGTACTGGACGGGCGAGAGCTGTGCGTCTGTCAGCTGATCGAGTTTCTGGAACTGGCGCCGTCGACGGTATCCAAGCATATGACCATTCTGCGCCAGGCCCGCCTCATCGACGGCCGGAAAAAAGGACGCTGGATGAACTATCGGCTCGCCGGCAAGCATGCTTCCCCGGCCGTGACGGAGGCGATCGCATGGCTACGGCGGTCCCTGTCCGACGACCCGGCAGCCCGCAGGGACGCCCGACGAATTGAGAAAATTTTAAAGACAGGCCGCGAGGTTCTCTGCACCCGCCAGAGTGCTCGTCGAAAGCCCTGCCCGATTGGCATCACCGCCGCCTGAACACCTTGAATCGACCGACGGCATCGGCAGGGGTCGCATCCCGACCTGAATCGGATCTGCCACCGCGAGGAGGAGACTATTCCATGACGGATTCAACAACCAAACGGCTTTCGTTTCTCGACCGCTTTCTGACCCTCTGGATCTTTCTGGCCATGTTCGTGGGCGTGATGTGGGGGTATTTTTTCCCCGGCATCCGTGAGTCGATCAACTATTTCCAGGTCGGCACCACCAACATCCCCATCGCCATCGGCCTGATCCTGATGATGTACCCGCCGCTCGCCAAGGTGAAATACGAGCAACTGCCCCAGGTGTTCCGCAACGTAAAAGTCCTGACGCTGTCGCTGATCCAGAACTGGGTGATCGGCCCGATATTGATGTTCCTTTTGGCTGTCCTTTTCCTGTCGGGTTATCACGAGTACATGGTGGGCCTCATTCTCATCGGACTCGCCCGCTGCATCGCCATGGTGATCGTCTGGAACGACCTGGCGGCCGGCGACCGGGAATACTGCGCCGGGTTGGTGGCTTTCAACTCGATCTTCCAGGTGCTGTTTTTCTCGGTTTATGCCTACATTTTCATTACCGTCCTGCCCCAATGGCTCGGCATGCAGGGGATGGTGGTGGACATCTCCATCGGGCAGATCGCCGAAAGTGTGTTCATCTACCTTGGCATCCCGTTCATCGCCGGGATGATCTCGCGCTTCGTCGGGCTCAAGACCAAGGGCAGGGATTGGTACGAGCAGAAGTTCATTCCCAAAATCAGCCCGATCACCCTGATTGCGCTGCTGTTCACTATCCTGGTCATGTTCTCGCTGAAGGGTGAATACATTGTCCAGCTGCCGTTCGACGTCGTGCGGATCGCCGTTCCGTTGTGCATTTACTTTGTGATCATGTTCTTCGTGTCCTTTTTCCTTTCCATGAAAGCCGGGGCGACCTACGAGCAATCCACGACCTTGAGCTTCACCGCAGCCTCCAATAACTTCGAGCTCGCCATTGCCGTTGCCGTGGCGGTGTTCGGCATCGACTCCGGCGAGGCCTTCGCGGCGGTCATCGGCCCCCTCGTCGAGGTGCCGGTGTTGATCGCCCTTGTCAATGTCGCTTTTTGGTTCAAACGGAAATATTTCCCCTACGCGGTTCAGGGACCGACCGGCGTCTGTCACGTGACGTGCAAGCCTTAGGAGGCTCGAAGCTGGATGCTGGAAGCTCGAAGCAATAAATCGAGCAAAATCGAGTTTTTTGCGACAAATGGATATTCCTGAAAACAAAAACGCTCCTGAGCGCATCGCCCGTAAAATCGTGATGGACTGCGCCGACTGCGACTGCTGCCGGCCCATCATGGACGAATCGTGCCTCTTTTTTCCGGAGTTGTATCGCCTTTACGACCAGGAGGTGGCGACCGGGCAGAAAATTACCGCCACAGAACTGCGTCAGCTCGTGGAAAAGTGCAACTTCTGTGCGCTGTGCCCCTGCCCCAACATCCGGGCGGACATTATCCGGGCCAAGACCCAGTTCATCGAAAGGGATGGGCTGAAGTTCGGCGTGCGCACCGTCGAGAACGTCGAGCGCATCGGCAAGCTGTGCGGAGCCTTGCCTGGTCTGGCCAACCGGCTGCTACGCAGCGATCTGGCCGGCGGGATGATCAAGGAGGCGCTCGGCATCCACCGGGACCGCAAGCTGCCGGAATTTCCCGGGGAGAGCTTTCCGGCGTGGGCCAGGAAGAAAGGTCTGCATGTTAAGCCGAACACGATGGCCGGCCGCAAGGTCGCCTACTTCGCCGGCTGCACGGCCCGGTATATCTTTCCTGAGGTAGCCAGGGCGACGGTGGAAGTGCTCCAGCACAACGGCATCGACGTCTACTGCCCGGAGCAAAAATGCTGCGGGATGCCAAGCTTCCTGGAAGGCGACCGAAAACTCACAATGGAATTCGCAGGGCACAACCTGAACCTTTTGGCGGATGCCGCGCAGGACGGCTGCGACATAGTTTGCTCGTGCCCCACCTGCAGTTTCATGCTGAGACATCTGCTGGCAGAAGGCGCTTACTACTCGCGCGAATACCAAGAGTCGGCCGGATCGGACCCCAAGTTCATCAAGGTGCCGGCCAAGCCGAAGCCCGGAGAGGCGCCGGAAAGAAAAATGGAGGCCTTCGACAAGACCATTTTCAAGAACATTATGAAAGACGAAGGCTATTTTTCCTCCCTTGATCCGATGAAGCGCGTGGCGGTGGCTGAAAAGATTTTTGACGTAGGGGAATTCCTTTTGCGCATGCACAAGGCCGGTGAGCTGAGAACAGACTTTGGCTCCGTTGAGGGGCAGGCTGTCTATTTCCCCCCCTGCCACCAACGGGAGCAGGAGTTCGGGCAGCCCCATATGGAACTGATAGCGTTAGTTCCCGGCCTGAAGCTGGACGCAATCCGGGGAAACCTTTATTGCTGCGGGCTGGCTGGAGTCATGGGGTTCAAGCGGGATTTCCACGAGGCTTCAATCGAGTTGGGCAGCCGCCTGATCCTGAAAATAAGAGGGATGAACCCGGAAATCATTGTGACCGACTGTCTCAGCTGTAGGCTGCAGTTCAACCAACTCCTGCCGCAAAAAGTGCTCCATCCGGTCGAAATACTCCGGGAGGCCTACAAGGTCGGAGCGCAGGGTGCACGGCTCGCGGCACACGGGTAGTTGATCAGCCACCGGATTACCGCCTATGCCCCGCAGGATGAAGCCAGGGCGGACATCTGTTTCACGTGGTTTAAACGCGAGATTATTTTTGAGGTGCTACAAATGGAATTGAAACCAATGGCCGAATTCAAAACCTGCTGCGCCGGGCCGAAAGCGACCTTTTCCTCAGAGACCGCCGCAGCCCCTAAGAAAATCAAACCGACGGAGATCGCGGTTTTTGTTGCGGCTTTGGCCGTGTGGTGGCTGGTCTATCAAAGCCTGCCGCATGTTGCACGCTACTTGACCTACGATCTCTTCGGGTTGAGCGAGGGCTCGCATCTGGCTGCGGCGGTGGAGTTTTTCATCTACGACACGCCCAAGGTCCTGATGCTGCTCACCATCGTGGTGTTCGGCGTAGGGATCATTAATTCTTTTTTCACGCCGGAGCGCACCAGACGCATTCTGGCGGGGAAAAAGGAGTCGGTGGGGAATGTGCTGGCGGCCTTGCTTGGGGTCGCGACCCCGTTCTGCTCATGCTCGGCCATCCCGCTCTTCATCGGTTTCGTGACAGCCGGTATTCCCCTGGGCGTCACCTTCTCGTTTCTGATCTCGGCACCGATGGTGAACGAGGTCGCGGTGGTGCTGCTCTACGGGCTTTTGGGCTGGAAGGTGGCCGCCATCTACATGGGCACCGGGCTTCTCATCGCCATGGTTTCCGGCTGGGTCATCGGCCGGCTGAAGATGGAACGGCACATCGAAGGCTGGGTCACCGAGATCCGGGCAGCCGAGGCCCATGTGGAATCCGGCGCCCAAACGCTGCGGGACCGCGTGCGCTGCGGGCTGGATGCCGTGAAAGACATCGTCAGCAAAGTGTGGAAATGGATCGTCATGGGGATTGCCGTGGGTGCGCTTATCCACGGCTACGTTCCCGAGGACTTTCTGGCATCCTTCATGGGCAAGGAGGCCTGGTGGTCGGTGCCGATCGCGGTTCTCATCGGCATCCCCATGTACTCCAACGCCGCCGGGATGATCCCGATCGTCCAGGCGCTGCTGGGCAAGGGCGCAGCCCTCGGGACGGTGCTCGCCTTCATGATGGCCGTCATCGGCTTGTCCCTGCCGGAAATACTCATACTGCGCAAAGTGCTCAAGATGCGCCTGATCGCAACCTTTGTCGGCGTGGTAGGTTTGGGGATCCTCATTGTGGGCTACCTCTTTAATATGATTATTTAGATGGGAGTGTTGCGAGGGGAGAATGGACAAGTTCAAAGTCTTTCCCGAGAAGGCCATCACCGAGTCCGGACCGGTATCAAAAGCGTTTCTAGACCTGGGCATTAAAAGTTTTCAGGAGGCCTGCCGATACGTCCACGGATTGCCTTATGGCTACAACTCGGACCGCGACGACCTGATGATCCTCTTCCAGGAGAAGATGGGCACCTGCACGACCAAGCACGCGGTGATCGCCACGCTTGCGGCAGAAATCGGCTTGCCTATAACCAGAGGGGTGGGGATCTACGCAATGACAGAAGCGATTGTGACCGGGACAGACAAAATTTTAACCGAATACCGCCTACCCTATGTGCCGATGATTCACTGTTTTCTGGAATATGGAAACTACCGAGTTGATCTCACCGAGGGGAACCACAATGGAAAAAACAGGCCTATAGATGGCTTTCTCTTCACGGACCGAGTGGCGGCGAGCATTTCTGCCAAGGACGAATACATGATATACCGCAAAGCCCTGAGCGAAATCATTCTGAAACACCCCGACCTCAAGGGGGTCGACATAAAGCGCATCCTGCACGCCCGGGAAGAAGGACTAAAGCTCTTAAAGGCGAACCTTCGCTGATCAGAAAGCTACTACGCGTGGGCCGCCTTGAGTGAAGTATGGTTTTTCTTGTGTGGGAGATAAACCTTAACTAAGCCCGCGCAGCCGGAGTTCCTTTTGAGGACATCACTACCCTGTATCTGCATTATTTTTTCGTGTGCGGGAAGGAGTTGGCTATTTATTCGCGGCGACCGTAATTCATAGTTGTGGCAAAGCAAATTGTTGTTACTTAACCTGAAGAATGGAGAATTGACCATTGAAAGATCTCAAAACAACAGAACTTGATGGGCGTATTCTGGGAGGGAGCTGCGGCTGTAACACCAATCAACTCGAAGGCGTTGGATGTTGCTCCTCTTCGATACAATCAAAGGAAG
>Ga0315290_10000916_pt1 | contig 19968 bp, 12 predicted proteins | sample YL17G12_0_MG_FD_203627 | JGI IMG/M metagenome (GOLD analysis project Ga0315290, IMG submission 203627) | Sediment microbial communities from Yellowstone Lake, YNP, Wyoming, USA - YL17G12_0 | ecosystem: Environmental > Aquatic > Freshwater > Lake > Sediment | place: USA: Wyoming | collected... | reverse complement strand
TGTGCAGTCGCGGTAGCGAACGGCTGTAACTTCAACGGACGGGCGCATTCTCCCACTAGCGATCTGCGAATCGCTCCTTTTGACAGGACTTTGCCACAAGACGCCGAACGCCAAGCTATCCGCCCCTCGCCTGGGGCCTTGCGATGTCCGAGGCGGGATGCCCAAGAGGATGCCCAGGGCTGGTGGGTGCGCGGGGAGTGGGGAGGAGGCCGCTTGGTGAGGGCCAAGACTCGGGTGGCCATGGTCACCGAAGCTTTCGCCGGCGGTGTCTACGAGTGGCTGAAGCTGGTCTGCCCCGAACTCGCGCAGCGAGGTTTCGACATCACCCTGGCCTACTGGCCCCGGCCGGAGTCTCCCCCGAAGCCGGTCCTGGAGAGAGACTTTCCCGCCTGCCGTCTGGTGGACCTGAGCCGCGTGACGGACGGACGCGGTCCGGTCAAGTACGTCCGCGGGTTGGCGGCCTTCCTTGATCGGGAGCGGCCGGACATCCTCCACCTTCACTCCTCCTGGGCCGGGATGGCCGGACGGGTGGTTTTGGTTTCCCGCCGGAGGGGGCGGTTGTCGTGGCGGCGGCGACCTGAAGGTCATACTCCGACGGGAGTCTACTACACCCCCCACTGCTTTGCCTTTCTGCGCCGGGATCTCAGCTTGGCCATGCGGGCCCTTATCTGGGGCGCGGAGAGACTCCTGGCCCGGACCCCCGGGGTCGTTTGCGTGGCCTGTGGACCGGGAGAACGGCGGCTGGCCGAGAGGCTTGGGGCCACGGTTGTGAAGGCCTACAACGGAGTGGCGCCCCAGAATGGTTGGGCGGGGCCGGCGGCCGCGAACGTCCGCACCGGGCCCGCGGCTCCATTGGCCCGCGGCTGGCCCCCGGGTTCCCTCGGGGCTGGAGGACACCTTGTTCTCTCGGGCGGGCGACTCGACCCGCAAAAGGATCCCCTCTTCATGATTGAGGTTGCGGCCAGGGTGCTGACAGAGCTTCGGGATGAGGCCGGGACCAGCGCGGCGCTCGCAATCCGAACCAGCCCCGAGGCCCTCACGACCGGAGCCGGACCCGAGGTTCGCTTTGTCTGGGTTGGGAGTGGCCGTCTGGAGGCCGGCCTGCGTCGGGGCCTGGAGCGTCTTGAGCCCGGGGTGCGGGAGGGCCTTGTCTTTCTCCCCTGGGCGCAGAGGCCGGAGTTTCTCGAAGCCCTCTCGCAGGCGACGGTCTACCTCCACACGGCCCGCTGGGAAGGCCTCTCCCTGGCCATTCTGGAGGCCATGGCCGCCGGGACGCCCGTGGTCGCGCGCCGGGGACCAGGCTGCCACGAAGTGGTGGAGGAAACCGGGTGCGGGGTGGTGGCCCGCGACGCGAAGGAGGCCGCTGACGCCGTCCTCGCTCTCTTGGCGGACGCCTCCGCCCGGCGCGACCTCGCGAAGCGAGGTCGCGCCGCTGTTCGCTCGACCTACAACTTGGAGCGCCTTGTTTCGGATCTCGCGGCCCTCTACGAGACCACGGGAGGGCGCTAACGTGGCTGGTCGGGGCGGGATCGCGAGGGCTGAGGGGGCGAAGCGGGCCAAGCCCGTGGCGGTCGTGGCGACGCGAACCGGACCCGGGGTGGGTGCCGCGGCGACGCGAACCGGAGGGGCGACCGACGGCGCGAAGCGCCGCCGGCCCGCCCGGCTCTGCTGGGCCGTCGGGCTGGGTATCCTGATCGTCGGGATCAACCTCCTTTTCGGGCTGTTTCTGCCGGACGGAGTCTACGTAGGCGACTTCAATGGTAGTTTCCCGAAAGGCCTGGCCTACGGTTGGCAGGCCCAGAACCACAGCGTCATCGAGAGAGGCGGACTCTTCGAGTCCGGCCCGGGACGGTCCGGTTTTAGCCAGGTTGTCGATCTCAGGGGGGCGACCGAGCCGGCCGGTCTCTACTGCGGCTACAGGGTCGCGGCGGAGGCGGTTCTCAGGGTCTGGTACCGGGTGGAGGCCGATGGAGGAGCCAGGGACGGCTCGGCGTCGGGTGGCTCGGCGCCTGGGGTCCTGACATCCGGCCCCGGTCTCATTCGGGTTTCCGACCGGGGGACGGGCCTGACGAGGGTGGCGGAACTGACGTCGTCTGGGGCCTGGACCGAGTGCCTCCTGGCCGTGAGTCCGGGCTGGGGCAGGATGGATTTCGAAGTCTCGCCCGGCTGGAGGGTCAGCTTCGAGGACATCTCCGTGACCGCCGACGGTCCCCTGGCGGGGGCCGACGCTCTCCGGGCCAGGCTGTGGGGTCAAGCGGCCAACAAGCCGTCAACCGGCGGGTCCCGGCTGGACTTCTTCAAGGTTGTCTCGGCGGGGCGGCAGGCCGACGTAGCCCTTCCCGTGGCCGCCACCTTGATGGCGACGATGGTTCTCTACGGACTTCTCCTCCGGCTATCCTACCGGGGAGGGGTCATCCTCCTTTTCGCCACGGCTTCTATCGTTCTCTTCGAACCCTCGCCCTTCGAGGCCCTGTTCGCGATCTGGCTCGTCCATAGCTGGCGGAGGCGAGGCCTCGACCTCAGGCCTCTGGCCGACCGTCGCCTGCGGCCGGTTGTCGTCGGATTGGCCCTGCTCGCTCTCGGCCTGGCCGTGGGTTGGGTGGCCGGCGGTCCGGGCACACTCTCGACCGCGAGCGCCATGATCACGGGCTACTGCCTCGTCGTTTTCGTGGCCGCGGCCACCGGGGTTTCGTCCGGAACGCTCGTGGTCGACGTCCTGATCGGTCTTGGTCTGGGGGCCCTCCTCGGCACCCTCTACGGGTGGCTTGGTTTCGCTTTCGAGCCCCTTCGGACGGCCGTGCTGCAGTACGGCACGGAGTTCCGCGGTTTCTTCAAGGACTCCAACGTCTACGGGCCGAGTCTCTTCCTGCCGGCGACGGCCTCGCTTCTTCTGGGCCTTCTGAGCCGGTCGAGGCCAAAGCGGGTCGCCTGGCTGGCCGCCGCCTTGTTCTTCGCCGGCGGAGTGGTCATGTCCGGTTCACGGGCGGCCTTTGGAGGTCTAATGGTGGCCACCGCTGTCGCCATCGGCCTGGTCTTTCCCCATCTGGGTCACCGGGTGAGGGCGGCGGGACCCTTCGTGGCCGGGGCCGCCCTGGTGGCCGCCATCGCCGTGGGCATCCGCGGCGGGTTGGGAGGCTCCCTCCTGGAACTGCGCTGGTATGACCTTGAGGGTCGCTTCCCGGACATCCTCATCGGCCTCAAGGCCATCTCCACGGTTCCGCTCGGGGCTGGGCCCGGGCTCGGCGTCGGTCGATACGGGATCAGCCCCCACAACCTCTTCGTCCTGACCTTCCTTGAGGAAGGCTGGATCGGTGGGGTTGGCCTTCTCCTGGCTTTCGGGGCCCTGGTCTGGCTCGGTTGGCGGGCCGCGGGTCGCCTGATCCTTGGTCGGCCGCCGAACCACCTCCTTATCGCCGTCCTGGCTTCCTTTGTTGGTTACCTGGCCGTGTCGATGTTCGTCTCCTCGCTCCACTGGAGGCATCTCTGGATCCTTGGCGGGCTTGTCGTCACTCTGGCTCTCGGACCGCGTGACCGCACCAGTCAGGGACGCGGGAGGATGCTTGGGTGACAATCGCCGCTACCGTTCTCATGACCGCCTACAATGAGGAGAGGACCATTGCCGGGGCCATCCGCAGCCTTCTCGGTCAGACCAGGGGCGACTTCGAACTTCTGGTCGTGGACGACGGGTCCACTGACCGCACCGGGGACCTCGTTCGAGGTCTCGGGGACCTCTCCCGGGGTTCCGGGGACCCGAGGATACGCCTGCTGACCCTGCCCCGAAACCTGGGCCGGCCCGCCGCCCTCAACGCCGGACTCGCCGCCGCCCGCGCGCCGATCATCGCCGTCATGGACGCCGACGACTGGAGTCTCCCCCGCCGGCTGGAGGCCGAGATCGGCTATCTGGAGAGCCATCCGGACATTGACGTGGTGGGATCCGACTACGTTGTCCTCGACGACATCCGGGGTGAGAACTACGTCCGCGTTACCCCGAAGGGTCACGATGATATCGTCCGGAGCCTAGGGCTCTTCATCCCCGTGGCCCACGGCGGGGTCGCCTACCGCCGCGAGGCGGTGAAGCGGGTCGGAGGCTATGCCGAACTCCCCGGCGGGATCAAGGACCTCGAGGACCTCGACCTCTGGATCCGTCTGGCCGCCGCCGGAGGTCGCTTCGCCTCCCTACCCGAGGTCCTCCACGTGTATCGCATATCGATGGCCACGAGTAAGTTTCACACCATTCGAAGCCACGCCTGGCGAAATCGAGACCATGTGAGCCTTAACCTCAGGGCCATCAGGACCCTGAACCTGCCCAAGCGGTTCTACTTGCCGGCCCTGGCTCGCTACGTCTACCCGTTCCTCCCGGCCCCGGTCCGCCGCCAGGTGCGGCGACGGCCGGCGGGTGTTCGCGAGCGGCCGCTGACCTCGGAGGAATGGCGGGCAGTCGAGGCCGTAATCGCGGCCCCGGAAGGCGGTGGCTGATGCTCACCGTCAGCGCCATCATCCCGGTCTGCGACGGGCGGTCGTTTATCGGCGACGCCCTCGACGCCGTTCTGGGCCAGACCCGCCCGCCGGAGGAGATCATCGTGGTCGACGACGGCTCCACCGACGGAACGGCGGCCTGGGTGCAAGAGCGATACCACGGCGCCGGGGACCACCCCCGGGTAAGAGTCGTCCGGCAGGCCAACCAGGGCGTCGCCGCCGCCAGGAACCTCGGGGCGGCCGAGGCCAGGGGTGACTACCTGGCCCTGTGCGACGCGGATGACGTCTGGCTGCCGCGGAAGCTGGAGGTACAGCTAGCGGTTATCGAACGACTCGTCCGCGAAGGCGGGGACCCGCCTCCGGCCCTGGGGTCGTCCAGGCTGCCGCTGGTCGCGGACGGGCGAATGGAGCGGGCGGTGGCCAGGGCCTGGAAGGACAGCCCGGGTCGACGGTCCCGCCCGGTCCTGCCGACCCAGACGATCCGGGGCCTTCGCCCCCTCACCGTAGCCGAAGTCTTGATGGGCTGCGATGTCATGCCCTCCAGCGTCATGATCCGCCGGGACGTCTTCGACGCTCTCGGAGGTTTCGACCCGGCTCTCCGTCGCGGCAGCGAGGACTTCGACTTCTGGCTGCGGCTCGCGATTGGCGGGCGGTTTCTCTGCCTCTCCGAACCCGTCTTCCTGTATCGGGTCAGGGCGGGGAGTGTCAGTTCCGATCCGGAGCGCGTGGCCGCGGCCCAGACGGCCCTCCTCCGGAAGTGGTCACCGGCCACCGCGCCCGAGGTGGTTGATCCCGCCCTCTACCGGAGGGCTTGCACGAAACAGGCCCTCTACGTGGCCTACCGATACGGGCTGGCCGGCCGGACTCCACCGGCCTCGTTCCTATCGGACTTCCTGGCCGAGTTTCCGACGGCGGGTCCTCTGGCCTCCGTGGCCGGATTTGGGCTCTGGCTGGCGAGGAGATACCCTCGGTTTCTTGTCGGGGCCAGTCGGATCTACGGGTGGGTTAAGGGGCACGGCCGCGGCCGCGCAGAACCTCTTCGTAGACCTCCGCCGTGAGGGCCACCACCCGCTCCAGACCAAAGTGGGCCAGGGCGTAGGCCCGACCCGCCCGGCCGAGGGTGCGGACGAGATCCTGGTCGGTGGCCAGGCGAGTGAGGTCGGCCAGAATTCGCTGGACCTGGGCTGGGTGAGTATGGGTCCCGCGAGCGCTGAAGTCGTGCCCGGCCGGGTCCAGGGCGCCGGGGAAGACGATGCCCCCGTAGAGCTGACCGGCGAGAAGGCAGGGGCGGCCGGAGGCCATCCCCTCGCGGATCACCCGACCCGACCCGGCTACCACGTCGGCCTCCCGGAAGATCGGGGCAGGGTCGACCCGCCAACCCCTGAAATCGATGATCTCCTCGCGCTTCCGCCCGGACCCGAGATCGAGGCCGAGGGTGGGCAGGGCCACGGCCAGAACGACCAAGCGGGCGGGACGATGGTCGGCTAGAAGGGACACGGCCCCGGCCAGATCGCGGAAAGTCCGCCGCTTCTCGGGGTCGATCCGCCCGGCGTAGAGGATGGTGAAGGGGCGGTTGGCGGGCGGACCCGCGGGAACCGGGGCAGGGGCCACACACGGTGGATCGCCGGATGGGGCCGGGTCGTCGCCGGGTGGTCGAAAGCGCCGCGTATCTACGCCATTTTCAATGACCACGACTCTTGGCGTGACCGTCAGGGCTTCGGCCGCCACCCTCCGGCCCACGGCGATCACCGCCGCCGCTCGCGCGAGCGCCCCCGCCGCAAGAAGGTGGGTAGCCCCCAGGCCGTGCAGGGTCAGGACGAAGGGCACGTGGAGCCGAGAGGCCAGGCGCTCCGCCCGGGCGAAGTCCAGGGTCGAGTGGGCGTGGATGATGTCTGGGCACGGTAGCCCGGGAGGAAGGCCGCCCTCAAGATCGGACAAGACAACCTCGACCCCGGCCTGGTGGAGGTCGTGGGTGTAGGCCCGGCGGAAGGAGCGACCGTGGCCGGAGGGACCGGTCGAGACCAGGGTCACCTGGTGTCCGGCGGCCGCGAGGGCGCGGGCCAGGTCGACGACATGGTTGGTCTGCCCGGCGGCGAAGAAGCGAGCCAGGAGCAGGAGTACGCGCATGGCGCCCCCCGGCGGGACGCGGATGGTGTCCTCTGGTAGTGGGCGGATTGCGTCCCCGGCCCAAGGTATGCGGCGGGGAGAGGAAAGGGGACCGGCTGGGGCGCCCGAGAGGCGGGTCCGGACCGGAGGACCGCTCGGCCGGACGGCGAAACGCGCTAGCGGGTCAGATCGAGGAGGAAGCGTCCCTTGTCCGAACGGACTCCGCCCGTCGTGCTCGTCACGGGGGCCAAGGATTGCGGAAAGACAACCCTCGTCGTCGACCTTGTGCGGCAGCTTGCCCGTCCGGACCGCGCCATTGTGGCCCTGAAGCGTGCGACGGCCGTGGATCGAGTCGATCAGCCGGGCACCGACACCGAGCGCTTCGCCGAGGCCGGCGCCACCGTTGTCGGATTGACCTGGCCGGGCGGGACTTATGTCGCCTCGGGGCGGGCGGCGGGGCGGGGTTCGCCGGTCGCCGGGGCGAGCCGGTTTGGCGATGGGGCAGGGCAGCCGCTCTCCGAACGCCTGGGGCGGCAGGCCACGCTGGCCGAACTTGTCGGCCTGGCCCTCGATTTCATTCGACCCCGATCCCCTTCCGACATTGTCGTCCTGGCTGAGGGTTTCTCGGACTCGCCCCATCCGCGCATTCACGTCCATTCGCGGCCGGGGCATCCGGTGCGGGCGGCGGCTGGTCCGGTCCTGGACACCTGGTCCTTGGAGGAAGGCGAGGGTGGGGTCGGCCGGACCTCCTCGCGCATTGCCCGGATGATCGACGGCAATCTGCCTCTTCTGACCCGCTGGGCGGGCGAGGTCCGCTCCGGCAAGCCAGGGGCTCGGCTAACGGTGGCCGCCGTGTTGGCCGGGGGCCGGGGCAGGCGTCTGGGGGGTCGGGACAAGTGGACCATCAGTGTCGCCGGGCGCCCCCAATCGGAGCGATGCCTGGAGGTTCTTGGCCCACTCTTCGACACGGTGCTGGTTGTTGGCCGGGCGCCGGGCGAGGGGCGTGCCCACGGCGCCGACCCCCGACGCGCTTCTTCCTCCTTCGCCTCCATCCGAGCCCTGCCCGACCTCGTTCCCGGCTCGGGCCCCCTGGGCGGCCTCCTGACCGCCCTGTCGGCGTCGGACGGTCGTCACGTCCTGGCCTTCGCCGGCGACATGCCCCTGCTGAGCCCGGCCTTCATTCTGCACCTTCTCTTCGCGGCCGAGCGCTACGCGGGGCGGTTCGACGTCCTTCTGCCCCGGTGGAGCGCCGAGGCGGTAGCCGATTGCGGCCGCTCCGGTCAAACCGCCGCTCCCGCCCGGACCGCCTACGCCGAACCCCTTCACGCCGTCTACGGGCCGCGTTGCCGGGATCATCTTCAAACTTTGGTCCCTTCGACCGGCGGCCCGGCCGGCCTCCGGATGACCGAGGCCATGCGCGGTCTTGAGGTCGTGGACATCCCCGAGACGGACATCCGTCTCTTCGGCGACCCGGCCGATCTCTTTCTCAACCTCACTGCCGCCGAGGATCTAGCTCGGGCGGAACGGATTCTGTCAACTTCATTAGCAGGAACTACGACGCATTTCCCCAAATAGAGTGCCAGCGGTCACAAGGGAGCCCAGCCAACGTCTTGAGCGAAGCATCGGTCTCCCTTCCCTGCTAGTGAGTTCGAGGTGAGGATTCTGTCGAGCCCCGAGGTCAGCCCGCCCGAAGGCCGTCACGCGGCCGATACTCTGGTCTCCCGCATCCTGCGGCGGCTACCGCCTCGCTTTCCCGAGGGTCTCGCCGGAGCGGTGCTTCTTGTCAGTCTTGTCCTGGTCGCCGGGCTTGTCTCCGGCCCCCTGTCGGCTCTGACCCTGGATCGCCATCCCGAGACCGGACTCGACACGGCCGGAGAACCTTCGACCGCGGCCCTCCAGGCGGCCCGCTCCTGGCCATCCTGGGCCAAGCCTGCCACGATATCCGGCGCCACCGGTGGCGCCTATGCCTCAAGCCCTCGTGTCGCCTCGGCCCGTGCTGGTTCGACACCCCTTCTCTCCACCGGCTACCGAGGCTGGGGCGCCCAAGCCCCGGCGGCCATCTTGGCCGGCGGCGGCGGCCTGGGATCGGCTAATTCCCTGGCCGGCGAGGTCCGGGGCATCTACCTTACGGCCTACACCGCCGGGCAGCCGGGCGCCTTTCGAAAACTGATTGAGCTTGTCGATAGCTCGGCCCTAAACGCCATGGTCATCAACATCAAGGACGAACAGGGGCGGGCCACCTACGACACCCAGGTTCCGGCCTTCCTCGAGGCCGGGGCTGTCTCTATCCAGATCCGGGACATCGAGGGCATGCTCCGGATGGCCGAGGCCTACGACATCTACGTTATCGGTCGCCTGGTCACGTTCGAGGATTCGACCCTCTCGGTCCACAACCCCGACCTGGCCGTGAAACGCCCCGACGGAAGCATCTGGCGGGACCACGCCGGCAACGCCTGGACCGACGCCTTTCGGCCTGAGGTCTGGGACTACAATCTGGCCCTGGCCGAAGAAGCGGCCAGCCTCGGCTTTGACGAAATCCAGTTCGACTACGTTCGTTTTCCGACCGACGGCGACATGAAGAGCGCCGTCTTCAGCCGGCCCAACGGCCCCGACAACGCCAACCGGGTCTTGGCCATCACCGAGTTCCTGAGCCTGGCCCGGGAGCGCCTAGCCCCCTACGGTTGCCTCGTCTCGGCCGACGTCTTCGGCATCATCCTCTCGACCAGGGTCGACACCTCCCTGGGTCAAGTCCTTGAGACCATCACCCTGGCCGTGGACTACATAAGTCCGATGATCTACCCCTCCCACTACGGCCCCGGGCACTTCGGCCTCTCCTCGCCCGACGCCGCCCCCTACGAGACGATCCTCGGCGCTCTCTCCGACGGCCTCGACCGTCTCGGCCCCGAGGCCAAGGACAAGTTCCGCCCCTGGCTCCAGGACTTCAGCCTCTACAATCACTACGGCCCCGAAGAGGTTCTCGACCAGATCCGGGCCACCCACGAACTGGGCATCAAGGGCTGGCTCCTCTGGAACCCGAGCAACAACTACACCGTCGCCGCCATCCGGGCCTATACGGTGAACCTGGAGGCTTATCTGGAGGGCGGAGGGTAGGGGAAACAGGCACACTCGAGTGAGCGCGGGGGCGGTCGACCGTTTACTTCTTGCCCGCCAGGCGTCGCTCCAGCAGAAGCCTGAGCGATTGCGCGCCACGATCTTCCGGAACGACCCGCAGAAGGTCAAGACACACCTCCAACGCATCCTTGTAGAACCCGCGGGCCTCGTTGTGGCGGTCGGCTTTGGCCTCGAGATCGGCGAGGCTCCTCAGGGCCCCGGCCCGGTTACCGAGGGCTGTGGGGTTCCGCGGGGCCAGGGCCAGGGCCTCGGAGTAGGCCGCCAGGGCCTCAACGAGGAACCTGCGGGCCTCGTCGTGGCGGCCGAGTTTGGCCTCGAGATCGGCGAGGCTCTGCAGGGTCAGTGCCCGGTTACCGAGGAAGATAGGGTTCTGCGGAGCCAGGGACAGGGCCTCGGAGTTGGCCGCCAGGGCCTCCACGAGGAACGTACGGGCCTCGTCGTAGCGGCCGAGGTTGGTCTCGAGAACGGCGAGTCTCATGAGGGCCCTGGCCCGGTTACCGAGGGTCGTGGGGTTCTGCCGGGCAAGAGCCAGAGCCTCGGAGTAGGTCGCCAGGGCCTCCTTGTAGAATCCGCGGGCCTCGTCGCGGCGGCCGCGTAGGGCCTCGAGATCGGCGAGGCTCTGCAGGGCCGAGGCCCGGTTGCCGAGGCAGAGAGGATCCTGCGGGGCCAGGGCCAGAGCCTCGGAGTAGGCCGCCAGGGCCTCCTTGTAGAACCCGCGGGCCTCGTCGTGGCGGCCGAGTTTGTCCTCGAGATCGGCGAGTCTGTGCAGGGTCAAGGCCCGGTAACCGAGGAAGACAGGCTCCCGCAGGGCCAGAGCCTCGGAGTAGGCCGCCAGGGTCTCCACGAGGAACTCCCGGGCCTCGTCGTGGCGGCCGAGGTTGGCCTCGAGATCGGCGAGGCTCACCAGGGCTAAGGCTCGGTTGCCGAGGCAGAGAGGATCCTGCGGGGCCAGGGTCAGAGCCTCGGAGTAGGCTGCCAGGGCATCCTTGTAGAACCCGCGGGCCTCGTCGTGGCGACTGACAAGGGCCAGGTAGCGGGCGATGCTCGACAGCGCATCCGCCCGCGGATGGCCTCGGATCCGCCGGAAGACGTGGACCCAGACCTCCAGCAGGGCGGCGCACATCGAGAGGTCGCTGCGCTCGACGGCATCGAAGAAGTCCTCATTCCAGGTTTCGGCGGCCGCCTTCTCGTCAGAGTAGGTCTGGTGGTAGAGAACTTCGATGATGGCCAGGGGGCTCGTCGGCAGGCGCCGGCGGTGGTAGGCCTCCAGGCTCCGGTGGGCCTTCAGTGCGTTTTCCTCGGGGGCTTCCGTCTCGGCGACCAGGCGCCGCACCAGGTCGTGGATCCGGAAGCGCCCCGGCCCGCCGGGCAGGGCCCAGCAAAAGGACATGGCCGTGATCTTGGCCAAGCGGGTGGGGCTGGTCTCAAACTCGAGGTCGGCCCCCAGGTGGTTATAGATGTCCTGGTCGAAGGACCGGGCCACGGCCACCGCCTGGAGAGCCTCTCCCGTAGGCCGATCGGTAAAGCGGAGGAGCCAGGTCAGGAGTTCACCGACCTTACCCGCCTCGGTCAAGGCTCGATCTAGATCGGACGCATCCCAGGAACGTCCCGGGGCCGCTTGGGCCACCTCGGCCGCCAGGCGCAAGAGCAGCGGATGAGTTCCTCCGGGCCCTCCTCTCCGAGAAGGGCCGTCGGTCTCGATCCAGGTGTAGTCCACCAGCGCGCGCCGCGTCGTGGCCTTCTCCACGCCGGCAAGCCCGAGGTAATCCTCACTATCCTCCCGGCCCAGCGGTGCGAGGGGCGCCGATCGCAGGACCTTCCTCGAAACCGGAAACCGGCTCACCCTCTCCCAGGTCGGAGGCTTTCTACTTGCGGCCACGACCACGACGCCCGATGGCCCCTCTCGGAAGAGGCCCAGGAGGAGCCGGCGAACCCATTCGTCGGGAGCGTGGAGGTTGAAGGGCGAGAACTCGTCGGCGCGAGACCAGAAGCCATCCAGGCCATCAAGAAAGAGGGCCACTCGTGGTGGCCCGCCGGGGCGAGTCACCACAGCCCGTAAGTCGGCGGCGAAGTAGTCGGCCAGTTCGGCCGCCAACTCGGAGTGGAGGTCGAGTCCGGCCACGCGTCCGGCGAAGCTCGGATCGACAGCTTTCGCCCACGGGCCGACCTTCCCGGCTTCACGTGGAACTACGCCGGCTAGAAGTCGGACCGCGGCCAGAAGCGGGCCCAGGAAGGGTAGAGTCTGGATAAGGTTCTCCAGCAGCCTCACAGTTTCCACGGCCGGGAAGAACTGGGCGAAGCGCTCCCTCGTGAGGCTGTGAAGCCTGTCAAGGTAGATTAGATAGGCGTAGTCGAAGCGGGGGAAGCGCAGACCATGGTCGTGGACCAGTCCTTGCCGAAGCGCGACGAGCCCTCCCACGCGATCCTGAGGTTGGTGGTCGGACGTGGGCGGCAGGCTGAAGTCCAGGTGCGCCGCGGGCACGGGCTCGGCCGTGACGGCCCGGATAAAACCCGTCGAGAAGGCGGCCCCGCGCTCCTTGCGAAGCTTTGGCCAGTAGGCCTCGTCCACGCGGTGGCAGCATCTCTCACGCAGGTATCTCAGCAGCAGCGACTTCCCCAGCCCACCCTCCCCGGTCACGTGCAGAACGTGTCCGGGCGGCCTCTCATGGAGGTAGGCGGCGAAGACCTTGATTATGTCATGCCGGTCAACGAAAAGGTCGAGGGGACCACCAGCGGGTGAGGCCTGCGCGGCCGGGGTTGGCAGGCTCAGGACAGCTCGCCTCCAGAAGCGGTCTCCGGAACGCACCCACATTCGTTCCGCCAGACGCCACCTCCTTCCCCCCGTATCACCCTCCCTCCGGCCGGGCCAAACTAAGTCCAGGGAAGGAATCTACTGCCTATCGGCGAACCGCTGAGTTTGGCTTCTCAGCCGTTATCTCCCGCGGTTGGCGGATGTCACAAGACCTGCATAAAGCCTTATCTTGTTGCCCCAGACCCGGAGGGCTGTCTCCGGAGGGTGGCGAGCGTGATCGGCCATCCGGGGCAGTCGGGTCGTCGGTCTGGTTCCGTCGCCTGCGAAAGGGGCGCTCGCCTTTGAAGAAGTACGCTATCTCGGACATCCGCAACATTGCCCTGGTCTCGCACGGCGGGGCAGGCAAAACCTCCGTCGCCGAGGCCATGCTTTTCGACGCCGGGGTCATCGAGCGGCTCGGAAAGACGACCGACGGTAACACCACCATGGACCACGACGCGGAGGAAATCCGTCGCCAGGTGTCGATCAACGCCTCGATGGCCCCCCTGGAGTGGCAGGGGGTCAAGGTCAACGTTGTCGACACCCCCGGCTACTTCGACTTCGTGGCCGAGGTCAAGTCCTCGCTGCGCGTGGTCGAGAGCGTCGTTGTCCTCGTCGACGCGGTCAGCGGGGTCGAAGTGGGGACCGAACTGGTCTGGAAGTACGCCGACGAGAACTCCCTGCCCCGAATCGTCTTCATCAGCAAGATGGACCGCGAGAACGCGAACTTCGACAAGTGTCTGGAGGGCCTGCGCAAGGCCTTCGGCCGCCACCTCGTGCCGGTCACTCTTCCGGTCGGGTCCGAGGTCGGCTTCCGCGGGGTGGTCGATCTCATCGGTGAGAAGGTCCTCACCTGGGAAGACGGCAAGGGCCGCGACCCCAAGACCGAACCCCTCAGCGGCGAATTGGCCGACAAGGCCGCCCCCGACCGCGAAAGCCTCATCGAGGCCGCCGCCGAAACCGACGACGACCTGACCATGAAGTACCTCGACGGCCAGACCCTGACCCCGGACGAACTGCGTCAGGGCATCCGGGCCGGCGTCATCTCCGGAAAGCTAGTCCCGGTGCTCTGCGGGACGGGCCTCAAGAACATCGGCATCCAGCCTCTCCTTGACATAATCCGCCTGGCCGCGCCCTCACCGGCCGACAGCCCGGCGGCGAAGGGTCGTAACCCCAAGACCGAGGCCGACGAAGAGCGTCCGGCCAGGGACGACGCCCCTTTCTCGGCCTTCGTCTTCAAGACCATGGCCGACCCCTATGTCGGCAAGCTCACTCTCTTCCGCGTCTACTCCGGGGCCCTGGCCTCCAACTCCCAGACCCATAACGGCCCGCGGGGCTCATCGGAGCGGATCGGCCAGCTCCTCCTCATCCGGGGCAAGCAGCAGGAGCCGGTCGACAAGGTCGGCGCCGGCGACCTGGGGGCGGTGGCCAAACTCCAGGAGACGTCAACCGGCGACACCTTCTGCGAGGAGACTCATCCCATCGTCTTCGCCCCGGCGGAGTTCCCCAAGCCCGTCTACCAGGTGACCATCGTGCCCAAGACCAAGAGCGACGAGGAGAAGATCAGCCAGGCCCTGAGCCGGATCAGGGAAGAGGACCCAACTCTTTCCGTTCGCAAGGAGCAGGGCACCGGCGAGACCATTCTCTGCGGCATGGGCGAACTGCACCTGGGCGTGGCCACCGAGCGGATGAAGCGCAAGTTCGGGGTTGACGTTTTTCTGAAAACCCCCAAGGTTCCCTACAAAGAGACCATCCGCAAGACGGTCAAGGCTGAGGGCAAGTTCAAACGTCAGAGCGGTGGTCGCGGTCAGTACGGCCACGTCTGGGTCGAGTACTCACCCGAGCCCAACGAGGACTTCGTCTTCGAGGAGAACATCTTCGGCGGCTCGGTTCCCCGCCAGTACATCCCGGCCGTCGAGAAAGGCCTGCGCGAGGCCAAGGACAAGGGCGTCCTGGCCGGGCATCCGGTCACCAACTTCAAAGCCAGCCTCTACGACGGCTCCTACCACGACGTCGACTCTTCGGAGATGGCCTTCAAGATCGCCGCCTCCATGTCGTTCAAGAAGGGCATCATGGAGGCCGGCCCGGTCCTCCTCGAACCCATTGTCAGCGTTTCGGTCCTCATCCCCGACTCCTACATGGGCGAGGTCATCGGTGACCTCAACCGGAAGCGGGGCCGCATCCTCGGAATGGAGCCCGAAGGGGCCTTGCAGCAGGTCAAGGCCCTCGTTCCGCTGGCGGAGATGTTCACCTACGCCATCGACCTCCGCTCCATGACCCAGGGTCGAGGCACTTTCTCCATGGAGTTCGACCACTACGAAGAAGTCCCGGGCAACATCGCCCAGGGCATCATCGAGAAGCACCAGGCGGAGAAGAAGGAAGAGGAGTAGAAGAGGCTGGGAGCACGTGGCAAGGGACGACAGTCGAAAACTGCTTGGCAGGGGAGAGGCTTGATAGACGACACAAGGGCTCCGCCACGCGGAGCCCTTCTCATTGCAGAATCAGTGTGCCCCAACTCCAGATGGCCTAAGTCGGTCGCCTAGGGGTCGGGGGCATGAAGGACCCGCATGCCTTGCGGCGAACTCTCCCTTGTTTGCTACATTGTGCCAGGGAGAAGATCCGATTGCTGGACATGATCAGCTGGCATCTTTGGCATAACAACGTCGTGTTTATCGTGGGCGCTGGTTGCTCCGCTGAACCTCCCTCCGAGTTTCCGGTGGCCGATGAATTGGCGTACCGCATCGCCTACGGCGATCAACCATCGTCGCAGGCTGTAAGGGACAAGTACGGTTCCCCGGAGCCGAATCTCGAGCATGTCGCTGAGACTGTCATAAGGGAACCCGGGGGCATGCACCGGTTCATGGACCTTCTTCGGGCTGCCGTCTCTGTCGAAATGGCCAACGACCCCAATCCAGCCCATCATGCGCTAGCCCACATGGCTGCAGAGGGATTCCTCACTGAAATCATTACAACCAACATTGACAAGTACATTGACGTGGCTTTGGTGAAGGCTGGCCTTCTGACCCATCCGATTCGACACGCTGGCGAGTTGGGCTACTCGAACTCGACTGCATGGCCGGTCCACTACTATAAGGTGCATGGTGATCTGGACCTTGCCCCCGAGTTGCTTATGGTGACCAGGGAACAACTGGCCAAGGGACTCGAGTGGGTCCAAAGCGCTCTATTACATCTGACGCAGATGCACTATGTGGTGTTTGTAGGGTACTCAGGCGCTGTCGACTACGTCAACGAGACCGTGGGTGTCGTGCTCCAGCGTATCCAGCAACGTCGCTGCTACCTAGTCGGCCGGGAAGCCTGGGCGGACGTCATTAATGTACCACCCACAAACAGACTCGTCGAGCTGTGTTGTATAGAGCAAGAAGCCTATGACGACAGGGGAGCCGGAAAGGTCCTGGAGGATATTCTTCACAAAGCTTTGCTTCGCGAATGGCGACATCAATTGAGTGGCCTAGCGAAAGGCGCTCATGACCTCTGGGGCAGCTCTCTGCCGCGGGACGAACTGGACAAGCAGGTCCAGGTTCTCCAGCAGCATGTTGACGATCTGTCCCTGCGGTCCTTGCAGGACATGGCCTGGCTACTACTACTCCTCTGGGTCGAGGCCAAGTACGTAGGGGTCAGACCGAATCATGAGAGCCTACTCAGGGTGCTAAAGTGGCGCCTGAAGGTGGCAATCGAATGCAAGTCCGATGGCGTTGCTGATCAGCCTGCCTTGTTGCGTACTGAAGACGGCCAGTTCATCCTGGTGATTGACGCGCACGACTTGGGACCCGTGGAAATCACGAGCAGGCTGGTAAGAATCTTTGGTGACGATCGCGGACGGGGTAAGCTTGAACGCCTGGGAGCAGGCGACTCCACGACGGTCATGATCACCGGGCAAGGTGAGGATATTGAGTTGTGGGACTATCTCCGCGGGTCCAATGACCGGTCCCGGCTTCTGGGGCGCTCTCTGCCCAGGTTCCGCTATGTTGGCCGCTCGATTGACTCTACGAACGCAGTCGCTAGGAGGAAAGCCGATGGCTCAGCATGAGCGCCCCCTCCTACAAGGAATCCGGAACCTACTTGCAGAGGCCGGCTACGAAGTCCAGATCAGCGACGCAACGGCCTTCCCTCCCTTCTCTCTGGTCGCCGAGAACGCATCCACGGTTCTGTGCTTGGTCTTGGTGTCAGACCCAGCTCTCTTGGAGGACACACTCGTGCGTGTTCAGGAGGACGTGCTAGGCCACCTGCACTATCGCTACAAGGAAGGTAAGCCCGTATACCTTCTCTTTGGCTTGGTGGCGGGCACAGGGAACCGCAGCGCGGCGATGGCCGAAGAACGCGTAAGACGGAACACGCTCTACTTCCGGAAGATGGTAATTGACTTCTCTGGTCTGTCATCCGGCAAAGCCGATGACCTGGGGAGACTCATGAGTCCAGTCCTGCCGATCTCGCCGGGTAAGAGCCTAGAAGACCTCTCGGCTCTTGAGGTCTTGAGCGAGGAGTGGGGAAAACTGGGCTTTGCTCCCAAGGTCATTGAACGCCTGCGAGGTCGAGTAGAGTCTGGAGAACACCAGTTTGCTGATCTCCTAATGGAGGGCTGTGGGCACGATGAGGTCGCGGCCGCTGAGGATTGAGGAGGCTGTCGTTCAGGGTTTCCGGGCCTTCAACCAGGAGTGTCGCCTCCCGTTTGGGCGGGACTACACCATAATAGGCGGCCCCAACGGAAGCGGAAAGACAAGTCTCATTGAGGCTTGCGTCTGGTGTCTCTGGGGGGACACAGAGTCGGCGGTCTGCACGACGGTTCCGACCAGTGACAGGTACCGAAACGTCTTCTCAGCGGCCGAGAAACCCTGCACGGTCGGCCTGCGCCTCGGGGAAGAGGATTCTAGTCGTCAAATTGACCTCACGCGAACTAGTCAGTGCGTCTTGATTGGTGGCCAGCCGCCGTCCCCAGACGGCATGCGGGAGCTTCTCTATCCGCAGCTCCGTACCAAGTCTCTCGATGAGCTTAGGCATCTTTTCCACCGCTCAGGGTATGCTGCGCAGGAGACCATCGGCAGGTTCATCCGTAGCAGCTCTCCTTCCGATCGCTTTGACGCCCTTACTAGTGTCCTGGATACCCACTTCATGCGTGCAGCCTACGTCTCCGCAGACCGCGACAGGTCGCACCTCGAGAGCAGCGTGCGAGCTTTGCAGGATAGACTCCCTCCCATCGATGATCACATCAAGTTTCTGGAGAGTCAGTTGCAGACCGAGCAAAGGAAGACTAGGGACCGAGGATATGCTAGGCTGAGAGCTGAGGACCTCCTTAAACGGCTCAACGCTCTGGGCAAGAGTACGCAGAATCATCCCTTGTCCCTCAACTTCGACGGGAAACTACAACTTGCCGTGCGCAACCTGTCTGGGGAGGCCGGTCGCAGGTTTGTTCGCTATGAACAGCTGACGGAATCAATCCTTGCACTGTACGGACTCAGAACGGGGATTGTCGCCGACCTGCGGCGCCACATGGGAATCGAGGCTTCTGAGGACTCCCTCACGCTTCCGGGTAATCTGACCCGTCCCCAGAAGGTCAGCCCCAGCGATCTTCACCGGTACCTGCATCGTGCGGAGAAGACGGACGACCTCGACGAGTTGCTGAGCAGTCTCAAGAACCTCCAGGAGGACTGTCAGACCATCACCTCCTCGGCTAGTGACGAGCTGAACAAGCTCCAAGGGAGCATGTTGCGGCTGAGGCAGGCACATGAGACAATTCATGTCCGGGTGCAGCGTTTCAAGCAGGCCCGGACTGCAGCAGAGCGCTTGCGCTATGCAGGTGAGGCCCCTGCTACGGAGGACGAGTGTCCTCTCTGTGGCTCTCAGTTGCCCCGAGAGGAGCTCATTGACAGGCTTACGGAACGCCGGGCGATAGCAGCAGACCAGGCTCGCAGGGAGACCGACCTCGAACTGGAGTGTCGTCAACTCGAGATGCAGATGAGGGATGTGCGCACATGGCATAGCAGAGGCAAGGGGCTACTCGGAAGGCTCAACACGCTCCGACGACTTGCCCTCCGAATTCAGGAGACCGTTCAAGCTCTGGTCCCCGAAGCGAGCCAAAGCCGGTTGTCTCGTATTCTTTCGCTCACTCAGAAGCTGCTGCCCCGTTACAGGGTCCTCGAGTCGGAGTTACGCGATCTCATGACCGATCCAAGTCTAGTGTCGGCTGGTTCCGGCGAGGACGAGATCCGTCAACAGCTTAGAGAGCTCCGTGACAGGAAAGACTCTCTGCTCGCCGAGGCCACATCTCACGAGCAGGCAATCGATGGCTTGAAGAGGTTCTCCACAGCCACGCGGAGAGCCGAGATCCTGTTTGCCGAGCGAGTGCTCGACCGTCTTTCTCCCAGCATCCAGGGCATATATGACCATCTTTCCCCACATCCGCTCTTCAGGGATCTCGATTTCCGGGTGGAGGACAACAACGGGACTCGCGAACTGCATGTCGCGGTGATGTCCTCGGGTCCATCCGTGTACTCCGACGTCAACACGGTGTTCAGCACCGCTCAGGCCAACTGCCTCGCCCTCAGCGTGTTCCTAGCTCTCAACTTGGCAATACCGTGCAATCTACCTCTTACCCTCATAGATGACCCAATTCAGGCCTTGGATGACATTAACGTACTGGGTCTCAGTGACGTCCTTGTGGGCATGCGCGGAGTGCGCCAGATCGTGTTAACAACGCATGACCGAAGTCTCTTCGAATTCCTGATGAGGCGTCTCAGCGTCGGCGGGATGGACACAAAGGGTATCTGGTTCGACACATGGACGAAGGGAGGACCGAGCTTCGAGGTCCACGAAGCACCTCGCACAGTCGAGACTGGGTCGCTGTTGCGGGAACTCTCACACACCGCCTAGAAACCGACTTGCCAGCAGCGTTAGCCCTTGTTCATCAGCACCACTGCCATCGCCGCCAATCCGGATTCCCGCTCGCGGGGGTCCGGCCACCGGTCAGGTCGGCTGGGTCCGATAGGCCCCAGCCCTTCGGCCGTTTTGGGTTTCACGCTCACCTCGGCGGACGTGACCCCAAGCAACTCGGCCAGCCGACTCCGCATGGCCGCCAGGTGCGGCCCTAGCCTGGGGCTCTCGGCGATAACGACGCAGTCAAGGTTGACCACTTGCCACCCGTCGGCGGTCAGTTCCCGCCACACTTCCCCGAGCAAGGCGCAACTGTCCGCCCCGGCGTAGGCTGGGTCCGTGTCCGGGAACCGCTCGCCGATGTTGCCACGCCCCGTGGCGCCCAGCAGAGCGTCGATTATGGCGTGAACGAGGGCGTCGGCGTCGGAGTGGCCGTCGAGGCCGAACTCGAAGGGGATCTTTACCCCACCCAGCACGAGCGGTCGCCCCTTGACGAACCGATGGCTATCGAACCCCAGACCGATCCGCGTCGTGACCACGAGCGCCGCCTCCAACTTCGGGCCAGCCACCGGCTACCC
>Ga0315290_10000912_pt1 | contig 20007 bp, 11 predicted proteins | sample YL17G12_0_MG_FD_203627 | JGI IMG/M metagenome (GOLD analysis project Ga0315290, IMG submission 203627) | Sediment microbial communities from Yellowstone Lake, YNP, Wyoming, USA - YL17G12_0 | ecosystem: Environmental > Aquatic > Freshwater > Lake > Sediment | place: USA: Wyoming | collected... | reverse complement strand
AGAAGACGCCCGCTCGTCGTTGCCAATGCTCGCCATAGCCCGAGCTATGGCTGCGCTTTGCGCCTCGATCGGCCGCCTTCTGGCGCGCTGCTCGGGCACGCTCGAAAAACTCTCAGCCTCTGAGCCGCCGCCGCCGAGACGGTGACCACCGGCGTCCGGTCGGTGGTCACCCACCGGACGAGGGTCGGCGTGGTTTCGACGCTTCATCCCGCGCCTCGCTCTTCCCCGAGAAGATCGCGGACGCGAGCGAGTGCGAGACCAAGTTCGGATGCCGGTCCGGCGCTGGTCGCGGCGGTGATCGCCTCCGCGGCCGTAAACACGGCTTGCGCGGCAGCGGAACCCCCGGCGAGGTATTCGGTCTCGGCCCGGCCGCACAGCAGGATGCCGAGACCCATCGAGTCGGACGCATCGCGCAGCAGAGCCTCGCCGGCATGAAGGCAGACGCGGGCGTCGTCGAAGCGGCCCTCCCGCGCGTGCAGCGGACCCAGGTAGCTCAGAATTTGACCTTCCAGGCGCTGGTCCGAAACACCGCGAGCGACGACGAGCGAGGCCTCGAAGTAATCCCGGGCCTCGTCGAACCGCGTCAGGCTCTCATGAACCATTCCGAGGTTGCACAGAACGATACCCTCCAGCCGGGCGTGTCCGAGGTCGCGGGCCACGGCAAGCGCCTCGTCGAGCTGGCCAAGGGCTTCGGCGAAGCTACCCTGCACCTGGTGGAGCAAACCGAAGTTGCACAGCGTGTTCCCTTCCAGCCGCCGGTTGCCCACCTCGCGCGCCGCGGCCAGCGCTGCCTGGTGATGCGCCCGGGCCTCGTCCATGCGTCCCGCGTTGCCGTAAAGCGTCCCCAGGTTGCCGAGGATGCCGCCCTCGCGGTGCCGGTCCCTCACCGCCCGGGCCAGGGCGAGAGCCGCCTCGTAATGCACCAGTGCGTCGGCCGGCCGGCCGATGAATTCCTCCAGATCGCCCAGACAGGTGCGGGTGTCGCATTGCATCGGTCGGTCGTTTGTTTCGCGCGCCACCTCCAGCGCCGCGTCGAGCCGGGCACGGGCGGACTCGACGCGACCGGCGTGGCTGTCGAGGTTGCCGAGGCCGATGAGTGCGCGGCACGCACTGCGTCGATCCCCAGCCGCACGGGCCCGAGCCAGCGAGCTTTCGAACCGCAGGCACGCCTCGCGGCTCTTGCCGGCGGCCCACGACACCTGGCCGGCAATCCAATCCACGCGGGCGAGCGTCGCTCCTCCGAGCCCGGCGGTGGACCGTACCACGGACACGAGTTCGTCGCCGACGGCGAACGGCCCGCGTAATCGCAGCCCCGCCCAGGCGCGCTCCAGCGCATCCGTGGCCATTTCCGCGTCGCCGCGTGCGGCGGCCCGGCGACAGGCCACGACGAAATTGTCGAGCTCGACGCACTCGCGCGCGTCCGCCGTGTTCTCCTCCAGTCCCGCAAAGTACGCGCCGTGCCGGACTTCCGCCGCGCGCAGTGCCGCCGGACCGCTTCCCGGAAAGCGTTCTCCCGTGCGCAAGTGCTCCGCCGCATATTCCTGCACGCTCACGAGGAGATCGAAGCGATCGTCGGTCACGTGCCTGACGAACGACTTGTGCAGGAGCGATTGCAGTGCGTCCATCGGCCATGGGGCGTTGGCGTGCCCGGACAGGTCCAGGATCACCTCGACGGACTCGAGCGTGAATCCGCCCTCGAATACCGACAACTGGGCGAGCGCGGCTTTCTCGGGCAACGACAGCAGATCCCAGGACCAATCGAACACGGCGCGCAGGGTCGCCTGCCGATCCACGCGCCCGCCCGTCGACGCGAGCAGCTTGAACCGCTCGCTCATGCGCAGAAGCAGCGTGCGCGGGGGCATCACCCGGACTCGGGCGGCTGCCAGCTCGATCGCCAGCGGCAGACCCTCCAGCAGCCGCACGAGCGGTGCGATCGCCGCCTGATCGTCGGCGTTTGGCTGGAATCCCGGCTTCGCCGCCTCCGCCCGCCGCACGAACAGGGCCTTGGCGTCCTCCAGCGGCAGCGGCGCCAGCGCAAGCACTTCTTCTCCCGCCAGGCCTAGCACCTCGCGTGTCGTCACCAGAAACCGTGCGTTGCCCGCCCGATTCAGCCACCGCCCCAGCGTGTCCTCGGCATGGCGCGCCACCTGCTCGAAGTTGTCGAGAATCACGAGACACTGCCCGCGGCCGGCAATCGCCTGCCCGATCTGGGTCACCGGATCGTCCTTGCCCAACGGCAGGTCGAGGCCCTGCGCAACTGCCTGCACGATACCTTCGAGAGTCCGGGCCTGCGACAGATCGCAGAACCAGGCGCCACCCGGGAAGTCTCCGAGCGAGGTCCAGCCGAACCGCGTGATCAGGCGTGTCTTGCCGGTGCCTCCGATGCCGAGGACGGAGACGAGGCGGGCGCCGTCGCGGAAGCGGCGCGCCAGTTCGGAAAGCGAATCGCGGCGGCCGACGAACGCGTCGCGTTCGGCCGGCAGGCTGTGGCCGTTGAACGAGGCAAGCGGCGGAAAATCAGCGCGCAACCCCGGCGCGACGACCTGCAGCAGACGCTCCGGATTGACCAGGCCTTTCAGGCGGTGCTCGCCCATCTCGCGCAGGATGACGCCGGGCGGCAATTGCCCGCGCACCCGTTCTTCGGTCGCAGTCGAGAGCAGGAGTTGTTCGCCGTGGGCGACCGACATGATCCGCGCTGCACGATTTACCGGCGAGCCGAAATAATCGCCATCGCGCAACTCCGCGGCGCCGGTGTGCAAACCCATCCGGACTTTCAGACCGTCCGGCAGCGGGTCGCAGAATGCTGCGGAATTGGGATCCGGGGCGCCGGACCTCGCACTCTGCAGGGCGCGTTGCACGGCAAGGCTCGCTTCGAGCGCATCGGCAGCGACGGAAAAGGCAGCGTGCACGCCATCGCCAGTGGACTTGACGATGCATCCGGCATTGGACTCGATCGCGTCGCGCAACAGGGCGTCGTGCCGCGCGAGTGCGGCCTGCATCGCGGCGGGATGCTGTTCCCACAACGCGGTGCTGCCCTCGATGTCGGTGAACAGGAACGTGACCGTGCCCGTCGGCGGCAGCGGGTGGGCGTGAGGTTTCGCGGGCATCGGGGGCGGCCGGGCTCTGCTCTGCCGGGAAGCGCATTTTGCGGAACGCCAAGCGGTTTCGCAACCTGCACCGCCCTGACGCGGACAGCCGCACCGGCGGCCACCTCGTGCGCGCGACGAGGTCGATCGGCCGCGGCGCGGGGGATCCCGGCGCACGCTCGCCTGCGAGGAGGCGAGCGAACGGTGTGCGCCGGCTAGTTCTTGATGGTGGGGTCCCAGCTCAGCGTTGCGGGGGCCTTCGCATTCGTCACGTTGATCGTGTACTTGTGGAGGAGGCCCGCCTTCTGCCTTTTCTGCTCCGCGACGTATTCGGTATCCGTCTTCGCACCCCAGCTCCACTCACCGCCCTTGATCTCGATGCCCTTGTTCTTCACGAACGTCCAGTCAGTGCTCACGATCTTCCAGGTGATGCTTACGGGCCGGGTGGCATCCTTCGTCAGATCGATGGGATCCTCGCTGACGCAGATCACGAAGGAATTCAGCGTCGTGCAGGTCCCGGGCGGGATCGGCGAGGTCCCCACCGGTACGATCGCAATCGTCGTCGGCGACGGGTCGTGCCTGGTCTGCGCGCTGGCATACCCGCAACCGCAGGCTGCCATCAGCGCGATGGCAAGTGCCAAGCCGTGCCGGGACTGCGCCCGGTTCCCGGACTCCGTTGATGGTGCTGACATCGCTGATCTCCCTGAGTTCGATTGGAATCGCCCGGTCCCCTGACCGCGCGGCAGTCAGTGTGCCCTTTCGCCGCAGGAAACAACAGTCCCGACAGCATCCTGCAGGGCAACCGACTCTCAAAGGCACGCGGTCGTGTGGTCAAATTCGCTATCCGCTCACCCCAACCTGCGCGACACCGCGCAGGAAGACCCCACGTCTCAAGACGCCTTGTCCCTGAACATCGAGCACGACATTTCTCCCGGCACGCGCAATCTCGCCATCGCCGGCGGCCAACCCGGCGGTCAATGGCGCGCCTGCGATTGGCAGGCATCCGGGCAGTCGATCCCGGAGCGCCGGCATTCGCTGGCCGGCCTGCACCCGGACCGGCTGGCCTTCTTCGATGTCGAAACGGAGCTTAGGTTCGGCGCGCTCGAGCGCAGCGACGTGTCCCACCTACCGCTGCATCGGCAACCGCTCACCTGGGCGGCGCGGAAAGGGATCGACTTGAGGCAGGCGCCGGACAACCAGCTCCGGTTGTGGCTCGTCACCCGGGACCGACCCCGACGTGCAGCGCCGCCTGCGCCGCCGCGAGCCGCGCGATGGGCACGCGCGGCGGCGAGCACGAAACGTAATCGAGCCCGGCATCGTGGCAGAAGCGAATCGCTTCCGGTTGCCCGCCGTGCTCGCCGCAGATGCCGACGACGAGGCCGGGTCGTGCGCCACGCCCCCATTCGATGGCCAGCTGCATCAGTCGTCCCACGCCGTCGACGTCGAGCATCTCGAACGGGTTGTCCGGCAGGATGCCGGATTCGATGTACTGCGGCAGGAACTTGTTCTCCGCATCTTCGCGCGAGAACGAGTACGTCGCCTGCGTGAGGTCGTTGGTGCCGAACGAGAAGAATTCCGCGACCCGGGCGAGGTCGGCCGCGCGCAGGCAGGCACGGACGACTTCGACCATCGTGCCGAACTTGCAGTGCAGGCGCACGCCGTAGCGTTCTTCGACCTCCGGCTGCAGCGCATCCACCATCGCCTTGACGCGATCGAGCTCTCCGACCGTGCAAACCTGCGGCACCATGATCTCGGGGTGGGCGTCGATGCCTTCGCTGCTGCACAGCGCGGCGGCCTCGAGGATGGCACGGATCTGCATCTCGTAGATTTCCGGAAAGCTCAGGCCGAGGCGCACGCCGCGGTGCCCGAGCATCGGATTCACCTCCGCCAGCAGATGCACTTTCTTCAGCATCGCCTCGCGCCGCTCGAGGGCCGCGTCGCCGCGCTTGCTGTCGCGGTACTGCGCGAGGCTCTGCTGCAGCTTGCCGAGGCTGTCGACGTAGTCGCGCGGCAGTTCCGGATCGAGCATCTTCAGCGTCTCCGGCAGTTCAGCGACGGAGCGCGTCGCCCGCTGCAGGTTGCGCAGCTGGCCGATCTCGAATTCGAGCTGCGATGCGGTCGGCAGGAACTCGTGCATCGGCGGATCGAGCAGGCGCACCGTGACCGGCAACCCCGCCATCGCCGTGAAGATGCCCTTGAAGTCGGCGCGCTGGATCGGCAGCAGCCTGGCCAGCGCGGCGCGCCGCTCGGCAGTCGTCTCGGCGAGGATCATTTCCTGCACGATCGGCAGGCGCTGCGGATCGTTGAACATGCGTTCGGTGCGGCACAGGCCAATGCCCTGCGCGCCGTAACCGCGGGCCCGGGCGGCGTCGCCGGGCGTGTCGGCATTGGCCATCACCGCGAGCCGCGCGACCTCGTCGGCCCACGCCAGCAATGTCGCCAGTTCGGCGAAGAAGCGGGCCTCCACCGTCGGGATCTTTCCCGCATAGACGTTCCCGGTGGTGCCGTCGATCGTGATGACGTCGCCCTCGTGCAGGATCGCGTCGCCGATCCGCGCGGTGCGCGCGCGCACGTCAATCGCGATCGCGTCGCAGCCGGAGACGCAGGGCTTGCCCATGCCGCGCGCAACGACCGCGGCGTGCGAGGTCTTGCCGCCGCGGCTCGTGAGGATGCCCTGCGCGGCGAAGAAGCCGTGGATGTCCTCCGGCTTGGTCTCCTCGCGCACGAGAATGACGCTGGCGCCTTCGCGGCCGCGCTGCTCCGCGGTGTCGGCGTCGAAGACGATGGTGCCCGACGCGGCACCGGGCGATGCCGCCAGGCCCTGCGCCAGCGAGCGGGCCTTGTGGCTCGGGTCGAGCGTCGGCACCAGCAGCTGCTCGAGCAGCAGCGCGTTGATGCGAGTGAGCGCCCGGTCCTTCGCAATGAGGCCTTCCTCGAACATGCCGACCGAGGTCGCTACCATGGCGCGCGCGTTCATCTTGCCGTTGCGGGTCTGCAGGCAATACAGCCGGCCGCGCTCGATCGTGAACTCGAAGTCCTGCACCTCCTTGTAGTGGGTCTCCAGCCTGGCGCGCAATGCGAGGAGCTGGGTGTAGAGCCCGGGCATTTCCTGCGCCATCGCCGCGATCGGTTTCGGCGTGCGGATGCCCGCGACGACATCCTCGCCCTGCGCGTTCACCAGGTACTCGCCGTAGATCACGTTCTCGCCGGTGGCCGGATTGCGGGTGAACCCGACGCCGGTCGCCGAGTCGTTGCCCATGTTGCCGAACACCATCGTGCAGACGTTGACCGCCGTGCCGTTGGCCATAGTCGGCGTGATCCGGAACTGGCGCCGGTAATCGACCGCGCGCTTGCCGTTCCACGACTGGAACACCGCCTGGATCGAGCGTTCGAGTTGCTCGTACGGATCTTGCGGCAGCGGTGTGCCGGTGTGCTCCCGGTAGACGGAGAGAAAGGCCTGCGCCAGGTCCTGCAACGCGTCCGCGGTCAGGTCGACGTCGTGCACCACGCCATGCTTGCGCTTGATCGCCGCCATCGCCGCGTCGAAGGCCTCGTCGGGCACGCCCATCGCGATCTTGCCGAACAGCTGGATGAAGCGCCGCCAGGCGTCCCGGGCGAAGCGCTGATTGCCCGTCTGCGCGGCGAGCCCCTGCAGCGTGGCCGGGTTGAGGCCGAGGTTCAGGATCGTGTCCATCATGCCGGGCATCGACATCGCCGAACCCGAGCGCACCGAGACCAGCAGGGGGTTGGTTGCCGACCCGAAGCCTTTGCCGGTCTTGCATTCGAGCGCGGCGATGTGCGTCCGGACGTCGGCCATCAGTCCGTCGGGCAGTCGCTGGTGTTCCAGATAGGCGAGGCAGGCCGCCGTGGTGATGACGAATCCGGGCGGGACATCGAGGCCGATCTGCGTCATCGCGCACAGGTTTGCGCCCTTGCCGCCGAGCAGCATCCGGTCGCTGCTGTCGCCGTCCTCGAATGCATGGATGAAACGGGAGTCGCTCATGGTGCCCTCCGGATGACATTCGGCTCGGCACGCTGCTCCGGTCTCCGTTCAACCTGCGCCGCCACCGCGAGCCGAATGGGCGTGCCTTCCAATCCTGCAATGCTCATGCAGATTGTGCGGCTCGCGGCCTCGCCCGACTTTGATCGAGCGCATATACCGCGCCGGACCGGGCCGGACCGGGCCGGGAAAGCCGCGGTCAGGCCGGCGCGACTCTGGCGCTGAGGTAACCGACGGTGGCCGCCATGCCCGTGACGACCATCCCCCACGCGATGTCGACGATCGTGACGCCGAGCGACCAACCCTTGAGCGTGGCGAGATTGGTCAGGTCGTAGGTGGCGTAGGCGAAAAAGCCGAACAGCGCGCCCTGCAGCAGCGCCTTCGCCCAGGAACCTGCCCGCAGCGCGGGCATGACGGCGAAGATCACGGTTCCCGCCGCGTACAACGCGTAGAACGCAGCGGCCGCTGGCCAGTTCGGGTGGGCGAGCAGCAGGGGGCCGACCGCGGACTGGTAGAAACCGATCGCGACCGCGCCCAGCCAGACAAAATCGCCGATGCAGATCGAGGCAAGCGTCGCAAGGTAGGCCACGATGATTCGGGTCATTGCGGAGGTTCCTTTCACGCCAACGCGCCGGCGACCGCCGGCAGATAAGGCCGCAGTCCGGCCGCCGCCAGCGCCTCGCGCACCGCCTCCAGCGCACTTCTGGCCCGCGCGTCTCGCGGGCCGGTCGCCCATGCGGAAAGCGTGCGGGCGCGAGCGACGAACAGCGCCGACCACGGGGACGGTTCGGCCTTGGCGTAGTCCTCGAGCGCGGCGGCGTAGCGCAACGCTTCCGGCCACGCGCCGCGCGCGATCATCGCCTCCATCGCGTCGCGGTAGAACCAGAGGTGATTGTGGGCGATGGCCCCCTTCCGCAGCAGCGCTTCGCCGTCGTCGAGCAGGCGGCGCTGCTCCGCGGGATCCGCGGTCGCGTGCGCCAGCGCGCCGATCGCCGCCGGCCCGGTGAACTGGCTGCCGACCGCGTGACAGAGCGCCAGCGCCTCGGTCAGCAGGCGCCGCCCTTCGTCGCGCTGGCCGAGCCGGCAGAGGATTCGTCCGTGCCACTCCAGATGCTGCGCTTCGAAGCGGCGGGCGCCCAACCGGCGCGCGATGCGCAGGCAGGGCTCGATCGGGGCGAGCGCGCCGTCCCAGTCACCCAGCTCGAAGCACGTGAACACCTGAAGGCCCTTGCCGAGCATTTCAGCCCGCGGCTGGCCGACGCGGGCCGCGGCATCGGCCGCCGCGATCCCGTCCGCCAGTGCTTCGCGCAACTGGTTGAGGAACACGCGGCTGAAACCGACCATCGACCGATTGGGGACCTCGATGCGCCCGTAGCCATGCTCGCGCGCGAGTTCGACGCAGCGGCTGAAGTGCGCGAACGCCGAGCGCATCCGCCCCTGCGCGTACGCCGCATCGCCGAGGCCCCCCAGCGAGCGCGCTTCGGCCTCCGGCGAACCGGTTTCGCGCGCGTAACGCAACCCCTGTTCGTGCTCGCTGCGGCAATCGTCGATCCGTCCCAGCGGGAAGTAGATGTTGCCGCGCAGATGGTGGATGCGTGCGAGTTCCGCCGCCGAGGCGATGCGCGTTGCCGCGGCTTCTGCCTCGTCGAGCACGGCGAGTGCCTCGACCAGGTCATCCGAGACACGCAGGCCGGAGGCGAGCCCGATCGCCGCGCGGCAGCGGCCGCCGTCGTCATCGGCCAGCTGCAATGCGGTCCGGAACGCCGCGATCGAATCGCCGGTCGCGCCGAGGTCGTTTTGCACCTCGCCGCGCAGGCAGGTCAGCAGGAAGCGATCGGCCGCGGCGGTCGCGACGGCGAGTCCGCGCTCCGCGAGTTCGAGCGCCCGGTCGCATTGATAGCGCTCGCGCTGCGCCTGCGCGGCGGCGCCGTACGCGCGCGCGGCCGCGGGATCCTCGGCGCGGTCGAGGTGCTGCGCATGGAGGACGAGATCGCGGTCGCGAAACCATTCGGCGGCACGATGATGGAGCTCGCGCCGCCGGGCCTTGAGCAGCGATGAAACCACGCCTTCCTGCACCAGCGCGTGCGCAAACAGGAACGACGCCCCTTCCGGCAGCACGAGCGCGTGCGTGACGAGCGCGGCGCAGTCGTAGGCGGCGTCGCCCAGCAGATAGCGCAGCGTCGCGAGATCGAACCGCTGGCCGAGCACCGACGCGGCCTGCAGCGCCACCTTGTCCGTTCCCGGGAGAAGGTCCATCCGCGCCAGCACCAGGCTCTGGATGGATCCCGGAACCGCTTCCGTCGCGCCGTCTTCGGCGTGGCGCAGCAGCTGCTCGAGGAAGAGGGGATTCCCGCCGGCGCGCTCGATGCAGGCGAGAGCGACGCGGTGGGTCGCGCTGACGAAGCTGCCGGCGAGCGATGCGGCCTCGTCGGCGCGCAACGGGCCGAGATCGATCGTCGTCAGCGGGGTGCCCGCGATGCTGCCGCGCCATGCGCTGCCGATGGGGTCTCCCTGCGTGCGGGACGTGAGCAGCAGCAGCGCCGGAGCCTGCCGTGCCGCGATCGCGATGCCGGAGAGCAGGTGGAGCGTCAGCGGATCGGCCCAGTGGACGTCCTCGACGGCAACGACCCGCGGCCGTTGCCGGCCGAGGTTCTCGATCAGCGTCGCGAGCGCCTGCCGCTTGCCGCGGTTGCGGCGGTCGTTGTCCATTGCGTCGTAGAGCGCGCGCGCGTCGGTCGTCGGCGTGACATCGAGGAGGTCGTCGAGGAACACGGCCTCCTCGGCCGCCACCAGTCCGGCCGCAACGGCGTGTTCGCGCGCGGCCCTTCGCTCGGCGTCCGGCGCGTCGGCGGCCAGACCGAGCGCTCCACGCACCAGCGCGCGGATCGCATCCTGTCCCTTGCCGGTCCCGAAATCGAAGATCAGCGTGCGCTGCGTCGCGCAATCGCGGGCCTGCGCGACGCGCAGCATCTCGCCGACCAGGCGCGACTTGCCGATGCCCGGATCGCCGCGAATGAAGACGACCTGGCCGGAGCCGCTCGCGAGGCACGTCGAGAGCATCCCGCCGAACTGCTCCAGTTCGAGGCGGCGGCCGACGAACGGCGTGCGCGTGACCGCCGCGTCGACCGCGATGGAACGCAGCGCCCAGACGGTGACCTGCTTGTCGAAACCCTTCAGCGTCGCGGCGTACTGCGGATCGAACGTCGCCTGGCCGGCGAGCGCCCGATGGACGGCCTCGGAGACCAGGGTCTGTCCCGGTTTCGCGAGCGCGACGAGCCGCGCGGCGAGATTGACGGAATCCCCGTGCACCGTGTATTCGCGCCGGTCTGCGCCTTTGATGTCGCCCGCGACCACCTCGCCGCTGGCGATGCCGAGATGCGCCGAGAGCTCGCGACCGAAGTCCCGGCCCAGTTGCGCCACGGCCGCGTGGATGTCGATCGCCGCGCGTGCGGCGCGGAGCGGGTCGTCGCTATGCGCAACCGGCGCGCCGAACAGCGCCATCACCGCGTCGCCGATGTGCTTGTCGACGCTGCCCCCGTACGCGACGACGATGCCGTCGGCCAGCGCCGCGTAGCGGCCGATGAGGTCGTGCAGGTCTTCGGCGTCCATCGTCTGCGACAGCGCGGTGAAGCCGGACAGGTCGGCGAACAGGATCGTGACCTGCCGCCGCTCGCCGGCGACGTCCGCGGCGGGTGCGACGATGGCCGCCGGCGACGCGACGGTGCCGCGTCGTGCCGCGATCGCCTCGAGGAGACGCTTGCGGTGACCCAGCGACGCGACACCGAGATCCTTGAGGTCGTCGGCGGTGAGCCCGTCGAGCAGATCGCCGTCGATGTGGTTGTCGGCGAACGCGGGCGCATAGTGGCCGAACCCCAGCGCTTCGAGCCAGGCGGGGACGTCAATCGGCGGAGGACGGTCAGTCACAGGCGATTCGCGGTAAGCGACGGCGCGCGCATTCGTGAGCCGGGACCGGACAATCTAGCACAGCGCACCGCGCACCGCGGGCATCGTGCCGGACGCACTGCGGGTCTGGCGTCCCCGGGGCGAATGGAATACGCTTCCCCGTCCGCTTCCTCACGCCCCGTCACCGGCTTCATGTTGCCCCTGTTGCCCCTGCTGCTTCGTCTCACCGTCACCGGGGCGTGCCTGGTTGCAGGAGGCGCATTCGGGTTCGACCTGCAGGGTCACCGTGGCGCGCGCGGCCTCGCGCCCGAGAACACGCTCGCCGCGTTTTCGGTGGCGCTGGCGCTCGGTGTCACGACCCTCGAGACCGACCTCGCGGTCACCAAGGACGGCATCCTCGTGATCGCGCACGATCCGGCGCTCAATCCGGACATCGTCCGCGACGGCGACGGGCGCTGGCTCGCAGTCCCCGGCCCGCCGATCCACACGCTGACGCTCGCCGAACTGCGCCGTTACGACATCGGTCGCATCGATCCCGCAAGCCGCTATGCGAAGCAGTTTCCGCTGCAGAAGGCGGCCGACGGCGAACGCTTTACGACGCTGCTCGAAGTGTTCGCGCTGGCCAGGGCGAGCGGCAAGCCCGTGCGTTTCAACCTCGAGACCAAGATCCGGCCGACGCATCCGGATGAAACCGTCGATCCGGCGACGTTCGCCCGCCTGGTGGTCGAGGCGGTGCGCGCGGCGGGTCTTGCGCGGCAGGTCGCCGTGCAGTCGTTCGACTGGCGCACGCTGCGCGAGGCGAAGCGGCTCGCGCCGGAGATCGACACCGTGTGCCTCACCAGCGAGAGCGAAAGCTTCGACACGGTGCAGCGCGCGGGGACGTCGGCGTCGCCGTGGCTGGCCGGGTTCGACCTCAGGGCGCACGGCGGATCGCTGCCGCGCCTGGTCAAGGCCGCGGGCTGCGCGACCTGGTCGCCCAACTGGCGCAACGTCACACCGGAGCTGGCTGCGGAGGCGCGCGCGCTGGGGATCCTGCTCGTGCCGTGGACCGTCAACGATCGCTCCGACATGGCGCGCCTCATCGACCTGCGGGTCGACGGCCTCATCACCGATTATCCGGACCGGTTGCGCAAGGTGCTGGCCGAGAAAGGCGTGACGATCGACTGATCTCCACCACTGCGCACGCCGCTATCCGCGCCGGTTTGTCCTGACCGGCAAGCCGATCGCCGCGATCAACCGCGGCCGCACGCGTGCCGACCATCTGTTCGCGCTTGAGGTCGAGCACTCGTGCGCCGTAGCGCTTGCATCGCTCGTCGGCGCCGCGGACGGGCGCCCCGGTGACGCCGGGGGCGCCGGCGGGCGATAATCCGCGGCCTGCGGACGACGATGGTGGAACCCTCGGGAGGGGCGATGGAACAGGGCAAGGCGGCCGGTCTCAACGGCTGGCAACGACTCTGGATTGCGATCGCGTTGATCAGCATCGTGCCCGCCGTGGCGATGATCCGGTCGGAGTGGGAATCGGCGGATGTCTGGGTACGCGATCTGCAACAGATGCCGACGCACCGGGTGGCAATCGAGGGCGCCGGCGAGGTGGAGTTCCCGGCGACGATGAGCGCGGAGGCCATCGCGCTCGTGACCCGTGGAGGTGCCGGCAACGCGCAGGCGATCCGGGCGGGGATCTCGGCCTGGGACGCGGAATTCAACAACGTGATCCGTGCCTGCGTCAGCGACCTCAATCGCTCGCTCGTGATCCAGGCGGCCGCGCTCTGGGCCGGCGGTGTCGCGCTGCTCTACGCGGCCGGCTGGCTGTTCGCCTGGGTGAGGCGCGGGTTTCGGACCTGAGCGCGTGCCCCGTCCCGCCTTTGCCTGCCGCCAGGCAACGCTCGCCGCGAGGCAGGCGCGCTCATCCGTTCACGCCCGTCGCCACGTTCGCGCCCTCTCCGCCGCCGCATCGAGCTGCATCGCGGTCATTCGCGCCGCCATCTCGTCGCGATGGGCGAGCGCCCGGTCGCGCGTCGCCGCCTTTTCCTCAGGGAAGAGCGACGCGGCGAGCGTGAACCATTTCCAGGCTTCGACGTCGTCCTGTGGCACCGCTAGTCCCTGCTCGCACATCACGCCGAGGTTGAACGCTGCGCTGGCGTTGCCGAGCTCGGCCGCCTTGCGGTACCACCTGACCGCCTCGTCCGGGTCCTCCCGCACACCGCGGCCGTTGGCGTACATGACGCCAAGGTTGTATTGCGCGCTCGCGCTGCCTTGCTCGGCGGCCTTGTGGAACCACTTCAACGCCTCGCGAAAATCCGGCGGCACGCCCTGGCCGCCGGCGTACATCACGCCGAGGTTGTGCAGGGCGCCGGCGTGGTTCTGATTGGCGGCCCGGCGGTACCACGCCGCGGCCTCGGCCGGATCCTGGGGCACGCCTTCGCCCTTCGCGTGCATGACGCCGAGGTTGTACTGCGCGCTCGCGTTGTTCTGGTTGGCTGCCTTGCGGAACCACTTCATCGCCTCGGCGGCGTCCTGCGGCGCCCCTTGCCCGGCGTCGTAGGCGAGGCCAAGGTGGTATTGCGCGCCGGCATGGTTGCGTTCGGCCGCCTTGCGCAGCCAGGCCAGGGCCGCGGCGTCGTTCTGCGGCACGCCGCGCCCGCTGTCGTGCATGACGCCGAGCTTGTACTGGGCGCCCGCATAGTCCTGTTCGGCGGCCCGGGTGTACCACGCCAGAGCTTCCGCCAGGTCCTGCGCCACGCCGCGGCCGGTCTCGTAAAAGTAGCCGAGGTTGTACTGCGCGGCGGCGTCGCCTTCCTCGGCCACGCGCCGGAAAAGCTGCAGCGCGGTCGCGTAGTCTCCCTGGCCGTAGGCCGCGACCGCATCTTCGAACGGGGTCGGCATGGTGCGCTGGTCTCGCTTGTTGCGTGTCCGCAGGGGCGGTTGATGCGCTCATTGTGGACCGAACGCCCATCCGTTGGCGAGCCAGGGACGAGCGCGGCAACCGCACGAGCGCGAAGCGCGATGCCGACATGAACGTGCCGGAAACCCTGCAGCACGCGCTAACGCATCACCAGGCCGGCCGCCTGACCGAGGCGGAGCAACTCTACCGGGCCGTGCTCGCCGCCGCGCCCGATCATTTCGATGCGCTGCACCTGCTGGGTCTTGTCGAGACCCGGCGCGGACATTTCGTGGAGGCGGAGCGCCTGCTCGCCCGCGCGCGCAGCGTCAATCCGCGCTCCGCCGAAGCCTGCTCCAATCACGTGCATGCGCTGATGGCGCTGGGCCGCGTCGAGGAGGCGCTCGCCAGCTGCGATGCGGCGCTCGCAAACAGGCCCGACTTCCCCGAGGCGCACTACAACCGCGGTGTCGCCCTGGTCGCCCTGCAGCGCTACGACGACGCGCTCGCGAGTTACGACCGGGCGCTGTCGCTGCGGCCCGATTTCGCGCAGGCGCACGCCGACCGCGGCGCCGTTCTGGCCACGCTCGGCCGCTACGACGAAGCGCTGCAGGGCTACGACCGCGCGCTCGCGCTCGGTCCCGGCCATGTGCCGGCGCGCTACAACCGCGGGGTCGCCCTCGCGGCGCTCGCGCGACCCGCCGAGGCGCTGGCCTGCTTCGATGAAGTGCTCGCGCGCGAGCCCGGCCATGTCCTCGCGCTCAACAACCGCGGCGGCGCGCTCGACAACCTCCGGCGCCATGCGCAAGCCAAGGCGAGCTATGACCGCGCGCTCGCCATCCAGCCCGACTTTGCCGACGCGCTGTACAATCGCGGCGCCCTGCACGCCTACGGGAACCGGCACGATGCAGCGTGCGCGGACCTCGAGCGGGCGTTTGCGCTCGATCCGGGCCTGCCGTACCTCGACACCATGCTGTTGCATTCGCGGATGCACTGCTGCGACTGGCGGGCCTGCGCAGAGCAATCGCAGCGGCTCGTCGCCCGCGTGCGCAGCGGCGCGCGCGGCACCGACCCGCTGACGATGCTCGCCGTCTCGGATTCGGCCGCCGATCAATTGCGTTGCGCGCGGACGTGGGTCGACGACAAGTGCCCGCCGTCGCCGGCGCGCGTCTGGCGGGGCGAGCGCTACCGGCACGAGCGCATCCGCATCGCCTATCTGTCGGCCGATTTGCGCGATCATCCGCTGGCCTGGCTGATGGCCGGGCTGTTCGAGCGCCACGACCGCGAGCGTTTCGAGACGACCGCCATTTCGTTCGGCGACGATGCGCCCGGCGCGATGCGATCGCGGCTGCAGCGGGCGTTCGCGCGCTTCGTCGACGTCCGGTCGAGCAGCGATCGCGAGGTGGCCGACCTGCTGCGCGAGCTGGAGATCGACATCGCCGTCGATCTCAACGGACATACCGCCGACGCCCGGACCGGCATCCTCGCGCTGCGGCCCGCCCCGATCCAGGTGAACTACCTCGGATTTCCCGGGACCCTGGGGGCGGATTACATCGACTACATCCTCGCGGACCGGTTCGTCATTCCGCAGGCGCAGCAGGCGCACTACGCGGAAGAGGTGGTCTATCTGCCCGACACGTTCCAGGCCAATGACGCGAGGCGGCCGCAAGCCGGTCGCAGCCCGTCCCGGGCCGAGGCCGGGTTGCCCGGGGAGGGCATGGTGCTCTGCTCGTTCAACAGCAGCTACAAGATCGCGCCGGCGATGTTCGACGTCTGGATGCGGCTGTTGCGGCAGATCGATGGCAGCGTGCTGTGGCTTGCTGGCGGGAATGCGTCGCTCGAAGCCAATCTGCGCCGGGACGCGCAGGTCCGTGGCGTCGCGCCCGCCCGCCTGGTGTTCGCGCCGCGCGCGGCGTATGCGGAGTACCTGGCGCGCTGCCCGCTCGCGGACCTCGTTCTCGACACGCTGCCGTTCAATGGCGGAACCACCACCAGCGATGCGCTGTGGGCCGGCGTGCCGGTGCTGACGTGCGCGGGCGAGGCGTTTGCCGCGCGCATGGCGGGCAGCCTGCTCACTGCCATCGGGTTGCCGGAACTGGTCACCTCGACGCTCGACGCGTATGAAGCGCTGGCGCTGAGACTTGCAGGCGACCCGGCATTGCTCGCCGCGACGAGGCAGAAGCTCGCGCGCAACCGCGACACCAGCCCGCTGTTCGACACCGACCGCTTCCGGCGCAGCATCGAGGCGGCGTACACGACGATGTGGGAGCGCCACCAGCGCGGCGAGGGTCCGCACGGCGCAGAAAATCGGGGACAGACCACCGTTTCCCGGAAATAGCAGTTTGTCCCCTATTTCCGGGAAACCGTGGTCTGTCCCCGATTTCCGCGAACCGCGGTCTGTCCTCGAATTCCCGGCGGCATGTCCCCGCATTTTCGATTTCAAGGGGTTTCGATGCGCCCGCCGGGGTGCCGCGCGAAGCGGCCCTGCGCGCGCGGATTGACCGGGTCGCTGCGCGGCCACGGCCAGCCGCCGAATTGCGTCCTGCGGTAATCGTCGAACGCCTGCCGGATCTCGGCTTCAGTGTTCATCACGAACGGGCCGTATTGCGCGACGGGCTCGCCGATCGGCGCTCCCTGCAGCAGCAGCAGTTCCGCGGCGGCGCTGCCGTTGACGAGCTCGACCTCGGCATCGGCGCGAACCTCGATCATCGATCCCGCCGGCACGCGGCGGGTGCCGAGCGTCAGCGTCGAGCCCTTGAAGAAATACAGGCGGCGACGGGTGCCCGCGACATGTGCGGCGGGCAGTGTCCAGTGCGCGCCGGGCGTCATCGCGAGGGTCGCGATCGCGAGATCGGATCGCGGGTCGGACGCCCACGATTGCGGCGGTGGCGGCAGCGGCGCGAGCCCCGCCAGGCGTCCGGCAATGCCGACCAGATCAGTCGAGCCGCCGGCGGCATCCCGGAACACCTGTCGCGGGATGCCCTCCGACCACAGCATCGTGAAATGCGGCTCCGCCATCTTGCTTTTCGCCGGCAGGTTGAGCCAGATCTGGAAGAGTTCCAGCGGGTTCGGACGGCTGCGCTCGAGCAGCGGAAACATCTCGGCGTGGACGATGCCGCGCCCCGCGGTCAGCCATTGCACGTCACCGGCGCCGAAGCGCGCCGCCGCGCCGAGCGAGTCCGAATGATCGATCAGGCCGCGGCGGACGATGGTGACCGTCTCGAATCCGCGATGCGGGTGCGACGGAAAACCGGGAATCGTATCGCCGTGGTACATCCGCCAGCCGTCCTCGCCGGCGAAGTCCTGGCCGATGTCGCGGCCGGCGAGCGATGCCGCCGGGCCCATCTTCTCGTCGCCCGCGGGATACGCGTCGTCGTGGTGGACGCAGAACAGGAACGGGTCCGCGGTGGCCCACGGGAAGCCCAGCGGCGCTTCGGCAAGTACCGGGTCGGATTCCATGGGCGCAACGAACGAGGAACGGGGGGGCCAAGTATCGTTGGTGCCGCGCGCGCCGTCAAAGGCCAGCGAGCCGGCGTGCCCCCGGAGCAGGGGCCGCACGTCGCGCCGGCGGCCGGCCTCTTCCGGAGCGGGGCGAATTCACTCAAACTGCACGCCGTTGCCCGGGAGTGCCGGGCGCACCGATCCCGGAGTCCCATGCCTCGCCGTCGCGACCGCCTCGCCGTCAGCATCGTTCCCGCCGCGGCCGACCTCCTGCGGGTGCGGCCATGATTTCGCGCATCGTCTGCGCCATCGTCGCCGTCGCCTGCTGCGTCGCGCTCGCACCCGCGCACGCTGCCGACCGTGCTGTCGCCGGCAAGGTGATCCGCGTCGCGTTCCCGGTGGCGGAAACGGGCTTCGATCCGCAGGCCGCCGGCGACTTCTATTCGAATCACGTCAACCGCGTGATCTTCGACCCGCTGTTCCGCTACGACTACTTCGCCCGGCCGTATCTCGTCCAGCCGAACACGGCGGCGGCGCTGCCGGAAATCTCCGCCGACGGCAGGACGTGGACGATCAAGGTGCGGCCGGGGATCCATTTTGCCGACGATCCGGCGTTCAAGGGCAAGCGGCGCGAGCTGGTCGCGGCCGACTACGTCTATTCGATCAAGCGCATCATCGATCCGAAGACGCGATCGAATGCGCTGAACGTCGTCGAGGGCCGGTTCGCGGGCGCCGAAGCGCTCGTCGCCAAGGCGAAGGAGACGGGCAAGTTCGACTACGACGCCCCGATGGAGGGCCTGCAGGTCGTCGACCGGTACACGCTGCGCTTCAAGCTCAATTTTTCCGACTACGAATTGCTGGCCAACCTCACGGGGTCCAACATGGCAGCGGTCGCGCGCGAGGTGATCGAGGCGTACGGCGACGCGAGCGGGTGGGCGATGGCGAATCCGGTCGGCACCGGGCCGTACGTGCTCAAGGAATGGCAGCGCGGCCGGCAGATCGTGCTCGAAGCGAGCCCGACGTTTCGCGAGGAGCTCTATCCGCAGAGCAACGACCCCGCCGATCGCGCGCTCGCGCAGAAGTACAAGGGGCGCAGGCTGCCGCTGGTCGATCGCGTGGAGATCAGCATCATCGAGGAGTCGAGCCCGCGGATGCTGGCGTTCCGGCAGGGCCAGATCGACTACGTGAGCGTGCCCTCCGACATGGTGATGACGGTGCTCGACGACCAGAACCGCCTGCGGCCCGAGTACGCAAAGCCGGGCGTGCGGCTGGTGCGCGTCGTGCTGCCGGCGGTCAGCTACGCCTACTTCAACATGGAGGACCCAGTGGTCGGCGGGCACGACCCCGGCCGCATCGCGCTGCGCCGGGCGATATCCATGTCGTACAACGTCGACGAGGAAATTCGCGTGATCCGGCAGCGGCAGGGCCTCCCGGCCACACAGGTCGTGCCACCGGAGATGTCGAGCCACGATCCCACGCTCGATGCCCGCACCAAATACGATCCGGCCGCGGCGAAGGCGCTGCTCGACAAGTTCGGCTACAAGGACAGGAACGGTGACGGCTTGCGCGAGCTGCCCGACGGCAAGCCGTTCGTGCTGACCATGGCGTCGTCGACGGCGGCGCTCGACCGCGAATACGACGATCTCTGGCAGAAGGGCCTGGCCGCGATCGGCATCAAGGTCGAGTTCTACAAGCAGAAATGGCCCGATCTCCTCAAGGCGGGCCGGCTCGGCCAGTTGCAGATGTGGCGGCTGGGCAACATCAACACCACGCCCGAGGGGTTCGGCTTCTACGGACTGCTCTACGGCAACAACGCGGGATTCTCGAATCTCGGCCGCTTCAAGCTCGCCGAGTACGACCGCACCTACGAGCAGGCGCGCGGGCTGCCGGACGGACCGGAGCGGACGAAGCTCGCGCGCCGGATGTCGGAGCTGGTCAGCGCCTACGCGCCCTGGGTGCTGCTGGCGTTCCGCTACGAGAGCGTCCTGATCCACCCCTGGATCGAAGGCTTCCGCTACAACCCGTCGTACCCGCACCCCTGGCAGTATCTCGACGTCGACCTGAAGCGGCGCGCGGCGTTCGAGAGGTGATCCCCCGGCAGCGCTGCCCATGGTTCCCGGGTTTCGCTTCGCTCAGTCCGGGCTACCCAACCTGGGCTACCGATGGAGGCGATAGGGCTCCTCGAAGTCGAGGAAGTCCTTCTCCGCCAGCGCGGCGTCGATCCAGGCGCGCACGCCGGGCAGCGCGCTGACGCGGTCGACGTAGGCAGTGATGGCCGCGGACACCGGTAGCGCGTAGGTGCGAAAGCGCGTGCACACCGGCGCGAAGCAGGCGTCGGCGATGGTGAATTCGCCGAAGAGCAGTGGGCCGCCGTGCTGCTGCAGGAGTTCGGTCCACATGGCCACGAGGCGATTCACGTCGTCGCGCACCGCGGGCTTGTCGCGCCAGATCAGCGCACCCGCTTCGGGCAGCGACGCCTCGATGTTCATCGGGCAGTTGCCGCGCAGCGCGGAGAATCCGGAATGCATCTCCGCGCAGACGCTGCGCGCGCGGGCGCGGGCGGCGCGCTCCGGTGGCCACAGATGCTCGTCCGGATGCAGTTCGGCGACGTACTCGGCGATGGCGAGCGTGTCCCACACCACCAGATCGCCGTCGACCAGCACCGGCACGCGGCCGGCCGGATTGAGTTTCAGCACTGT
>Ga0315290_10000907_pt1 | contig 20055 bp, 12 predicted proteins | sample YL17G12_0_MG_FD_203627 | JGI IMG/M metagenome (GOLD analysis project Ga0315290, IMG submission 203627) | Sediment microbial communities from Yellowstone Lake, YNP, Wyoming, USA - YL17G12_0 | ecosystem: Environmental > Aquatic > Freshwater > Lake > Sediment | place: USA: Wyoming | collected... | reverse complement strand
GGGGCCCCTTGTACGGCACTCTGCCTTCCACGCCTTCGGGGACGAGTTTGTCGGGACGATGGCCCTCACCCTGGCGATACCGCTCGCTGGAGCCTTGAACCATCGCGCCCTGGGATCCCATTCCTCGGTAGGCCTTGAAGACCCTGCCGTGAAAGAGGATCCGCTGCCCGGGGCTCTCGTCCACTCCGGCGAACAGCCCGCCGATCATCACGACGTGAGCCCCGGCGGCAATCGCCTTCGTAATATCACCTGAGTAGCGTATTCCTCCGTCCGCAATAATGGGGATCGATCGCTCTTTGGAAACCTGGGAAGCCTGGTAAATCGCGGAAACTTGCGGCACGCCAACGCCGGAGATGATTCGGGTGGTGCAGATCGATCCGGGGCCGATGCCCACCTTGACGGCATCGGCGCCGGCGTCGACCAGGTCCCTGCAACCTTCGGCGGTCGCCACGTTTCCGGCGATCACGTCAATGTCCCATTGGGCTTTGATCCTCCTGACGGTCTCGATGACGTTGGCGGAGTGCCCGTGGGCACTGTCGACCACGAGGACGTCCACCCCCTTTTGGATGAGGCATTCCACCCGCTCGTAGTCGTGGACGCCTACGGCAGCCCCCACCCGCAGCCTCCCTTGCGCATCTTTACATGCGTTGGGGAAACTGCGCATCATATCAATGTCTTTGATGGTAATCAGACCTGTCAGTCTGAATTCTTCGTCAACCAGCAAAAGCTTCTCCACCTTTTTTTCCATCAAGATCTTCTCAGCTTCCTCAAGCGTTACGGTCCCCGTAGCCGTCACAAGGTGCTCGCGTGGTGTCATGACCTCGGAAACGGGGAGTTCCCAGTTGGCGAGGAAGCGGAGGTCGCGTCGGGTGAGGATCCCCTCCAAATGGCCGTCGGGCCCGATGATGGGCACGCCGGAGAGCTTGTACTCGTCCATCAGGTACCGGGCTTGCTCGACCTTGGCCCCCGGGGGGAGCGTGGCCGGGTTGACGATGATCCCGTTGGCGCTCCGCTTGACCTTCTCAACCTCCGCGGTCTGGCGTTTGACCGACATGTTCTTGTGGATGACGCCAAGCCCCCCCTCCTGGGCGAGTGCGATGGCCATGGCGCTTTCCGTGACCGTGTCCATGGGGGAGCTGACCACGGGGATGTTCATCCGGATACGTCGGGTCAGTTGGGTGCTGACGTCGACGTCGGCCGGCAGCACGCTGCTATGGCGCGGGACCAGCAAGACGTCGTCAAAGGTAATGGCCTGGTACCTGATCTTGTCCACCATGCCGAGGGCCCTCCGCAGGAGACGATGGGGAATCCCCGATTATCCGCGCTTTGAGGGGAAATGCAATCGACCCGGGGCTCACCTGGGCGGAGTGCGAGCGGCGCGGTGGCGATTCCGCCAGCGGCCGAGCAGGGTCGGAGCCTCGTCTTCCGGCTCCAGGCCGTAACCGACCAGCTCCAGCTTGCTGCGGCGCAGGAGGCGTCCGTTCTCGTCGAGCTCCCTGTTGGTCTGGAAGACCACGCCCCCGGGCACGTCGACCGAAGTGAAGGCCCAGGTGGTGGATGTCCCCTTCGGGTGCTTGCTGACCACCTTCACGTGGGCCGTGGAGCGGATGTTCAGCACCTTGCAGGGCATGCGCAGGGAGACGACTTCCAGGGAGGTCTCGCCGAGCTTGACGCGGCCTTGCGCCTCCATGGTGACGCTCTCCTTGCGCAGGATGAACGGCGCGATGGTCGGCGAGAAATAGACCTTGGTGATCGTCCCGTTGCCCGCGTCGCTGGTCTCCACCTGCTGGACGCTGCAAGGGATGATCCGGTCGCCGACCGAGACCTGTCCCGGCTGGGGGGGCCGGATAACAACGGTCTCCACCGCGTTCTCTCCGTGGAAGCCCAGCTTGACGGTCCTCGGTGGCGTGGCGAGCTCCTGTCCGCCGACCTCGACCACGGCCTCCACCAGCAGGACCACCCCGTCGGCCTCGACCTTCTTGAGCGTCGTCCGCGTCTGCGTGACGCTGGTGCCGACAACCTCGCCCTGCTCGTTGAGGGTTTCGGTGTCCAGGCGGGTCTGCTTCCAAGCCCCCTCGCGGAATCGGCCCCAGGGATGCAGCTCGCGCGTGAGGCCCGCGTCGCGCCCGGCGCCCAACGCCGATCCGCACAGCAGGAGCAAGCCGGCGGTCAGAGGGCCGAGTCGAAGCTGGAAGGGTCGCGGTGAGTGCACGGCAGATCTCCCTCGATCGGGGACAAACGGACCGCGTCGATCGATCGTGGTGCAAGCTCCCCGGCAGGGCTCCCATTATAGCCGGGAGCCCGGCCACCTGAAATCCCCCTTATGGACTGCATTGCTGCCTCCCCGTTAGTCGGGTCACGGGGTGCCCAAGCCCTTCTTGGCCGAAGCCGGAACGTCCCTGAGCAACTTGGCCTTCGCCAAGGCGCGTTCGGCCCCCGCCGCGTCGCCCTCCTGCTTCAGGAGCCCGGCCAGCTCGTCGTGCGATCGGATGAGCCTTTGTCGGACCGAGGGGAAGTTTCGCATGGCTGCCGGACGATGTTCCAGGACGTCGATCTGTTCCTTCAAGGCTGCCGCGAGCGAGCCGGTTCGAGCCGCACCGCGGCAGATGCGAATCCGCTCGTCGAGGTACCGGATGAGATCGAGCTGATAGCGGCTGGCGGAAGGGGCCTGCTCGAGCAGTCCCTTCTGGGTCGCCACGGCCTGCTGGCAGTGCCTGTCGGCCTGTTCGCCTTGCCCTTTCCTTGCGTCGAGTTGCGCGGCCGTGAAATGCGACTGGGCAAGGAGCGATTTGTACTTGGGCACCTGAGGATACCGGCCGACGAGGTCTTCGGCGATCCCGAGGGCGCGGTCCACCTGCCCGTCGGGGTCGGTCGGCGGGGAGCGGGGATCGGCGAAGCGAAACGGGAGCAGCCACGTCTCGACCAGCGCGGCACGGCAGTCCGCATTGTCCGCGTGCTCGGTCATGGTCGCTTCGAGGATGCGGATCGCTTCCTCGCGGGCCTGGGCGGCCTGTTGGCGGTGGCCGCTTCGCGACTCGACTCCCCAGAGATAGCGATAGCTCTCGGCCAGGGTCAGCAGATATTCGGGCTGGTGGGGGGCCTCTTTCAGGAGCGACTGGGCGATCTGGATGGCCTGGCGGAGCAGTTCCCCGGGCCGCATTTCGGCGGCGGCGCCCGTGGCCTTCCCCCACGGCGGCGCGGGCGGTTGCAGCAGCGCTGCCAGGGCGCAGCGGTTGCAGGCCCGGGCCAGCTCCGTGCGGCAGACCGCCGAGGCGTCGAGGATCTCGGGACGGCTCAGCAGGGTCTGTCGGGCCCGCCGGAAACGCTCCAGGGCAACCGCCGGGCGGCCGTCCTCGATGGCGACAAGGCCCAGCAGGTTGTACGTCGCAGCCGTTCCGGCAAGGCAGTCGGCCGCGGCGTCGGGGTTCGCGAGCAAGGTATCGTACAGTGCCAGCGCACGGCGGCACGCGCCCTCCGCCTCCTGATGGCGGCCCAGGCGCAGATGGATCTCTCCGACGCGGCGAAACGCGCGGGCGGTTTCCTGTTGCCACCGCGCGCTGTCCTGGTTCTGCTGGGCGAACTGGTCGTAGAAGGCCAGCAGGCGCTCCAGGATGGCGGCGTCCCTCGGCCCGACGACGGGCAGGGTCCTCGAGTCGCTCGGCAAATCGTCGTCGGCGTTGTCGCCGGGCGTCTCCAGGGCCGGCAACCCGGCGACCCGGTCGAAGACCTCCTCGAACGCCTCTGCGGCGAGGTCGAGGTTGGCCTCGGCGCGCTGGCGGGCCGATTCCGCCTCCTGCCTGAGCTGCGCTTCCGTCCTGAAGGCGCGGGTCCACTGGACGTAGCCGACCGAGGCCCCGAGGGCCACGGTCAGCAACAGGGCCGCGGCCGTGGCCCCCAGCGATGCCACCGCACGGTTGCGGCGGCACCAGCGCCACGCCCTGACCCAGCCGGGCACGGGCCGGGCATGAATGGGCCGGTCTTCCAGGAACCGCTCCAAGTCCGCCGCCAGCTCGCCCGCACTCGGGTAACGATGCTCCGGGCCCTGGGCGATGGCCTTCAGAACGATGGTCTCCAAATCGCGGGGGATGGCCGGATTGAGCTGGCGGGGCTGCGGCGGGTCTTCCTGCGCAAGCTGCGGCAGCAGGCGGCGCCGGTCCGCCTCCTCGAACGCCGGACGGAGCGTCAGCATCTCGTAAAGCGTCAGTCCCAGGCTGAACAGGTCGCTCCGTGCGTCGGCCTGGCCCAAGAACTGCTCGGGCGCCATGTAACGGACCGTGCCCACCGTGTCGCCCGTCTGCGTCAGGTCGTCGAGATCGGCGAGCTTGGCCAGGCCGAAGTCGGTAATCCAGACGGTGCCCTGGGCATCCAAAAGCAGGTTGGCGGGCTTGATGTCGCGGTGCAGCGTTCCCTGCCGGTGCGCGTATTCGAGGGCATGGGCCACTTGAACTCCAATCCCGGCCACGCATCGCCAGTATCGGCTGTCCGGACCCGCCGCAGACCCGGCGCTTCCTCGAGCGGCATCCCCGGGCTCGCCCGGGCTGCGAGCGCCGCTGCCGGGCGTCGGGGGACAGGCCAACAGCAGCCTGGCCGACGCCGTGATCGGGCACGCACGGTCCGGCTCGTCCGGCTCGTCCGGCTCGTCCGGCTCGTCCGGCTCGTCCGGCTCGTCCGGCTCGTCCGCCACGGTGGCCGACGCCCCGCTTCCCGACGCGCCGCTTGCCGAGGGGGCGGGCGGCGGGGGGAGGCCGGCCTGACTGAGCTCGGCCAGGACCCGGTCCAATCCCTCCCCGGCAATCAACTGCATGATGTAGTAGTGCACCCCGTCCTGATGGCCCACGCCGAAGACCGGGACGATGTTCGTGTGGTGGAGCCGGGCGGCGGCCTGGGCCTCGCGAAGGAACCGCTGGAGCCGCTTCGGTGAGGTGGTGCAGAGGCCCGGCAGCACCTTCAGGGCCACCCGGCGCCCCAGCGACTCCTGCTCCGCCTCGTAGACCACGCCCATGCCGCCCCGGCCGATCTCGCGCACGATGCGAAAATCGCCCAGCCGCTCGATCTTCCCAAGCCCCACCTGCTGCCCCCGGGCACCGGCGCCGGCCGGCTCGCCCGACGACCTCGGCTTCACGTCCTCCATCAGAAGCAGCGTGGGGAACAGCTCCCGGATCCGGCCGGCAACCTCGGGATGCCCCTGGGCGTAATCCTCCACCGAGACCCGCTCTCCCGCTCTGCGGCGGGCCAGGAACTCCTCGGCCAACTGCTCGACGGGATCGCGCTCGACGGGATCGCGCTCGACGTGGGAAGCAGCTATCGGATTCTCAATCGCCATCAGCGCACGTTCCGGTGTCAAGGATCCTCAGGCCCGGGCGCCGGAGGGATCAAGCCCGGCACGCCGGCCAGCGCCCCTTTGAGGCGCTCCAGCGCCCGGATGTAGCGTTTGCTGGCAGCCCCGGGCGTGATGCCCAGCTCCTCGGACGCCTCCCGGTTGGTCAGCTCCTCGTAGTGCCGCAGGGCGAGGATCTCGCGATCGTCCGCGTCGAGGCCGTCCACGGCCTCGTGAAGCTGCACCCGGGTCTCGTGCCGGATGGCCGCCATGCTCGGCGACGTCACGCACGCAAGCAAGCCGCAGGAGAGCGCCTCGGGGTCGAACGGCGGCATGGCCGCGCGGTCCAGCGGGGTCTCCTGCTTCGCGTCCCGCTTTTGCACGCCCAGGTGCTGCCGGTGGATGGCCATCAACCTCTGGGCCGTCAAGAGCCTCAGCCACACCCGCGGCGACATGGGCGGATTGGCCAGGTACTGCGGCAACTGCCGGGAGGCATCGAGATAGACCTCCTGGAGCACGTCCGAGGGGTCCACCCGGCCTGCCACGCGCCGGTCCATACGAAATTGCACCATCCGGCGCAGGTGGGCTCTGGCATCGACGAATGCCTTGGCGAGCGCAGTCTGCCCCCCTTCTCGGAGGTATCTCATTCCGAGCACGCCCGAACCAGGCTCGCCGGCTTGCCTCTCGCTCACAAATCATTCAACCCATTCCGGGCTGGACAGTTTCGACAGGTTCATGTCAATGTGCCCAAATTACCTAGTCCTCCAGGACTCCGCTGCACCAGCGGAAGAAACAACCAATCAGGGGGGTTTGCGCGGATTCGTGGAGATTTCAGTCGACGATCGCCCGGTCTTGGCAAATTAGGTCTTTGGGGAGCCCGGCGAACCGGTCTGTGGCCCCAGCCAAACCACTCCTGCGAGGGGTGTGGAGAGCAGAATGCCGACTCAGGCGATGCACCGACGATGCCCTGGATCGTAACAGACAAGTTCATGTTCCCCGTCCTGTGTCTGGGCCTGGGGGGTCCGGCCATGGCCCTGGCGTTCCTGGGCGTGGAGAGGTATTGGGGGGCCCGATACGGACGGTTCTCGGCGGGCGTGGCGGGACTGGCTCTTTCGGCGGTGGCCGTGGTTCTGTGGGTGACGAAGACCCCGGTTGCGGTCGCGGGGGCGACGTCGCTGCTGGCGACCGCTTGTCTGGCGGCCCGCGTCACGTATTCGCCCGCGGTGCGCGGCTTGGCGCGACGGCTATTTGCCCCGAAGGGCGTTTGGGCCGTCGTGCTGGTCGGTGGTCCTTTGGCTTCCGTTCTCCTGGCACGGCATTTCCTTCTTGGCCCGATCAGCGATCTGCCGCCGCAGCTCGGGGCTGCGCGTTTCGGCGGCAAGGCGATCGCGGACGTGCGCGGCGTCACCGATCTGGGGCGGGCCGTCGCACTGTACACGCTCAGCGAAGACGACTCCGAGGAGGCCTCCCCGGAGGAGCAGGAGGATCGCGTTCTGGCGGTGGAGTTCCTGAAGCACCAGGTGATCCGGCTTGCCGGTCCGGACGCGCAGAGCAACTGCCACGGCTGGGTGTTCACGGGCGGCCGGTACGGCGTGGCGAACGAATCGGTGGAGATGGTCCTGGCCGACAACGGCTACGAAAAGGTCGAGCGGGCCCGCGAGGGCGACCTCGTGATCTACCGCAACCGCGATGGCGACATCGAGCACACCGGCCTGGTGCGATATGTCGGGGTCGACGGCATGGTGCTGGCGGAAAGCAAGTGGGGGCCATTGGGCGTTTACCTCCATGCGCCCGAGTCGCAGCCGTACGGGACCGAATACGCCTACTACCGGAGCGCCCGGGAGGGACATCAGCTCGCGCTGGAAAACGGACCGAGGGGCGAAGCACCGCAGCTCGCGCGGTCGGGCGACTAGCCTGCATTTCTCACCGCCCGGGGAAGGAGCGGAGCTCGGCCAGGTGCTCCAGCAGAATGCGGCGGACTTCCAGCACGGCCAGGGGGTGGCTGTGCACGCCGCTGTGGTCGGCCGGGACGACCACCTCGCTCTCCGCGTCGTCGACGTGGGCGCTGGGGTACTTCACCACCCCGTCGCCCCCGGAAACCAGCGCGCCCAGCAGCCCCCGGTAGTCGGCCATGCCCACGACGTTGTGGTACTTCACCCAGGGAGGCCGCGGGCTGGCCAGCATCACGGGGAAGATGGGTGAGTCGGGGGCCAAAGCGTCGATGCTGTTGTCGATCCGCAAGAGCGACCGCGACGGGAACAGGCCCGCGTTGTCGCGAAACAGCGCCTGCTGGCTCTGGAGCAGCTTCTGCGGCAGGCGGATGATCTTGGCCGCCAGCCACTGCGTGGTCTGGTTCGAGAAGCTGCTGCCCCGGTGCGGCGTGCCGAGGGTGATCACGCGGCGGATCGAAGGGCTCGGGTCGAAGAAGAAGCACTGCTCCAGGCGCTGGAGCACCTCCGGATCGGCCTTCACCGACTCGATCGGCCTCTCGCTGACCAGCTTCCACACCTCGCCGCGGCTGGGGATCGTCTGCAGCCGGGAAACGAGCCCCCCCATGCTGTGACCGATCAGCACCATCTGGTCCAAAGCCGGCTCGCGGTGCTCCGGGTCCAGCACCTGCCGGGCCTCGGCCAGGTCCTTGCGCAACTGCGCCGCGCTGATCCAGAACGGCTGGGCCGTCGCGTACAGGTAAAACCAAATCTGATAACGCTCCCGGATCTCCGGGATGCTCCGCAGGTCGTTGAACATCTCCATCCACGTCATCGGGCTCGACCACAGCCCGTGGACCATCAGCACCGGGATCTTCCCGGGCTCGTACGGCTGCACCATGTACAGGCCCATGATCGGGGAGCCGCCGGCGCCGCGTGGGTCCAAAAGCCTGTCCGGACGCAAGAGCCCCAGCGTATCCAGGTTGCTCAGCGCCGGATTCGACAGGAAGTAGGCCAGCGGCGTGGTCGAATCGCTCTCCAGCGGGATCTGCACGCCGGCCACCGTGATGTCGCCCGTGGTAAACGGATCGTGCAGCTCCAGCACTCCGCGTCGCCACGCGGGGGCGCTGGGTTGGGAGGGGGCTGAATTCGGCTCCGGCCCGGGCCGCAAAACGGCGGTCACCGGGAAGCTCAGGCCCGCCGGATAGTACCGCGCCGCCGCCGGCTCGCCCGCGTAGTTCTGCCGGACGGCGATCAGCGGCACCCCCAGCCCATAGGTCTGGTAGTGGTTCTTCAAGCCGTTGATCTCGTAGTCCGAGACGAACTCGAACCGCCCAAAGTCCTCCCGCTTCCAACCGTCCCCCCGGACCACGCAGGTGATCTCCCAGTCCCCGTCGGCCGTGCGCAGCGGATAGCTCTTGCCCGGCATCAGCCCCTGGTCCTTGCACACCAGGCGCAGGCCCGACTCCAGCGCCCCGTTGTACAGGTCGCACGCGCCGCGAAACTGGGGATCGTAGGGGTTGCGGAGCCGGCGAAACCGCTCGTCGAACAGGTACTTGTAGGCCTGGAGCACGCTCGCCCCGTAAAGGTTCATCGCCAACGACGGATTGGTCGCCTCGACGCGCTTGGCCTGGATGAAGCTCAGCTCGGCAATCGAGTAGATCTTCTCCGCCGAGGGCTCCCGGTCGATGACGGCCTGGACCTTGTGGAGGAGGGCCTGCGGGTCGCCGTGGAGGTCGCCGGCCAGATCGTAGACCCGCAGGAACTGCATCGTGCGGGGGCTCGGACGCGGCCCGCCTCGGGCGGTCAGGCTGAGCTGCTCGACCAGCGGGCTGCGCGGCACCGACCGCAGCGTGGCCATCTTGCCCGACGAGCAGCCGACCCCGGCCGGCAGCGCCATCGCCACCAGCACCAGGCTCCAGCCGGCAACCCGAAGGCCCCAGCGCCTGTCCGCCACGATGCAAGTCGACCCATTCATATCTACCTGGGGCAGTCTCCGCAGGCACGACGCGCCGACCCCGGCGAGGTGCCAACGGGCCACCCCCGGCGGGGTCCTCCCAGAATTGGGGAGCAAGAGAATAGACCAACCCGGCACGTGGGTCAACGCGGGTTTGGACCGCGGGTGTCCCCGTAGGACGGGTTGGTAACCCGTCCTGAATCAGGATGGTAGGACGGGTTGGTAACCCGTCCTACATAAGGACGGATTGACAATCCGTCCTACGGCAGTGAAAAACGCGCGCGAACGACTGACGGCTCGGTAACTCTTCCTAACCGGCTGGCACAACGAGAGTTATGCTGAAGCATAACCTACCGGTCTACGGGTCTGGAGAGCGGATTGAACGCGATCACGAAAGCGCGAAAGTACGAAAACGCGAAAGAATGAATGAGGAGGAGGACTGACGGCGGCGACGCGACCCCCGCGCATCGTTCTCCGTAGTCCTGATTTCGCGCTTTCGTACTTTCGCTTCTTCGTGATCCCCTTTTGACAATGAGGTGCGGTTGTCTGGGAGATATGGCGAAAACAAAAGTATGGGCAGATTGGTGGAGATGCAAAATCCATGGCCTGGCATGCCCGCCGCGGCGGCCAGCCCCATCGTTCCTCGGCATCACCACGCCATACGACCACTGTCCTCGATCCGATGCAGTTGGTCTTCGATCCAGCGGATGACCCCCGATCGGGTGGGAAAGTGCAGGACGAGGCCAACGATCAGAAAGCCCCCCAAGGCGAGTGCAACCGGGTCCTGGGACAAGAGGTACACGAGAAGGGCGAAGAAGGCCGGTCCCTCCAGCAACGCGGCGGCGACGATCGTCTTGGCCTGGTAGAGCATCATGAGCTTTCCCGCGTCCCCGGTCTTCTCGTAGAAGTCGGCCATGCTCGCGGCCTGCTCCGGGAAGCGCCACCCCACGGGAGATTCGCCGCGGAGGATGGCCTGCCTGCCGCGGCGGACCATGATCGCCGGCACGACCGCGCGGGCAGCCAGCACCATCGCCGTGAAGCCGAAGGCAACGAAGGTAAGGACTTCCAGGCCCTGGCCGGCCCCCGCCGCGGCCATCTGCTGCCCCACGACGATGGCAACCACCATGAACACCAGGCACCCGGCGGCTATGCCTCCCACAATGATCTGGAGGGTCCGCACCCGGCGGCCCACGTGCTCTTGCCAGGAGTCGTCTCGCATGGCTCTTCCTCCTCGTGTTGGAAATTCCCCCTGGGGGGCAAAAATGCTCTTTGCACCTCCCGAGAATAGACGTAGAATTCCGATATGTCAAACGGTCTGCAGCGTCGATCTGAGCTTCCCATTCGCCAGGCCTGCGCGGTGCCCTATCGCTGGCGAGGCGGGGAGTTGGAGTTCTGCCTGGTCACGACCAGCCGCAAGCAGCGATGGGGCTTCCCCAAGGGCATCGTCGATCCCGGGGAAACGCCCCGCAAGACCGCCCTGAAGGAGGCCTGGGAGGAGGCGGGGCTTCGCGGCCGGGTCCAAGGGAGGCTCCTGGGCCGGTACGTCTACAGGAAATGGGGCGCCAGGCTCGAGGTCGCGGCCTACCTGATGCTCGTGCTCGGCGAGGCCGACCAGTGGGAGGAGGACCGGCTCCGCAAGCGCCGGTGGTTCCCGGCCAAGCGGGCCGGGGGCAAGATCGCCCGCAAAGGCCAGGCCGACCTGTTTCACGTGGCGATCGAGCGCCTGCGATCCGGACGCCGGCGCTCGGCCTGACCGCCGCTTGCGGCTCAGCAGCGCCGCTTGCGGTTTAGCAGCGCCGGCGCGACGTTGTCTGCGGGTGACTTCGCCACTCGCGCCACGCCCTTTCAGGGCGCGCCCCCCAGCGCTGTCCGAGCCGCCGCTCCCAGCGTGCCGGCCAGCTCGGGCACGCGGGCGGCCAGGGCGGCGTCGAGCCGCGGCAGGCGGTCGCGCAGCGCGAGGTACCACTCGTAACGCCGGCGAAAGTGCTGGGAAAGCTGCCGGTGGGCGCGGACGTGCTCGTAGGCCGCGCCGGCGATCCGCCGGCGAAGCTCGGGAGACTCGATCAGGGCGGTAAGCCTCTGGCGGAACTCGTCCGCCGAGCGGTAGATCAGCCCCGTCCGGCCGTCGGCGATCGAGGCCTGGTAGACCGTGGGGCTGGCCAGCACGGCCAGCCCCCAGGCCGCGCTCTCGATGAACTTCAGGTCCGACTTGGCCACGTTCATCTCGGTCGGCTCCAGGGGGAGCAAGGCCACGTCGGCCGAGCCGAGGATCTCCAGGTAGCGATCGTAGGGGCACAACGGCTCGAACTCCTTGTGCTCCGTGGCCAGGGCGTCGAAGAAGCGGCGGTCGTAGATCACCTTCAGCCGCACGCGGGGGCCGAACCGGCAAAGGACCTCGTTTAAGGCCGGAAGGATCGGGGCCCAATCCGCCTCGCGGTTCAGCGCCCCGAAGACGATCGTTACCACCTCCGAGTCGGCGCGGGTCCGCGGCTCGGGGAGGTCCGCCATCTGGTTCGGGAAGATCGCCACGTTCGGGTTCAACGGCCGGATCCGCTCGGCCAGCACCTCCGTGGTCGTCTGCACCGCGTGGCACCCGCGGAACGTCAGGAAGCGGTTGGCCGCGTGCTCGGGCCGGCGGTAGAAGCAGTCGTCGTACTCGACCACGATCAGGTAGCCGCGGGCCAGCAGGGCCGCCAGGGTTTTCAGGCCGCCGGGATACTTGAGGATCGGCCGCTGCCAGAGGAAGACCTTCTCCTCGTCGGGCCGGCCCAGGGTCAGGTCCGCCGAGTCCCGCTCGACCACGGTCCGCACGCCGGGAATCGTCTCGAGCAACGCGTTGGGCTGGCGGATCCGCACGATGTCGACCGGCCCCCGGGCCACGAGAAACGCGTGGATCAGCAGCCGGCGCGGCGGGCCCGCCGACGCGCTGCCCGCCGCGGGCTGGGGATTCGCCTCGGGGTGTTCCATGGTGTTCTGCCTTCGGTCGGCAAGGCAAACTGGCGTGGATCGGGTCGAGCCCCTGCGATGCCACCCGTGCCTTTAGTCTATCGACGTGAAGGCACCGCTTCAAGCGCTGAGCCGGGTGGCGGGTGCCATGCCAAGGTTGCTTGGCCATGCGGGCTCGGGTACGATCAAGGGGGTCGGGAGTCGTTTTCCCTGTCGGCCCCACGCCCGCTCGGCCACCGACCCAACCGACCGCCGACAGGGAAAACGACTCCCGACCCCTTAGGCCATTCCTCCGGACGGCCGGACGGTCGTCTCGGGGTCGGACGACCGGACGATCCGCCTTTGGAACGCGGCCAGCGGCAAGTGTCGCGGCACGTTCGAGGGGCACACGGGTAACGTGTACAGCGCCTCGTGGTCTCCGGACGGCCGGACGCTCGCCTCGGGCTCGGACGACCATACGATCCGCCTCTGGGACGCGGCCAGCGGGCGACCGCTGGGGGTTTGGGAGGGCCATACCGGACGTGTCGTGAGCGTGGCCTTCTCGCCCGACGGCCGGCTGCTGGCATCACATTCCTCCGACGGCACTGTCCGGCTGTGGGACGCCGCCAGCGGAGCGACGGTGGCGGTTCTGAGACAGAGGGCCGTGTACGGCTGGGATCGCCTTCTGGCCTTTCATCCCACGCAGCCAATCCTGGCGACACTCGACGACCGCAACGGGGTTATCCGCATCTGGCGGCTGGACTATGGTGCGCTGCTTGGGGCTGAGCCCGCCGCTGGGCCGGTGCACTACGTCAATGCCAAGGTCGTGTTGGTGGGCGATACGGGCGTGGGGAAGACGGGGCTGGGGATGGTCCTGACCGGACAGCCCTTTGCACCCACCGATTCCTCGCCCGGCCGGCACGTCTGGCTGCTCGACTCCTGCGAGGTCGAGCTGGCCGACCGCCGCCAGACCCGGGAGACGCTCCTGTGGGACCTGGCCGGCCAGCCGGGCTACCGCGTGATCCACCAGTTGTACCTCAACGAGGTGGCCGTGGCCCTGGTCGTGTTCGACGCCCGTAGCGAGACCGATCCCCTGGCCGGCGTGCGCCACTGGGAGCGGGCCCTGCGCCTGGCACGCCAGCGTCAAGGGTCCGCGGCCGTGCCGATGAAGACTTTTCTTGTCTCGGCCCGGACGGACCGCGGCGGCGTCTCGGTGAGCAAGGCCCGCATCGAGGCACTCCTTGAAGAGTACGGCTTCGACGAATACTTCGAGACCAGCGCCAAGGAAGGGTGGCAGGTCGCCGACCTCAAAGAGGCGATCCGCCGGGCAGTGCCCTGGGAGGGCCTGCCCGTGGTCACCTCGTCGGAGCTGTTTGCCGCGATCAAGAGATTCTTGTTGGAGGTGAAGCAGTCGGGTCGGCTCTTGGCCACGGCAACCGATCTGTACAACGATTTTTCGCGGGCGCATCCCGAGGCGGCCGGCCAGCACGCGGACCTCCGGGCCCAGTTCGACACCTGCACCGGGCGCCTGGAGACCCGGGACCTGATCCGGCGGCTCTCGTTCGGCGAGTACGTCCTGTTGCAGCCGGAGCTGCTGGACGCCTACGCCTCGGCCATGGTCAACGCGGCCAAGCACGAGCCGGACGGCCTGGGGTCGCTGGTCGAGGAAGACGCCCTGGCCCGGAGGTTCTACGTGCCCGAGGAGCAGCGGGTCGCCGACGCGGCCCAGGAGCAGTTGCTCCTGCACGCGACGGTCGAGGAGCTGCTCCGGCACGACCTGGCCCTGCGCGAGTCGGCGGCCGACGGCCGGTACCTGGTCTTTCCGTCGCAGTTCAACCGCGATTACGAGGACGCCCCGGAGCCCAAGGGGAAGGTGCTCGACGCCACGTTCGAGGGCCCGGTGCAGAGCGTCTATGCGACGCTGGCCGTGCGCCTGGGGCACAGCGGCCTGTTCGACACCCAGCGGACCAAGATGTGGCGGAACGCGGCGGAGTATTCGGCCCGGGCCGGGGGCGAGTGCGGGATCTACCTCCGCGAGTTCGCCGAGGCCAAGGGCCGGATGACGCTCTTCTTCAACCTCGAGGCGAGCGACGAGACGCGGTTTCATTTTGAGGAGTTCGTGCTCGCCCATCTCCAGCGCCGGACCCTGGAGGGGACGCTCGAGGTGATCCGCTTCTTCGTCTGCCCGGAGTGCGGCACGCCGGTGCCGGACGCCTACGTGAAGATGCTCCGAGAGAAGCACGTCGACGAGTTCTCCTGCCCGTGCGGAGGGGAGGTGTCGCTGATGGACCCCAAGGAGCGGCTGGCGCGGCAGTACCCCTCGCAGGTCGAGGCCATGGACCGCTCGGCCGACGAGCGGCGCGACTTCGAGGCGGCCGTTGTCTCGGCCGGCGCGGAGACCCGGACCCCGAGGTTCCTCAAATGGGCGGGCGACAAGCACGTGACGCTGGCCATCGTGTTCACCGACGTGGTCGGCTCCACGGCGCTGGGCCAAAAGGTCGGCCACGAGGTGATGAGCCAAGTACGCCACGCCCACTTCCGGCAAGGCCGTCGGCTCATCCGAGACTGCAAGGGACGCGAGGTCAAGACGATCGGCGACAGCTTCATGGTGGCGTTCCGCAACGTCGGCGACGCCCTGGACTTCGCCCGAGCCCTGCACGCCGATCCGGGGCCAGAGCGGATCCGGATCCGCGCCGGCATTCACATCGGGTTCCTTTCCGTGGAGCGGGAGGACGTGTTCGGCGGCACGGTCGACTTTGCGGCCCGGGTCGTGGGGGTGATCCGCGAGGCGGAAATCTGGGTCAGCGACCGCGCCAAGCACGATATCGACCAGTTGAAGGCCGATCGCCACCGGCACCTCACCTGGCGGAGGCAGGAGGGGCTCACCATGAAGGGTTTTCAGGGCGTATTCACCCTCTGGGCCCTGGACGTGCCTTCGCCGTGAGGCACGCGCCGGTGCCGCCGGGTGGCACCCTGCTGCTGATCCCCGGTCCCTTGGATTGGGGGCGCGGCCCGCGCTAGGACAGGAGCCGATCCAGCTCGTCGACCAGCCCGTCGAAACGGGCCAGGGCGGCGTCGACCGCGTCGGGCTGCTCCATGTCCACGCCGGCGTCGCGGAGCAGGTCCAGCGGGAACTTCGAGCAGCCGGCCTTGAGGAAATCGAGGTACCGGGCCCCCTCGGCCGGCCCGCCGCCTTGCACGCGGTCGGCCAAAGCCATCGCCGCCGACATGCCCGTGGCGTACTTGTAGACGTAGAACGCCCGGTAGAAGTGCGGGATGCGAAAACACTCCAACGCCAGCTCGTCGTCCAGGGCGAACTCCGGACCGAAATAGCGCCCCAGCAAGTCCCAGTAGACCTCCTTGAAGCGATCCAACGTGAGCGGCTCGTTCGCCTCGGCCAGGGCATGGGTGGTTTTCTCGAACTCGGCGAACATCGTCTGGCGGAAGATCGTCGCCCGCATCGCGTCGATCTGCCGGTTGACCAGGCAGGCCCGCTGGCGGTCGTCCCGGACTTGCGCCAGCAGGTGCCGGCTCAGCAGCTCCTCGTTCAGCGTGCTGGCCACCTCGGCGACGAAGATGGCGTAGCGGTAGTCCTGGTACGGGTGGTGCCGGGCGGAGTAGTGGCTGTGCATCGAGTGGCCGGTCTCGTGGGCCAGGGTGAACACGTGGTCCAGGACCTCGCTTTGGTAGTTCATGAGGATGTAGGGCAGGCCGTCGTAGGAGCCGCAGCTAAAGGCGCCGCTCTGCTTGCCGCGGCTCTCGTAGCGGTCGCACCAGCGGCCGCGCAGACCCTTTTCCAGCGTGCCGCAGTAATCGCTGCCCAGGGGGGCCAGCGCGGCAACGACCCGATCGACCGCCTGGTCCCACGTGTGCCGCGCTGGAAGCCGGGCAAGGATCGGCACGTAGGTGTCGTAGTGGTGAAGCCGCCGCAGCCGCATCGTGCGCCGCCGGACCTCGTAGTAACGGTAGAGCGCCGGCAGGTGGCGGCGGACCGAGGCGATCAGGCTCTCGTACACCGCCGCCGGCACGTTGTCCGGAAACAGGGCTGCCTCCAGCGCACTGGGGTGATTCCTCGCACGCGCGTAGTACAGGTCCTGCTGGATCGAGCCCCCCAGCGTGGCGGCCAGGGTGTGCCGGTGCGCCGCGAACTGGCGGTAGTAGCGATGGAACGCGGCTTTGCGCACGCTCCGGTCGGGCGAGTGCAGGAGCGTCGAGTACGTCGCGTGGCTCAGCTCGATCTTCCGCCCGCGGGCGTCCCGCACCGCGCCGAACGTGAGGTCGGCGTCGTGGAGCTGGCGGAACGTCTGATCGGCCACCCGGGCCATCTCGCCCTGCATCGCCAGGAGCCGCTCCTCTTTCCTCCCCAGGGTGTGCGGCTTGTCGCGCAGGAGCCGCTGGAGCATCCGGCGATACGGGGCCAACCGTCCGTCGGCGAGGAACCGCTTCATCTTCGCCGAGGGGATGGCGAGGATCTCGGGGCGGAGGTAGCTGGCCGCCTGGGCCGCGCGGCTCGCCGCGTTCTCGTACCGGCCCTGCATGCGCTGGGACGCGTCGTTGGTCGTGTCTTCCGCCGCTCTCAACAGCGCGTACGTCCCCAGACGCTCCCCACGGCGATCGAAATCCACGTCGAACTCCAGCGCAGCGGCCAGCGTCCCGGCGTCCTCGGACAACCGCCCCTGGAACCGGGCATACCCGGCGATTTGCGACTCCCAGGCCTCGAACGCCTGCTCCCAAGCCCCGTCGTCGGCGAACAGGCTTCCCAGGTCCCAGCGATCGGCCACGGCCACCTTGTCGCGGGGCGGAAGCTTCTTGACCTTCTTCATCGCCGACTTCCTCAGGGGCTTCATCGCAGACACCTACCTCGGGTCGCGGGAGGGAGACTCAAGATTATGGACTACTGAGGCCCATCGCGGCCTTCGGCCGCAACCAAATTGCCCAAGTTGACAATTCTTGCGCAGGAAAACAAGAAATCAGGGGTTAGTGGGTGCAGAGCAAGGGCCGAATACCCACAAGTTAGGGTATCGATGCCCGGTCATAACTACGGCTATTCCGGGGCGTCGGCCGGATTAGCTCGATCTCCATATGAATGATTGGTACGATTATGCCTACAATAGGGGTTATCTGGGCACTTCCACTCGCAAAAACCCATTACAGAGGGGGGTGTGGCGTCGGGATATCGGTGTAATCTCCCCTGGGAAGTCTTCCGTTCTCCTATCAAAATAGTCATTAGGGGGGTGCCATACGCCGGCCTTACCCGCTAAGTTAGCAGTTTAGCCTGGCATGGGGAGTGGCCGGGCTGGGGGCCGGTCAGGGCATGCTCCCACAAGAGGGGACTTCGTTCATCGCCGTGCCATATCGATCCGAGTGATCTAGATAGCGATCGTCATGTGTTTGCTGGCCATTCAATACCAAAGTGCGCGTGACGCTCCTATTCTCGTCGCGGAGAACCGAGAGGAGTTCCTCGACCGCCCGACGCAGCCGCCGCGAATCCAATCGGGCCGTCCCCGGGTGATGTGTGGGATTGACCGCAAGGCGGGGGGGACGTGGTTCGGCGTGAATCAGCACGGGCTGTTCGCGGCGGTCGCCAATCGTCCCAAGGCGCTGGTGCCCGCGGAGCCCCGATCGCGAGGGCTCCTGTGCCGCGAGCTTTTGAACTTCGACTCCGCCGTGCGCGCGGCCGACCATGCGGCCCGCGAGCTGGCCACCGGCCGCTACGCGGGGGCGAACTTCGTCTGCGGCGACGCCAAGCACGCTTTGGTCGTGCACGGGGGTGACCAGATCGAGACCGTCGAGCTGGCGCCGGGGCTCCACCTGGTGAGCAGCGCCAACGTCGACGACCGCGGCGACGAGCGGCAGGAGCTCGCCCGCCGGCTCCTGACGCTCCAGCGGCTCGATTCGGCCGTGGCCTTCCTGGCAGTCGCCAGCCGGACCTTCTCCCGCAAGCCCGATGCCCACGGCCGCCGCGGGGTGGTGATCTGCGGGGACGAGCACGGCACCGTGTCGTCCACGCTGCTCTCGCTTCCCAAGAAGGCGCACAATTCCGTCTATCACTATGCGCCGGGCCCACCGTCCGAGCACGCCTACGACGACCTCTCGGCCCTGCTCCGCCAGGTCCTCTCGACCGACAAGTGACCCCAGAAAGAGTTGGCAACTGGGGGAAGCCGCGCCCACCAACCGCCAAAACCTGCGACCCCCTGACAGGGGGTCGCATACAGTCTTCGGGCGAACGAAAATGGCTGCGGGACACCGAAAACCCGCTTGCGCGCCAGCCGCGGGGAAGGGGGAGTCGTTGTCGATCCGGGGAGGTCGCACGCCAGACCGCGTTTCCGCAGGAGATGCTGCAATACGCTGGAATGCCTCGACGTGCATCCAAGGTTCGCGCCGCCGTCGTGCCCGCGGTCGACGCAGCAGGGAGAGCATCCGGTCGGGCGGTCACGCGCGCCGGCTGTTGTGCGAGGCCCTGGAGGACCGGCGGCTGTTGAGCTTGACGTTTGCGAACCCGCAGACGGAGCAATCGCCCGACACGCTGCACTACGACTTTGCGGTCCAGCCCCGCACGGCGGCTGCCGGCGGGCCCGCCGTTGGCGTCGATTTCGGCGACCAGGATCTGCTCGGCTCCATCGAGGGCTTCAAGTGGAACGACCTGGACGGCGACGGCCGGTGGGACCAGCCCGCCGAGCCGGCTCTTCCCGGCGTGACCGTCTACCTGGACTCGAACGAGAACGGGCAGCTCGACGAGGGCGAGCCCGAGACGGAGACGGATCTGAACGGGGAGTACTCCTTCACCGGCCTCGCCCCCGGCAGATATGTGGTGGCGGAGGTGCTGCCGCTGGGCTGGGACCAGACCTTCCCTGCCGTGGGCGAAGGTTTCGCCCCGGGCCGGGTGGGCGACGCGGCGGAGCTTCCCGAATTGCAGACTTTCACGTGGGCGGAGCAGCGACCCGCAGCATCACCGCCGTGATCCCGGTGGGCGATCATCCGCTGGACGTCGCCGTCAGCCCCGATGGACATTACGCCGTCGTGCCCAATCTGTACAGCGACACGGTGTCGATTGTGGACCTGAACACCCGCTCGGTGGCCGCCCACGTCCCCATCACCGGCTCGGAGCCCTACCGCGTGGAGATCACTGCCGACGGCGCCTATGCCGTGGTGGGCGTGATCAACGACGGGGTGACCTCGTCCTTCTCGGTCATTTCGCTTTCCACCTTGACCGAAGTCCGCAGTTTCCCGTCGGCTCCCCAGGGAGCCATCGGTTTCAGCGTGACCGTCCAACCAGGTCTGGGACTCTCCACGTATAAGAACACCTTCACACAATTCGCGGTCTCGTCCGACAACACGACGGTTGTCCTTCCGGACCGTGGGAACTCACGGGTGGTGCTTTACGACCTGAACACCGGTTCCGAATTGGCCGCGCTGGCCACGGCCTCGTATCCCGCGGCCGTCGACGTCAGCCCTGACGGCGCGACCGCCGTGGTGAGCCACGAGGGCAAGATCAGCGTCCTCAATCTGGTCACCCGTTCGCTCACGGCCAGTTTCGACACCCCCGACAGCCTGTACTGGCAGGTCATTCGCATTACTCCCGACAAGAGCCACGCCATCGCGGCGATGCTGAACAACGTGATCTTCGTCGACCTGGCCACGGAGACGGTCCGCGCCTACGTCGACACCGGCATGGAAGTCACGGCCGTGGCCACGACTCCCGACGGGGCCTACGCGGTGGTCGCCAACGGCACGACCGACACGGTCTCGATCCTTGACCTCACCACGGACACGGTGGTTGCGACCTTGCCGACGGCCACAAGTCCCTTCGACGTCCTGATCTCGCCGGACGGCCAGACGGCCTACGTGGGCAGCGTCGCGGGAACGGACAAGGTGCATTTCATCCGATTGGCCGGCGCGGCCAGCACCGTCGTCGGCACGTTGGCTAC
>Ga0315290_10000906_pt1 | contig 20066 bp, 13 predicted proteins | sample YL17G12_0_MG_FD_203627 | JGI IMG/M metagenome (GOLD analysis project Ga0315290, IMG submission 203627) | Sediment microbial communities from Yellowstone Lake, YNP, Wyoming, USA - YL17G12_0 | ecosystem: Environmental > Aquatic > Freshwater > Lake > Sediment | place: USA: Wyoming | collected... | reverse complement strand
CGGATACGACAGCCCAGGGCAACGCCCTGGGTGGCGGGGTCCGAGGAAGGCCCTCAGCCCTGAAAGGGCGCGATAGACGTTGCGGCGTCAAGGGTCTATGGCGCCCTTTCAGGGCTTCCGGATTCCAGGCCCACGCGTCACCCAGGGCGTTGCCCTGGGCTGTCGTATCGAAGCCCTGCGGGCTTCAACGGACCTGCACGACGCCCGATCTCTGGGGCATCGCTGACGCTCTGCCCCAGCCACCCTTCCGGTGCGCAGCCGAATTCCCACCCCGGTCACTCGCCCATGGTCAGGCGGAGGATGGTCACCGAATGGGCCGGGAACGTGTGGCGGAATTTTGCCGAGCGGATCGGGACGGGCTTGGTCTTCGGCGCGACCTTCTCGGGCTCTTCCAGCGTGTTCTCGTCGGCGGGGTCGGCGGAGGTGAGCACCGTGGCGGTGGCCGATTTCACCGCCGTGCCCGACCCGCGCAGGTCCACCGGGGTGTCAACGGCCGCGGCGGAGACGTTCACCACCTTGAGGATCACCTCGCCGGTCTTCTCCGCGCGGCCGGCCACCGCGTAAAGGGCCTGCATGCGGTGGTCGACGTCGTGGATCAGCTTGTTGTCGAGGTAGCAGCGGATCGAGGCGCCCTTCAGCTCGATGCGGATATCGTACCAGCGCCCGGTCTCGATGCTGCCCGGGACGTCGGTCCCGGCGATGCCGTCGAGCTCGATGGCGTGGCGGACGTTGCCCCAGCCCCCGAGATTCCACCAGGCCTTGGCGTTGGGGTCCTGGACGCGGAACATGATGAGGAAGCCTTCGGCGCCGCCGAGCTTTCGGGCCTTGAGGGTATAGGTGTAGTCGCTCCAGGAGCGCTCGCCGATAATCGCCCGGACGTCGACCTCGCGGCTGGTCTGACGCAGCACGCCGCCGGCGGCCTCCCACGTGCCGTGGATCGTCTTCCAGCCGGCGAGCCCTTTGGAAAAATCGGACTGGAAGAGGACCTTGTCGCCGCGGGTGACCTTAAGGTCCTTGTACTCGGCCTGGGTGGCCCAGGTGCCCACGCCGATAGCCCCGCCCTTGGCGGCCGGCTCCATGCGGGGCGACTGGAGGTCCATGGGCAGGACCACGTCGCCGCGGTGGAGGCTGAAGATCTTCTGCACGTGGTACGAGGGGGTGCCGAACACCCGGGCGGCGTCGAAGCATATCGCGTCCGGGTTCCACTGGCGCCAGCCCACGTTGACGAACAGCGGGGCGTAGGAGGACATGACCACGACGTCGGCGTTCCGCTCCATGCCGGTCATGAAGGCCGCCTCGCCGAGCGCGGCCCGAAGGTTCCCCTTGCCGGCGTTGACCGTCACGGCGTACTCGCCGACGTAGATCTTCGGGCCGGTGCGTTTGTACGCATCGTACTTATAAGCGTTGGCCATGAAGAACTCGGGGTTGTTGTAGTAGTGCTCGTCGAGGATTTCGGTGGGCCGCTGGTCGGTCCGCTCGTCGGCCACGAGGACCATCTTGGGGTGGCTTTTCTTGATGGCGTCGTAGAACAGGCGGTAGCGCTCCTGGTAGAGCGGGCCGCCGTTCTCGTTGCCGATCTCGAGGTATTTCAGGCCAAATGGCGCCGGGTGCCCGGCCTTGGCGCGCTGGGCGCCCCAGGTGCTCGTCTCTGGGCCGTTGGCGTACTCGATGGCGTCCAGGGCGTCCTGGACCCAGGGGCCCATCTGGCTCATGGGCACGTGGTCCTCGTGGGCCATGCCGCAGTTGATCACGAAAAGCGGCTCGGCCCCAAGATCCTCGCACATCTGGAGGTACTCGTGGTAGCCCAGGCCGTCATTGGAGCGATAGCCCCAGAGGTTCCAGTGGCCGGGGCGCCGGGCGATATCCCCGATCGAGTCCTTCCAGCGGAAGGCGTTGGCCAGCTTGTTCCCCTCGACGTAGCATCCGCCGGGGAAGCGGACGAACGCCGGCTTCATCGTGGCGAGCATCTCGGCCAGGTCGGCCCGCAGGCCGTTGGGCCGGTTTTTCCACGCCGGGTAAGGGAAGAGGGAGACCACGTCGAGCCACAACGTGCCGGGCTGGCTGGCGGCGACGACGAGCCGGGCCGTGGGGCAGGTCTCTTTGGACGTGAGCACGCACTCGTGCTTCTGCCACTGGGAGCCCACCCGATCGATCTGGCCCGAGGCCAGGACCTTGCCCTCGCCGGTCTCCAGGCTGACGTCCAACGGGCCGGCAAGCCCTTTTTCCGCCCGGGCGTAGAGCGAAAGGAGGTACTTCGCCCCCTGGCGCACGGCGATGCCCTTGAACCCCTCGTTGGCCACGCCCACCCGGCGGCCGTCGGGGATTGTGGCGATCTCCACGCGGAGCGATCGCGGGCTCTTTTCGTTGAGCGGGCGGGAGCGGTCCAGGGCCATCGTGCCTCGGAGCCCGGGCGAGGTGACCAGGGACCAGGCGGCCGGCCTGTCGGCGTCCTCGAAGGCCCGGTTCTGCAGCATTTCGCCGTAGAGCCCGCCGTCGCCGGCCCGGTTGATCTCCTCGAAGAACAGGCCGTAGAGCAGCGGGCTGATCTTCACTCCGGGCCGGTCCGCGTGGACCACGATCGAAGCCGGCGGCCCGGCCGGACCATCCGCCACCAAGGCCCCGGAGACCAACACCGCCGACGCCACCAGAGCCAAACCGATTCGCGAAGCCGATCCCATGGGAGACTCCTCTACTGGCTGAAGTACAAGTACACGCGACCGGTGGGGCAGTAGCTTCGGGTCGCCGGATAGCACGCCGCTCACGCCTTGGACCGCTCGAACTGCGGGATCTTCATCGTCTCGCCGTCCTTCATCGCCGAGCGATGGGCGATGATCCCCGGCACGGTCATGGCCAGGGCCTCATCGACGCTGACCAGCGGATCGCGGTCTTCGAGGATGGCCGCAACGAACTCGTTGCTGAGGTAGCCGTGGGAGCCGCCGTGTCCGCCGGCGGGCACGCTCGGGGGGAGCGGAGGGCGGGAGAGGTCGGGGAGGTTCTTGGCCGTGCCGCGGTACTGCACCCCTTCCATCCAGCCCCGCTCGCCGAAGATCCGGCCCGTCTCCTCCACCTTCCCGAAGATCGACGTGCACATGCTCATCCGGGAGGTGCCGCCTTCGGTCGTCTGGAACAGGGCGATCTCGTCGGAGAAGGGGTTCTTGTACTGGTTGTCCCCACCGCGGAACATGGGAAGCCCGCCGCGGAAGCCCGCGCAGGAGACCGCCGTGTACCGTTTGCCGGTCACGCCCACGTAGTAGGCGGTGGAATGGGTCGGGTACCAGAGCGGGGGGCAGCCGATCCGCCAGTCTTTGTAGGAGCCGATCGGGGCGTCGAGATAGTGGTAATACTCCCCCTCGGAGTAGACCACCCGGCCGAACCCCCCCGCCCGGTAGACCTGGCGCATGGCGTGGCAGGCCTCGTGGTAGCAGCTTGTCTCGGCCATCATGTACCTAAGCCCGGTCTGGCGGACCGTTTCCACCAGGCGCCCGGCGTCTTCCAGCGAGCCCCACACGGCCGGGACCGCGGTCATGACGTGCTTTCCGCGGCGGAGCACCTCGATACAGTGCCGGGCGTGGCTGGGGGCGTCGGTGGCCACGAAGACCGCCTCGATCTTGGGGTCTTTCACCAGGACCTCGAGCGACTCGTACGACTTCTCGCAGCGGCAGGCCTTCATCAGGCCGCTGCGGCGATCGGCGAACAGGTCGCTCACGGCGACGACCTCGACGTTGGGATGGTCCTGGAACCCGAAGGCGGCGCCGAACTGGCAGACCCCGAAGCCGACGATCCCGAAGCGGATCTTGCGGTCCGAGATCGGCTTGTAGGGCTTGGGGGCCTGGGGCTCCGCAGCGGCCGAGACCGACTCGGCCAGCCCCCCGGCCGCCATGGCCCCGACGGCGCCAAAACCGATCTTTCCCAGAAAATCGCGGCGGACGATCGATGGCTTCGACATGGAGGAGTCCCCTTCACTCGAGGATCGGCAACTGGGTCATGTGGAGGATCGTGCAGCGGTACTCGATCCACCCCCGGCGGGCATCTGCCAGTCTGGGCAAACGGTCGCGGGACGTCAAGTGGGGCGGCCCTACCGTTTGTCGAAGCTCGGGATCTCCAGCAGCTCCCCGCCCTTCAGCGCCGACTGGTGGGCGACGATCCCCGGGGCGGTCATGGCCAGGGCCTCGTAGACGCTCACCGCCGGCTCGCGGTCTTCCAGCAGGGCCGTGAGGAACTCGTTGGCCAGCGGCCCGTGCGAGCCGCCGTGCCCGCCGGGGTCCATGGCCGGCGGGATCGGTACGCTCGTGGGCACCTGGACTTTGGGCGTGGTCTCCCACACCATCATGCCGGTCTCCCCGCCGGCGTCGCACTTCCAGAAGACGTTGCAGCGGAACATCGTCTGCTGGCTGGTGTGGAACATCGCCGACTCGTTGCAGAACGGATTGCCGTACTGGTTCTTCTCCCACTCCTCGCCCTGGCCGCGCCAGCCCAGGCAGGTGACCTTGGTCAGGCGCCCGCCGGTCACGCCGACGTAGTAGGCGGTCGAGTGCGTGGGGTAGAGCATCGGCGGCAGGGCGTAGCGCCAGTCAACTCCCGATGCGGGTCACGCCGTTGTGGTAGTACTGCCCTTCGGAGTAGACCACCTTGCAGCCCTTGCCGACGAGGTTGCGCCCGCGGACCACGTCGCCGTGGAAGTAGCTGGTCTCGGCCATCATGTACCTGAGTCCGGTCTTCTCTTTGGTCTCCTTGATGCGCTGGCAGTCGTCCAGGGTGAAGGCGGCCGGGACGGCCGAGATGCAGTGCTTGCCGTGGTTCATCACCTCGACGCAGTGGCGGCCGTGGCTGGGGGCGTCGGTGAACACGGCCACGGCGTCGAGCCGGTCGTCGAGCACGAGCTTCTCCAGCGACTCGTACGACTTCTCGCACTGGAACACCTTCATCAGGAGATTGCGCCGGTCGGGCTGGAGGTCGCTGACCGCGGCCACAATGCAGTTCGGATGCTTGTGCCACTGCCACGACGAGCCGAACCCGCCGCCGACCACGCCGATGCGGATCCGGCGGTCCGAGGTCTTCTCCCAGACGGCCTTCTGGGGCTGGCTCTTGGGGGCGGCCGCCAGCAGGTCGCCGGCCAGTCCGCACGCGGCGGCGCCGGCCAGGCCCGCCCCGGTGCCGCTCAGGAAGCTGCGGCGAGAAAGAGGGTCTTGATTGCGTTGCATGGATTGCTCCTTTGGGAAGACGCGTAGGGTGGGACGAAGTCCCACCATGGTTCTGTCCGATTCGGCTCGATTCCCGGGTTCTTGTTGATTCCTGGTGGGGCTCCGCTTCGCTCCGACCCACCCTACGGCTCGGATTCCTCTCGATTCCTGGTGGGGCTCCGCTGCGCTCCGACCCACCCTACGGCTACGGCTGGCCGAGCCGCTCGATGAGCCGCCGGGTGGTGTCGGCCTTCCAGTTCTTGGGCTTGGCGCCGTCGTGATTGACCTCCAGCTCCTCGGGCGTGGGCCGCTTGGAGGCAACGCCCCCGGCCGGCACCTCGAGCCCGGCCGTCCACACGATGCCGTTGAGCACGACCTTGCGGAAGTCGTCGTGGGCCCAGTTCTGGTGGAAGTGCCCGCCGGTGAAGCCGAAACCCCGCCGGCCGTCCGGACGCTGGTAGGCCCAGGCCAGGTGCTCGGCCATCCCCTTTCGGGCCCGGACCGTGGGGTTGCCGCTGTGGGCCCCGTCGGGCTCGTCGCGGGTGCTTTCGGGCGGGACCGCGGAGAGGATCGGCGTCACCCCCTTCATCCCCTCCTGGAACCGCATGTGATAGTACCACTCGTCGTGGATCCGAAACGGCCGCACGCCGCGCCCGACCGGATGATCGGCCACGGTCGTGAACTCGGCGGTCCAGGTCGGGTTGATCGACCAGTGCTGCTCGTAGTACCCGCCGATCCAGTCGAGCAGGTGATTGCCGTTGGGCCCCTTGCCCACGTCGAGGGCGTAGTGGAGGAAGACCACGCCGGCGCCCTTCTTGGCCAGGGCGTCGAGCTGCTCAAAGTGCCCGGTGGGGACGCTCGCCCCGTCGCAGTAGATGACGATCGTGGCCGCGCCCTCCAGCATCGACTCGTCCTTGGGCCAGCCCCCCTTGCTGACCACCGCCTCGACGCCCGGGACGTTCTCGTTAAGGCACCTGGCCAGCAGCAGGCAGCCGGCGGTATGCGCATGGGCAAACCAGCCGTGGCTCCCCTGCCCGGGCAGGAAGACGATCTTCTTGTCAGCCCCGCCGGCCGCCGCCGCCTCGGCCGCTGCCGCAGGGCGGTGTTGGCCGCAAGCAAGCCCGGCCGCCAGGATCGTCGTCAACAGAGGCAAAGCGTTTGCGATTCTCATCGTGTGGACTCCGGGAAAGCAGGTTGTCCAAGGGCCCGTCCATTGTGTTCGAACGAGCGACCGGGGTCAACTAGGCGTCTTCAAGGGGCCTGCTTCCGTTTGTCCCGTCTCCCTCATGACCATACTGGGGGGAGGCGGGGTCATCGCCCTTGCCGCGGCGTGGTTGACGGACCACCCCAAACGGTGTAAGATGCGCATTGGGTCAAGGGTAACCGCTCCATGGGAGTCCTGGTCTGCCCATTCGAGCCCCTCTTTCCGACATCCTGGCGACCAGAACAGGTGTTGGCGACGGAGCACAAATGACTGCACGGCGGGTTTTCAATATCGCCTCCTTCGCGTCGGCGGTAATGCTGGCCTTCACGACCGCCCTCTGGGCAGGCGCATTTGTTCTCGACCCCTGCGAACACCACCTGTCGATCACCGACTCGTTCCATATTGGCGTATTGCGTGGTCCGGAACACTCGCTGGTGGGGCGACTTGCTTTCTTTAGCGACGACATGGGGCCCTATCAGGGCAGTATTATTTGTCTCTCCGACGAGGAAGGAAGACCGGCGAGACCTATTCGACAGATCAAGTTTGGCGACGCTTGCGGAGTCTACTACCGGTACTTCCATTTTCTCGATACCGGAGGGACGCTGTGGACGTTGATGGTCAGCCTGGTTTATCCAGTTGCTGCGTTTAGTCTCCTGCCCGCCATGTGGGTGTGGCGTCGGAGGCGACGTTCTCCTATAGTCGCCAACATCGCATAAGGCGGCCGGGTGGCACTGGCGTCTCGCCAGTGCGATTCGCCGAGAAGCACGGGCAAGATGCCCGTGCCACCGAGCCGCGGGGCCGTTCGAGGATCCGACGTGGCGAGAACATGCCGTGGGCCGAACCTGAGAGGACTCAAATGGCAAGATACTTGGCCTTGATTGACGGCAGCCTTCGTTTCGCACTGTTTGGCTTGGAGTGTGCTCTAAGCGTTGAGTTCTCGGTCACGGAGGTGGAACGGGTATTCCGCGACAGCAAGGCGGACCAGGTATCTGCGAAGGAATACGTTCTTTGTGAGAGCGGAAACCTGCGCGTATCGGGCCTTGTGGATGCGTATGAGCCCGAGAGCATTTGGATTCATGTTGAGGGTAGCCGCATCGAACAGGCAGACCTTGAGGGACTGTTTGAGCGAGCAAGGAACCAGGCACTACGGTTCGAAGGAGTCGCGAACAGGGCATAGGGTCGCGGAGGGCAACGCCGTCTCAGTACGGCCTGGTCACGCCGGGGACGGGCATGGGGTAGCGGCCGTCGGGGCCGGGCAGGTGACGCGGCTTCGCGTCCCACGCCAAGCGCTCGGGGGCCTCGCTCGGACCCCGGGCCACCGCATCCTCCCACGAAACCACCTGGCCCGAGTACGTGGCCATCCGGCCCAGCACGGCGGTCATGCTGCTGGCAGCCCCGAACCAGCCCTCGTTCAGCGCCAGGTCCTTTTGGATGGCCTTGACCAGGTCGACGTGCTCCTGGTCGTAGGCGTCGTCGCTTTCCAGCTTCGGGCCGCCGCCGACGGCCACGCCCCGGCTCCCCTTCGTGCCGTGGGCGAACTCGGACACATGGTCCCAGGTCCCCTGGATGTGGCGGCTCTGGCTGAACATCTTCGTGCCGTCGGCGTAAGTGAACTCGACGTAGTGGTGATCGAAGATGTCGCCGTAGTTGCCCGGGTCGACCCGCCCGCCCATGCCGTTGGCCTCGATGGGATGGGCCTTCTGCGCGTCGCCGCCGCCGGCCATCACCCAGTTGCCGACGTCGAGGTTGTGTACGTGCTGCTCGACGATGTTATCGCCGTAGAGCCACACGAAGCAGCCCCAGTTGCGGACCTGGAAGGCCATCTCGTCGGGGGCGTTGCGGGGTCTCGGGCCGAGGTCGCGAGCCCCGCCGCCCGAGCCGTTCCAGTACACCCGCAGACACTGAATCTTCCCCAGCTTCCCGTCGTGGATCTCCCGGATGCCCGCGATGTAGCCGGCCTCGTGGTGGCGCTGGAGGCCGACCACGACCTTGAGCTTCTTCTGGTCGGCCAGCTTGTTGGCCTCGACCAGCACGCGGTAGCCGGGTGCGTCGGTGCAGCAGGGTTTTTCCATGAACACGTGCTTCCCGGCCTCGACGGCCGCGGCGTACTGGGCGGGCCGGAACCCGGGCGGAGTGGCCATCACCACCAGGTCCACGCCGCAGGCGATCGCCTTCCGGTAGGCGTCCAGCCCGACGAACACCCGATCCGCCGGCACGTCCATCTGCTCGGCGTAGCCCGCCTGTTTGAGCCCCTCGAGGGAGCCCCGGGCCCGGTCCTCGAAGGCGTCGGCCACGGCGACCAGGCGGATCGGCTGGCCGATGAGCTTCTGGACGTTCATGCAGTTGGCCGCCGCCCCGGTGCCGCGTCCGCCGCAGCCGATCAGGGCGAATTTCAGCACGTCGCTCCCGGCCGCGTGGACGCTCCTCTGGAGGCTCAACCCGCCGGCCACCGCCCCGGCCGCCAGAACCGAGCTGCGCAAGAACTCCCGCCTCGACCGCCGCTTCGTGTCGCTCATTGCCGGACTCCTGGAGTTGCCAACTGGACTTGCTCTCACCCCGCCCGAGTCTACGCCGCCCTCCTGCTCGATGCAAGCCCCGGCACCCGGCGCGCCGGTCAGGTACCACGCCTAGTTCGGGCCTCGGCGCCGCTGGCGACCGGTGAGACGGGGGGACGCGGCGGCAGGCGAACGACTTTACGGTCACCCGCAGCGTCACGATCCTGGACGTCTTTCACGATCCTGCGGATGTCAAAGTCGAAACGGGCGGCTCGAAGCTCCCGCAGTCGCCGGATCTCGGCCACAATCGGATCAGAAGGCATCGTCAATCTCCAGCAGTTCCTGGGGAGTGCAAATCACGGGAGGCTCGTACCCCAGTTCGCGGCAAATCTGCTCGATCCGCAGCCGCAACGAGGGATTCGCGATGTGCCTGCAGTTCCACGTCAACAGGTACTCCAGACCGTTGACAGCGGCAACGGAAATGTGCAAGGCATCCATTGCCGACTTCTCCGGCAGCGGCACGCCGGCCACCAGCGATTCGGCCAGCGCGTTGACATCGTCGGGGGGTTGCAGCAGCGGAATCCCCTCCAGGTAAACAAGGCGCTCCCGGGCCGCGACGGGATCACCGTCAGAACACTCGTCCACGACAAAGCGAGAGACAAACAACTCGAATCCTTGACGATGATTGTCCCACCAGTCACGCGTTGTCTGCTGATTGGCGGCCACGCGCAACATGCCGCTGACGCGCGCCGCCAGATAGCCGAAGATCGTTGTCTCCAGGTACACCCTCGGTTTCACGGCAGGCAGGATCTCCTCCTGGCTACCACTTCTTTCTGACCGGTCTTCCATCCCCATGAACTCTACACACGGCCGGCCTTGTTGTCAACGAGGCGTGCCGCCGGGGGGCCGGGCTTCTGGCCAGTGCTGCTCGCCAAGAAGCACGGGCAAGATGCCCGTGCCACCCCGCGGCACGCTCACCCCCCGGCGTCGGGGCTTTTCCGGCCGCCAATGCTTGCGGTCGGGCTCGGCCGCGGGTAAGCTACGCTCGTACCACTCGTACCACTGGCCCGGTGTGGGGTGTCTCGTTCCTTCTTGGCGACCATCGAAAGGACCATCCGATGCAGGCTCGAAGCAATAGCACGACGAAGACCGTGAGCAAGTCGCGCCGCGAGTTCTTGAGGCGATCGACCGGGGCCGTGGCGGCCGCAGCCCTGGCCGGCTCGCTGGCCCCGGCCGTACACGCCGGCGAGAACAACACGATCAAGATCGCCCTGATCGGCTGCGGCGGGCGGGGCACCGGGGCCGCTTCCGAGGCCCTCAGCACCAAGGGCCCGACCCAGCTCTACGCCATGGCCGATTTCTTCGAGGGACGCCTGAACTCCAGCCACGGGCACTTCGCCGGCAGCTTCGCCAAGCAGACGGACGTGCCGCCCGACCGGCGGTTCGTCGGGCTCGACGGCTACAAGAAGGCGATCGACGCAATCGCCCCGGGCGGGGTGGCCGTGCTGGGCACGCCCCCGGCCTTCCGCCCCATCCACCTGGAGTACGCCGTGGCCAAAGGCTGCCACGTGTTCATGGAAAAATCGTTCGCCGTCGACGCCCCGGGCATCCGCCGCGTGCTCAAGGCCGGCCAGGAGGCCCAGAAGAAGAACCTCAAGATCGCCGGCGGCCTGATGTCGCGCCACTACAAGCCGCTCGAAGAGACGGTCGCCCGGATCCACGAGGGCATGATCGGCAAGGTCATCACCTGCTGGGCCTACCGGGTGCACACGCCGGTGGGGTTCGGTCCGAAATCACCCGACGAAACCCACCTGGCCCACCAGATCCGCAACTACTCGAGCTTCACCTGGGTCAACGGCAGCTTCCTGCTCGACTGGCTGATCCACAACCTCGACGTCTGCTGCTGGACCAAGGACGCCTGGCCGGTCTCGGCCCAGGGTCAGGGTGGGCGCCAGGTCCGCAACGAGGCCGACCAGTTGTTCGACCACTACGCCGTCGAGTACACCTTCCCCGACGGCACGCGCCTGTTCGCCCAGGGCCGGCACCAGGCCAACACCTGGGGCTTTTTCGGCGACGTGATCCACGGCGCCACGGGCTCGGCCGTGCTGGGCGAGGGGATTTCCGAGCCGCGGATCTACAAGGGACACCAGCAGACGCCCGCCAACCTGATCTACCAGTACAAGGGCCCGCCCTGCAATCATTACCAGGTCGAGCACGACCTCTTGTTCGCGGCCATCCGCGAGGACAAGCCCTACAACGAAGCGGAGCGGTGCGCCAAGGGGGCGATGGTCGGCATCCTGGGGCGCATGGCCGCGGAGTCGGGCAAGGAGATTACCTGGGACGACGCCATGCAGTCGAACCTCGAGCTGGCTCCCGGGCTGGAGAACTGGACCATGGAGTCCAACCCGCCCGTCCTGCCCGACGCCCAGGGCCGCTACCCGGTCGCCATGCCGGGGTTCACCACGGTCCTGTGATCGGGCCGGGTCAAGGGCAGGAGCCGCCCGGCGTGAATGCCGATGACCGGCTGCGCCGGAAAGGAGCCTGAAAGGCTCCAATACGACAGCCCAGGGCAACGCCCTGGGTAGGGGAGCCAAGGAAGGCGGTTAGCCCTGAAAGGGCGTCATAGCCGCTGGGTCGCCAATGCGTTATGGCGCCCTTACAGGGCTTTCGGAATCCCTGGCACCCCGCCACCCAGGGCGTTGCCCTGGGCTGTCGTATGGAAGCCCTTCGGGCTTCAACGCAATCCGATCCGCTGCCGTTGGACCATCGAATGACGGCTGCCAGATCGTAGCTTGATGCGCATGGGGCACCCCTCCCGCTTTCCCTCTTCCCATGGCTCCCGCCGCGCGGTAGACTCGTGGCAGGGAATCTGAATCTGGGAGAGCCTGTCCGAGTCGTGTAGGTTATGCTTTAGTCGTGTAGTCGTGTAGGTTATGCTTTAGCATAACTCCTATCGTTGGTCTGTTATGCTGAAGCATAACCTACGACTCGGCCACGGCACCCAGCCAACAAAGTGACGTTCGCGCATCGTGCAGGCCCAAGGGGATCAAAGGAGGGAATCATGTTCAAGCGGCTGCTCGTCGGGGTGGTGTTGGGTATCCTCGGGCTGGCCGGGCCGGCGGCGGGCTGGGCCGCCGAGGACGCCACGGCCAAGACGGCCAAGGAGATGCTCCAGAAGATCGGCGTCAAGCGGGGCGTCTGCGTCCTGGTGGGCGATAAGGAGTGCGCCTTGGCGCGGCAGTTGGCTGCTGAGAGCGAGCTGATCTGCTACGTGCAATTGGGCACGAACGACGAGGTCGCCCAAGCGGCCCGGGCGGCCGATGCGGCGGGGCTCCTTGGCACGCGGATCTTCGTGGAAAAGGGCACGCCGCAGCGGATCGGACTGGCCTCGAACACCGCCGACGCCGTGGTCGTCCTGGGCGACGCCGACGGAGTTCCAGCCGCCGAGCTGGAGCGGGTGTGCCGGCCCGGCGGGAAGCGGATCGCCGGCGGCCAGCAGTCGGTCAAGCCGGTTGCCGAGGGCACGGACGACTGGTCGCACCACTATCACGGCGCGGACAACAATCCGCAGTCCCAGGACCGGCTCGCCCGGGCACCGTTTCTCACGCAGTTCGTGGTCGAGCCCCGCTACGCCCCAGCCCCGCAGGCCGCGGTGGCCTCGGGCGGCCGGGTGTTCATGGCCTTCGGACACGTGGCCTGGCACGAGCGGGAAGAGCCCTGGATGAACACCCTCGTGGCCATCAACGGCTACAACGGCACCATGCTCTGGAAGCGGCCGCTCACGCCCGGGATCATGGTCGATCGCTGCACCATGGTCGCCACGCCGTCGGTCCTCTACCTGGCCGACGACAAATCGTGCAAGCTCCTGGACCCGGCCTCGGGCGAGGTGCGGGATGAGATCGTCGCCCCCGGCACGGCGGGCGGGACCTTCTGGAAGTGGATCGCCCTGGAGGACGGCGTGCTCTACGGGCTGGTCGGCGAGCAGGAGCCGCTGGACCCCGACGCCCGCTGGCGACGCACTGCCCACGGCTGGCCCTGGAACGAGATGTCCCGCGGCTACAACGATGCCAAGTTCCTCTGGGGCTTCGGCAAGACCCTGGTGGCGATCGAGCCGAAAACCAAGCAGGTCCTCTGGAGCCACAAGGAGGACGTGCCCATCGACAGCCGGGCCCTGTGCATGAAGGACGGGCGGATCTACGTCACGAATTTCGGCCGCTACCTGGCCTGCCTCGACGCCAAGAGCGGCAGCGAGCTCTGGCGGCGGACCGCCGAGAAAGACCCCGAAATCTTCAAGGCCATCGGCCGCTACCGGCCGGAGCAGGGGCCGATCGGCGGCTGGAAGACCAATCTTTATCTGAAATGCACCGACAAGGCCCTGTACTTCGTCGGGCCCGAGGTGGCGTGGCTGACGGCCCTTTCCACCGAAGACGGCCGCTTCCTGTGGAAGCACCCGGTGATCGACCTGCACTTGGTCATCCGGGACGAAGCCCTGTTTGTCCTGGCCCCGGCCACCGCCCAGGGCGCGGAGACGAAAAAACTCGATCCGATGACCGGCAAGGTCCTGGCGAGCTACCCGGTGCGGCGCCGCTCCTGCACCCGGGCCACCGGCACCGCCGACAGTATCTTCTTCCGCGGGCACGAAGGGACCGGCCGGTTCGACCTGGCCAGCGGCAACACGGCCTGGGTCTCTGCCATGCGGCCCTCGTGCCAGATAGGCGTGCTGGTCGCCCATGGGCACCTGTACTGGGTGCCCTGGGCCTGCGACTGCAACTTGCAGATGTTTGGGGCGATCGGCTGCGGCCCGGCCGGCGATTTCGCCTTCGGCCAGAAGGCCACCGATGAGGAGCGACTCGAGCCGTCGCCCGGCCAGGCGGAGGTCGCCGCGATTAGCCTCTCGCCCGGCGACTGGCCGACCTACCGGGCCGACAACCTCCGCAGCGGCCGGACCTCGGCCAAGATCGCCGGGAACGTCCGGCTCCTCTGGAAGCTGGACTCCCCGCGGGGCGTCGAGCCCACGGCCCCGGTCGCCGCCGGAGGGCTGGTCTTCACCGCGGGCAGCAACGGGGTGGTCCGGGCCGTGGCGGCCGCCGACGGCCGGCCGGTCTGGACCGCCTACACCGGCGGCGCGGTCCGCTATCCGCCCTCGATCGCCGGCGGCCGGGCCCTGGTCGGCTCGGGCGACGGCTGGGTCTACGCCTTCGAGGCCGCCGGCGGCCGCACCATCTGGCGATTCCGCGCCGCGCCCGCCGAGCGAAAGATCCGCTTCTACGACGCCTTGCTCTCGACCTGGCCCGTGGCCAGCGGCGTGCTGGTCGACAAGGGAACGGCCTATTGTGCGGCGGGGATCAACGATTTCGACGGCACGCACGTCTACGCCCTGGACGCCGCGACCGGCAAGATCCGCTGGCAGAACAACTCGGCCGGCCACCTCGACGAGTTCGCCCTGCGGGGCGTGGCCTGCCAGGGGGAGATGCTCCTAAGCGAAGGCAAGCTCTACCTGGCCGGCGGCAACACGGTCTCGCCCGGCGAGTTCGACGCGGCCACCGGCAAGTGCCTCAACCCGGCCCCGACGAGCTGGGGCGCCGCCGCCCCGCGCGGCCGCGAGCTGGTGCTGACGTCCGCCGGGCAGGTGAAGACCGTGGGCCAGCCGCTCTATTCGGTCCCGTCGGCCCCGGTGTTCGACCCGGCGATCGCCTGGGAAAACCCCGTGGTCACGGCGTCCAACGCCCGGCTCGTGTGCCTCAAGAACCGCGGCCAGAAGGAGGGCAGCGGCTGGATGCTCGTGGCGCAGGATCCCCAGACCAAGGAAACGCTCTGGAGCCAGGCGCTGCCGGCCGAGCCGGTCCGCTGGGCCATCGCGGTCGACGCCCAAGGCCGGGTCGTCGTCGCGCTGCGCAACGGCCAGGTGTTGTGCTTCGGGGAGTAACGACCAGCCCCAATCGCACCCTCGAACAAGATCTCCCTCTCCCTCTGGGAGAGGGCGGGGGTGAGGGCATCCAACAGGATCTCCCTCTCCCCCTGGGAGAGGGTCGGGGTGAGGGCAGAGGAGCCTGCAAGGCCCGGTCTACTCACCCAACCTCTCCGGGGGAAGATTCGCAAATCGCGTTCGCTGCGGAGGTGGGGGCGACCGACGCGTCTTCGGAACTCCCGATTGGATACTTCGCACGATGTGGCCGACTCGCGCTGTAAGACCAAATGATCCCACTCAGACACCGGTTGGGGGATGCGTCGCTTGGTGGAATGAACCGGCTTGTTTTTCCGTCTCGGCGCCCGCCCCAGTTCACACTTGGTTACGTGGTGCTCTGTGGGATCATCGCTTTGTCAAATAGCCAATGATAATACCACGCCGTGCCCAGTCGCCGGAACATTTCGTTCGTGAAGGCGAGCATCGATCGAAAAGCCCACTGCGCGCAACCGCTCCCGAGACACCTCTCCGGAAAGAACGGACTATCCAGTTCCAACGGCCCCCCTGGTGTGCCGCCCACGGTGATTTTCACGAGAAGCGGGTTTTCTTCGAATTTACTGCGGTACGTCGACTCGAAGAAGTCCGGCGGCAGTCGGTTTCCGGCACCCATGGCAATTTGACGGACTTCGGGCTTGAAGTGAACGAGCAGATTACGAAGGTCAACGGCCAGTTTTGCATCCTGGTATGGATTTGCGCCTTTGTCGAACTCTTCTCGCCTTGCGAGACGTAAGGCGGTCTGGCACTTTTCGAGAAGATTCGCAGAACGCCGGAAGATCTCAAGCTGCCAAAGGGCGCCTAGCATCTGGATGATGTCATTCCCGATGCACCCGAAACGCTCGTCTTGAGGATGTCCCATGACGTGAATGTCGCCTGGGTGATCGGCACAGACGACGTAGAGTTCATTGATTGCTGCCTCCAGAAATGCGACTGAAGACATCACCGAACCGATAACAAGGCTGCGATGTCGGAGTCGCTGATATTCTCCCGTATTTCCCGCCTGTTCAATTTCCTGCGCGCTCTCAGCGAATAGGTACGCAGAAAAGAGATGATGTGATGATAAGTGGTGGCGAACCCAAGCCCGTTGCGAGCCCGGCGTCGGAGCCGAAGTCGGCGTCATCTCAGTTGTCTCGGAGGTGGAGAATGCGATCGGAGAAGTCATCGGCAAACCGTGGCCCATTCCGTGGGCGATGCCCACCCTACGATGACTGACGTTTGAGTGCGGTCATTCCCCCGCTCTCGCATCTGTTCCCCGTTACTTGTCTTCGTCTTCTTCTTCGCCGCTTCCGCCGCAGGTAGGGCACTTGCCGTCGCCTCCGCACTTTTCGCAGTCGCTGACATCGTCGCCTGGTAGGGCGGACAACATCGCGCCAACGATTCCGCCATCTGTATAGCCCTTTCCTTCGCACAACTGGCAATAGCCCGTTCCATGGCACTCTGTACAAAGCATAGGAGCCTCCTTTCTGAATTCATCCTGCCGAACATTCTGATTCTGCCGACGGCGTGGCGCCTTCGTAATATTGTTATCGTGGCGGTTCCGGCGGCATAACACGCCCCACAGCAAGAAGCATTTTCGTCAACAAGCCGCGACAAGTCAAGCACTTGCGATTGCGCCTGCCAACCCGAGGGATCGTATTCTGCGGATCCGCATAACAGGGCTGCCTCACGCCGACCGCCCCCCCATAAGGCTATATGGCCAGGGCCGTCGCTTGTTCTGCCGCACATTGCCACGGCAGAACACGTCGCAGCAGATCGTGGAGATCGCGGTGAAGGCGTTGGCGGGCGAGCAGTTGTGGCACGTCAATGCTGGGCGGGCGGGCCGCTCTACGCCGCCGACTTCTGCGGCAGAACACGCCAGACGGCCCCTTGACGAGTCGTAGCCGGTGGAGATAATGTACATACGTACATATCACTGCGGAGATTGCCCCGTCGCGCTGCCCTGGCTTGTCGCCTCTGGGCGGCTTCGGGCGGCTCTGCGGTAGCGCGCGTCGGTCGACACGCCGACGCAGATTACCTGGCTGCCCCAAGGCGCGTCGGTGTGGCGCACACCGATGCACGTTGGCCACTTGGCCTGCCCCCCGGAATCTGATCCAGGTATCATCAGAGTCCAGAGGCCCCTGGCAGCGGCGAGGAGCGCTCTCGATCAGGCGTTGAAGACCAGCGAGCCGACGTTCCACCGCTGTTGGCATCGAGCGTAATCTGGGTATACTGGATACAAGATGCCTCCGATTTCGGTTACCCCCTTATTTCCCGAGGGACTTGCGATGCCAGTTCGAGCGGCGCTCCGATACGCGACACGTTGGCTCTGCCTGCTTGCGATGGCCGGTGCGGCCGGGATCGTCTCGGCCGGGCCAGCCCCGCCGCCGGATCGGGCCCAGATCGAGGCCGATTGGCTCCGCCAGGACGAGGTCCGCGGGCCCGCGGCCAAGGTCACGCCCGAGGAAGACGCCGCGGGCGCGTGCGACGGGCTGAAGGACGGGAAGTGGGGCTTTCACACCGCGCTCGAAAACGACCCCTGGTGGCGGATGGACCTGGGCCAGGTCAGGCCGCTGGATCGCGTGCTCTTGTACAACCGCTGCGACCACACCGCGTCGCGTGCCGCGCACATCGAAGTGGCGCTCTCCGACGACGGACGCACCTTCCGCCCGGTCTATCGCCACAGCGGGGCGGCGTTCCTCGGCCACCCCGACGGCAAGCCGCTGGCCGTGCCGCTCGGCGGCGCCAAGGCCCGATTCGTCCGGCTCCAGGTGCCCGGCAACAACTGCCTGCACCTGGACGAGGTGGAGGTCTTCGAGTCGGGCACGGGCCGGAACGTCGCCTTGGGCCGGCCGGCCACCCAGAGCAGCACCTGCGAGTGGTCGACGCGCAAGGGGCCCCTCCAGGGACGCCGGGCCTATCCCTTCGAGCAGGCCGTCCAACGCGGGCGGCAACTGGCGGGCCGGCTGCGCGCGATGGGCGTCGACGTCGAGGCCCCGCTGGTGCGCCTGGGGCAAATCGCCTCCCAATGGGCCGCCCTGCCCGCCGATGCCCCCGGTGCCCCCGATGCCCCCGATGCCCCCGATGCCCCGCGCCGCCAGCTCTACTTCGACGCGCGGTGGGCCGTGCGGGGATTGGCCCTGGCCAATCCGCTTCTGGATTTCGACGACCTGCTGGTGGCCACCAGCGCCCCGGCCCTGTGGAGCCACATGTCGGACCAATACCTGGGCTGGTGGTCGCAGCCGGGCGGGGCGCTGTACGTGCTCGAAGGCTTCAAGACCGGGCAGCCGAGGCTCCGCTCCCTGACGCCAAGCCTGCCGCCGGGCAACGTGCTTCGACCCGACGTCTCCTACGACGGCAAGAGAGTGCTCTTTGCCTGGTGCCGCCACCACCCGGGCCTGAGCACCTGGCCCGACAAGCTCGACAAGACGAAGCTCCCCGAGGACTCGTTCTACCACCTGTTCGAGATGGGCGTGGACGGCACGGGCCTGCGCCAGCTCACGCGGGGGAAGTACAACGACTTCGACGGCCGCTACCTGCCCAACGGCGAGATCATGTTCTGCTCGACCCGGCGCGGCCAGGCCACGCAGTACAACCGGTCGAGCGCGGCGGCCACGCTCGCCGACGCCCAGCGCCCCGAGTGCTACGTGCGGTGCGGCGGCGGGCCCGAGCGCCCCTGCGCGGTCTACACGCTCCACGCCATGGACCTGGAAGGTCGCAACCTCCGGCCGATCTCGGCGTTCGAGATGTTCGAATGGACCCCCAGCATCGACCATGAAGGGCGAATCCTCTATAGCCGGTGGGATTACGTGGACCGCTACGGGCAGAACGCGATGGGCGTGTGGGCCACCATGCCCGACGGCACCGGCGTCCAGGCCCTGTACGGCAACTTCACGCGCAACCCGGAGTGCTTCTTCGAGGCCCGGGCCGTGCCCGGCTCGCGGAAGATCGTGTTCACGGCCTCGGGCCATCACAGCATCACGGCCGGGAGCCTGGTGCTGTTGGACCCGACGCAAGGGGCCGACGTCGCCGGGGCGCTGAGGCGGCTGACCCCCGAGGTCCCCTTCCCGGAAAGCGAGGGATCGCCCGCGACGTACTACGCCAACCCCTTGCCGCTTGCCGAAGATTTCTACCTCGTGGCGTGGAGCGATCGGCCGCTGAAGTTCCAGGGGCAGGTGAACGACACGGCGGCGCTGGGCGTGTACCTGTTGGACGCCTTCGGCAACCTGGAGCTTTTGTATCGCGACCCGGCGATCGGCAGCCAGTACCCGCTGCCGATCCGTGCCCGGCCCAGGCCGAAGCAGATCAGCCCGCAGGTGCACTGGGAATCGGCCGAGGAGGCCCAGATGCTGCTCTTGGACGTCTACCAGGGTCTGGACGCCGTGGCGCGCGGGGCAATCAAGCGGCTGCGGATCGTGGGGATGCCGGTCAAGCAGCACCCGACGATGAACTACCCGGAGATCGGCCTGACCACGCACGACTCGGGCCGGTTCGTGCTGGGGACGGTGCCGGTGGAGGCCGATGGGTCGGCGTTCTTCCGCGTGCCCTCGGGCGTGACGCTGTTCGTGCAGGCCCTCGACGAAGAGGGCATGGCCGTGCAGACGATGCGAAGCGCCACGTACCTCATGCCGGGGCAGACCCAAACGTGCGTGGGCTGCCACGAGCACCGCGGGACGGCGCCGCCGAACGTGTCGGCGGTGGCGGCGCGTCGGGCCCCTTCCCGCATCCGGCCCGGCCCGGAAGGGTCCTGGCCGCTGGACTACCAGGCGCTGGTCCAGCCCGTCCTGGACCGCAAGTGCCTAAGCTGCCACAAGCCGGGCACGCAGGGCGAGAAGTTCGATCTGACCTCCCAGCGCTCCTACCAGTCGATGGTCAGCTACGGCAAGCCGAGCCTGAAGGAGGTGGTGATCGACCGCTACCGGCAGCAGCGGTCGATTGCCGGGTCGTGCGAGGCCCGGACCAGCGCCCTGGTGCAACTGATGGCCCGGGGACACTACGACGTGCGGCTCGACCCGCCGGAGCGCGACCGGTTGGTCACCTGGATGGACACCCTGGCCCAGCAGGCCGGCCACTTCAGCCGCGAGCAGGCAGACGAGCTCCGCCGGCTCAAGCAGGGCATGGCGGCGCTATTGGAGCCGCCGTGAGCCGCCGGGTCAAACAGGGACGCGATCGTCTGTAGGGAACGCCCTCATGGCGTGGTCCAACGCCAACCGATCGCATCTGCCTGAGGCCCCAAGGGCCTCAATACG
>Ga0315290_10000904_pt1 | contig 20085 bp, 15 predicted proteins | sample YL17G12_0_MG_FD_203627 | JGI IMG/M metagenome (GOLD analysis project Ga0315290, IMG submission 203627) | Sediment microbial communities from Yellowstone Lake, YNP, Wyoming, USA - YL17G12_0 | ecosystem: Environmental > Aquatic > Freshwater > Lake > Sediment | place: USA: Wyoming | collected... | reverse complement strand
CTGTCGCAATGCCGAGCGAGCCGCCATTACCTGAACTTACAGAATTGTCGGTACGTTCGGTCAGACTGGTCAGGTTAGCGTTTGTCCAAGCCGAGAATTGTGCCGTGCCGTTAGCATCCGGCAAACTTCCCGCAGTCGCTACAACAACAAGCGTGTTAATAACGGTTGTCGTCGCGCCTGGGATTGAAGCGCTGGTGTCTGAAGTCGCGTCAACACCGCCTGCCGTAACATCCCACGGGTTGCCGGAGGACACAGCGCCGCGAATGGCAACCATCCGGGCTGCCTGATGATTGCCCGAGTCGGAAACCGTTGGAGCGCCCTGTGTGCCATTATATCGAGACCAGAAGACCGTCAGCCGGGTTGCGGCTGTCCCGCCGGCTGTTCCGGTTCCCTGCGGCGAACCGGTTACCGCTGTCCACGTTCCGCCATTTTGATTGGAAATTGATACCGCCTGATTGGCTGTCTCAACAAACAGTAACAAAATGTCGTTGGCAGCGATACCGGAGGGAAGTGCCGGGGAGATGGCCCCTGTGCCGGATTTAACAGCGCCGGCCGCAACAAATGTAGGAGCCGGCAAAGCCTGTGTTGTCGCACTGGCCGGGCTCGACGCGGTACCCACGTTTGGCGTAGGTGTGACAGAGTCACGCATCTGTACCGTATAGGTGTACTGAGTACTGGGGGAAAGTCCCGTATCGTTATAGACAGGGTTGGTTACCCATCCGCTGTCTGTTCCGCCGGGATTGCCGGAAGTCTCATCGAAGTAGTACCGAACCGGGCCGGTCGCGTCGGTGCCTGTTGTCGCCGTCATCGTAATCTGGCTGCTGCTTACCGCGGTGGGAGCCGTGGCAAACGTCGCGGGATTGGGCGTCGGCGGGTCGGTATCATTTCCAACAGTTACGGTCACGTTGTATGCAATGGAACTTAACTGATTGACGATGGTAGAATTATATAAGCTCTGCCATTCGAGGAAACGCACGCGCCAGTAAACGCTTTCGGTGCCGTCCTGATGTTGGTCGATGTACCAGGCGTCCGTTGCCGGCCAACCCAGGGTTCCGGGACACGAAGTAGTCTGGGTCATATTTGTAATCGTGCCGTCGGTTGTATATGAGGCCAGGTAATTGGAAGCCGGGGTCAGGTATTCCGGATAAGTTCCCGGTCCATAATAGGTGTACATGTTGTCTGGGTACTCTGGATCATCATAGGTGCCGAGAGTGAATGTTGGCGCAATCGCGGTAAGCGTGGAGCCGTTAACATTCAGATGAGCCGGCGTCTGTATGGGACTCGATGGAATAGTAATTCCGACTGCCGGGTCACCGAAGAGGACTACCGGGGCTTCACCATCAAATATGTTTGTCTGGGCACAATATTCTGTTGCGATCTGGCCCTTTTTCCATGCCTGACCGAGTGTGTCACCGGCAGCTATACCAATCCAAAATGAGATCCTGGGCGTTTCATAACAGGCTGAAGCGGTCGCTGTACATCCAATATGACAAATCGCACCCCTGCGTAGTATCTGCAATGAAACCATATTCTGCCAAAGGGTGCTACGACTGTGAATTGCTTCGGTCAGGCATCCGGCGCTTTCAGCAATAGAAGGCGCCAGGAGATAATTGTTCAGGTTTGGATCAGGTATGCCATATCCCGGTCCCCAGCCCCAACCGTACTCGCATGAGTGCCACGAATGGGAGATTACCGAGCGGTTCTGCATGTACACCTGCTCGCCTTCGTTAAAGTGTCTGTCCAGTTCATAGGGCGCGTCGAAACCGACGTTCTGGAGATATCTACTGGCATATCTCAGGAAGTTCAGTGCTCCGCCGCCCATTAACACAACCTTCTTTTTCCAATTGTCATTAACAAGGTTGTTATAAGTGCTCGAACGTGTTGCCTGCAAGGTGCCGAATGTCACATCGAGGGCTACGATACGTCCGGTAGCCAACTCAACGAACACATCATCATCCACGTTGGAAATGAGCGCGTCTCCAACACCAATCATACCTCCACCCCAGTACACCTCTGTGCCGTAAGGCATGGTGTCGAATGCACCAACTATACACAGGTACTCCGGATGTCCGCCGTTGGTGATGAAGTAAGTGCCCAGATCCTCGACCATATCCGAAGCTGTGGGATAGATAAGAGTGACGTCGCCTGGGCCGTGAAATTCGCCGGGTACGCCTGTAATCACCTGGAACATGATTCCATCAAAGGCAAGTTCATTTCCAGCTTCCAGGAAGGGCCCTTCACCGGCGTCGCCGTAATCGCCGTCATCATTGAAGTCGATATTGACGTATTGGTAATAATCGGCAATAACTGTAATGCAGAAATCGTAGGTGGTTGTAACCGGTGTCATAGTGCCGAGTCGCCATTTGTCACCGCTTGGAGCACCGGTCGGCCGGGTAGTGGTCTCGGTGGAGTAATTGAAGTAGGTTCCCATCCAATCGACGTCATAAGCGATCGGAACGACAGCCCCTGCGTGCGCGGCGGCCAGTAACGGCGCAGCCAGCGACAACTTGGGCGCCTTCCAGGAACCCGCCCGGTCGTCAGGGTTGGTGTATGCGAAGTAATCAACCGCACCGATATTGCTGACTATCCAGCCCAATATCGCGTTGGCATTAGCCAGCGAAGTCTGAGAAACACCAATACCGGACAACTGGCTGGTTACGGTACTGTTGCCATTGACCGTCAGTGCGGTGGTGCATTGCAGATTATTGTCTATGACACTGAGAGTCGCGGAGGAAAGACCGGTCGAGGCGTTGAAGAACATCAACGGAACTTCCAATCTCGCCGCCAATGCCGAAGCGCACAGTGCATTCTCATAGTCGGCATCGCCTACCAGGACAACACGGGTTGTCGTCGTCCAGTGAGTTTGCGCAAGATTACAAGCCACATTGTCCAGTGAAACGCTAGTGTTGATCTTATAGATAGTCGGAGTGTATAGTGTTAGATAATGGGTTATTTCCTCAAGTATTGTTCCAGACTCATTCAGGGCGATCACCGACGGTCCACCCGTATTGGTCTTAGCCGATGCCGGGATAGCCGCCAGGTACGCAAGGTCTTTCCAACTGGCGCTAGATGCAATCGGCACTAAAAAAGTATTCCTGCCCGAGATCGGTGCTGTGTAGGTAAGCGATACATCGTCAAAGTGGGACTGGGTGCCGATACAGTTGCGGTCAAGGCCCACGACAATTGTCATAGCCTGGCCAACGTAGTCGAGAAGGTCCGCAGCGTAATAGGTTCTGGAGAATAGCTGGTGTGTGCCACTCAAAGTCGGCCACACCGAGGAACTAGGCGTCAGTGCTGTTCCGTTTGCTAACAGCTTGAGCACCACAGGAGTCGCGGAGCCATTGGCGTACATCGAAAGCGTATATGTTGCGCCGTTGATGATGTTGCCGAGAGATGCCTCCGATACGATCAGGCCACCGGCCGGATTGCCCCAGTCGCCGCCGTTGGACAAGTAGCAATAAGCCCCACTGGGGGTATGGTTGTTTCCGGTTGATACGGAACCCTGAAGATTTCCAGTGGTCTGGTCCCGGCCATACGTTCCGCCCAAAGCAATCCACCCAGCCCTGTCGTATCCGAGCCATCCGGGGATGTCGGCCAGGGTGCCGGTAGTTTGATCGGAGAAGGTGTACACCCCGCTATCTATGGGGCAAGCCGGTCCTACGCCCTGCGTCCAACCTGTTATGGTCGCGGTGATTGTGGTTGAGTTCGGTTTGTAAATCGTTTCAAAAGCATAATTTGGCACGGTGACAGTGACCGCCTGGACCTGGCCGATGGCGAGGGCGGACACAAAGACCGCCACGGCTACAACTACATTTTTTTTATTCATTGCATTACTCCTTTACTGAGAAAAACATTATTGCGTCCTCAAAACATATTGAGGACATACGAGATACACATACACAGATACTTCTCGAATATTGTCAAACCCATTCGGCATTCGATTCGATGTTGGCGCAGTGCAACTGCTTGTTATGGAGGAACTTAACATTGAATAACACCCCATTTAATCCTGCGGTAACAGGCAGCTTAGCAGACCTCACGCCGAACAGCATCTTAGTCATATCAATCACCATCGTGCCTCCATCGCATACGAAGATACGAAGATACGAAGATACGAAGATACGAAGATACGAAGATTACAAAAGCATCCGCAAACCTCCATTAGTCTTCGTTAATGCCATATTAGCAAATCACATTTCCTTTTGCAAATCTTTTTTTATTATTTTTCAGCACATTTATTATTATTTTTTAGTAAACAACGTAACTCATTGATATTGCTTGGTTTGCATGTGGATTTTTTTGGGGGGGGGAATTAGAAGCTTGGCGGTGTTGGAGGAAATCCGCCAGCAAAATTGGTGTGTTAAATAATTACATTGAGGGATTGCCACGTTGAGGGAATGATACGTAAGTGGGCTAAGGGCCAGCCTTGTATATTAGTTTATCCGGGTGTGGATTTCTTTCCACGGAAGGACTTTTCGTGTTTTTACTTCCAGGATGGTCCCCATGTCTGTCCACTCGTTGACAATAGCGTCGAATTTTTCGCCGAAAAAATCAGGGCCGGCGCCCAGTTGACCGGCATCGTTGATTATTGACTTGAGGAAGCTGAGTTTTATTTGAGATTGTGTCAGAATGGTCGATATTTTGGCGGGCCATTGCAATGTGCTGGCAAGTTCGTATTCCGGGGAGCCTGGGACAAGATTTTTATGATCCTCAAACGAATCCTGGAAACGCACCGCCTGGCAAAATATGTCCGGCAGGTTCCAGTCGGACATCATTTCGGCTGCGAGTTCATTGTGGTCGATACCGAAAACCTTACGTTCGTTTTTAGTTAACTGGATGGGGTCGCCGGCATCGGTATGCTTTAGAATGGCTGAATATTTTTCGGGATATACGCTGGCAAACGCCAGGCGCCCGATCTGGCAAAGCATACCAACCGTAAAAGCTTCGTCTGCGTTGAAGGCGTTGCTTTTGATATGGTTGAGGTTGCGTGCCGCTATGGCCCTGGCCAAGGATTCGGACCAGAAAAGCTCGTAATCAAACTCAAGACAAAAGCCCTTCTTGTTATCGGTTATGAGAGATGAGCCTAGTGCGATTTTCTTGAGCATGGCCAGCCCTAAGCGAGTGATCGCGTCCTGAACGGACCGAACCGGATTAAGCGATTTATAAAAAGCGGAATTGGCTGTCTTGAGAATGCGAGTCACAATGGCAGGGTCCGTTTCAACCACAGCGGAAATGTTGGAAATGCTTGTATTATCGTCGTTGGCCAAACGGAATATCTCAAAGGCTTTAGCGGTTGGAGTAGGAAGTTTGCCGCTTGCTTTGATCTCTTGGAACGGATCGGTCACATCGCGAACATCCGATGTTCCACAGTGGCTGGTCGATAACTTTTGACAAAGAGAAGCCAGCAATGAATCATCCGGGAATTCTTTACGTCCCGTCCTCAGGTGATCGAGCAGTTGTTGCACATCCAGGGTAACCTTGCCATTTTTTTGTTCGATGGTGTGAGCTGCGTTAATAAATACCTTGAGAGCCTGTGCCAGGGGCTTTACCGTATCTGTTGCCGTCAGCTTGGCCTGAGCCTTTTGCAACTCGAGTTTCACTTTTTTTTGATCGGTTTTCGTATGTTTTTTCGACGCTTCCGCGACCCTGGCTTTGGTCAAGCTGAAAGCAACCTGGTCTCCCGATCTTCCGGCCATGTCGGCGCCAGAGCCTACATAGTCATGGCAGATGCCGAGAAGCACACCGGCATTGCGAATACAACCCCTTCTCTGTATCGCTTCGTACACCGCGGGCACGGCAATCGGTTTTGCCGTATATCGAACGGTACAAGATGAGGTTTGAGGATGATCCTTGCACAAATTATTCATGAGCCAACTGCCTCAGCATCGTCAAAAGTAAGGCCAAACCCGCCGGCGGCACGGTTTAAGTCGGACAAAGACGAGAACAATGCACCTATATCCGAGCCACTCGCGTCGCCGGGGTCCAGCCAAATATCGAACTGAATCTGTTTGTTCGCAGCCCCGCTATTTGCAATGTCCCATTCCTGACTGGCTACCGCAATGAACTCCTGCCGCAAAACCTGCGTACAGTTGAGCAAATCGTCCAAGTAAATCAGTTGAGGTTTTGTGCGATGTTGCGGAATCGCAAGCATTTCGCCATCGGCATTCCTGAATATGTACTCGTTATTAAATGAGCGATGCAGAGACCACCCCTGAGATTTAAGCATGCTCACTACGGTGGACCCAAGCAGAACCTTTCCGTTTCCATGCCCCATTGGTTTTCCTCCGTCTTTGCAATGCTCAGCTACAACGTCACCAAAGAGTCTTCCATCTGCAAATCAGATTTCTTTTGCTTTTTGGCATCTCCGTACGCATCAAGGGGGGACCATCGAGCCTTGGCCTTGTTTGCTATATTCACTACACGACCTATAACTGTCTCGGGTGTGTCGTCGAACGGGTCCACGACAAACTTTTTGAGTTCATCGTAAAGTTCGTCGGGAATTTGCACGGTTTTCATAATACTACCCTCGCTGGTAAATACTGCAGGACAATAACAAAACCTCACACATACAACAACAAAACAAGTATAATATTCGATCTATGTGCGGTCAAATGCAAGTGAAAGAAAACGTAAAAAAGAAGATTTGTGGAAGTATTATAGGACGCAAACGCAGGTTATGGCACAACACCGCCAGGCCGATCTCAGTGAAAGTATAAGCAGCCTGCTGGGCGGTTTTGTGCTGACGATATTGGCAATTTATGCGATGTTGGCGGTTCCATTTAGAAGCTATGTCCAGCCGTTGATCGTAATGGTTGCAATTCCCTTCGGCATTGTCGGGGCCGTTATTGGACACATGATTATGGGGTATTCGCTGAGCATTATGAGCATGATGGGCGTTGTTGCGTTATCTGGTGTCGTCGTGAACGATTCGCTACTGCTAATCGACTATGCCAATAATCTTCGCCACAAAAATTTGGAATTAAGTGCGTTCGATGTCAAAGAATCTTCTTCAAAAAGTGGTAGATGAGAATTGATATACCCCAAACACAAAAGAAAAAACTGCGTTATCAGCTAAAAAACATTGTTTACCAGCCGAAAACGATGGTACTATACCAATTGTGACAGCAGGCGCTCGTAGCTCAGCTAGGATAGAGCGACGGTTTCCTAAACCGTAGGTCGCAGGTTCGAATCCCGCCGGGCGCAGTTGCTAAGCTCAGGGCTGTCAAGCACTTAGGCTTGGCGGCCTTTTCCCTTTTGTGGTCTTAGAGGGCAGTTGCAATGAATTTGCAATGGGATTTCCTCTCATTGCTACTGAACTCGCCCTTCTTGCCCGATCCACCAAATCGCCACAAACAGCTAAATAAAACGTGCGGGTTGTTTCAAAATTTGAGTGACCTGCCATCTTCATCACATCATATTCGCTAAGACCGTTGGCAAACCAATTTGTCAGACATGTGCGACGGAAATCATGAAACTCACCCTGATTGATACTCGTTTTTTTCGAATCGACCTGAACTGGTGATCAAAATTATTGGTCGGGTAGTTGCCCTTTCGGGCGGTCCATTTATTCTGTCGCCTGAGCTTTTGGATGTGATCATAACAGACAGGTGGAATAGGCGCAAATAAAGAACCTGGGAGTCTTTTTCGGCGGTTCAGGCGGTTTGGCATTTTTCAGGGTACTTTCTTGGCCTTCCTCTTTGTATTGTGAAACAACAAAAGATAATGGAAAAAAATTTTTATGATTCCATGCAATGGTCTCAATTAGTCATTCAATCTTCGCAACAATATACTGTAACCTTATACGGCTAATGAAAAATGCCGATAGACAGGATGGCGTAATGGGGCTTTGCATTGCTGAATAGGGTATCGATGTTTTAGTAACGGACGAGCAAATGCCCGGAATGACCGGTTCGGAACTGATTACCATTGCACGCCGGAAATATCCGGAAACCATCAGGATTATCCTGACCGGCCAGGCAAGTTCCAACGGAGCACTTCACGCTATAAATGAAGGGCAGGCTTATCGCTTTCTTGTCAAGCCGTGCCATGGACTTGACCTAGTAATTACTATTCGTCGAGCTCTTCAGTATAAGGAACTCGTTGCTAAAACCCGTCAAATGTTGAACTCTATTAAACAACAATCATCCCTGCTGCAACTTTTGGAAAACACGCATCCGGAAATTGCCAGGACCATAGGTAACTCCCGCAGGGCAATTATGTCAGACAAAGCGTATGAAAGTCACGACGAACTAATCGAAATGATTGATGTAGAAACGAACCGGCTGGAAACATTCCTGAAAAATTGCGAAAAAGGAGTCACTTTAACTCCCTCGACCGATAACACAACCGGTTCATGGAGGATCGTCAAGTTGAACTGCTCCCGCTTCCTGTTTCAATAGCATGTTTTATTGACGCATCAAATAAATTACTGACATTATCTCCCATGGCAGCCGCCATCTGACCGACGTTATCCCATTCCTCCGCCAGTTCAAGCGGAGCGATTTGTTCGAGCGTTTTTGTTATGTCATTTAATTTCATGGCTCTTCGATTTCCTTGCTGCCGACTATGCCGTCAAGTCAATCATATTGATTTGGACACCCCTACTCAACGGTCCTGTGATACAAGCCATTACAGTTACAAAGTGTCCAGGTACGCCTTGGCAAACCGATTGCCCAATTCGAGAATGCCGACGGTGTCGAAATGGGTGTTATCCTCGAGAGTTGGAAGATCATCTGTATTAATCATGAACACATTGGGAACATCATCGGATACTTTTTTCATGGCCTGACGAACCTTGTCAACCTCCGGGAAGTCCCAGGGGGTTTCTTTCTTTAGCGAATTGGAGATACGGCCGAAAATAAACGGCGTATCAGGTTTGCCGATTTTTTTTCGCATTTCGGCAATCAAATCTTTCAGATTGGATTCATAATGGATCGCGAAGTCTTCACGTCCCGCATCAGATTCGCCCTGCATCCAGAATATACCGGCAACTTCATAGTTTTCATTATTTTGGGACATCTTATCCAGAACCATCTGCACCTTGCGTACAAAACCGGCGTATAGCGGGCCTGGTTCAGGCAAAGGACGCCACTGTTCGTGCAAGTTCGTGCCGCCGGCGGCGTGCTTGATAAATACGATTTTCGCCCCGGGCATTGCTTTTTTCAGGGCGTGAGCCAAGGCCACCTCAACGCCAAAATAGTCGGTCCGATAGATTACCGGTTCCCAGCCTTTGGAATTATTGTTCCACAGCCGAACATCGGATGAGATATCCTTCTGGGCAGGGGTGAGCTGCGAAACAGATCCCACCCCTTCCATGTTAGACTGGCCCGCCAGGAAGAACACCTGGACAGCCTTGGGCTGGGGGACGGCCCCGGCTTTTTCGGCCGAACCATGCCCAAACGGCCTGGCACAACCGAAAATGAGCACTATCATAGTCAGGGCCAACAATCGAACAGTCATAGGGAGTCTTGATTTTCGCACTGTCATTTTGTGTCCTTTCTTTGAAAGGAATTATAGACCCTATAAGGCCACACATCTACTAAAAAAAACGGAGAACTCCCGTCTAAACAGGAGCTCTCCGCAACGAATTCTTATAACATGTCCGTATGCTAACTTAATTGTATCCAGGCGGGCAATCGTCATTGATAATTAGACAATTAAGCCAGTCGTAAGCCAGCAGGGCAAAATCGTCGAGATCGACTATGCAATCGTCTGTTAGGTCACCGGCAAGAGGGGCACACTCGAGCTGCGGATCAACCGTGAAGCTCCAGACGTCGCCTGAGACAATTCCGAGGCCGCCGGCACCAGCATAGTCTTCATCAACAACCCAGTAGTACGTAACGCCCCATTCGAGATCGGGATCGTATGTTACGGTTGCTTGTGGCAACGTAACACATACAGCTACCTTCTCGCAATCACGCTCGGTTACATAAGTCGCATTGGGATCCATGTATAGCTTGTGCGAAACTGGTAGTTCGCCAGTATCGCCTTCACCGGAGGTCCAGCTCAATATAGCGTTTCTGGGTGCGCCAGGTTCACCATCAGCGGGATAGGGGCTGCTGGCAGGTGTTTTTGCTGTGACCAGGGGCCAAAGAAGACCTGGAATATCACCGTCGTCTGTGCGAGAGGTGACAACCCAGTAATAAACGTTATTTGTTTCGAACGTACCCGGAGCAATCGGAACGCAGGTTAGGCTTGTGTCCGTGACTAAACTGCTCAATCCGTAAGGGTACTCCCGAGCCAAATTCGGATCGGTTCCAAAATAGACATCATAGGTAATATCGCCGGTAATCGGGATAAACGGGAAGGTACCGGGAGCTTTAATCTCGGGAGGTGACCAGCAAAGCTCTGATGTACTTGTAGCGATTATTCCGCCGTAAGGTTGCGGGTTCCCGGCCGCAAGCAAACCGAATCCAGCCAGCCTGGGACGCGTTTGCCCTGGAATCATCGTCCATGTATAACCGAAATCCCAATCAACATAAGTACCTTGTTTCATCATTTCAGTCGTCGGCAATCCGGGAGGGTTATTTGCTACTGTGCCATCGAGGATACCGGTAGTGTCCTCATCATAGTAACAACTGATCAGAGGGCCCACGCCGTTACCCTGAAAAGGGCCACCGATATCCACTATCCTGGTGATTGTTCCTGCAAAATAACAATTAATCGCAGTGCCGGCAATGTGACCGGAGAAGCCGCCCTGACATTCCTGTGCAGTCTCAGGAAATGTTATGTGTGCGTCAGAATAACAATCTGTAACAGTGGCTTCCGGCCAAATCATACCTATTATTGTGCCATTGTTGCCGTAATTCCCTGATCCAGGAGGACTGGCCACGCTCCCATCGGAAACAAAGCAATTGGTAACTTCACCACGCAAACTACTGACCAAAGCTCCGCCATACCATTCAATGCCAGTGAGGTCGAAGTTTGTCATCCCAACATTCTTAACCGTACCACCTGCTAAAACGGAAGAAAACAGATTACCTCTGTCGGCATCCATTGTTAACCCACTAATTATGTGGTAGTCACCATCTAAAGTGCCCGTGAAAGAACCGACGCGTACCCAGGCGAAGCCGGTAAGATCAATATCAGCAGTCAACATGTAGTCACCGGCCGGATCTAAGTTCATGTCCTGTAGTTCCTGCGCGGTGTCGATATAGATGACAGCCTGCGCTGATATGGCCATGCTCAGAGTTAAAACCAGAAACAGAAATACGAATCTCTTTTTCATCATTTTTAACACTCCTCATAAATGCTATCCACACCGAAGACGCTACTTTAGTATCAGAATCAATGTTTCATAATACTAACGTATCTCCTCGCAGGCCAACAGGATACAGTCCCTATCTATCAAAAAAAAGCGGAGAACTCCCGTCTAAACAGGAGTTCTCCGCAACAAATTTTTACAAGAAACCATGTTTATATGCCAATTTAATTATATCCATCCGGGCAATTGTCATTGATAATTAGACAATTAAGCCAGTCATAAGCCAGCACGGCAAAATCGTCGAGATTGACTAGGCAATCCGCTGTGACGTCACCGGGGAGAATGCCGCACTCGAGTTCCGGATCAACCGTGAAGCTCCAGACATCGCCCTCCTCAATTCCGCCGGTACCATAGTCTTCATCAACAACCCAGTAATACGTAACGCCCCATTCGAGATCAGGATCGTACGTCGTGATTCCCGGGTCCAACGTAACACATACAGCCACGGCCCCGCAATTACGTTCGGTTACATAAGTCGCATTAGGATCCATGTATAGTTTGTGCGAATCCGGCAGTCCGCCGAGTTCGTCTTCACCGGAGGTCCAGCTCAACTGGGCGTTTCTGGGCGCGCCAGGCTCACCATCAGCGGGAGAGGGGCTGCTGGCATTTGTTTTTGCCGTGACCAGGGGCCAAAGAAGACCTGGAATATCACCGCCCGCTGTGTGAGAGGTGACAGCCCAGTAATAAACGTTATTTGTTTCAAACGTGCCTGAAGGAACAGCAACGCAGGTTTCGCTTGTTTCCGTGCCCAGAGGGGCCAATCCGTAAGGGTACTCCTCAACATAATTCGGGTCAGTTCCAAAATAGACATTATAGGTGATCTCGCCGGTAATTGGATTACCGTCAGCGTCTATTTCAGGAGGTGACCAGCAAAGCTGGGACGTTGTTGTAGGGATTATGCCGCCATAAGGAACCGGGTTACCGGCCGCAAGCAAACCAAACCCAGCGAGCTTGGGATACGTTTCCCCTGGAATCATTGTCCAGGTCTGGCCGAAATCCCAATCGACATAAGTACCTTGGTTCATCATTTCAGTGGTTGGCCGTCCGGGAGGCTGATTAGATATTGAGCCATCGGGAATTCCCGTAGTGGTCTCATCATAGTAACAACTGAGCATACACGAAAGCTCGCCGTTACCACGAAAAGGACCGCCGTTCCTCGGATCAGCGACGAAATTTTCGAGTGTTCCTACAAAATAACAATAGGATATGCTCTCAGGGTCATTGGAGTTATTCATGAAGCCGCCCTGAGATGAATTAGTGCCCTCTAATAATATCATCGTTGCGTCAGACCAGCAATTTGTAATAGTACCATTCCCACGAACAAGACCTGCAAATGAGCCGGCATTGGAGGAGGCAGTCGCATGTTCCACGGTCCCCCCGGAAACAAAGCAATTGCTGACTTCGCCGAAACGCAAATCACCGACAAAAGCTCCGCAATAATCACCAGCAGCGACGTTGGGGTTTATCAGCCCAACATTTTTGACCACGCCAGGGTTGGCCCCGCCCGGAGGCGAAGTACCACCGCCATCGTTGCCAATTACGCCAAACAAAGAAACAGTCTTAAACCCGTTACCACCCGCAGAAGTGCTAGTAGTGCCATTAAGGTCCTCTGCTGTCAAATTGCTGATTGTATGGTACTGGCCGTCAAAAGTGCCTGTGAAACCAGTATCTATACCCTCATCCTTATAACCTATAGCACGCCAGGCGAAGCCGGCAAGATCGATATCAGCAGTCAACACGTAGTCGCCGTCAAAATTATTGCGTACGTCGTATAGTTCCTGCGCGGTATCGATTTCGATGATAACAGCCTGCGCTGATATGGCCATGCTCAGGCATAAAACCACAAACAAAAATACAAATTTCTCTTTCATCATCTTTTCACCCTTTTTTCCTTATAAAAGGTATCCATGCCTGAAAACGCCATTCAGAACCAGAATCAGTCTTTCATAATACTAACACATTTCCTCGCAGGCCAATAGGATACGGTGTCCATCTGCCAAAAAAACGGAGAACTCCCGTCTAAACAGGAGTTCTCCACAACAAATTCTTATAATAAACCATCTCTATCTGCCAACTTAATTATATCCATCCGGGCAATTGTCATTGATAATCAGACAATTAAGCCAGTCAAAAGCCAGCAGGGCAAAATCGTCGAGATTGACTAGGCAATCGTCTGTGACGTCACCGGGAAGAGGGCCGCACTCGAGTTCCGGATCAACCGTGAAGCTCCAGACGTCGCCTTCGATAATTCCGATGGTGCCGCCATAGTCTTCGTCAACAACCCAGTAGTACGTCTTGCCCCATTCGAGAGCAGGATCGTACGTCGTGGTTCCCGTCGGCAACGTAACACATACATCTACGAGTCCGCAATTACGCTCGGTTACATAAGTCGCATTGGGGTCCAAGTATAGCTTATGCGAAACTGGTAGTTGGCCCTCATCGCCTTCACCGGAGGTCCAGCTCAATATAGCGTTTTTGGGTGCGCCCGGCTCACCATCCTCAGGATAGGGGCTGCTGGCAGGTGTTTTTGCTGTGACCAGGGGCCAAAGAAGACCTGGAATATCACCGCCGTCTGTGTGAGAGGTGACAGCCCAGTAATAAACGTTATTTGTTTCAAACGTGCCTGAAGGAACAGCAACGCAAGTGTCGCTTGTTTCCGTCCCTAAAGGAGTCAATCCGTAAGGGTACTCCTCAACAAAATTCGGGTCGGTTCCAAAATAGACATTATAGGTAATATCGCCGGTAATTGGGTCGCCGTCAGCCTCTATTTCAGGAGGTGACCAGCAAAGCTGTGACGTTGTTGTAGGGATTATGCCGCCATAAGGAACCGGGTTTCCTGCCGCGAGCAAACCAAACCCAGCCAGCCTGGGCCGCGTTTCCCCTGGAATCATTGTCCAGGTCTGGCTGAAATCCCAATCGACATAAGTACCTTGGTTCATCATTTCAGTCGTCGTCCGTCCGGGAGGCTGACCAGCTACTGTGCCATCGGGGACGCCGGTAGTGTCCGAATCATAGTAACAACTGATCAGGGAGTTTTCATTACCGGCAGCCATAAAAGGACCGCCGTTCAGCGGGTTAATGATTGTTCCCGCAAAATAACAATTAGTCGCGTTGTCCCAATTGCTGCCCAGGAAGCCGCCCCCACTATTCAGTACTACCATGTGTGTTTCAGAATAGCAATTTGTAACAGTGGCCGTCCCACCACCACCACGAACAATACCTACCAGTGTGCCAGCATTATTGGAGGAATACGATTGGGTCACGCTCCCCCCGGAAACAAAGCAATTGCTGATTTCGCCGAGACGCAAATCACCGACCAAAGCTGCGGCATAATCACCAGCACTGACGGTGGGGTTTACTATCCCAACATTTTTGACCACGCCAGGCAAACTCGCGGACTCTTTGCCAACTATGCCAAACAGAGAACAGTTTTTATAGATAGGGGTCGTTTCGTCATCGCTCGCGGTCAAATTGCTGATTATATGGTAGTCGCCGTCAAATGTGCCTGTGAAATAGAGATCCGCAGGAACGCGACTAGCGTCTCTATTACCTATAGCCACCCAGGGGAAGCCGGCAAGATCGATATCAGCGGTCAACTTGTAGTCGCCGGTCAGATCATTGCGTATGTCGTATAGCTCCTGCGCGGTATCGATATAGATAACAGCCTGCGCCGATATGGCCATACCCAGGCATAAAACCACAAACAAAAATACAAATTTCCCTTTCATCATCTTTTCACCCTTTTTTCCTTATAAAAGGTATCCATGCCTGAAAACGCCATTCAGCACCAGAATCAGTCTTTCATAATACTAACATATTTCCTCGCAGGCCAACAGGATACGGTGTCCATCTGCCAAAAAAAGCGGAGAACCCCCGTCTAAACAGGAGTTCTCCGCAACGAATTTCTTATAATAAACCATCTCTATCTGCCAACTTAATTATATCCAGGCGGACAACTGTCATTGATAATCAGACAATTAAGCCAGTCAAAAGCCAGCACGGCAAAATCGTCGAGATTGACTAGGCAATCCTCTGTGACGTCACCGGGGAGAGGGCCGCACTCGAGTTCCGGATCAACCGTGAAGCTCCAGACATCGCCATCCTCAATTACGCCGCCGCCATAGTCTTCATCAACAACCCAGTAGTACGTCTCACCCCATACGAGAGCAGGATCGTACGTCGTGGTTCCCGCCGGCAACGTAACACATACAGCTACCTTCCCGCAATTACGTTCGGTTACATAAGTCGCATTGGGATCCATGTATAGTTTGTGCGAATCCGGCAGTTCGCCGAGTTCGTCTTCACCGGAGGTCCAACTCAATATAGCGTTTCTGGGCGCGCCAGGCTCACCATCAGCGGGAGAGGGGCTGCTGGCATTTGTTTTTGCCGTGGCCAGAGGCCAAAGAAGACCCAGAATATCACCGCCGTCTGTGTGAGAGGTGACAGCCCAGTAATAAACGTTATTTGTTTCAAAGGTGCCTGGAGCAACAGCAACGCAGGTTTCGCTTGTTTCCGTCCCTAAAGGAGACAATCCGTAAGGGTACTCCAGAACAAAATTCGGATCGGTTCCAAAATAGACATTATAGGTAATATCGCCGGTAATTGGGTCGCCGTCAGCCTCTATTTCAGGAGGTGACCAGCAAAGCTGGGACGTCGTTGTAGGGATTATGCCGCCATAAGGAACCGGGTTCCCGGCCGCAAGCAAACCGAATCCAGCCAGCCTGGGATACGTTACTTCTGGAACCATCGTCCATGTCTGGCCGAAATCCCAACCAACATAAGTACCTTGTTTCTTCATTTCAGTCGTCGGCAATCCGGGAGGGTTATTCGCTCTTGTGCCATCAGGGACGCCGGTAGTGTCCGAATCATAGTAACAACTGGTCAGGACATTAAGTTCACCGGCACCACGAAAAGGACCGCCGTTCGCCGGGTCAACGCTGAAGTTTTCGAGTGTTCCCGCAAAATAACAATCAGTCACGGCCCCAGCTATCCCGGCGTTATTCATGAAGCCGGCGTGACCATCAGGCCAGCTATTGGGGCTCCCGTTCCATAGTACAATATGTGCGTCAGACCAGCAATTTGTAACCGTGGACGCATTACGAACAAGACCTACCAGTGTACCGGCATTGCAGGAGTTATAGATTTGGGTCACGCTGCCACCGGAAACAAAGCAATTGCTGATTTCGCCGTTATTCAAGTCACCGACCAAAGCTGCGACATAATCACCAGCACTGACGGTGGGGTTTACTATCCCAACGTTTTTGACCACGCCATATAAACTGGATCCTATGTTGCCAACCTTGCCAAACAAAGAACAATTCTTATAGGGGGGGATAGCAGGATCAGGGTTATCGGCCGCGGTCAAATTGCTGATTATATGGTAGTCGCCGTCAAAAGTACCACTGAAAACAGGCTCCGCTGTATTACCTATAGCCACCCAGGCGAAGCCGGCAAGATCGATATCAGCGGTCAACTTGTAGCTGCCGGTCGGATCATTGCGTATGTCGGATAGTTCCTGCGCGGTATCGATATAGACAACAGCCTGCGCCGATGTGGCCATACTCAGACACAAAAACAGAAGCAGAAATGCAAATTTCTTTTTCATCATTGTTTTTAACATTTTTAATATTCCTTATAAATAAAGCTAACTAATACCTCAACACTCCTTACTCCGTACACTTCCCACGTAAGCTAATTACTCTCATTAGCTTACGTAAGCTAATACTCTCAACTTTTATCGGAGGCGTCTTTAATGCTTCCGGTAAGTCTAACACTCATTCCGGGCATTCATCATTGGTATAGCTGCATTTAAGCCAGTTACCGGCCATCACCGCAAAGTCCGCGATGTTGACTAAGCAGTCGCCATCTACATCGGCCGGGTTGCTTTCACACGAGCGGCTCCCGGCAACGGTGAATTCCCAAATACCCGCCGGCGCCGGATTTTCGACGGTACCGGTGGCATATACCTCGTCAACACGCCAGAAGAAGTGATCACCCCATACGAGAGCAGGATCAGGATCGTATTCGGCTGTCGTCAGCCCAGTGACCTTATACTCCACATCTACAGCGCGATTTGTTACCTTGGCCTCATTCGGGTCCATGTACAATGTATGCGATAGAGGCGGTACGCCGTTTTTCTCACCAGCCGTCCAGCTCAATATCTTATTTCTGAATACACCCGTCGCACCTTTAGGAGGATCGGGATCGCTGGCGTATGATGGAATAGTCGTGAACTTCCAGATATAACCTACGTATGTTCCGTTAGCGGGATCCTTGACATTGATTTTCCAGGAATATGTCTTACCGGGGTCCAGGGCACTGGCGGGCTTGTAACTGGTTACCGCCAAGTTGCTGCTCACCAGGGTATCCGCGTTTGGATCCTCGGGACCGCCCAAATACACATCATATTTCGGATTTACTACATTTGCCGGAGCTGTCCAGCTAAGTGTCTTGTTGAGCGGGACACTGATGGCATAGTTTGCGGGATTGGGCATAGTTGCCCTTTTGCCGGCTTCCCCGGCATCCACGAGCGTCAAATCGTCGAAATGCATCTGGCCTCCTGTGGCGTTGCGGCCAAGGCCTAACACAATCGTGATGTCTCCAGCAGGGAGAGTCTCATAAGTCCTGGTGTATTCCTGCCATTCAATTGTCATAACCGGATCCGACAAGAGATCGGGCGTGTGTTCTACTCCGTTCACCAACAGCTTGAGCACCATAGGACTCTCGGGTGTCTCTGCTGTAACGCATTTGGCGAACATCGAAAGCACATAGACCTTGCTGCGGTCGGCAATGTCCAGAGGAGCCGACGAGACGATCAGGCCACCGGCCGGGTTGCCCCAGTCGTTGCCGTTAGCCAGGTAGCAATTTGTCCCACCTTCGGTGTGGTTAAATTGATTTGCTACAGAACCCTGAAGGTTTCCGGTAGTCTGGTCACGGTTATAAGAGCCGCCCAATTCGATCCACCCCGCTTTGTCATATCCGAGCCATCCGGGAATATCGGCCAGGGTGCCGGTGCTCACGTCGGAAAACTCGTACTCTCCGTTATCTATTGGGCAATTTGGTCCTACACCCTGCGTCCAGGAACCGTCCACAGGTAATAAGATCCCAGTGACCGTGACACTGCCTGGTTTGCGAATCAACTCAAAATCGCCATTGGGCACAACAACTGCCTGGGCTGACACCACAAGGGCCAGCACCAACAATAATGTGAAATAACCTTTTTTCATCTTACTTTTCCTTCCAATAAAGTTAACAGAATTATTTAATTACAAACTACGGTTTCGAACAACAACATCACCATTTGTTCTCCATTCAGGCTCCTTTCACAAACAAGCTACTCTCAACTACGGTTTCGAATAACAATATCACCATTTTGTTCCTCTTTAAGCCTCCTTTTACAAACAAGATGTCGGCGTCAAACAAGAAACAATCTCACCCACACGCAGCCGGAGGCCCGGGACCACAAGGCGGGCTCCCACGAACGTACCCGCCATTCCCGCAAACGAACCCATCATTTCCACGAACGAACCTGTCATTCCCGCGAAAGCGGGAATCCAGCACTTTAACATAAAAACATGCCTTCGAGTGGGTGTAAAGACACTTTTCCACAAAAGTCCGCCTTCTGCAACAGAAACTAAACCACGGTCACAGCGCCGTCCACTCCCAAACCACACACACGCTGCTCGCCCGCATAATAAGTTTTATCGTAACTTTCGCTTCCTGACTTCGGATAAAAGATGAGTTTTTTGGCCGCTAACGGCTTATTCGCTATTATTTCCCTCATATTCCTCTTTTTGGCGATTCTTTTTTCAGCTTCTCACAACTTTATCGACACTACGTGACAAACACGAAAATCTCTCAGAGATGGGCAGCCCGAAAAGTGCCACGAGAGCCAGAACACCCTCCGAAGCTACTCAGACAAACCCTCACTTCTCCTCGCACGCCATCTCTAATCTACTCTACTTCTTAACTATATTATAACAGCTTACTCTCTCCGTTTCCACTACTAACTCACCAATATCGTCCTGAGAGAAAGTATCTTCCGGCAAACTCAGACAAACAGCACATGGGACGCACAAAATCCCCATTTCCAAGCTAAAAACCAAGCTGCATCCTTTGCCTATTCCACGTCGCGGGCAATGCCAAAAACAAATTCCGCACATCGCCCTATTCACTTCTGATTCGTGAGCACATACATTATCACACGTTCGAACAACAATAAAAACCCCATTATGAAAAAAAAATTACCCCATTTTGGAAACTTTTAGTCCCAGCCCAAGCTAGACGCCGGCCTAGAACCTTTTGTTAGAGTGCCTAAGCTGAAGATGTCTCACCCATACGTCTCACTCGCATCCTTACATGTCTCACCTGCATCCTCGTTCAAAAGCTGCTTTATGCTGGCCAGCATCTGTTCCATATCAAAGGGCTTGATGAATATATGTACTCCGATACTCTTAGCCATGCCCAATAGCCCGCTCGGAGCCATCCGGCCGCCACCGGAAACACCAATTATTTTTAAGTCCGGGGACATCCTGCGAAGTTCAAAAATAGTCTCAACCCCTCCTTTAACCAGCATGATGATATCGACTATGACAAGCGACACAGAATTCTCTTGATAAACTTTTATCCCCTCTTCGCCATCGGATGCTTCCAGAACATCGTAGCCGGCATCGACCAGAATCTCCGCAAGCATAATCCTGAAGTCGTTATGATCAGGGTGCATGTCACGTTTGTAGGTAGAAATTTGCCCTCCGGGATGGCAAAATGGGTGAATTTGACAAAAAACCTATTTGCCATGGAGGGCATTATCATGGATACCAAAA
>Ga0315290_10000903_pt1 | contig 20095 bp, 14 predicted proteins | sample YL17G12_0_MG_FD_203627 | JGI IMG/M metagenome (GOLD analysis project Ga0315290, IMG submission 203627) | Sediment microbial communities from Yellowstone Lake, YNP, Wyoming, USA - YL17G12_0 | ecosystem: Environmental > Aquatic > Freshwater > Lake > Sediment | place: USA: Wyoming | collected... | reverse complement strand
TTGGTTGTTTGTTCTTCATGCAAACGCAGTCGCCTCACCTCTTCGTCATTGACGCTTCGGCAGCCCAACTCCAGCCAGTTGCCGTCCTGATTATTCATCTTTCGAATCCGCACTATTTCGAGAAAACACTGCTTGATCTTACCACCTGGTCCGGCAAACGTCACTTCTACCACACGCGACGAAATGAAGTTGCTATCCACGTGCAGACACATACCGCTACGCGAAATGTCAACTATAGTCACGCTGTATTCTTTGCGCTCACCCGGCTTGACATCGGTAACTCTTGTCAGCGTACCGAGAAGGTTGGCCTGAAATCGCTTTTCGCGACGCATACTGCGACCCGCATCTTCGTCATCCTCGGCCTCACTGGTTTTTGCCCTGCCGATCAATTCCGTCAGAACTCTTTCGATCTTGATCAGATCGTTAAAATCACATTGCCGCAGCAGCTTTTCGATTTTGCTAATATCCATAATCACCTTTATCCCATCATTTATCCATGTGGGGATAGCACCCATTCATAGTTGGCCATACCTATACTCGGCCTTACCGGGGGCCAACTAAAAAAATACCTCCTTACAAGGCTCTCAGACGCGTTATAGTTCCATACGCGACCGATAATAACTTTTCCCCAATTTACGCTATACACTGCCACACCGTTCCCACAAGTTGTTCCGATAACTATTTTTGCGATCCGTCTTGATTATTCCACGCAAAATGCTACACTACGTACAACCATAACAAAATAACATGGCTTTTAGACCCTGCTGCCGTTTTCAGGAATCCAGTGACGTAAAATGAGCTTTGGTCTATGTATTTCGGAGGAATTTATTGATGTCTGTAGCGAAGGAAATTGAAATTGGCACCGATTTTGTCCCACAATTTGACGCTCAGGGCCTGATTCCCGCAATTGCCCAGGACGGCCAAACAGGGCAGATACTTATGCTGGCTTATATGAATGACCAGGCTCTGGCCCGAACTCTTGAAACCGGAAAAGCTACCTATTATTCCCGATCTCGCGGCAAATTATGGACTAAAGGTGAAGAGTCCGGACACATACAAAAGGTCCGAGAAATACTGGTCGATTGCGATCAGGATTGTCTTATCCTCAAAGTAACCGTCGATGCCGGCCAATGCCATGTCGGTTACCAGTCCTGTTTTTACCGTCGTGTCACAATCGGCTCCGATAATCAACTTGAGTTTATTGCCAAACCAGTTTACGACCCCAACCAGGTGTACAAAAAATAAAGACAAAAACGAAACATAAAAGCACAGCGTTCAACTGTGGTCTAAGGTTTCGTTCCTCGCGGTCTTTCCCGACAGATTGCGGTATGAGGCCTTACCCCACGGGGCAGACAAATTGCAGGGTAGAGCCTTGCCACAGGCGGTTTTACCATGGTTGGGCTGTTTTGTGCCTGACCGTTTTGGCTGTCGTTTTCGGTTCAGCAGGTTGCGCCACATACCTGCCAGACACGCCCAACATTACTGCCACACGAATCATCACCCCCCAGCCAACTTCCACCTCCGTACCACCACGCAAACCTGTGTTACCTCCCGTGATCGAGCCCCAGCCGCCGTCGGTTAAACTGCCGCGAGAGTCTTTTATCGGTCCGGTAACAATTGTGATCGACCCCGGCCATGGCGGTAAGGACTCCGGTACTCAGGACCGCTCACACACCCCCGAAAAGCAAATTGTTTTAGATATCGCTCTTGAATTAGCCCAATTGCTTGCCGATCGTGGGGTCAATGTTGTTATGACCCGTAGCACTGATCGGTTCATAGAGTTGGCCGACAGAGCGGCAATAGCTGAACGCCGCAAAGCGGATTTGTTCGTTTCGATACATGCCGATTTTTCCAGAAATCTCGATGCCTCAGGAGCAACCGTGCTCATCGGCCGAACCGCTTCAGAACAAAGCAAACGAGTTGCATGGAAAATAAAAACATCACTCCAGCGGGCCGCAATAGCTTGTCGTAAAACTCGTCCACAACGTTTGGCTGTGCTGGAGGACCATTCCCGTCCAGCGGTGTTAGTTGAGTGTGGTTTTCTTTCCCACCGTACGGAGGCCGCAAACCTGAACACATCGTGGTATCAATCAAAAATCGCCCAGGCCATTGCCGAGGGAATCTCCGATTATTTCCTCCGATAGCCGATCACTGAGTTATATAACCACACAACTATGTTCTCTTTTTGGTGACTAACAAACGCCAGACCTGGATATTTTTAACGCGGTTACGGATTCGCGGAAATTGATTGCCTGAACAGAGTTTTTCGCATATAATGGCCACTTGGAAAGTATCCCCAACGTAAATGGGGTAACAGGTGGCAGATTGACAGTAACTCCTACCCGAAATCATGCCCCTAGGATATGGATTCTTCGGGGCTGCCCCGAAGATAACACCCTAATATTAAAAGATTTATGTTAGCTAAAAGGATTATTCCGTGTTTGGATGTCGATAAAAGCCGTGTTGTCAAGGGGGTGAGGTTTTTTGAGCATCGCGATGCCGGTTCGGTGGCCGAATGTGCCCAGCGATACGAAAAGCAGGGAGCGGACGAACTGGTCTTTTATGACATCACCGCCAGCCATGAAAAACGAGCACTGACGGTCGATGTGCTGCGGGAGGCATCTGAAAGGGTCTTTATGCCTCTGACGGTAGGAGGCGGAATCCGGACAATCGAGGACGTTCGACTGATGCTCAACAGTGGAGCTGATAAAGTCAGTATCAACAGCGCCGCGATTCGTAATCAAAATCTGATCAGGCAGGCGGCTTTGCGGTTCGGCAGTCAGTGTATTGTCTTAGCGATCGATGCCGGTCGTGTCGTCAAAAACAATCTCGAACTTTGGGAGGTCTATATCGATGGCGGCCGCAAAGCTACAGGGATAAAAGTAATGGACTGGGTACGCAAAGGACAGGACGACGGGGCAGGAGAGATCGTGCTCAACGTAATAAATTCCGACGGCACAAGGCAAGGTTACGATCTGGAAATGACCGCGGCCGTCAGCGAGGCGGTCAATATCCCCGTGGTCGCCAGCGGAGGAGCAGGCAGTCCGCAAGATATCTATGCAGTGCTGACCGAAGGCAAAGCTGAAGCGGCCCTGGCTGCCAGCATCTTTCATTTCGGCCAGTATTCCATCAGGCAGACCAAACAATATCTGCACGATAAGGGACTCGTAGTCAGAATGGACTACCAAAACAATGCTACTTTGAATAATTGATCGGCACTTATAAGGAGTATAGATATGTGCGCGCAACCGATTGCAAAACATTTGGCCTCCGATAAAAAACCGGCACTGGACAAATATTTCAGTCTGGCGATCAAGACCGCGGCTTCTGATATACACCTCAAGGGTGAATCGATTCCGAGGATTCGGACCGGAGGACGACTGCGGTTTGCCACCGGGGAGCCCCTGGACGAAAAAAATTTGGAAGAAATGATATTTGAAATATTGTCGCCGGAACAAAAGGGGGTTTTCCTGGAAAATGGCGCGTTGGACTTTGCCTACGACATGGGCAAATCGGACCGATTTCGGGTCAACATATATCGCCAGCGCGGCAAAGTATCGCTGGCTGCTCGGCGGGTGAGCAGTGTAATACCAGCGTTCGAAACTCTCAATTTGCCCCCCATAATAAAGGAGATCTCGCAGATACATCAGGGATTGGTACTGGTTACCGGGGTCACCGGCTGCGGCAAAAGTACTACCATCGCCTCTATGCTAGACCAGATTAACCATACACGCGCCTGCCATATCGTTACCATCGAAGACCCGATTGAGTATGTTTATGTCGATGACAAAGCCCTGGTCAGTCAGCGTGAAGTTGGTATCGACGTACCCAGCTATAAGGATGCCATGCGCTCGCTGATGCGTGAGGACCCCGATGTAGTGCTGATCGGTGAAATACGTGACTACCTGACCCTTACTGCCAGTCTGCAGGCGGCCGAAACAGGGCACCTGGTTTTCGGCACGCTGCACAGTACCGACGCTTACCAAACCATCACGCGTATGTTAGACCTTACGCCACAAATTGAACGGCACATGGTGCGACAGGCGCTGGTGGGAAACCTCCGGGCGGCTGTTTCTCAACGATTGATGCCAAGCATTCGAAAGGAAATACCGCGTGTACCGGCGGTGGAGATATTGCTGGTCAATCCATCAATACGAAAACTGATCGCCGAAGAACGAGAACTCGACATCAGTACCGTGATCAAATCGTGTTACGCCGAAGGTATGATCGATTACACCGAATCGCTGCGGAAACTGGTCGAGCAGGAATTCATCGACCTCAAAACCGCTTATAACTACGCACCAAAACCGGAAGAATTGAAAATGGCTATGAAAGGTATTCGAACCGGAAAGACCGGGATCTTGGGATAAAAAATGGCGGCGACATAAAGCGCAAAGGCTAAACAATCCGCCCGCAAAATTATATCCTGACACCTGAAACTTATTTTATTCAGGGAGCAGCAAATGCATAATGAATTATTGGCTCAATTGACAACCGGGGGAAACTACATATCCGTCTGGAAACTTGCGGTTTTCGTGGGGTTTTTCGGATTCTGGGCATGGGTGGGACAGTGGATAAACAAAGACACAATGGTGGTAAAAACCAAACGCGCCTTCTGGAACAGCATTTATCTGGTAAGCGGTGTACTGGTACTGGCATTGTGGCTTCTGCTGCCGGCGCCCATAATCGTAGGACTGGGGCTGTTCCTGGTAACATGGGCTATGGCAGCGGTAATATACGTCCTGCATCGAAATGCCCGAGTACCGAAAAACGAAACCGTCCTCACGCCAACACACATTAAATGGCTGCTCTCTGTCGAGGACCGGCAAAGAAAAAAACATAAGGCACGCCTGGAATTCATTTCTGTCAATGATAACGTGCTGCCCATGCCTTATCGGGACGAACCTGAATATACCGGTTTCTTGGCCGCCGAAGAATTACTGCACGATATGTGGAAACGCCGCGTCAGCCATGCCGTCATAATCCCATTCGGAGAAAACTACCAATTACGCTATGTGATCGATGGCATTGCAACCGTTGCCGGCGAGCGAACCCATGAGGAGGGCACCGATGCTATCGAGTATCTCAAGGCCGTTGCCGGTCTGGATGTGCGCGACCATCGACGGCCACAGGAGGGAAGCTTCTTTACTATCCGTACCGGAGAAAGCGATACCGGCTGGAGAATAAATACCTCCGGCAGCAGACGGGGCGAACAACTGAGCCTGGAAAAAATCGAAGAAAAAAAAACCTTCAAAATTGACGCACTGGGCTTACATCCCGATCAACTGGAAGCCGTCCAGGAAGCTATTGAACAGGAAAAAGGTATCATACTGGTTACCGGTATGAAGGGCAGTGGTGTTTCCACAACCGCTTACGCACTGGTACGAAAACACGATGCCTTCATACGGAATATACATACCCTTGAGTCAGAGTACCTGATGGATCTGGACAATATCACACAAACTCTCACGGATAAAAGTCCAAACGCAAAAAGCACCGTACGACAACTGCAAAGTGTGCTGCATTCCGATCCGGATGTGGTGTTGGTCGGCTTCTGCGATTCGCCGGAAATGGCCCAGATCGGAACCAAAACGGCCAGGATGGGTAAAAAATTGTATTTCTGCCTGTCGGCTTCCAATTGCTTTCAGGCACTCAGCGAATGGATTAAGCTGGTAGGTGACAACGAAAAAGTGGCCGAAAGCCTCACTGCGATTACCAACCAAAAACTGATCCGTGTACTATGCCACGAATGCCGGGAAGCTTATACGCCGGACGCCACTATGCTGAAAAAACTTAATTTGTCGGCAAATAAAATCAAACAGTTTTACCGGCCGCCGCCGGAAATCGAATACGATAAACGCGGAAACCCGATACTATGTCCGAACTGTCATGGAACCGGTTATTTCGGCCGAACCGCGGTGTTCGAAACCCTGGTTATCTCCGACGCTTCGCGAAAACTTATCGCCGAAGGCGCCACCACAAACGTTATCAGTACACAGTGTCGAAAAGAACGTATGCTCTATCTGCAGGAACAGGCGCTGCGAAAGGTAATAGACGGAACAACCAGCATTCAGGAGGTGTTGCGGATAACTCAACAACCTGGGCAAAAAATGGTGAAACGAAAAGAATAACTCTCACAATACAAGACAAACACAAGGAACAAAGTCCCTCCTGTAAACAAAAAAAACGAAAAGGGTTAAATGAATCGAACAAATGAACACGTTGAGCCTGGCCGGCAATATCGGATTAGAGTCGGTGGTTTCGACTACTGAACAGTTACAACGTTTTTGGGAGTCGTAGTTATGTTTGCGATTGTAATCTTTTGTATTATAACGGGAATCCTCATCTACTATCAGGTTTTTACGCAAGGCCTGTTCAGTTCGTTGATAATGGCGGTGTGGTCACTGGTCGCGGCAGTGGTGGCGCTGAATTACCATGAACTGTTGGCGGCGATGATAAACGACCAGTTGCCACTCGGCAACTTCGGGCCAAAAGGTATCTCCCTGATGCTGATATTCCTGGTGACGCTTTTTGCACTGCGAGGGATCAGCGATAGTTTTGTCAGGGGCAATATGAACTTCCCATTGATGGTGGATCGGATGGGCAGTGCCGCCTTTGCATTGGTCTCCAGCTTGACCATTACCGGCATGCTCGCCCTGACACTTCAAAGCCTGCCGGTCTCGGCGACATTTTTCGGGTTCGACCGCTGTGAAAAACTCAGCAGCCCAGAAGAAGACAAGAGCCTCTTCCCCTGTGGTGATTCTCTGGTTTTGACATTTATGAATCGGGTCAGTAGCTACTGCTTCGCTGGCTCGGAAATCTTCGCAAATCATCACCCGGACATGCTGCGAGAAATGTACATGGGCCGACTGGTTCCAAAAGACCACCAGGGCAGCCGAAAGGAAGCCGCCTCGAACGCCATAACCATCGAAAAAGCCTGGGTCGTCACGAATGACTTCAGAGAACTCGACCGGAAACCCTCAGATACCCTCCTCGGCGTAAAACTCAGATTCGCTTCAGGCTCGGACAAAACAGGTGATTACGGTGCCCAGGATGTTGACCAGGCCATTCGATTTGCCATGGGCCACATAAGAATGGTCGGTTACAGTGACAGCAACCAGGATCGCAACGCCACTGGATGCAGCGAATATCCACTCGGCCTCCTGGCGGAAAACAGTACGTCATATACGCCGATCTCTCTGGAAAAAGGCAAATACTTCACCGGCGGCCAAGACCAGATTACCTTGCTTTTCAAATGGCCCGACAGCATTAAGAAAGTACCGCCACGATACATCGAATTCAAAAGATCAGCCCGGGCCGAAATGCCCACCGCCAGGCAGCTCCTGGAAGACTGAGGATGAAACTGAAGGGACAAAGGGACACGGGGACAAAGGGACAAATGGTAAAACAGGGGAACAGCCATTAGTCATGGTTCCCAGGGTATCGGTAACATCTCGCTCGGTTTGTAACATGTAGAAATTTGTTCGTAACTTACGTTATCTCATAGAGTTAACATCATAAGGCTTCACACAAGCCGGCCCGGCGAAAGCTGGTAACTTATGTTTCAACGGCGACTGATAGTATTTTCAGCTCTTCTGATCGTTGCAATGGGTGTCCTGGTCGCTCGGTTGGCCTGGCTGCAAATCCATGACGGGGCGCACTACGTCAAGCTGGCTGACGAACTGCTCGAACAGCAACCGCATTGGCTCGATACTGTACGGGGCAGTATCTATGACTGTCACGGGCAAGCCCTGGCGGAAGACCAGCTCGGCTTCAAAATCTGCCTCCATTACAAACTCACCCGCCTGTATGACGAAGGATACTGGAAATATCGGCAATTGCAATATCTGCAGAAAAATCCAGGCAAAACCCCCACAGATGCCACGGAATACAACCAAAAAAAATTTGGACCCGAACTGGTGCTGGCCGAACAACTTCTGACGGAACTGGCTGAAATAATCGATGAGCCGATCAAAACCATCTACGGGGCAATTGATGGTATCAATGATAAGATATTTATTCGCCGTGTCAGCCAGGCACGTTACAAATGGTATAAAGACAACAATATAATCGACCAGTACGAACCGAAGGCAAACGCCCAGGCCATCCGGGCGGATTTTGCCGAACGGGTCCCGGACGATAACGAACGCAACTGCCTGATCTACCAGACTAATCTCCTGGAGATGAACCAGGCACATCCGATCCTGGAGTCCATTACCAAAGAAACGGCTTTGACGGCCAGAGAAAGGTTTGTGGGCACGTTCCTTGCCGATTCGGATTATGATCGGCCGGTAACCGTCCGGACGATTAAAACCAGGGTCTATCCATATCATGACGCAGCCTGTCACCTGATCGGCCAATTGGGACCGGTATTGGAGGCGACCAGCCAACCTCAAATCAAACGCAAACCTGCGCCGGAGGAACTGACCGCCTATTACGCCGATGATCGGCGAGGCCAATGGGGCATCGAGCAGATGTTCGAGACGTATCTGCGTGGACAAAGCGGATGGATCAAACGAGATATCGAACATAATACAATCGACTCAATCAACCCGATTTCAGGTGCGGACGTTAAAATGACCATCGACATAGAATTGCAAAAAGACATTTATGAAATCTTCCAGGGACAAAACGATCAGCAGGAATATTATCGCGGGGCGGCCGTGATTATCGATGTCCCCACCGGACAGATCAGGGCCGCCGTTTCCGTGCCCACATTCGACCTGAACACCTATTACCAGATAGACCAGTTTAACAAGATCAATTTCGCGCCCGACGACGACCAGGAAAAACTTAGTTGCAATCGCGCCTTCATGGAAAACTATCAGCCCGGCTCGACAATCAAACCCACAATATTGCTGGGAGCACTGGAAAAAAACATCATAAACGCTCAAACAGAATATTATTGTGACATACAAGGTAAAACCTGGGATGAACCAAGCCATATTTATGGCCATGGGCAAACAACCCTGGAAAAAGCCATCAGGGTAAGCTGCAATTTTTATCTTATAAAGGTCGGAGAAAAAATGGGCTCGTCACAAATGCTTGATTGGCTCAAACAGGCGGGGTTCGGAAAACAGATTATGGCATGGCCAAATGAGCTGCAAACCGACGGGACACATACAGCTTTTCGCGAAACCGTCGGATATCTAAGCCCTATCGGTCAGGCTCTGCCCACCCCGTATCACCTGCGGTTCATGAGTATTGGTCTTAATCCGTTGGAAGCCTCCGTTCTGCAAATAGCCAACAGCACAGCGACAATCGCACGCGACGGCCAATTCGTTAAGCCCAGCCTCACCATCACACCGGCAACTGGGCAATATGCCGAGCGGATCGCTTCTATCAATAACGCCAAAACAATGCAACAGGGTATGCGAGGGGTTATCTACGAACTCAGTGGCACCGCATATAATGCCTTTCACCCGTTACCCTGGGACGAAAGCAAGGTCCAACTGTATGGCAAAACAGGTTCCACTGGTAAATCCTTGTTTGCCTGTTATGCCAGCGCCGACGATGGACGGTGTCTGGCACTGGCGGTCGTGGTCGAGGTCGATGCCGACGGTAGTAAGGTGGCCGCCCCGATGGCACAGGAAATCCTGCGGGTTTGTTCCAGGCACGGCTATCTGCCCCCAGACAAGCCAATCGAAACTGAATCGCCCTCACTAAGCTCAGGCATTTGAGCCTCCCTCCACCATCTCACATCACCCGGTCGCTGCGGTAGTTTGCGGGTAAGGCTTTGTCCCATGCGGTTTTATCTGGTTGGCTCTTGACCCGGATATTTCACAGGAGTTCGGCGGATAGCCAAAAAAATTAAAGCAATAACGTCCTATAATCCGATGAATCCGACAAGGATGTCTTTGTCACTGTTGGTATAATACATATACAACAAGAACCATAACTCCTTTGTAAAGGGCGTGTTAAGTGAAAACAAGACGTTGGCGGCTTAGCTGTTTCTTACTGATTTGGCTGATAATGGCTCCATGGCAGGGCCGACTGGCACTGGGCGAAGTTACACCTTTGCAACAACCGCCCCAAAATCCCACAGTGACCCCTAGCCGGTTCATGGAAAACTGCTCACCCGCCATCCCTGTCATACGTACTCGAAATATGAACATCAATTACCAGACCAATCTCCAACCCGGGGAACTTAGGCGGATCGAATTGTGGTACGGGCAGGGAAACGAGGGATTATGGCAACTATACGATTTCGACAATGACAAGATCAGCCCGGTTCGATTTGTCGCTCCGGGAGAAGGAATTTATCGCTTCTTAGTAGTAGCCGTTGACCAAAAAGGTACTCGGTCATGCCAAACCGGCGCTGTACCAGAAACTGACAGAGGCTTCATACCACCCGATGTGGCCGCTCAGCAGGTGGTTTTTATCGACTATACCACGCCACAGCTTTATCTTCAAAGCCCCTCCAGCCAGACGTGGGAATGTTATCACCGGGAATTGAAAATCAGTTGGGCAGGCTTCGACCTCCATCTGGGCAGCCGGCCGCTACAACTTTACTATTTCCAAAAAAACAGCCCAAACGAAACATGGATGCCAATTACCTCGTCCCTGCCTGCCATAGGCGATTATCTCTGGCAACTGCCGCAAGAGCTTGCCGGCCTTATCAGAATCAAGCTGGTTCTGACCGATCAGGCCGGAAACAGCGATGTAAAGCTCACCGATTGGATAAACATTGTCAAAAACCAAACCCAAACGCAAACAACCGTAAAGCTAAATTCGTCCACAACACCGCCGGGAAGTCCAGAGCTTCCGCACAGTCCCGCAAAAGACGAACCGCAGCCAACCGCGATTACCACGCCGCCGGACAAACCCAACTCAAGCCAACAACAGGCCAGCGATCATTTGCAGCGAGGCGACGTGTACAGCCAAAGACTCGAATGGAATAAGGCTATTGAGGCTTATCAACAGGCACTGGACTGCGATGAGCAATCTCTCAAAGCTCGACTGGCCTTGGCCGACGCCCTCTATCAAACAGGCCAATTCGAGCAGTCCCTGCAGCAATTTGAGCTTTGCCTGCAAAAACAACCGAACGACCCGTCCACACTGTACCGGCTGGCACGAACACTCGTCACGCTCGAACAATATGATAAAGCTAAAGAAACCTTCGAAAAATTACTCGCTCAGGACAGCGAAGACTGGCAGATATGGCTGCTGCACGGCGATATGGCTCAAAAACTCGGTCAAACAGACATAGCTCAAAAAAGCTGGCAGAAGGCAGCCGGCGGAAACCTGTCATTTATCACCCGCGCCGCCAAGGAACGCATTGGTAATTACTAACATTCAGGAAACATCTACAAACAACCTATGATTTTTAGAGGTTCCATTCATGGTGCTTTACCATATAATGGCGCCCCTTAAGTTCAGATAAAACCCGCTTATATGACGCAACAACGGTAATAATGCGACATACCGGAACATAATATGGCAGCAACACAGGCAAATCCGAAACAAAATAATAAAACCGTATGTCCGGTTAACGTGATTTACGGCAAAGATCGACGGCGAGCCATCGATAAGCTGCAGGAAATAATCGACCAGGCCCTGGGACAGGCCGATCCACAATTGGCACTGAACATTTACGACGGAAACGAGGCCAAACTCGCTGATGTGCTCGACAATGTGCGAACCATGCCGTTTCTCTCGCCGGTTCGCGTAGTGGTGGTAAAGGATGCCGACCCCTTCATAACACAATACCGCCAGCAACTCGAACAATATCTCGAAAACCCCTGTCCTACCGGGGTCTTGATAATGTTGGCCAATAGCTTCCCTGCCAATACGAAACTGGCCAAATCGGCTAAAGAAAATGGGGCGGTCTTTGCGTTCGACCCGGTCAAACCGCAGGACCTGCCCGCTTATCTCGCCGGATACGCCGCCAAACAGCACCAACTCAAACTGGATCGCCAGTCGGTAGCACTGCTGATCGAGTTAGCCGGGGACGATTCCGGGGCCCTGATGAACGAAATCGATAAAATCGCCGCATTCCTTGGCCCCGCCACAGCGGGAAAAACCTCTATTACCATGGCGCAAGTGGAAAAACTGGTGGGAAATAATAGACAACATGATGTTTTTAACGTCATAGACGCCATGACAAAAGCAGATATCAAGACAGCATTGAATCATCTCGAAAAAATGTTGACACAGGATAAAACAGCCGAGTTTGGAGCCGTAGGAGCATTTGCCTGGCACCTTCGCAGACTCTACAAGGGGAGAATACTACTCGAACAAGGAGCCTCCGAGCAAACCATAATCAGTCAACTGCGCATCTGGCCTCCTGCCGGGCAGGGACCGTTCATCCGTCAGGTCAGGCAACTGAAAATTCGTCAGATTGCGATAGCCCTGAGGGAACTGATGAAAATCGACCTGGCCGGAAAAACAGGCACACAAACCATAAAAACCGGCCTCGAAAAATTTATTATAACATTTTGTCGTTCACAAAACGAATCGAATTGATAAAATATGGATACAAAGGTGCCAGGGAAAAAAGTTATCCGAAAAAAAGTTGGCATCGAAAACATAAAAACAATATCAGCATGGAGGCTCGATAAAAATGATTACTATCATGAGTCACGGATGGAACTGTCGGCGCCGTCTTGGCGGTAATTGTCGTCTCGTTATTGTACTGTCGGTATTGACCGCGGTGGTGCTATGTGGCTGTGCGAGATATCCGGACTATATCCGTCAGCCGGTGGTCGTCAACACAAAGCAGCTCCCCAGTGAATCTGCCGGTCTGTACAGCCCAGACAGCCAGCCAATGCCAACGGTCGCTCCTGGAAATTACTACCAATCCGGCCTTAATAGCAACGACCAGTACAATCAGCCAAACTTGAACGTCCAGCTTGACGCTCGCAGCCAGACATGGCAGGCCAACGCCGCACAGCATACCCAACAACCACCCCAGACCATCAGCAGCAATGACTACATATACTATCCCACACATCCAAAGGCCAACAAGGCCGGATTTATTCGGGTAATACGGGACAACTACAACCCGCAAATTGATTCGCAAAACCAACAATGGGACCCCCAAAATCCCCCGGACCGCAACCAGATGTACAATACCCAGGAGACAACCGGATATAACGGGCAATATCAAGGCTACGCCAGCCAACCTGCCATCAGCGGTGCCAATCAGCAGTTCGTAGAATCATCAACACCATCGTTGCAGCAGAATCCCCAATGGCAAACCAGGCCGGCAGGAACAGCACTGCCGAATATCCAAATCGCCGCCAGCCAAAAGACTGACAGCTCGTACAACCCCGGGCAACTTGCCGCCGAAAGGCCGCCCACTGTCAGTAACGTTACCGTTACCGGAATCGGTGAACCTGCACCATCAGGTTTGGTCCCGGTCGCTCCAGACGCTCAACCGGTTCCCTTCGATGATAGCAATATCAATACTGCCGCCGGAATGTCGCAGACGGAAAATCAATACAACAAAAACGTCGAGTTCCCCTCTGTAGCCAACATAGAAAGGATGAAAACCGCTAAAACACAAATCGCACAGACCGGGGAAGCTCCCATAAAAGAAAAAATGCCGACAAGTATCACATTGGGCAACGACTATCCCGCCCAGAACCCGCTCATCCAGCCGAACATTGAACCAGTTGGACCCACCCGACAGGCGGTCTCACAGGCTACGGCGGATCCCACTGGCATTGCCGACAGTAAAATCGGGGACAGTATAATCTATCTGGAACGCTATGTCGCCTCACATCCGGACGACACCAAAGCACAATTGACACTCAGGCTCTTGTACTCGGTTTACGGAAACGATGACAAGGCGCTCCAGTATTTACCCTCTACCCCAACAGAAAATCAGTCTCAAAGCCTGGCCCTGGCCCAGGCACTGCTGTTGACAACCCAGACCGGACTCGCTACCGACCACAACGAGGCACAGGCGGCCAATCAGGCACTAAAGGCCCTGGAGTCCTTAACCAAAAAACTCTCCGCTCAGGCGGACCCCGTCATCTCCTGTGTAAAAATATGCAATGAAAACGTAACCGGGTTTGGTAAGTACGAGGTCATATCTGGCGAGGAACTGCAAACAGGGCTGCCACGCACGATCAAGGTGTACTGCGAATTGGAAAACATCAAAGCCAAACTCAACGAGGAAGGCAAATACTACACCGATCTTTACGCCGAGTTTACACTATACGACTCTCAATTGCGACCTAAAGCCGAACTCAAGTCCGATGTGCCCGACACCCCGATATACAACCAACGACGCGACTTCTGCCTCTGGGGACCGCTCACTCTGCCAAACCTGCCGCCAGACAAATACAAAATCACTGTAAGGGTAGAGGACAAACTCGCCGGAAGGGTCGCCGAGACAAAACACTACGAGTTCGAAGTCAAATAATCTGACAGGTGGATTGATTTATCGAATCAGGTTCTCAAGCCCCCCCAGGTCAATCTCATCCAAAACGGTTTTTAGGGTGTCCATCGATATATTCACTCCCTGGGCAAACACCACAAATCGCCGGGCCACCAGCACCTCTATGGAGACGACCTGTTTCTCCCGGTCAGACTTCTCCTGCGCCTGATAACTCCGATAAGTTGTTGTCTGAAAGCGACAGGTATCGCCTTCGAGAAAAATTTCCGCGTCTGCCCAGCTTGGCAGCTTAATTCGATTTTCCCCCTTGGGCCCCGCCAAATCGCTAATCGTTACTTTAACGCCCGCGTCGTTCCGGCCGGTCATCCCATAATATCTCGTCACAACCAGATTAAAATCAATTTCATTTTTGTAGTCCCTACCGCCATGGGGCGCCTGTTCCATCCCGGCCACCTTTTCCGGAAACAGACCAATAATATCTTCTACGTCTATGCCTTTAATCCGGGATTTCCTGCGGGAGTTGTCCCGACCGTTGGCGGACTGGTCGGCCGGGTCCAGAACCGGTGGCTTCGCGGTAATCGAATCCGGCTTGGGCATTGCGGGCTTCGACGAAACCGAATTCCCATTAGGCAGATCTTTCGACAGGATATTGTCGATCTCTTGCAAACCCTTCCTGGCAATCCCGCCGTTCTTAGCGTCCTTACGGACCGCAGATGTTGATGGACTGGTCGATTTATCAGATGAGTTGTTTGGCTTCAGAACAAAATCTTTAGCCAGAAAACTCGCATAACCAATAAGCACTATCAGTAATAAACCTTGCAACCACTTCATTCAACAGGCCCTGTTCTAACTTTGCGCATAAGCAACTCACGAGAAAATGTGCGACACGCAAAAGCCGCCTAAGCGAAATCGCACAGGAACCTCTCGCTCCTTTGGCCCCAACAGCCGATAACATTCCCTCCGGCTACAGCAAACTGGACACTTAATTCATTATACAGTATTTGCCCCGCCAATGCAAGCTTTTTTTGCTACCACTTTATAACCTCCGCCGCCGATCCAGAGGATAAAAAAATGACGATGCCTGACACCTTCAAATGTATTTTTGGTTATAATTTCGCCAACAAATAACCAAGCCCCGACCGTGAGGAAGGGGAAACTTCCCAGCGATATATTTTATTAACAAGTTTCAGCCCCGCCCATGCCCGCCATCTTCTCCGGTAGGGTGGTGCTCTTAGCCCACGCGGACTTTTACGTGTCCCCCCGCCAACAATTGCCACTCTCGCAAACAAACCTGTCACCCCCGCGAAAGCGGGACACGAAGCGAAGCCCAGAGCCGCGATAGCCAATCCATCTTCCGCCCTGTTCCCCCCTCTGTCACCCCTGCGCAGGCAGGGGTCCATCTTCCGCCACCCCAGCCACGCCCGCCATGTACCGCTGCTTGCCGCCCGCATCGGCTGATCGGGGAGAAATAAGAGGGGGATTACTAACGCGATGATAGAAATTATTACTGCAGCGATTGCGATTTTTTCAAGAGTAACATAATCATAGCAAACATTCTATGAAAGCAATAGTCCACATGAGCTGGATCATCAATCTCCTCTTTATTGGTTTCACTATGCCGGATTCGGAAATTATTTCCGATGCGAGTTAATTCCAATGCTTCAGTCTCAAGAAGATCGCGAAATTGTTGATTTGAGGACACTTTATCCAAGATGATCTTGGTGGATTCTTTTTTGTCTTTGCCTGGCTCAATTGTTTTAATTCTCTCCCAAGCATCCCAGAGTTTTTCCAATGCCTCTCCCCGAACAACTGGATCGCGATTAAGGAACCTACACCTACTATCTTCAAGTAAGCTATCCAAAGTAACATCACCGGTTTCAAAAATCGCTGATGATAATAGCGTCTGAAGTATTGGATTTGTCAGTCTAATTATCTTCCCAGACTCCTCTAGTTCAAAAGCGATTCCATTTCGTGAAAATATACGGCTTACTGATTCACGGAACGTACGGCGCCCTGCATCTCGGTCAAAATTGAAATGATCGTGTTGAAAAAAACTGTGGTAGTAGTGAGACTGGGCCTGCGCTATATGGTTATAACAAAACTGGACCAAATCTAAGATGGCAAACTTATGGGGGACTGGGGTTAGTTCAAGTGGCCAAGGGATAGCAGAAATCTCCCCTCTAAGGCACATGGAAAAGTTATCCCTGTCATTGCCTGCTGTTGCTCCCCCGTCCGGACACTCCAATGGAAAGTCAAGGCCAAATGAACTTTTTTTGAGTTCGCTATTAATGATACCAATGATTCCACCCCATGCTGCTTCGCTGATTTCCTCTATCGTGCGAGATCGAGGACCTAATTCTTTATCACTGAAGTATTCCTGCATAAATAAATCCTTGATGTTTTCCTTCTAACTGTTAAGCTCAGCGGCGCCGCTTGTCGGCGTCCGCTGCAGCGCCGTGTTATGCCTACTCTTTCTTTTCTTTGATATCATTCCTTGTTTTGCTAGCTAGACTATCCGGGGTAAATGACGACTCACGAAGCCTTTTAGGTGTTTGGTGTGAGAATGATATGCGAAATATTGAAGATAGGTTTGGTCGAATTCGTACCCAACCGTCACTGATCTCATCTTCAGTAAATTCCACTGGAATTTTCGGATCAAAAGCTGAAGTGTCGATGTTAAAGTCAGATTTAGTTATTTCCTGAATCTTATAATAATTGTTCGCATAGACGTGAATCGCTTTAAGCTTAAGCGACAAAGAAGAGTTTAATATTGGCAAGAAAAACGCGTGATCAAAATCAAGAAGCCTTAGTCTGGGAGAGGTTCTTATGAAGGAATTATCGTGATGGTAGTGAATAGAAATGAATTCTACGGTATTCATTCCTATCGATGACGAAAAACCAGCATATTTATATTCCCAATTACATTTCGGTGATTCCGGCTTCTCTTTGTTCTTTGTATTGATATAAGACTCCCATTTTCCTCCGGAAATCCCATGCCTAATTCCTGATGGCTCCTGTCTGAAGTCTTTTACAGAATCAGGGTTCATCCGAGACCATCTGTCACTTGAACCGAACAAGATACGGAAAATATCGTGTTTAGGTTCCTTTAAAAACATAGTGTTAAATGCTCTAAAGTGTCCGATCTCATCTGCATCGTATGCACGGTTTAATTGAAAAACAAAAGTCAACACAGATAAAACCTCTGACGCTTCCTGCAGAAAAAGCATGCGATCAAGTTTTTTTTCCACCTTCTGAAATCCAGTCGAAATGACTGAATTGATGTCATCGCCCCATTTTGTAAAAAAGGTGGCCTGCTCTGCTTCCGAAAGTGGTATACCAAGGTATTGATAGCGAATCGAGAATCCGTCAGCGGAGTCCAAGGCGATTCGAAGAAGTTCTCTGTCCATTAAGTCGCAGAACTTAAATCCTTTCTTTTTTGCGTGGGCAATTAGTTTATCCTTCTCTCCGCTGGTAAAATTAATATTAGTAAAAAATACAAAAACGTCAGGGTTTTCTCCGGACTCTAATGCACTTTTAACGTCATCCTTAAACTTCTTTTTTATTTGTCGCTTCTGCTCATTAGAGTCGTTGGCTTGATTTACGAAACCGACAGCACCAAACGCTTTCTGCTCTTGTCTATAGGTGGCCTCAATGTCTCGTCCACCATCTGGACCACCGCGTGGATGTCTAGGGCGGACATCAGAAAACCGTCTATCGATGGCCAATACCGCAAGACACATTTGCTCTCGGCTTAATTGGTTTGTGTCGAGGTAGTTTTTCAGACGTTCATCTGTGCTATAAGTCATCTACGTTTTCCAATCTATCGGCATAAGTTCTGTTTACATGGCATCCGTATGACAGGCCGGTTCCATAGTAAAAAATGGCCGTGTCGGTGCCATGAAGCCATATATTCGATTGATTCTGGGAACACCCCGGAATCTTATCATCTTGAGCATTCTACCACAAACGGATCGGCCGAGCAAGGGGGTTTTTATCGGCCGACGGAGCTTTACTCCGTTAGGCATCTGTGTGTCGATATGGTGCCCGTGACGGCCGAATAAGACAAAATTTACAGCAATCCGGCAAATCCATCTAGATAGATGTTGCATAATCCTTGCCGATAGAGTAAAACGATCAGGCAATGGAAAACTTGTTGAGCAGTTGCTTTATCCTATAGGTTGTGGAATTGTTTTTGGTGAGAGTCAGTTTTGTAGGGCCGGCTCTTAACCTGCGTGGTTTTGTTTATGCATACTAAAGAACGCAGATTAACAATAATAATCGCAGGCATATTTGCCTTGTTTCTGTTCCCGTCAGTAGCACAAGCAAATGTGATAAGCATTTTTCACCAAAATATAATCCTCCACCTATTTATTGGAAACGCTTTTCTTGGTCTGATCGAAGGCATATTGATTGCCAGGATTTTTAAAATCTCTATCATGCGTGCGGTTTTACTCATGATTGCCGGCAACTATTTTTCTTCTTGGATCGGGGCTGGTAGTTTACTTCTTTTCGGCTCACAATTACATTATCCTCTTTTACATCTTGTTACTATCGATAATCTCCATTATTTCTTATTATGCCTCATAATCTTCGCCTATCTGGCCACTGTTATTCTCGAATGGCCTTTTTGTCTGTTTATTATGTGGGCAAAACCCAAACGTGTGAAAAAATCCCTTTATGCCTCCATTATCGCTCAGACACTTTCTTATTTATTAATACTAATCTTCAATCCGCCATTTGGGCATTTCTATGGTAATCCAGTTGGCCATCGTAAAATTGATATTGTTCCGGTAAAGACTTTTGCGGATGTACCCAATGCCACAATCTACTTTATTTCTATATCTGATGGCAACCTCTATACTGTCAAACCGGACGGCTCATCCTTGGAAAAAGTTTGCACTCTCCCTGTAAAACAAATGAATATGAAACTTTTAGCTAAACCGGCGGACAAACCAAATCTGTGGAAGTTATATATGGAAAAACAGCCGGATCATTACTGGGAAAAACCAACAGACGAACTTATTTACACAGGCATTGAAGTCTCAGGTTATACCCAGATAGAACTGGACAGAGACCCAAAAAATCGACGAGGAACTGAAAAGCGAGCCATAGATCTTCGAACCAAAGACCCAAATAGTCTTCAAATCTATACTGCTATGCTTGGCGACACTTGGCTTGGTGTGGAAAACCCCCTAGAACTTTATTCTCCCGAAATCATTCATCTGCAATTTGATAGACACATTCTACATTGGACCACATGTAATGCCACTGTCTTGCCTGGAGACCAGATAGTATATCAACTTGGAAACCAAATAGTCTTACTGGATCCGAAAGAAAGTAAACTTGGCCTTATAACCCTTGGTTTAGGCCCCGTCGTATTTCTCGCCAAATAATCAGCAAGCGTAGCCCCGACAAAGTAGCCCGGCCCATACACCCCATTTATTCAAACCTAATCTCAAATCCGCGTCAATCCGCGTAATCTGCGGATCCTATTCTTCCCCTTCCGCCCTCTGTCTTCTGCTCTCCTCCTGTCCCTATTATCTATTTTCTTCCTTCGTGCCCTTCGTGTTCTTCGTGGTGAATTCTTCTTTTTTTCTTCTTCGCGCCTTTCACATCTTTCGCACCTTTTGCGTTTACTTCTCTCATCTTCTTCTTCGCGCCTTTGCGCCTTTGCGGGACTCTTATTTTCTTATCTTTACCTGTTTAAGCCCTTCGCGTCAATTAGCGTTCATTAGCGGTTCTATTTCTTAA
>Ga0315290_10000902_pt1 | contig 20098 bp, 16 predicted proteins | sample YL17G12_0_MG_FD_203627 | JGI IMG/M metagenome (GOLD analysis project Ga0315290, IMG submission 203627) | Sediment microbial communities from Yellowstone Lake, YNP, Wyoming, USA - YL17G12_0 | ecosystem: Environmental > Aquatic > Freshwater > Lake > Sediment | place: USA: Wyoming | collected... | reverse complement strand
GATTTAAAAACGATTTCTTAATGGTTGTAATGATTTATAAACATAAAATAGGTTAATACTGTACATTTTTGAATAAAAATTCTTAGATCAGAAAGTATAAAAATATCCTGGGGGAAATTAGCATATTAAATAACTTTTGCCTCTTCATGCAGCAATCTCACCAGTTCTTTCATGTTATCAGCCGGCACCATGTGGCAGGAAGACTTTGGTGCAGGCGATCCATATCCTGTAATGCCTGTAAAAGCTTTTAAAGTTGTTGCAGGAACAACTTTAAGCGGTTTCGTGCGGGCAGTCATAATCCCACGCATTGATGGTATCCGCGGCACAAAAGCAATGCCTTTTTGCACGATTGCTATAAAAGGTCCGCTTACGGCAATGGTTTCCTTTCCGCCATCTACTTCACGTGTAAGCGACATGCTACCTGCTGCTAATGACAGATAACTCACCGACGAAACCGAAGGAATTCCCAATAATTCAGCCAGCATTCCTCCAACTGCAGCGCCATTATGATCGCTCGACTCTATTCCGCAAAGAATAATGTCATATTGCTCGTTGCGAAGGGCTTCGGCCAGATGTGATGCCACCGAAAAAGCATCTTTTGCTTCGTCATCAATTCGTATAGCATCGTCGGCACCAACGGCCAATGCTTTGCGAAGCGTTGGTTCGGTATCCGCTCCGCCGACAGTAACAACGGTAACCTGTGTTACCACAGGTGGCTGGGCTTCGCGCAATTCCAGCGCCCGCGTGAGCGCCAGTTCGTCCCAGGGATTGATGATCCATTGAACCCCGGCGAGATCGATACCCCGGCCATCAGCCGTAAGTTTGATTTTGGTAGTGGTATCGGGCACATTGCTTATGCAAACGATTATTCTCATTTTTCCCGTTAATTTTGCTGTTGAAAAAATATTGCGGCAATTAAGTTTTACTGATATAGTTACAAATGCTATTTCAGGATTTCTCTCGAAATAATAATCTGCTGAATTTCTGAAGTACCTTCATATATCTGTGTAAGCTTGGCATCCCGCATCAGGCGTTCTACATGATATTCCTTTACATACCCATACCCACCATGGATCTGGACAGCTTCGGTGGTCACCTCCATGGCAATTTCGGCTGCATAGTATTTTGCCATGGCACTGGCAAATCCATAGGGTAAATTTTGATCTTTTAACCAGGCAGCCTTCATGCATAGGTTGCGTGCATTTTCAATTTTTACCGCCATATCGGCCAGCTTAAAAGCAACAGACTGATGGTTTGCAATTTCAGTGCCGAATGTTTTTCGTTCTTTGGAGTATTTTAGAGCTCTTTCGTATGCTCCGGAGGCTATTCCCAAAGCCTGGGCTGCAATACCGATGCGGCCGCCTTCGAGGGTTTTCATGGCAAAGGTAAATCCAAACCCATCATCGCCAATCCGATTTTCCTTAGGAACAACAACATCGTTGAACATCACCGAATGGGTATCCGAACTGCGCATGCCCATTTTATCTTCGTGAGGCCCTACTGAAATACCCGGTGAGTGCTGGTCCACGAGAAGGCAGTTTATTCCCTTGTGTTTCTTTTCGGGATGCGTTTGCGCAATCACTATGTACGTACTGGCCGAACTGCCATTTGTGATCCAGTTTTTTGTGCCGTTGAGTAAATAATAATCACCTTTGTCCTCGGCTGTAGTGCGTTGTGAAGTGGCATCCGAACCGGCTTCGGGCTCCGACAACAGAAAGGCTCCAATCTTCTCACCCCGGGCCAGCGGCTTCAGGTATTTCTCTTTTTGTTCTTCTGTGCCATAAGCCTCAATGCCAAAACATACCAGGGAATTATTCACCGAGATTATAACACTTACCGAGGAATCGATCTTCGAAATCTCCTCCATGGCCAAAACATAGCTGATGGTATCCATTCCACCACCATCGTATTTTGGATCGACCAGCATGCCCAGGAAGCCCAATTCAGCGAGCTTCTTTATATGTTCCGTTGGGTAGATGGCATGTGTGTCGCGTTCGATTACGTCGTGAATCAATTCGCGCTGGGCGAAATCGCGGGCAGCATCGCGGATCATAGTTTGTTCCTCAGTTAACTCAAAGTTCATTACGCAGGTTCATTAAGATTGGTGAATACTGGTATATCATAGGGAAACAAATATATACAAAAAGTAAGCTATCTAAAGTATATATAAATGGTTTGTTTTGAAGCCTGTTAAGGAGAGAAATTTTGACAATATTTTACTTTCCGGGAATTGAATTAGTGGGAAAAGCAAAGCAGAAGGAGTGATAATCAACTTATCATTGACCATTGATATGCAACAACTTTTCCAGGTGATGGTATTGAATGTTGTAAAGTTTCTTAATGTTTTTGATTTGATCTAATATAGACTCGTCTACTTTTTCATTTCCCTTTTTAATCCCTACGATCAAAATATTTTTGGGTGTGTGCTCAGTGGCGATGAATTCGAACACCTTTGTTTTATAGCCATAGGCTTCAAGTACCAGCGCACGGATGCCATCCGTGAGAATTTCTGCCTGACGTTCTTCCAATATCCCAAACCTCGTAATTGATCTGAGATCATTCTCCGGATTAATCTGCTTCCGGACTTGCTTATGACAGCAGGGTGCACAAATAATTACCTTTGATTCAGCAAGGATACCGCGGTATATTGCTTCGTCGGTAGCAGTATCGCAGGCATGCAACGCAATCAGCATATCAATCTGCGCTAATTCTACCGTTTCGATGCTGCCAGCCTGAAATCTTAATTTGTCAAATCCGGCCTTCTGCGCAATCCTGTTGGAACTTTCGACAAGTTCATTCCTGAGTTCAACACCAATTATTTCGGGTGAAAGCTTTAAAACATTCGTTAAATAATCGTACAAGGCAAACGTAAGGTAACCTTTACCCGATCCCATATCTACGATGTGGAAGGCCGCAGGTAATGCTGCCGGACTCACGATGCTGTCGGCAATCTCGATGTATTTGTTGATTTGCCGGAATTTATCCTCCATGTCCTTCTTCACTTTTGCATCGGCAGTGGCAATGCCTAATTCACGCAAATAAACATTATTCTCAAGGGTAATGAAACGTCTCTTAATCTTGTCGTGCGTGTAAAGTGTGGCTTCTTTAATGGTTGACGGTGTTTTGCGCATCCGGCTAATGCCATTTTTATTCACCGTATAATGCCAGTCGGAGGTTGTTGTAAATAAATCGGCCTGGTAAAAATCCTTATCAAGCATCTCCCCAATTAAGGTCAGGGCTTCCTCAAAATCAAAATTCCTGGTGATATCTTTTGTGGGGTACCTGTAAACAAAGGACAATTTCATGCCTTTTTTGAGGACTACGGCTTTTGCAAAAACGTTTTTTAAAGCATTGCTGTTTTCGCGTTTATGGCTGATTGTAATTTTTTGAAATTCTTTGTTTTCCAAACTATTCAGAATATGGCCCAGGTATAGTTGAAGGTTAGTTGCCTGCATAATTCAATTTTAAATACAAGTTGATGATGGCAAATAGCATAAATCACAATCCCACCTTTCAAGGAAAAGTAAATCAAAGGTACTATGTTCTTCTTATTACTGATTATTATTGTCGATCAAAGAAATTCCATCTGGTTCGAGTTTGATAACCTTCTTTCTGTAAAGGGCTCCTACTGCTTTTTTGAATGTTTTTTTGCTCACGTTGAACATCTGGGAGATGACATCCGGAGGAGTTTTATCCGTAACATTCAGGAATCCTTCGTTTTTCCTGAGATAAGCAAGAATCTTTTCCGATAGTTCCTCTACTTTTTCGTAACCAGGCTTCTGCAGGCAGAGATCGAGCTTACCGTCGTCCCTTACTTTTTTGATGAATCCCTTTATCTTCTGCCCTTTGTGTAATGGCTGAAACACCTCATTTTCGTAAAGCATTCCATCGTTAATATTATTGACTATGGCTTTATATCCCATGTCAGTCTGGTTGTAGATAAGCAAATCTACTTCCTGTCCATCATCATATTCAGTTGGTTCGAGGTCGAAATACTGGTCCAGTTTGGCTGAAGCTGCGATGCGGTTGCTTTCGGTGTCGAAGTAGACATAAACAACATAAGTTTTACCTTCTTCCATTTTCACTTTCTGCTCACGAAAAGGCACAAGCAAATCCTTTTGCAAACCCCAATCAAGAAAGGCACCCACTTCATTCACCGATACAACTTCCATCCCGGCAAATTGACCGGCCATGGCATTTGGAATTTGCGTTGTGGCAATGATGCGGTCATCGGAATCAAAGTAAATAAACACCTCCACCGTATCATCGATCTTACAATTTTTTGGAACATACCTTTTAGGCAGGAGAATTTCACCGAGTTCGGCACCATCGAGATAAACCCCAAAATCAAGCTCTTTTACTATCCTCAGCGTGTTTAATTTGCCTGTTTCTATCATGAAGAGAATGTTTAAAATATGATGCAAAGGTATTCCTTTGCTTGCAGAAATAGGGAATTTGCAGATGTATTAACTTAACCTGATTAATAGTATAAACCTCAATAAAGACAAAAGAAGAAAGGTTAAAGATAAAAGGTTCAAAACAGTATGAAAAAAATCATAAAAATCAACTTTACAAAAAAAACTATTGAAAGTGGTATGCAAATGCCTGACTTTTATCTTTTTACTTTTGTCTTTTATCTTCTATCTTCTGCATGAATAATCCAGGATAAATTACAATCTTCTGTTGGGCGAAATAGTGTATATAAAGTCGGGGGATACTCTTTCCATTGACAACAAGACAGATATCCTGCTCATTGCTGTCGGGAAAGATACATTTTTCTATAATAAGGGCTATCCCGAATTTATATGCAGTGGTCAGGTTAAGGTGGCAATAAAGCAGTATATTACAAAACATATAAACATTTTGATTTCTCATTGAAGAGATTCCTTGGGTGGTATTCTCCTTTTTGTAATTTTAACCCCTTGATTTAAACCTTCAATCCCGATATTATGGCAAAACTATTCCGTTTTATTCCAGCATTTCTGCTCCTGAGCCTGTTTTCGCATGCCGGCTCACAAGCAGGGTTGGTAAAATCAGCTGGTTCCGCTTCAAATTATCCGGGCTCAAATGTACTGCTGATCTTCGATTCGGTAAATGTACACATGGAAGCCTCCGGCCTGAGCTTTGTGAATACGCATCGGCTTTATAAAGTACTTACAGCCAAAGGTGCGCTAACCCTGAACGTAATCAAATACGACTATGATCCGCTGTCGGCCTATATCGAAATCCGGGGTGTAAATATCTACCGTGCAGGTGGTACAGTTGAAAAACTCGACACAGCCAATGTTCTCGACTATCCGGCTCCTGCCCGTGCGATTTACTGGGGTGCCCGCGAAAAAATGATCAACGTCGGCAGGTTGGAGCCCGGTGATGCGGTGGAAGTTTTTCTTTTCCGCAAAGGCTTTACTTATGCGCTGTTGGCCAACAGCGACGACGAACGCTATATTCCGCCAATGCGCGGGCAATTCTACGATATCGTGCCTTTCTGGAGCAACGACCCTGTGATGGAAAAAGTTTATCAGGTTAGTGTCCCGGTTGATAAACCATTACAATATGAATTCTATAATGGCGATGTGTCTTCAAAGATCCGTCGCGCGGGTGACCGTATGATTTATAGTTTCCGGAAAAAGGATATCTTGCCTTTTATGAGCGAATCACGTATGGTGGATCTTTCTGATGTAGCTCCCAAACTGATCCTCACGACAAGCCCCGACTGGAAAGCAAAATCGGTTTGGTTCTATGGTGTAAATGAAGATTTCCACAGCTTTGAGGCCACACCGGCCATCAAAAAGAAAGTGAACGAAATTCTAAAAAGAGCTAATACAGAAATGGATTCTGTTTCGCTGCTCACACATTGGGTGGCCGATGAAATCAGGTATTCGGGCATTTCGATGGGCAAGGGTGAAGGCTTTACGCTCCACAAAGGAGAAATGAATTTCAATGATCGCTGCGGCGTATGCAAGGATAAAGCAGGAATGCTGATTACCATGTTGCGTGCTGCCGGTTTCGAATCGTACCCTGCCATGACAATGGCCGGCTCGCGTATCGATAATATCCCGGCCGACCAATTCAACCATTGTGTTACCGTGGTAAAAATGAGCGATAAGCAATACCATCTGCTCGATCCTACCTGGGTTCCTTTTTTGCGCGAACTCTGGTCGAGTGCCGAGCAACAGCAGAATTACCTGATGGGCGTCCCCGAAGGCGCTGATCTTGGCCTAACGCCTCTTTCCGATCCAGAGAAACATTACCTGCGTATAAACGGGATTTCGGAGATTCTGGCAGACGGAAGCCTGCTGGGGGAATACACCATTAGCGCTGAAGGACAGACCGATGCCAGTATCAGGGGATTATTCACACGCTACTTCCGCCAGGAATGGAATACTGCACTTGAAAAAGAAATACTCCGCATGTCGCCCCTTGCCAAAATTGTCCAGATCTCCTGCGACGATCCCTACGACTATCAGAAAGGACCTATAAATATACATATGCGCTTGCTGATTCCCGATTTTGCGCTGGTGACAGACAAAGAAATCATATTCACCCCGTTGACGGCTTCAAATTTCTTCCGCCGGGCCATGCCACACCTTTCATTTGATACAGACCTGCCCGAGCGTAAATACAGTTTCCGCGACCGTACATCCCATACTGCAGTTCTGGAAGAGAAAATCACCCTCCCTTCGCTATGCGTTCCGGCTTATATGCCCGAGCAGACTCAATCAGCTGGCAGCGGCGCATCAGCTAACGGAAGTTACAAACTGGATGGCAACAAGTTGGATTTCAAGCTATCGTCCGCCTTCAACAAACGGGTGTACGATCCTACCGACTGGCCTTCATTCCGCAGAGCCGTGGAGATTCAGAATAATTTTGCTGCAAGCCCAATAATCCTCAAGCGTAAATAATGCAGTTGACCCCAACCAGAAAATTATGAATTTCATAAGCTTTAATAAAAATAAAAAATAACTGGATGAAAACACTTAAAATAGTTTCTTTTTTACTGCTATGTTCCGTATTTTGCTGCACAGCTACCAGGGTGCAAAGCGCGGCCCCCGACGGAGAATACCAATCCATCACCAAAACGTATACACTGAACCCTTCAGGGGACTGGACCTACCGCTATCAACACAGGCTGAAGATACTCACCTATTTTGCTGTTCACAATCTTTATGGTGAAACATTTATCGTGTACAATCCTGGTTTTCAAAAGCTGAAAATCAACAAAGCATTCACAACCATGGCCGATGGAACGCTTGTCCCTTCACCGGCTAACGCTTTCAACGAGGTATTACCCCGCTCTGCCACCAATTTCCCGAGTAGCAATATGCTGCGCGAAATGGTAATAACCCATACAGGCCTGGAATGCGGAGCTGTAATAGCGTTGGATTACGAATTAAGCACGGCTGCCGGTTTTTACCCGGCCATGATTGGGAATGAAGTTCTTCAAGCCTCATCTCCTGCCAACGAACTTAAAATCATTCTCAAGGTACCTAATGGCAGCGCACTGCAATACAACCTGGTTGCTGTGAAGGCCAAACCCGTCATCACAAAAGAAAACGGAATGAAGGTTTATACCTTTTCGTTTAAAGATCTTGCTGCAGCTACCCACGACGATTTCCAGGCACGTGATCAACGTTTACTGCCGCGCTTGCTCTTTAGTTCAGGCCAAGGCATGAATGCTCAATTGACTAACACAATCGGCCATCCTGCTTTCACGTATTCCATTTCTGGAAATCTGAAAAACTATTGCGATTCGCTGATGAAAAAATACCCTGATGCTTTTGCCCGGATTATGAAAGTTCAGGATGTTGTGGCGAATGAAGTGAATTATTTCCCTGTGCCACCATCTGCAATGGGATTCAACTTCAGGACCGCCCCGGAAACCTGGAATAGCAATGGCGGCACCGAAACCGAAAAGGCCATCCTCATGGCTGCCATGCTTAATGGCTGTGGTTTTGATGCCTCTGCGGTGGCTGTGGTACCTTCGGCCTATTACGATCCCGCTTCCGCAAACCTGCTGGCCATAGAAAAAGTGCTTGTACAGGTGTCGGCTCCAGGTGTCGATAAAATGCTTATTTCGCCTTTACAGACTGATGCCCAGGATTTGAAATTCAGCCTTTACGGAAAAAAACTCATTCCGATGGCCGGAAAAATCACGACAGCCAGGGAAGAGGACGCTCCCAATAATGAACTTTCGCTAAACCTTGTATTAACAATGGACTCACATGGAAAGCTGAGCGGCAACATCAACCTCGAAACCAGCGGCGCCCTGAACCCTGTTTTCAAACTTAGAAATGATAAAACATATAACCTTAAAATGCTTTCCGGAGCCTATGGCGCAACCGACATCAAATCGGGTGAGACAAAAAAGACGGATAGTGAAGCAACGGAAGCAACATATCAAATCCTTACCGCTGATACGCTGAGGCAGGAAGCAGGATATTTTTTCTGGAAACTACCTGCGCTGGCCTCCGGAACCGATGGCTGGCATATGGTAGAACTGGCTACGAAAAGGCAGACTCCTTTAGAGATTCCTATGCTTATCAGGGAGAATTACACATATACAGTTACGCTGCCGGAAGGGATGACATTGGTGACGCCTAAAACTGAAATTGTATTAAATCCTGATAAGGTTGGACAACTGAATATTTTCATCAGCCAACAGGGAAATTTATTGCTGGTAACGCGCACGCTTAAATTGAATGACCTCGTGATTCAGCCCGAAAACTATGAACATTTCCGCAAACTGATGAACATTTGGAACGAAAAAAAATTTCGTGAAATCGTGCTTAGGAAATGACTCTCTTTAAGAATTGGATGATTGTTCCTGCGCTTTGGCTGCTGGCATTCAGCACCTCCGGCCAGAACTACTCCGGAGAAGGTGGTGCATTTCCCGGCAATGGCATCCGCGACCCCTTCCAGTTCGAAAGTTCAAACCTTCCTGTTGTAATTATAAATACACTTGGACAAATCATCCCCGATGACCCAAAGATAAGCGTGGATTTCAGCATTGTAGATAACGGTCCCGGCATAAGGAATTTTATATCAGATAATCCTTCATTCTCCGGCAAAGTGGGCATAGAGTTACGTGGTTCGAGTTCGCAGAGCTTTCCTAAGAAAAGCTATGGTTTCGAAACCTGGGATGCCCTGAATAACGCTATCGATACCTCTATTCTGGGAATGCCCCCGGAGAGCGACTGGATTTTAAATGCCAATTACACCGACAAAACTTTATGCCGGAATGCGCTTGCATACCAGACATGGATAAGTATGGGGCATTATGGCACACGCTTTCGCTTTTGCGAAGTAATAATCAATGGCGAATATATGGGTATTTATATACTTTCTGAAAAGATAAAACGCAATAAAAACCGTTTAGATATCGCCAAGCTGAATCCTAATCAGAATACCGGTGATCTTATGACCGGCGGGTATATTTTTAAAGTTGACAAAATAACGGGTAGTGGCGGTGATGGCTGGACATCAAATTTCCCGCCACTTGCAAACAGCAACGGACAGACTATCTATTTTCAATACGAATACCCAAAGAGTGATGAAATTACTGAGCTTCAGAAGACTTACATCAGGAATTATGTGAACACTTTCGAATCCACGCTTGCAGGACCTGATTTTGCTGATACATTGCTCGGCTTCCGGAGATATGCCGTGGAAGAGACTTTTATCGATTATTTCCTGGTAAATGAAGTGAGTAAAAATGTGGATGGATACCGTCTGAGCACTTTTCTGAACAAGGAACGTGACAGCAAGGGTGGCAAACTGCGTATTGGGCCGGTGTGGGACTACGACATTGCCTGGCATAATGCCGATTACTGTGGCGGCGATATGTTTACCGATTGGGCATACCAGTTTCCCTGTGATTACGATTACTGGCAGGTGCCATTTTGGTGGGACCGGATGATGCAGGATACGCTCTTTAAAAGCCATTTGAAATGCCGCTGGCTTTTCCTGCGTAATTCTGTGCTTAGTAATTCCACTTTCGACCAATACATAGACTCTATTTCGGGGCTACTGGAAGAAGCACAACAGCGTAACTTTACTGTCTGGCCAATCCTGGGTATTTATGTGTGGCCAAATCCCTGGCCTTATCCCGCCACCTACGGTGAGGAAATTGCAAGTCTCGAATCGTGGATTCACCAACGACTGGACTGGATGGATCAATGGCTCCAGGGCTCTTGCCTCGCAATAGGACTCCCTGATCAGCCTGTTGCAGAGCGCGACCTGCAGGTGTTCCCCATCCCCTGCAGAGAAGAACTGAACATCAGGTATACAATCATACATCATGCTGAAGTAAGTTGGGAACTTTCCGATGCAGCAGGCCGGATTATGCAAAGCCAGCCTCCGGCTATCTACGATGCAGGCGTATATGTTAGCCAGGTAAATGCCACCGCACTCCTGCCCGGGGTGTACTTTCTGAAACTAACGGTGGGTGCAGATTCGCTACAGCGAAAGGTAGTGAAATTCTGATCTGTAGTGCCTTAGCGTACAATTATCCGTGTTAGCTGCCTGTTGATCGCCATACTGAGCTTTTTCAACTCGCTGAAGCGCGTCATGAGGATCATCATATCGTTTTCGTCGGTTACGGACTTTAATTTCTTTTGAATATCATCGAGCATCTGCTCCACGCGTTTAGCTTTAAAAGCTATGATGGCTCTGCTAACTGTGCGTTGCACATCATCCTGCTCATGGGATACAAGTATTTTTTGATCTCCCCAATTAGCCAATTCGTAGGGTGTTGAAACCAGATCGTTGGCACAGCGGGCAATTTCGTCATTTGCATGATGGAGAAACCCGGCATGATCTATGGCTGTTCCTGCTTCCACCGCAGTTGCGAAGGCATTAAACACGGCCTGGTATATTTTATCTTCAAAGGAAATATCATCGTTTTTAATATCGTGCACGATATAACTAGCCACAGTCACCATCAGGGTTTCGGGTTGCAGCTTGCCCTCGGGTGTATATACAATTGGGATGGTGCTGTTTCCGTAAAGCAACAATAACCGCAGAATTTCTTTTTCATGAACCACCGTAGTGGCAGTATCCAATTCTATCCGCTGGGAAGGCGATGTTTCAGTTTCTACACCGGCGTCCTCTTCATCCTGTGGTTGTGCTGTTTTTTGGATATGCTTATTCCGCATGATTTTATTCAGTTCGTTCAGAATAGCCTGCTCCGATAAACCAAGTTTTTCAAAACTTTCCTTTACATAAGCCAATCGCGTCAGTTGATCGGGGATGAGCGAAATGGAGGTGATAAATTCCTTGAGCACCGAAACCCTTTTCAGCGGGTCGTTTCCTGTTTCGCCGAGCAACAGATCGATCTTAAACCCGATAAAATCGGAAGCGCTTTTGGTGATGAATTCCAGCACTTCGGCGGTGCGATGTTTGCGTGCAAAGGAATCGGGGTCTTCGCCATCCGGGAATAGAACAATCTTCACATTCATACCCTGCTCCAGGATCATATCGATACCCCGGAAGGAAGCTTTTATTCCCGCAGGGTCGCCGTCGTAAAGGATCGTAATGTTCGGGGTGAAGCGCCGGATTTGCTTTATCTGATCGTTTGTGAGCGAAGTTCCCGACGAAGCCACCACATTGGCGATACCCGCCTGGTGAAGTGCAATCACATCTGTATAGCCTTCCACCAGGAAGCAGTTATCAGCAGCGGCAATGGCTGTGCGGGCATAATAAATGCCATACAGTACTTTGCTCTTGTTATAAATTTCGCTCTCAGGCGAATTAACGTACTTTGGTTTGAGCTTGTCGGAAATGAGGATGCGCCCGCCGAAACCGATTACCCTCCCCGAAAGGTTGTGGATCGGGAATATCACCCTGTCGCGGAACCGGTCGTAATGCCTGCCATCTTTGCTGATGCTGAGCCCCGATTTCTCCAGCACATCATAGCTGTACCCATTACGGATGGCAGACTGCGTAAAATCATCCCATTTATCGGAACAATAACCCAGTTGAAATTTACGTATGGTTTCTTCGGTAAATTCACGCTCGTGGAAATACGACAAGCCGATAGCTTTGCCTTGTTCCTGACCTAACAATTGCTCCGAAAAGAACTTTTGGGCATAAGCAGAAACGTTGTAAAGGCTTTCGCGTTCGTTGCCTGCTGCGGCCTGCTCCGGAGTTTGGGCCTCCTCCTCAATGGCAATGTTGTATTTTTTGGCTATGTAACGCAACGCTTCCGGATAGGAATAATGCTCATGTTCCATCACGAAGTTAACGGCGTTGCCACCTTTTCCGCATCCGAAACATTTGAAGATGCCCCTTGCCGGCGAAACATTAAACGAAGGGGTGCGCTCGTTGTGGAAAGGGCAAAGCCCGATAAGGCCGGAACCACGGCGTTTCAGTGTCACAAAATCGCCAACCACCTCTTCAATGCGGGCGGTTTCGATAATGGCTGCAACGGTATCAGGCTTAATCACAAGGAATTACTGTTTGGGGAATGCATCTGCTAAAGTAAACATTATCCCGGATTATGGAAATAGAGATAAAAGGAAGGGAACTGTTCTGTAGCAAACAGAAAACCACGAAGACACGGAGAACACAGAGAACCACGGAAATGAAAACAAAAAACCATGGAGATGAAAGAAAAAACACTTGAGACACAGAGAGCCTCCTATATAATTACACGAAGATACATTAATAAAACTCCGTGAATCTCCGTGAACTCAGTGTCTCAGTGGTGCTTATCGAATCATACAACAAAAATAATGCTTCCGCCATCAAACAAAGGGCCATCATATAGTTCTTCCACTGCAAAACCTGCTGCTGCGATAAACTGCCGTATAACTTCTCCATGCGGTTGATACCTGAGGCTCCCCGAAATAAAAACGGTTCGCTCCATGACGCCACATGCACCACCAAAGAAACCATGACTGAATCCCGGTAATCTGATACCGTTGGGATCAACAAATAATACCTGCATATCCCTAGCACTTAAGATCCGGTATATGCCCTTGTCGGAAGTTATAAAATGTGTATTGCCCATCGCAAGCAGGTTGCAACGCGTATAACCCTGGTTCACGTGTATTTTCTGCAACGCGGCAGCCTGTTCAAGCAGCAACGGATCGGAGATACGAAGGTTATGGATGATATACTTTTCTGTTAGAACAGCATTGTACTTTGCTGATCCGGGGTAGCGGAAGCCTACCGGAGATTGTCCAATATTAAAACTGATCGCCCGTTCTTCAAGCAGTTGAAAAAATTTCTGAGGCAGGTTGGGAGGAACCATTAGTTTATTCCCAATCTTCACAAGGAACAGATCAGGATGACCACTCACTGCATCGTAAACTAAACCGGGAGCAGAAAAATCTACCGTTTCGGCGAAGCGCCCCAAGGCCGACTTTGCATTTTGAGGTAATCGTTCGTTAACAAATATCAGCAAGGTAAGCCCTCCCTTCAAGCGCCGGATCGCTATAAAATTTGACGCGGTGAAAATACCGTTTCAGCATATCCCTGTTTTTACCGCCATAACCAACAGCTGCATTTAGCTGATGCCCGGCCACAGCAATTCTGAGATTCTTTTCTGCAGCGTTTTCAGTCAATGGTTTTAGCAAATTGTTCCATATTTCGGTATGCACCAGTTCGGAAAAGGAAACATGAAACGGCCCGGCCACATAGTTGTGGCCATGAAGCAGGCCCTCCGAAGGGTGCAGGCCGAGGCGGATAATCTTAACTCCTGAGGCTTCGAATACCAGCACGATTTCTTTGGCCCATGCAACGGCATTTTCAATTGTCAGTGGAACATATTTTCCCTTACGGAAAAGGGTTTCGAGCTCCGTATCTTTTACAACCAGCGTTGGATAAATGCGCGTCGAAGAGGCGCCAAGCCTTACGATTTCTTTGGCAGTTTGCACGGACTTCTCCTGCGTATCGCCCGGTAAGCCGGTCATCATCTGCAAGCCCAGCAAAAAACCGTTATCCAGGATCATGCGCGAAGCTTTACGCACATCTTCAACAGTATGCCCGCGGCCGGTGAGTTTCAACACCTCTTCATCGAGTGATTGGGCGCCCAGTTCGATGGTCCGCACACCAAAGCGTTTCAGCAAATCCAGACGCTGCCGGTCGATATAATCGGGGCGGGTGGAAATGCGGATAGATGAAACCTGGCCATGCTGCAAATAGGGTTGTACAATGTGCAGCAAATTCGCTTGTTCAGCCATTGGGATACCCGTAAAATTTCCCCCGAAAAAACCTATCTCAACTTCACTACCGGCGGGTATCGTAGCTATTCGCTCTTCAATAATTTCATATATTTCTTTATCCGCTGGCTGGCAAAGCGTACCGGAGATTTTCTGCTGGTTGCAGAACACACAACGGTTGGGGCAAGCCAGTTCGGGTACAAAAACGGGGATGGTGTAATGACGAAGTTTATTCACATGAATTGATTCTTAATGGCGTTCATGAGGGTGCAAAAATAATCATTTGGTGGCATTTCTTCTTTTTTTAGTTTTCGGAGTGGGCTCAAAATTTGAAAAGTAAATGAAGTATTAACCACGAATTCTGTAAACAAATTTCAGGACGCGTCACATTAGATTTTTGCAAAAAAGATTGTGTATTCAAAATTGTTTTATATTTACTAAATGATAGGGCTGATGAGAAAGATTCACCACAGCCGGGCCAGAAATAAACATCGCTATGGCATTTATTCAATCGTTATGCTTAACTAAACAAAAACAAATGATGATGATAAAATTTAAACAACTTAAAAATCAATTTTTGATTTTATTTTTAGTTTTTAGTTTTTGGGATGCCAATGCTCAAAATATTGATTTTAAATGTAATTCTCTAATCAAACAAAATTCCATAAAAGCGGAATTTGATTTTTTTTCTTCTGATTGGTTTGAAGGAAGAGAAGCAGGAGAAAAGGGGAATGATTTAGCCGCCGATTATCTTGCATCAATATTTAAGCAAATTGGACTTTTGCCATTTAATTTAAGTAAAAATCCTAAAATTGACAAAAGATATTATTACTCACAATCAGGAGATTATTTTCAGAATATACCATTTTATCGATATACAGTTTCAGAAAAAGAGCTATTAACAATTATTACTAATTCAAATGAAACCCAAAAACAAAATAGTTTTAAATTTAGTGATGATTTTTGGTTTGTTCATTCTATTGCTGCCGAAAACATTGAAATTAATGCACCTGTTGTTTTTGTCGGTTACGGTATTTCTGACCTAAATAATGGATATGACGATTATAAAGATATTGATGTCAAAGGTAAAATTGTAGTTTTTCTAATTGGTTATCCAGGTTACAAAGATACTACATCAATTGCTTATAAGAAATTGAATTACACTGGTAATACCTGGGCAATTGAAGGAAAAAAATTTAAAACAGCTAAACAAAAAGGAGCAATTGCCGCATTGCGCTTTAATACTACCGAAGAATGGTTAATTCCTAAAAATATTTATAGATATAATTACAAAGATTATGAAGGCGATGTTCCGCCAGCAGAGAGGTCTTATTATAATATTGCATATGATAGTATATCAAAATCAATACCAATTGTAGCAATAAGTAGTAGAATTGCAAATGAATTAACTAATAAAACAGATGTGAATATTCTTCAATTTGAGAATAATGCAAGTCAAAACTTCAAAACAGCCTCTAAATTATTAAACAGTAAAATTGTTCATTTTAAAATTTCCACTAATTCGGAAATGATAAAATCTCAAAATATAATTGCATACATACAGGGAGAAATCTCAAATGAATTTATAATTGTTGGTGCTCATTATGACCATCTTGGGAAACAAAATGGTTTCATTTATAATGGAGCAGATGATAATGCTTCTGGAACAATTGCAGTTGTATCAATTGCAAGAGCGTTTAGGGAGATGAAGATTAAGCCTAAGCGTTCAATAATTTTTGCACTCTGGACAGCAGAAGAAAAAGGATTATTAGGTTCAGAATATTTTGTTAAGAACTGGGACAATGATAAAATAAATTCCTATTTTAATTTCGACATGATAAGCCGTTATAATCAAAATGATAGTGCAAATATTCTCGAAATTAATTATACCAAAAATTTCAAAAACATAAATGAAGTTATTACGAATTATAACAATAATGATTTATTTAAATTAAAAATAAGGTTCAAACCGCAGGATTTGCCAGACGGTGATACAGATTTTTATTCTTTTGGGATAAAAGGAATCCCGATTTGTGGCTTTTTTACAGGATTACATTCTGACTATCATAGATTTTCAGACCATTCTGATAAAGCAAATATTGAAGACTTAACAAAAATAATTAATTTGGGTTTTTTGACGGTTTGGGGAATAGCAAATAATAAATAAACAATAATATGAATGACAGAATATTTACAAATGCAATTGTTCGCAAGCCTTGCCGGGAAATGGTGAACGGGCTTACAACGGCTAAATTAGGGAAACCGGATTATATAAAAGCATTAGAACAACATAGCAGGTATGTTGATATATTGAAAGAGTGTGGTTTATTTGTAACGGTATTAGATGGGGATAATAAATACCCTGATTCAACCTTTATCGAAGATGTTGCACTTTGCACTTCACAGTTTGCCACAATTACCAATCCAGGCGCTATGACAAGAAATGGAGAAAAACACGGAATTAGAAAAGCTCTTCAGGAATTTTACAATAATATTGAAGAAATAAAATATCCAGGGACATTGGATGCCGGAGATGTGATGATGGTGGATAATCATTTTTATATCGGTATCTCGGAAAGAACAAATCATGACGGAGCAGATCAATTAATTAATTTCCTGCAGAATAAGAATATGACCGGCTTCAAAATTCCGATGAAAAAAATGCTTCATTTAAAAACAGGGTTATCATATTTGGAGCAGAATAACCTTTTAATTAGTGGAGAATTTGTATATAACCCTGAATTTGAAAAGTATTCAAGAATAGTTGTTGATGAAAAGGAACAATATGCCGCAAATTCTTTGTGGATCAATGGAAAAGTACTTGTCCCCAGGGGATATCATGAGACGAAAAATAAAATAGAAAAGGCTGGATATACAACAATAGAAATAGATGTTTCAGAATTCCAAAAATTGGATGGGGGATTAAGTTGCCTTTCATTAAGATTCTGACAGCATGATTAGCTATCGGATTGAACTATTCACTTTGCCGGTTGTTGCTTTTGTACGTAAATTTGCGCTTTGGCTGCGCAAACTGGTATAGCACAATTGTTATAAACTATCAGACAGATTAAACCGGATGAATTAAAATGGCTGTTGCAGCTCACCTAATTTTTAAAAACAATATTGCGTGATGAAAATAATGAAGTTTGGAGGCACCTCTGTTGGTTCTCCTCAGCGCTTGCATGCCCTGGTTGATATTATTTATGACGGGGAAGCTAAAATTGTGGTTTTATCGGCCATGAGCGGCACTACAAACGACCTGGTGGACATAAGCCAGGCACTTTACCGTAAGGACAATGAACAAGCTGAAGCGCTGATAGATTTGCTGGAGGAAAAATACAGGCTTGTGATAGGACGTACCTTTAACGAAAAGGCCACCTACGATAGAAGCCATGAATTGATAGCGGTTCATTTTGAATTCCTGCGGTCCTTTACCCGCGACCTGTTCACGTTAAACGAGGAAAGAGCTGTACTTGCGCAGGGCGAATTGCTTTCGACTGCTATTTTTCATATTCTGCTGGAAGAGCGGAAAATTAATTCGGTGCTGCTTCCGGCCTTAAATTTCATGCGCATCAATGAGAATGGCGAGCCCGACATACCGTTTATTACCGATAGCCTGACCGCGGAGCTCAGCAAATTTACAGGTGAAAACTTATTTATTACGCAGGGCTATATCTGCAGAAATGCATTCGGCGAAATCGATAACCTGCAGCGAGGCGGAAGCGATTACACAGCTACAATTATAGGCGCGGTGCTGCAGGCAAGCGAGATACAGATCTGGACCGATATAGATGGCATGCACAATAACGATCCGCGAATCGTGAATAATACCTATCCCCTCGCTGAACTAACATTTGATGAAGCTGCTGAGTTGGCTTATTTTGGAGCAAAAATCCTTCACCCAACATGTATTTTGCCTGCCCAAAATCAGAATATCCCGGTGAGATTGTTGAATGCGCTGCATCCGGAGGCTCCCGGCACGCTGATATCAGCCAATAAACCAGCGGAAGGAATAAAAGCTGTGGCAGCTAAAGATGGTATTACTGCGATCAAGATCAAGTCGGGACGAATGCTGATGGCTTATGGATTTTTGCGCGCCATATTTGAAATTTTTGAGCGTTACCATAAGCCCATCGATATGATTACCACTTCTGAGGTTGCTGTTTCCATTACCATCGACAATGATGCGGAGCTTGAAAGTATCGTTGAGGAATTGCGCACTTTCGGGACAGTGGAAGTAAATACCGGCCTCAGTATTGTTAGTATAGTGGGTGTTTTCCCGGCCAACAAGCCCGGCTATGCCAATTCAATCTTCAATGCGCTAAAGGACATACCTGTGCGTATGATATCTTACGGTGGAAGCGAGCATAATATTTCGGTACTGGTGGAAACCAGCCTGAAGAAAGAAACGCTTATTGCCTTAAACAAAGGCCTTTTCAACCTCGAATAATGAGTACCCCAATCCGAATAGCGAAAATGTTTTCAAAAGAACTGATACATAGATTCCAAACCACTCCCACTCCTTTCTATTACTACGATCAGGATTTGCTGAACCAAACACTGCATATCCTGAAAAAGGAAGCAGATAAATTTGGATACATGGTTCATTATGCACTTAAAGCCAATGCCGACCCGCCCCTGCTGAACCAGATACTGAAGTATGGATTTGGCGCTGATTGTGTGAGTGGCAATGAAGTCGCAAGAGCCATTGAAATTGGTTTCCAGCCTGAATATGTTGTTTTCGCCGGTGTAGGGAAAAGTGACCGGGAAATCATTACCGCGCTGCTGAATAATATTCATAGCTTTAATTGCGAAAGCACACAGGAACTGGAAGTTATAAACCAGCTGGCTGCCGGAATGAATAAAACTGCAAATGTTGCCTTGCGGCTTAATCCGAATGTGAGTGCCAATACGCATATGTATATTACCACCGGACTCGAGGAAAACAAATTTGGGATCAATCCCTGGGAACTAAATCCCATTATCGAAAAGTTAAAGGAATTCAAGCACACTAAGCTGGTTGGTTTGCATTTTCATATTGGTTCACAAATCACCGATCTGAATGCATTTAAATCACTATGCATCAAGTTAAACGAGTTGCAGAAGTGGTTTCATCAGCATCGGATTTCAATTTCTGATCTGAACTTAGGTGGAGGATTAGGTGTTGATTATCACGATCCTGATGTCGGTAAGATTGTTGATTTTAGATCGTTTTTCAAGTTGTTTCACGATTTCCTGGATGTATATCCCGGGCAACAAATCCATTTTGAATTAGGCCGGTCGGTAATAGCCCAGTGCGGATCGCTCATTTCAAAGGTGCTGTATATTAAAGACGGCGTGAATACAAATTTTATGATCCTTGATGCGGGCATGACTGAACTTATCCGCCCGGCTTTATACCAATCCTATCATAAAATTGAAAACCTGACAAATCCAAACGGCCCGGCCCAGCGCTACGATGTAGTCGGACCCGTTTGCGAGAGTTCCGATTGCTTTGGGAAAGCTATGCAGATGCCGGTAACCCGAAGGGGTGATATTATAGCCATCAGAACCACCGGGGCATATGGTGAGGTAATGTCGTCGATGTACAACTTACGCGAAAAGGTTAAATCGTATTATTCACAGGGGTTTTTATAGGCTGCATTATTCATTCAGAAGATAAAAGACAAAAGTAAAAAGATAAAAGTCAGGCATTTGCAAACCACTTTCAATATTTTTTTTGTAAAGTTGATTTTTATGATTTTTTTCTTAATGTCTTGAACCTTGAACCTTGAACCTTTTGTCTTTTGTCTTTTGTCTTTTGTCTTTTGTCTTTTGTCTTTATTTAGGTTAGGAATTAATCAGGATAAGTGTTGCTAGTTCTAGTATGGTATTAACAACCTTTTGCCAGGTAGAGGAGTACTTATTTATTGTCAATCCTGATGTGTAGATGGTTT
>Ga0315290_10000900_pt1 | contig 20113 bp, 16 predicted proteins | sample YL17G12_0_MG_FD_203627 | JGI IMG/M metagenome (GOLD analysis project Ga0315290, IMG submission 203627) | Sediment microbial communities from Yellowstone Lake, YNP, Wyoming, USA - YL17G12_0 | ecosystem: Environmental > Aquatic > Freshwater > Lake > Sediment | place: USA: Wyoming | collected... | reverse complement strand
CCACCAGAGATTATAGGAAAGCTCGCCGAGGCGGGCGATACGGCGAGGCAAATCCAGGTGGTTGGAGTATTTGGTTTTGAAGTCTGTCATAATATCCTTATAGGTTTCTTTTAATTAAAGCGGCACAATCATACCACAGCGCGAGTTTGAATATCTTTTGGAAGAAGGTTTTGAAAAGCGGCTCTAACGCTGCTTATAATCCCAGACAAGCTTAATTTTAAGACGATTTTTACCCTGCCAGGCAATTTCGTTATAAAATGGATGGTATGCGAACCGTACAACTCTTTGTAACCTGCCTGGTGGATACCTTCTTCCCCGAAACCGGTGAGGCGATGGTCAATGTACTGCGCCGCTGCGGCGTGAGTGTGGACTTCCCTGCCGGACAAACCTGCTGCGGGCAGCCACCGTTCAACGCTGGTCTTCGCGCGGATGCCCGCTCGATGGCAGAGTATACCATCAAGGTTTTCGAAGCCTCTCAGGGAGACGTCATTATCCCTTCAGGTTCCTGTGCCACGATGGTGCGTCATAGTTACCTAGAGCTCTTCGAAAGTGACAAGGACTGGTATCCCCGCGCGAAAGCCCTGGCAGCCCGCACTTATGAGTTCACAGAATATCTGGTGGATGTGCTGGGAGTCACTGACGTAGGCGCGCGCTGGGACGGCAAACTGGCTTATCACGCTTCCTGCCACTTGAACCGCCACCTGGGCGTAGACCGTCAGCCGCGTGCCCTCCTCGCTGCTGTTCGAGGCGCTGAAATCGTAGAGTTGCCGGCCAGCGATGACTGCTGCGGGTTCGGTGGCATCTTCTCGGTGGAACATCCTGAACTCTCCGCAGAAATGCTGAAGCGTAAAATTGGCAGTCTGGAAGCCAGCAACTCCCCCACTCTGGTGCTCGCAGACACCGGTTGCCGCATGCACATTGCTGGCGGGCTGCACCGTCAGGGTAAATCTCAAAAAGTTGTCCATATCGCAGAAGTTCTCGACTCACGGTAAGGAGACGATATGTTTACAATGTCCGCTCACTTGTATGATGCAATTTATCTCAGCCGGGACAAGGATTTCGAAGCCGAAGCCCAGTCTGCCCACAAGCTTGTTCAGGGGAACCTCAAGTCCGGAGGTAATTCCCTGCTGGATGTCGCTTGCGGGACAGGAATCCATTTAAGTTACTTGAAAAGCTATTTTGATTGCGAGGGGCTGGACCTGGATCAGAAGATGCTTGATGCAGCGCAGAAGAAAATGCCGGATATGAAATTCCACCAGGGTGACATGCTGGATTTCGATCTGGGCCGTCAGTTCGACGTCATTACCTGCCTATTCAGCTCGATCGGCTATGTGAGGACGGTTCCGAACTTGAAACGCGCGATAGCCAACATGAGCCGGCACCTTAAACCAGGTGGAGTGTTGATGGTCGAACCCTGGTTCACTCCTGAAAACTGGCATCCCGGCAAGGTCTATGCCACCTTTGTGGACGAACCTGATCTAAAAATAGCCCGTATCAACTTGAGCGGTGTGGATGGCACACTTTCCTATTTTGTATTCCATTACCTGGTCGGGACTCCGGAAGGAATTCATAATTTCGAAGAACGCCACGAGCTCGGTCTTTTCACAATCGACGAATATATACTTGCCTTCCGTGACAGCGATCTGGAGGTCATTCACGATCCGCAATGGATAAACGGACGCGGACTTTACATTGGTAACAAAACTGCATAATGAAAAGTGAAACTTAAATACAATGACCCAATTCAAAGAAAAAATCCGTGAAAAGATCGGAGACAACGCTCTGCAAGCTGCCCTCGACGGGAATGCGGAGAAACGAGTCAAGGGACGCATTACAGCTTTTGAATCCATCCCTGATTGGCCGGAACGGCGCCACAAAGCGCATGCCATCCGCGCCGATGTGATCGAGCACCTCGACCATTACCTCGACCAATTCATTGCTAATATAAAAGATAACGGCTTTATCGTCCACCGCGCAGCGACCGGGGAAGAAGCAGCCCGTATCATTCTGGACCTCGCCCGTGAACGCGATGCCAGGCTGGTCGCCAAATCCAAGTCGATGGTCTCGGAGGAGATCAACTTAAACCACATCCTCGAAGCTGGGGGCATTCGAGCAGTGGAGACAGACCTGGGCGAGTACATTGTCCAGTTACGCGGCGAGCGCCCCTCTCACATCATCACCCCGGCAGTGCATCTCCGCCGTCATGAAGTCGGCCAGTTGTTCACCGAGAAACTGGGCATCCCATACACCGAGGACATCCCCACCCTCACATCCACCGCCCGTGCCGTGCTGCGCGAAGTCTTCCTGACTGCGGATATCGGCCTATCTGGCGTAAATTTTGGAGTGGCAGAGACAGGTACGCTGGCCATCGTGACCAACGAGGGCAATGGGAGGATGTGCACCACTCTGCCCCCGGTCCACATTGCACTGATGGGCATGGAACGCCTGCTACCGACTCTCGATGATCTGGCGCTGTTCCTATCGCTCCTTCCGCGCTCTGCCACCGGGCAAAAACTGAGCGTCTATACACAGTTGATCCACGGATCAGAAGAACCTAAATCATCTTTCAGGTCCAAACGACAGGAAAAACACCTCGTCATTTTGGATAACGGGCGAAGCCGGATGCGCGCGTCACCACTGCGCGAAGCGCTTTATTGCATCCGCTGCGGGTCATGCCTGAATGCCTGTCCCATCTTCCGCGAGATTGGCGGGCACGCTTATCTTGGCATCAATGGGAGCATCGCCCCCTACCCCGGTCCGATTGGCTCTGTCGTTTCGCCCGGATTATTCGGGTTGGAGCAGTTCGGGCATCTCGCGCAAGCTTCCACGCTATGCGGAGCGTGCAAGGACGCCTGCCCGGTCGACATCGACCTGCCGGGGATGTTATCCCGCATCAGAGCTGGCATGGGACCAAAACCTAAAGCGGAGGGGGTCGGCGTGCCCGCTTCGGTCAAACTGGGGTTGAGAGGATTCAGATGGGCGGCATCGTTCCCCTGGCTATTTGGCACAGGCCAGCGGATTCTTGGCTGGCTGACGAAGCCACTCTCGCCTTACATCCGCATCCCGGCAGTCACCGGTTGGGGGTACAGCAAGGATTTTCCTCGCCCGATGAAACCGTTCCGTGCCCGCTGGAAGGCCATTGAAAATAACCCTTCTTCCCAGTCGGATATAGTACCCCAACAGGATAACAACCCGGTGGTTTCACATAACAAAGAAATCCCTTCACTGACATTGCCCGATCAGTTCACCAGTGAGTTAACATTGTTGGGCGGGCAAGTACATCCGGTCTCCTTTAATGGACTTTCATCTGGCTTGGTCGAATTTCTCAAGTCTCGAGGCATTGACCGGGTGCAAAGCTGGGATGAAATTCCCGGGTTGAGCTTTGATCATTTGACGGGATCAGGAATCCGGGTGGAATGGTCCGCCGACCCTGTCATCAAAGCGGGTATCACCTCTGCGTTGATTGGTATTTCTGATACAGGCACATTGGTCATCCCTGCAGGTGAAGGCAAACCACTAACAGCATCTCTTTTGCCTGAGATACATATTGCCATTCTACCTACCTCGAAATTGATATCATCACTGCCCGAAGCACTTCAAATGCCCGATGTCTGGAGATCCCCCTCCACCGTGCTTGTCACCGGTCCCAGCCGCACCGCGGATATCGAGATGACCCTAACCATCGGCGTACACGGACCGAAGGAGCTGCACGTGTTCCTCGTTGACGACTCACAAACCGGATGATAAAATACAGCCCGCTTGGCACACCGCTGGCACGAGTCCAGCGGTGTCATAACGCCCCCATCGTCTAGTGGCCCAGGACGGGGCCCTCTCAAGGCCCAAACAGCGGTTCGAGTCCGCTTGGGGGCACAGGAACATATAGTCCATATTTTCCATATGGTACTTTCTCGTCTAATACGCTCTGTTTTTAGAGCGTATTTTTTATCTTCTGGTAGTGTTGGCGCAATATAGATTGCAAGAGCATTCAATCCATCTATAAACTCGTCCCCACTTGGCGGAGAAACCGCTTCCGCCCAGAAAACAGAAGCCGGTCAACCCTAGGGATGTGGAGATTTATCGGCTTCACACCATCGAAAAAAAGACGATCCGGGAATTGTCCGAACGATACAAACTATCAGAAATAAGGGTTTGGAATATTTGCACAGCTATAAGACAACGAGAGCAAATGCATCTCGAAAGTTGACATGATTACCAGCAGTCTCCATCCCCTTGGGGCATTCACTCGAACATCAACCCAATGAGATATTCGGCCATCTACACACTAGCCTTTCTGCGGATGGAGATTAACAGCACGATAAACGATGCCGAGAGTACTGGTGCTAAGAATGCGAATATTGCAGGACCTGCGAATATTTCAGGGCTTTGATATGGAAAAACAGGTGATAACAGACTTGGAATACCAATGATGAATAGAAGAGTCAGAGCAAAACCAGCGATTCCCCAGAGCCAAGAAAACTTCCATATGCCTTTTGCGAATCTTACCGCAAAAAAGCCGACATAGACACAGCTCACGACCAAGTAAGGATCAAGCCAGAATGGTGAAAGTGCAAGAACTACTTCACCACCCCCATCCCCCGAAACTCGGACAAAGTAATGGAGCCAGATAAAGCCAACTGCAAACAGAACCAGAATCACTAATCCTATCAGAGCTAGGGTTGAGAATTGTTTCTTTGTGATGGAATTATCCATAGTATTCATAGTGAGGCATCTCCGTTCTAATTGCCTTCAGATATTTTACCTCTTGGGGTTGCCCCCGTTTTTCTAGCCACCGTACACCTTGAAATTTCAAGGTGTACGGTGGCTAGAACTATTCTTTATCTTTTCCATCCAAATTTAATACATTCGACTCGTCACGATGGACTCCATCTGACCCGACATGTTTGTCACCGATTTCTGCACCATTCTTGATAACGTAAACAATCGCCATGGCGTGACCACGGCCCAACCGTATTCTTCTTTAAGCCACGCAACGATGTCCCCTGCTTTTGTCTTAGGGTTGTCAAAGCCCTTTTCTTTTGCCATCGCAATAAAATCATTGGGTGTTTTGCCGGTTTTTTCTTCGATATTGTCGAGATAGGCTTGAAAAGACATGGTATGGCTCCTTTTTAGGGGTAATTTATTGGTGAAAGCTGTCGAAACGTCCTATAACCACTGCGCTTTGAAATTAAAGGTGTTTGAGTAGCTCCGAACGAAATTATTATACCGAATCCAGTACGACGTCGGAACTACTTTCCCGAGCAGATATTGCCACATGTTGGTTTCGAAATGACCGTCGGATAAACCCGCCTACACAACTAACGCATTGTAAGCGCCCCATGACTAGCAACGCTTGAACGCCAGGGTCGATGCCGGGCTGGCCAAGTCGGCTCAAACGAGTTGTTAGGCAGCCTATAGATACAGACTACGGAGTGACGGGAGCGCATCTCAGGAGTACCGTCCCGGAAGAGAATGTGTGGGTCTCGACCGGCTTGAGTCTGATGTTGTTCTGAATCTGCGAGAACGCTGCCTTGCCGGAACCCAGGAAGATCGGGACATAGTAGAGGCGGTATTCGTCGATCAGGCCGGCGGATGCCAAGGCTGAAGCGAGGAGGAGGCCCCCGACGCCCATGGACCTGCCGCCGGGCTGCGCTTTGAGTCGTGCGACTTCGGCGACCGCATCCCCTCTTATCAGTCGCGAGTTCCAGTCGACTCTTTCGAGGGTCGACGAGAAGACAACTTTGGGGACTGGCTTCCAGATCTGAGCGTACTCAACGATGACGCCGGGCGCCGAAGGGTCCTGGTCGGCCGTCGGCCAATAGTCAGCCATGATTTCGTACATGCGGCGACCGTACAGGAGGGTGTCGATCTCTCGCTCAATGTCATTGAAATGCCTGTGGAGTTCCTCATCGGGCACGACCCAGCTGGGGTCTCCGGCCGCAGAATCGATACAGCCATCGAGTGAGAGGGATGTCGAGTAAACGAGCTTTCGCATTTCGCCGCCGTAGAGAAGTAGATGCCTCAGGCTGTCTACTCGTGTATATGCAGATCGAACAACTGCTTTTGGACGATTGGCCTGAGTCGTAAACTTCATGTAGTATAGCAGGTCAAGTGAGTTGGTTCAATAGCAACCCTTCGACTTTGTATTATCCGTATATGAAGTATCCCCTTGGGGGCACTGGAACATATAGTCCATATTTTCTATATGGTATTCTCTTTTCTAATACGCTCTGAAGCCAGGGCGTATTGCTTTTGTCTCTAGGGTATTCGCTCATCCTAAAACCTCAAAGTAAGATGCTCCCACTAAACAATTATTTTCTTTGACAATCATTGCGAAATGGAAGTTGAAATTACAACTTGATTTTTGGATATAAATCTGATATACTGCAATTGCAGTATATCTGCATTGGCAGATATACATACTAAGGAGAGCTATGGAACTCACAATTCAAGTCCGAGAACGTGGTGTAGTCACACTCCCTGCCGAACTACGTGAAAAGTACAATATCGAAAACGGGAAAATCTTCCGCCTGGTGGATCTTGATGGCATCTTCGTTTTTGTTCCGATGGTGCCAATGGTTCCGGAGCTGGCTAACGAGATCGAACGGATTCGTCTGGAAGCTGGTCTGAGCGTGGATGAGCTCTTGGATGATCTCCGCAAACAACGCGAGCGGTACAACAAGGAAAAGTATGGCAAACAAACCGCCTAAACCACGCATCTTTGTAGATGCTGATGTCCTTTTTGCGGGTGCAGCTTCACCAAACGAGCATAGTGCCAGTTTGGTGATCCTCCGTATGGCAGAAATCACGTTGATCGAAGCGGTGGCGAGTGAGCAAGTCATCACCGAGGTTGAACGTAACTTGGAAGAAAAAATGCCGGCCGCAATGCCGGCATTTCAGATGTTAGTGAGTCATTGTCTTCATGTGGTTTCAGATCCGACCGTGGCCGAAATCAGGGCGCTGTCTAAGGCTGCTGATCCCAAGGATCTACCCATTTTGGCTGCTGCAATACGCGAAGGATGTGTTTATCTTACCACGTACAATATTCGACATTTTCAACCTGGCGTAAAATCTGTCACGGTGCTTAAACCCGGTGATTTGGTACAACGCGTACGGTATCTGCTGGCTCAAATGTCTTCAGAGTGATCGAAACCAGAGCTGAGATCTGGCCTTCCTGCCCAGAAATAATCTTCTAGGCGGTTTAAAATCCAAATACCAAGTCACAATAGTCTACACACCCTCTCGTCTTTGTATTATCCGTATATACAGTATCCCCTTGGGGGGCACACATATGGTCTACATGTTCCACATGATATGCCCTGGATCTGGGCGTATTCATTTTTTAGGTGGATTATTGGCGAACCGGACCTTGTTATAATATAGTATCCGTGCTATCATATATCAATGATCCAGAATTTCAAAACCAAGGGCACGGAAGATGTCTTCAACGGCATCGGCTCCCGTGAAGCCAGGCAAACCTGCCCAAAAGTCCTTTGGCCAGTCGCAGCCCGAAAATTGGATCAACTCGACTCGGTCGAAATGCTCAATGAATTGCGCATACCGCCAGGTAATAGGCTGGAGCAACTCTCAGGAGAGCGTAAAGGCCAATATAGTATTCGAATCAATAATCAGTATCGGATTTGTTTCTCGTGGACAGGCTCAGGCCCAGATCTAGTGGAAATCGTTGATTATCATTAGTTCAGCAGGAAGGTAAATATGATTCGCATTCCGACAAACCGTACCCCAACTCACCCGGGAGAGATGTTACTCGAAGAATTTCTCGTGCCCATGGGGCTCACCCAGCGCGAGCTGGCAGATTCAATCCATGTTCCCTATCAGCGTGTCAACGACCTGGTCAATGGACGGCGTGGGATCACCCCCAACACTGCACTGCGTCTTGCTAAATATTTCGGCAATACGGCTGCTTTTTGGATGAATTTGCAACTGCGTTGGGACTTATATTTCGCTGATCAGGCAGAAAAGCAAGTATTGAAAAGCATAACACCACACCAAGTTCATTTGGCAGGGGATTAGTCTCTACACAAACTGTCTCAGGCCACCCTCTCAACTTCCTATTATCCCTATATACAGTATCCCCTTGGGGGCACTGGAACATATAATCCATATGGTATCTTCTTTTCCAATACGCTCTGACTTCAGAGCGTATTCTTTTTATCTCTAGTACGATTTGCAAGTTATATATTAAGGGCATCCAGTCCATCTGCGAGATGGCTCAGCCACATATTGATAAAAGAAAACTTTTCGTGAATTATCAGAATAATTTGGACTTTTCGATAACAGAGCATTGTGAGTGTTCATAGAGCAAACCAGATACAGTAAAATACAAAAACTCAGAGATGCCGGGCAGGTGGTTTTGGAATTTAGGAGATTCGCTCAAATCACTTGCAAGGTACAGGTCACAAGACTGTACGGAGCCGGCAAGATAGCAACCCGGATATGGAAAAAGAAAGATTTGAACTAAAAGGAGTGGGCAGTGCATGGGATTATTGATCAATTTAAAAAACCACCCTATCTTTTCATAACAGAATTTGACAGTGGTGGTGACATCGGTGGAGAGATCACAGTCTATGTGAATTTGATCGGCAGTCAAGACACGATCCTTGCCCGAACTTTCTACTTCGAAAATAATAATGAGAAGCATATTCGTTCGTTTGCCAAAATATTCGCGAATGATTTTGATTACCGCCAGGAATGTTTAGCCGGAACAGTATTCTGGGTTCGCGTCAGCAAGTGGTACGGGATCAATGAATATGCCTACTCTGATCAATTCCAAACGATCCGATCCGCTTGCACAAAAGAAAAGATTCGACGGATGGAGGCTCAATCAGAGCAAACATGGGCCAGGATGGAACAACTTTTCCGGGTCATTGAAACGCAGGTTGAGACGTTGGAAGAAACAAAAGAATATCAAGAACATCTTGTGCTTGAACGGAGCTTTACGCCTTCGATAGAAATTCTTGATCCTGAAATCGAAGGGATTGTCCATCTTTTCAACCTGCTTCCAGGTGTAGCAACAATATTCAGCTGTCAGGGCATTCGGCGTGGAATCCAGATGGAAGGATGGAAATATGGTCCGATCTGGTTTCCTGGAAATCATGAACCGCTGGCATATATTTCTTTCAGTAAAATTCCACCAGACCTTGAGAAAAGACTGGATGCTTATCTTCGAAAACTTGGACTGGGACAGGTCAGCGTTAATCGGATCATATCTAACCTTCCACAGAACAATGCACGATTTCTTGCTGCCCTTGAGGAATTTATAAATAACGTATCTGAGGAAAAATCATAACGTTCAATACTTCCGCGATTTTTATATAATCACCTCCAAAGAAAAGTGTATCGCCTGGAGTCGACTCCAAGTCAAGGGGTTTCTATCAAAATTCAAAAAGGAAATCCTGACTACGAGATCGGAACCTTTTCCGTGCGTTTCAATCCTGAAACCACGCTGTTTTGTTTCAGGACCTGTGAGATAAACGGAGGATAAAAACTAATGTGTATTTTCTTGGCTAGGATGATGATGTGAAGGGAAAGCGCATGGCCCCCTCTCACGTTTTTATTATCCGTATAGAACGTTTCCCCTTGGGGGCCCTGTATATACGGATAATATTGCAAGAAGGCTTCCCCGGATTTAGTCCTGGGAAAACCGTTTAATAAAGGGGAATTTATCGAAAATATCGGATATGGTATAATATCGCTAATCCGATACCGATAGAGGAAGAATATGATTGAACCTCGCCTGCTCAAACGTCTGGAGACAAAGAAGACACAATTGGATGGACTCCGCCCCCTCCCGGTTGCGGCCGTCAATCGTTTGAGAGACGGGATTCTCATCGAATGGATTTACAACTCCAATGCGATCGAGGGGAGTACGATCACGCTCCAGGAAACACGCCTGATCTTGGAAACCGGGCTGACCATTGGCGGGAAATCCTTGCGTGAGCATTTTGAAGTAATCAACCATAGAGAAGCCATCCAGTATGTTGAGGAACTGGTCCAGAATACCGAGCCCATCACAGCATTCCACGTGTGTCAAATCCATAAACTTATCCTGACACACATTGACGATGAGAATGCCGGCAGCTATCGAAAGACGCAGGTGCGCATTGCGGGGGCACCTTTCACTCCCCCTGAATCCTGGCAGATCACCAATCTCATGGCAGAATGGAGCGATTGGGTGGCGAGCGCGGAAGGAACCATGCACCCTGTTACTCTCGCCGCGCAAGCTCATCACCGCCTGGTGGCAATCCATCCATTTGTCGATGGGAATGGCCGTACCGCCCGGCTGGTGATGAACCTGCTGCTCATGCGCAGAGGGTATCCTCCCACCGTCATCCTGCGCGTAAACCGCCGGCAGTATTATTCTGTGCTTGCAAAGGCAGATTCTGGAAATGCCGACGCGTTGGAAAACTTTGTCGGGCGTGCAGTGGAAAACAGCCTGAATCTTTACATTGAAGCATTCAAGCCGGCGATGAAATCCCCCAAACCTGAGGAGAAATGGATGCCGTTGCGGGTTGCCTGTGTTGGCACTCCCTACAGCCAGGAATACCTCAGCCTGCTGGCGCGCCTGGGCCGCATTGAAGCAACAAAAAGGGGAAGAAACTGGTACACGACCCGGCGGGCAATAAAGGCTTATCAAGACTCACTTTAACCCTCTCACCCTTGTATTATCCTTATATACACTACCCCCTTGGGGGCACAGAAAAAACTGCTTTATAAGAGGCAGTTTTTTATTGAAGTCCTCTCATCCCATTGAGGGACGCAAGGCCCAAACAGCGGTTCGAGTCGGTTTAACCCAGAGAATTGCAGCTCGCAATGTGTGAAGCGTTAATAATAAACACCTGTCTTTTTTCGATAGGTGTTTTGATTCTAATTTTTAGCGCTCTTAGCGGACTACTTCGAGGTCCGCGTGGAGCGTCGCCAACGAGTCGGCGCCGACCCAGACATCGAAGGGCTCCGCATCCTGGACCCACTTGCCAGCGTTCGTGCTCCAGTGGCCGAGTTCGGCGGGTCCGAGATGGAATGTGACCGTCTTCGTCTCACCCGGCTTGAGCGTGAGACGCACGAAGCCTTTCAGCTCGCGCATCGGACGCGAGTCACTGCCAGCCTTTTGATGGATGTAGAGCTGCACGACCTCATCACCTACAACCAGGCCCGTGTTCGTCACATCGGCGGTCACAGCCACCAAGCTCCCCACCTTCACCTGTGGCGCCGCGACCTTCAAATTAGCGATCGAGAAAGTTGTGTAACTCAAGCCAAAGCCGAAAGGATAGAGCGGCGTCGGAAGTCCGTCCCAATAGCGTGGGTTGTACATCGGGCTGCTTTCGGGAGAGTGCGTGAGGTTGCGCGCATAATAGAGCGGTGCGTGACTGCCCTTGCGTGGGAAGCTGACAGGCAGCTTGCCGCCCGGGTTAACATCGCCGAAAAGGATGTCGGCAATGGCATGACCACCCTCAGAGCCGGGCTCCCAAGCTTCGAGGATCGCCGGCACGTTCTCCGCCGCCCAGTTGATACTCAGCGGACGGCCGTTCAAGAGGACGAGGACCACGGGATTGCCGAGAGCGACGACGGCTTTGAGCAGCTCTTCCTGACGCCCCGGCAGATCAAGCGAGGCGCGCGAGGCGGCCTCTCCGGCCATGTTGGCGTTCTCGCCGAGAACCATCACCACGACGGCCGCGTTTCGCGCTGTGGCTACGGCTGTCTGGAAGGCAGCCTCCGCCTGTTCTGGCGTTTGCGGAGCCTTCTTTTCACCGGGCATCATGGTATCGAAAAAGGATGGAATGTCGCGCTGGATATCGGGACCCGGGGCGTACTCGACTTTCGCTCCCGGCAGTTTGGCGTGCAAGCCTGCGAGGACGGTGACGGCCGCTGGTGTGTGGTTGAAGACCATCCACGAACCCTCCGTGGCTTCCATTGAGTCTGCCAGCGGACCTATCACGGCCACTTTCTTCAAGCTCTTCGCAAGCGGCAGCAGGCGACCTTCATTCCGCAGCAGCACCATTGACCGCTGTGCCGCGAGCCGCGCTTCATTTCGGTGTTCGGGCAGCGCAACAACCTGTGCCAGTTTCGCTTCGTCGATATACGGCTGCTCGAAGAGCCCCATCCGGACCTTGATGGCGAGAATGGGTCGCACGGCTGCGTCGATTTCATTCATCTTAAGGGTGCCATCCTTGACGAGCCCGGCGAGGTTTTGCAGGTAAGTGCCGCTGGCCATGTCCATATTGAGTCCCGCGCTCAGTGCACGGAAGGCTGCATCCCGTCCGTCGCGCGCGAAACCCTGAATGGCGAGGTTCCCGACGGCAAATGCATCGCTGACAACAAAACCCTCGAACCCCCACTCCGTCCGAAGAACGTCGCGCAGCAGGAAGCGGTTTCCGCTGGCAGGTACGTCGTTGAGGTCCATGTAAGCGCTCATGAACGTCCCGACGCCGGCTTTCACTGCAGCCTCGAAAGGCGGGAAGTAGACATTGCGTAATTGACTCTCTGGCAGGTAGACCGGATCGTAGTCACGTCCTCCGTCTGCCGCGCCATAGCCAGCGAAGTGCTTGGCGCAGGCAACCACATGATCGGGCGATCCGATCGACGGTCCCTGGAAACCTCGCACCTGAGCAGCTGCCATGGCAGCACCTAGGAAAGGGTCCTCGCCGGCGCCTTCGACGATGCGGCCCCAGCGGGCATCACGAGCAATGTCGAGCATCGGACCGAAAGTCCAGTGCAATCCTGCAGCGCGGGCCTCCTTCGCCGCCACGGACTGCACTCGTTCAGCAACGGAGGGATCCCACGACGAGGCCATCGCCAACGGCACGGGGAAGATCGTACGATAGCCGTGGATGACATCGAGGGCGAATAGCAGCGGGATCTTTGACGGACTCTCTTCGACGGCGATCTTCTGAAGCACGTTGAACTGCTTCGTGTCGTTCAGCCATAGAACAGAGCCGGCTCCACCCATCCGGATTGTGTCTTCAGGTCCCGGTCCCCACGGCCCGGCACCTACCTGGGTGAGTTGCCCAATCTTCTCATCGAGACTCATCTTCCCCAAGAGAGCATCGACACGTGCTACAACTTCTGCTTCCGATATGGTGCCCATATTCCTCCAAGTAACATCAGATTCCGAGGGTGGCTTGACTCATGCGAGCCAAACGTCCTCCGCTGTGCCAACGTCTACGACACGGTAATCATAATGGCATGATGGACCACTGTCAACACACTGTGCTAGAATCCTAGTAGAAAGCAGCTTATTTTTCCCAGGAACCCCCATGCCGAGCATTTCTCCCACACCCACTCCTGCCTACCGCAATCCTGCCTTGACCGTCGACGAACGTGTCGCCGACCTGCTTTCTCTCATGACCCTTGAGGAGAAAGTTGGCCAGCTAATGCTGTGGGATGGACGCGGCGATGATCTCTCGTTCATCAATACCTATCAGCCCGGTTCCGTCCTCCACATCCTCGGTGAGAAGGTCCATCGTGCAATGGATCTCGTTGCGCAAAACCGCCTCGGTATTCCGCTGCTCGTCGGTGAGGACGGCATCCACGGTCACTCGTTCTGGGAGGGGGCGACAATCTTCCCGACCCAGCTGGCGCTCGCTGCGAGCTGGAATCCCGAGCTGCTCGAACAGGTCGGACGCGTCACCGCCGAGGAGATGGCACCGACGGGCATCCACTGGACCTTCTCGCCCGTGCTCTGCCTTACGCGCGACCTGCGTTGGGGCCGCACCGGCGAAACGTTCGGCGAGGATCCGTATCTGATCGGCGAACTGGGCACCGCGTTGATCCGCGGCTACCAGAGCCAGGGACTCGATGATCCGACGGCCGTGCTCGCCACTGCCAAGCACTATGCCGGCTATTCCGAGACCCAGGGCGGCCGCGACTCCTCCGAGGCTGATCTCTCGCACCGCAAGTTGCGGAGTTACTTTCTGCCGCCGTTCGAGCGTGCCGCCCGCGCCGGCGCAATGACCTTCATGACCGGTTACCAGTCGATCGAGGGCGTGCCTTCGACCGCCAACCGCTGGCTGCTCGTAGATGTCCTCAAGAATGAGTGGGGCTTCCGCGGCGTGGTGGTAACTGACTGGGACAACGTCGGGCGTCTCATTCGGGAGCAGAAGGTATGCGCTACCTTCGCCGATGCTGCTATCGTGGCGCTGCGAGCCGGTAACGACATCATCATGACGACCCCGCAGTTTTACGAGGGAGCCATCGCAGCGGTGCGCAGCGGCCGTCTCGCCGAGTCGGAGATTGATGCGCCTTGCGCCCGCCTGCTTGCGCTGAAATTCCGCATGGGCCTCTTCGAAAATCCCCGCCGTCCAGACCTTGAACGCGCCGCGATCGAGGTCGCTCGGCCAGACCATCGCGCCATTAATCTTACCGCCGCGCGCCAGAGCCTCGTACTCCTCCAGAACAATGGCCTGCTCCCGCTCGATCCGGCGCAGGTGAAATCCATCGCCGTGGTCGGCCCCAACGCCGACGACGATCAGCAGCAACTCGGAGACTGGTCACTCGGTTCGCCACAGCACCCGCCGGAGGCCGGCAAGCAGCCGCGCGAGAAGACGACGACCGTGCTCGACGGTATCCGCGCCCTGGCGCCGGCCAGCTGTGCGGTCCGCTACGAACGCGGCTGCTCGATTGTTGACGACGATCTCTCCGGCATCCCCGCCGCAGTTGCCGCGGCGCAGTCGGCCGACGTGGTCGTGGCCGTCGTGGGTGACCACTTGAAATTCGTCGGCGAGACACAGAGCACCGCCACGCTTGAGCTTCAGGGCGGACAGGTCGCACTGCTCGATGCGTTGGAGAAGACCGGCAAGCCGATGATCGTCGTGCTTGTGAACAGCAAGCCGCTCGTGCTGCCGCCCTCGGCCAAACGTGCCGCTGCAATTCTCGAGGGCTTCAACCCCGGCATGGAAGGCGGACGTGCGCTCGCCGAGGTGCTGTTCGGTCAGTTGAATCCGTCGGGCAAGCTGACGATCTCGATCCCGGTCCACGTCGGCCAACAGCCGGTGTTCTACAGCCAGGTACGCGGCCAGCACGGCGACTGCTATGCAGACCTCACACAGGAGCCGCTTTTCCCCTTCGGCCATGGCCTGAGCTTCACACAGTATCGCTATTCGAATCTGCGGCTCGCCGCGCCTAAACTCGCAATCGAACAGGCGGCGACAGTCTCCGTCGATGTGGAGAACACCGGTCCGCGAGCAGGCGACGAGATCGTGCAGGTCTACGTGACTGACGTTGTGACTTCGGCAACCTGGGTCAATAAGGCGCTCAAGGGCTTTGCGCGTGTACATCTCGCACCCGGTGAGAAGCAAACAATACGGTTCGAGCTGCCTTGGGAGGCGTTCCAGATCGTGGACGCCGAGGGCCGCAGCGTGGTCGAGCCGGGAGAGTTCGAGGTGCTCATCGGTCCCTCATCACGCGACCGCGACCTATTGAAGGTGACATTGCGCGTGGAGTAAACTTTCATTTGAAAGGAAAGTTGTTGTTGATTGTTGCATTTGTGTAACAATATCGTTAGACTTTTATTATGAAATCGTTTTTTAATTTTGAAACCGGGCGCCAAAAGACGGTTTTTCACCACTTGTCTTCAGTCTGATCGAACAATAAAACCAATTAAAAAAGGAGAATAAAAATGAGCGACGAAAGCAAGCATCCGGTAACAGGCAAAGCTGGCAGCACCACTGCCAGCCGAGGTACATCCAACCGCGATTGGTGGCCCAACCAACTGAACCTGGGCATCCTGCACCAGCACGCGCCTGCCTCCAACCCGATGAATCCTGATTTCAATTACGCCAAAGAATTTAAGAAGCTCGATCTGGCCGCGGTCAAGAAAGACCTTGCCAAGCTGATGACCGATTCGCAGGAGTGGTGGCCCGCTGACTGGGGTCATTACGGCGGACTAATGATTCGCATGGCCTGGCATAGCGCCGGCACCTACCGTACCGCGGATGGACGCGGCGGTGGCGGCACCGGCAATCAGCGTTTTGCGCCGCTCAACAGCTGGCCCGACAACATCAGCCTCGACAAGGCGCGCCGCCTGCTCTGGCCCATCAAACGCAAATATGGGAACAAACTCTCCTGGGCAGACCTGATGATTCTGGCAGGCAACGTGGCGCTGGAGTCGATGGGCTTAAAGACCTTCGGTTTTGGCGGAGGCCGCGCCGACATCTGGCAGCCCGAAGAAGACATCTACTGGGGCAACGAAGAAACCTGGCTTGACGACAAACGCTACAGCGGCGAACGCGAATTGGAGAACCCTCTGGCCGCCGTGCAGATGGGCCTGATCTATGTGAATCCCGAAGGCCCAAACGGCAACCCCGACCCCGTGGCCTCGGGCCGCGATGTGCGTGAGACCTTCGCCCGCATGGCTATGAACGACGAAGAAACCGTCGCGCTCGTCGCCGGTGGACATACTTTCGGCAAGGCGCACGGCGCGGGTGACCCGGCGCTGGTGGGTCCCGCACCCGAGGGGGCTCCGCTCGAAGAGCAGGGCCTGGGCTGGAACAACCGCCTGGGTACCGGCAAGGGTGTGCACACCACCAGCAGCGGTATCGAGGGCGCCTGGAAGCCCAATCCCACCCAGTGGGACATGGGCTACTTCGACATGCTATTTGGCTACGAGTGGGAATTGGTCAAAAGCCCGGCTGGCGCTCAACAGTGGCAGGCGAAAAACTGCAAGCCCGAACATATGATTCCCGACGCGCACGACCTCTCGAAGAAGTATCCGCCGATGATGACCACGGCCGACCTGTCGCTGCGCTTTGATCCGATCTACGAACCCATCGCGCGCCGCTTCCAAAAAAACCCGCAGGCCTTCGCCGAAGCTTTCGCCCGTGCCTGGTTCAAACTGACCCACCGTGACATGGGACCCAAGGTCCGCTACCTTGGTCCGGAAGTCCCGAAAGAAGACTTGATCTGGCAAGACCCCATTCCCGCAGTCAATCACAAATTGATCGGTGCGAAGGAAATCGTCGCGTTGAAGAGCAAGATCCTGGCCTCGGGTCAGTCTGTGCCGGAGCTGGTTTCGACCGCCTGGGCTTCGGCATCCACTTTCCGCGGCTCTGACAAGCGCGGCGGCGCCAATGGCGCCCGTATTCGCCTCGCGCCGCAGAAGGATTGGGAAGTCAACCAGCCTGCGCAACTGGCGAAGGTGCTCAAGACGCTTGAGCGCATCCGGAAAGAGTTCAACAGCGACCAGTCTGATGGCAAGAAGGTTTCGCTGGCTGACCTGATCGTGCTGGGTGGCTGCGCGGCGGTTGAAGCGGCGGCCAAGACGGCTGGTCACGCGATGAAGGTACCCTTCACACCGGGCCGCACCGACGCCTCTCAAAGTCAGACCGACGTGGAATCGTTTGCCGTGCTCGAACCTGAAGCTGATGGCTTCCGAAACTACCAAAAGACGGCCTACACCGTTTCCGCCGAGGAGATGCTGGTGGACAAGGCGCAGTTGCTGACCCTCAGCGCACCCGAGATGACCGTGCTCGTCGGCGGCCTGCGTGTGCTCTGCGCCAATGTTGGCGGGTCGCAGCATGGCATGTTCACCAAACAGGCTGGCAAGCTGACCAACGACTTCTTCGTCAACCTGGTTGACATGAGCACAGTCTGGAAGCCGACCTCCGAGGCGGCTGACATCTTCGAAGGCCGCGACCGCAAGACTGGCGGGTTGAAGTGGACCGGCACCCGCGTGGATCTGGTCTTTGGCTCGAACTCTCAACTGCGCGCCCTGGCCGAAGTCTATGCCCAGGATGATGCGAAGGAAAAGTTCGTGCGCGACTTCGTGGCGGCCTGGAACAAGGTCATGAACCTCGACCGCTTCGATCTCGCCTGATTGGTGCATAATCGATTTCATGGGCTCCTGCCCGGACAATGGGCAATGCGCCTGAATTCGTCAAGATCCGCCGCATCGGGAACTGTCTTAATGCAGACCCGAATGATGGCAAGGAGCGGCAGCTGCGCTTGGCATCCCCCTCGATAAAATCAAATAACACGTTTTCCAAGAAGAAATTAAAAATCCGCTTTTCTTCTGGCAGATTATTAATTTTGCTCGTCCTAAATAATCTCTTGGGCATGTGTATGGTTGGTGAAATTCAAGAATAAGTCGATGAATATAACATCATCGACTTATTCTTTTCTTCAGTGCTCCAACTTATCATCCAATGTCTTGTGAGTTAAAATGGGAGTATGAAACGTAATTTTGCTTTAGTCGGCAATGAGCCAAAAGTCTTGTCCTACTTTTTAGCGATTCTCCTTACCACGATTGTAACGATCGTTCTACTGTTTTTCCGTGACGGATTACAGATCGCCACAGTCGCCCTGCTTTACCTGCTGCCCGTTGGAGCCTGTGCTGCGCTGTGGGGACTCGGACCAGGGATTGTCTCTGCCCTGGTATCATTTTTTCTACTGAACTATTTTTTTCTACCTCCATATAGCACCCTGATGGTGCATAAGTCTCAAGATATTCTAGTGTTGTTCGTTTTCCTGGTTTTGACGGTGAGTATCAGCCAGCTTGTTAGTAGCATGACTCGCAGCCTGGCAATCGCCCGGGATCGCGAACATGAGATTTCCCGTCTCTATGAGCTCAGCCTGGCCTTCTCAAAATTGCATCGCGAGATGGATATCCTTAATACACTCGCCCAGCAAACGCTTGAAACCTTCCAGGTCGACCAGGTGGAAGTTTTTACAGAAGGTAATCCGAAGCCGGGACTCATTCGAATCCCGGAGAATGGTTCATATGAAGGGACTCTATTCGGACCGCCCACAACTGTTGTACCGCTGCAAGGCAATCAACGACTTCTGGGCGAGATCCGCATTTGGCGGAAAGGACATCCAGCTAATCCCTCTGAGGAGCGCTTGCTGCAAACCTTTTCCAGGCAAGGTGTATTGGCGCTTGAACGCGCACGATTGGTTGCCAGCGAGAACAGGGCACGTCTGCTAGAAGAAAGCGATCGGATGAAATCCGCTTTGCTGGCCTCTGTCTCACATGAGTTGCGTACTCCGTTGGCGACCATCACCGGAGCGTTAAGCAGCCTGGCAAACGATGAGCTCGTTCTGGACGAAGCAGCTCGACAGAGTTTAATCGAAACCGCCAGTGAAGAAGCGGATCGGCTCAACCGACTGGTCGGCAATTTGCTCGATATGACACGCCTTGAAGCCGGTGCCATGCACATCAACCTGGAGGCACGCGACATCCAGGATGTCATCGGTTCAGCATTGGAAGAACTCCGACCACAACTCCGGTCAAAGACCGTTAAGGTCGACCTTTCCGCAGGATTGCCCCTCGTTAATATGGATTTTGTACTCATCGAACGCGTGTTGGTCAACATCCTGGATAATGCCAATAAGTATTCGCCTCCTGATACATCAATCGAAATAAAGGCGCGTGCATTAAATGGTTTCATGGAAGTGAAAATTGCCGACCGGGGAATGGGCATTCCGCCCGAGGATATGCAGCAGATCTTTGAAAAATTCTATCGCGTGAAACGTCCCAACAGCGTGGGAGGCACCGGGCTGGGATTGTCCATTTGCAAGGGCATCATCCAGGCACATGGCGGAGTCATCGCAGCAGAGAATCGCGCCGGCGGGGGTACAATTATTGCCATCTCACTGCCACTCCACTGATCGATATCAGATACCATGACCGAAAATAATATTCGCGTTCTGATCGTTGATGATGAACGCCCCATCCGGCGCTTTCTAAGGGTGGCGCTTGGAAGTCAATTCACCATCTTCGAAGCTACCAACGGCACGGAAGCATTGGCTGCTGCCGCCTCCGATCGCCCGGACGTGATCATTCTGGACTTAGGACTTCCCGACATGGACGGAGTCGAGGTGACTCGCCGTCTGCGTGAGTGGTCGCAGACGCCGATCATCGTGATTTCGGTCCGAGATCAGGAAACCGAAAAGATTGCAGCGCTGGATGCCGGCGCCGATGATTACCTGACCAAACCGTTTGGTGTGGGTGAACTCGTGGCGCGCCTGCGCGCCGCTTTAAGGCGTACTTCCCAAACAGAATCGGCACCTGTGTTCAAGTCGGGGGATTTGGTGGTCGACCTCAGTCAACGCGAAATCACGTTGAACGGAGAACCTGTTTCCCTGACTCCGACCGAATACGACT
>Ga0315290_10000899_pt1 | contig 20121 bp, 17 predicted proteins | sample YL17G12_0_MG_FD_203627 | JGI IMG/M metagenome (GOLD analysis project Ga0315290, IMG submission 203627) | Sediment microbial communities from Yellowstone Lake, YNP, Wyoming, USA - YL17G12_0 | ecosystem: Environmental > Aquatic > Freshwater > Lake > Sediment | place: USA: Wyoming | collected... | reverse complement strand
TGATCCCGATTGCGGTTAAGCGCTTCAAGCGCAAAGCGGCGTAGGCCAGGGGGGAAGAGGGGCAAACATGGAAGAGGTGCTCAAGCCCGACCTCTGCGTGATCGGCGCAGGGTCCGGGGGCCTCTCGGTGGCTGCCGCGGCAGCCCAGCTCGGTGTTCCGGTCGTGCTCATCGAAAAGGGCCGCATGGGCGGCGACTGCCTCAACTATGGCTGCGTGCCGTCGAAGGCGCTGCTCGCCGCAGGCAAGCGCGCCGAAGCCGTGCGCACGGCGGCAGCCTTCGGCATCGACGTGATCGAGGCTCAGGTCGACCACGCCCGCGTTCACGATTACGTGCATGGGGTGATCGCCGCGATCGCGCCGAACGACTCGGTCGAGCGCTTCACCGGCCTTGGCGTCAGGGTGATCCAGGCTCAAGCAAGTTTTCTCGACAACAACACGGTCGAGGCGGGGCGACTGCTCATTCGCGCCCGGCGCTTCATCGTGGCGAGCGGCTCTTCGCCCGTGATCCCGCCGATCCCCGGGCTCGACACGGTGCCGTATTTCACCAACGAGACGATCTTCGACGTGAGCGAGCGGATCCAGCATCTGATCGTGCTGGGCGGAGGTCCGATCGGCATGGAGATCGCCCAGGCCCACCGCATGCTGGGCGCCCATGTCACCATGATCGATGCCGCCTCGTTTCTCGGTAATGAGGACCCGGAGGCGACCCGCGTCATCATTGAGCGTCTCGCCGAGTCGGGCGTGCTGATGCACGCCGGCACCAGGGTGGAGAGGGTCGAGCGCGCCGTGCAGGGGGTCGCCGTTCATCTCGGCAAGCAGGGCGAGACCGAAATCATCAAGGGTAGCCATCTGCTCGTCGCCACGGGACGCAGGCCCAACGTCAAGGGGCTGAGCCTCGAGCGGGCCGGCATCGTGTACGACGCTCGCGGCATCAAGGTGAACGACCGGCTCAAGACCACGAACCCGCGCGTCTATGCCATCGGCGACGTGGCCGGCGGCCAGCAATTCACGCACCTTGCCAACTATCACGCCGGCATCGTGATCAGGAACGCCCTGTTCCGCTTGAGGCCGAGCGCGAGCGCCGCCTCCATCCCCCGCGTCATCTACACCGATCCCGAGCTCGCCCAAGTGGGCCGGACCGAAGCGGAGGCCCGCAAGCGCTACCGTCGGATTCGCATTCTCCGCTGGCCTTACTCCGATAACGACCGCGCCCAAGCCGAGCGCACGACCCATGGCTTCATCAAGGTGATCGTGAGGCCAAACGGCCAGATTCTCGGCTGCACCATCGTGGGCGCCGAGGCCGGCGAGCTGATCCAGCTCTGGGTGATGGCTATGGCCAAGGAGATGCGGATCGGCGATTTGACCAGTCTGGTGCTGCCCTATCCCACCCTGTCGGAGCTCTCCAAGCGCGTGGCCTTTACCTTTTATCAGCCGTCCTTGACCAAGCGGTGGCTTCGCAGCGCCATCGACCTTTTGCGCCGTCTCGGCTAGCATTGGGCCCCGATGGGCTCGCGCCTTGGCGCGCGACGAGTGAGTGTTGAACGTGACCGAAGAGGCTCCGAGCCCCCGTAAGGCAGCAGTCCGGCGGGGCCGTCATGTGCCCGGACTGTCCGGCAAGCTGCTCCTGCTGACCATTCTGTTCGTCATGGTGGCCGAGGTGCTCGTCTTTGTGCCTTCGGTCTCCAACTTCCGGCGGCAATGGTTGATGTCGCGGCTAGAGGACGCGCAGATCGCGGCTCTTGCGGCGGAAGCCGCTCCCGGCGGCCAGCTGCCCAAATCGCTGCGCGACGAGCTTCTGCAACGCGTCAAGGTCAAGGCCGTCGCCGTGAAGCGGCAGGACTCTCGCCGGCTGATCCTCGAGGAGGACATGCCGGCCGAGATCGACGCCTCCTACGATCTGCGCGACGCCACCTGGCTCGCCCTTATCGCCGACGCGCTGTTGGTCTATGCCCAGCCCGACGCCCGCGTGATCCGCGTCGTCGGCCAGCCCGGCTTCGGCTCGGGCGAATTCATTGAGGTGGTGATGGAGGAGGCGCCGCTGAAAGTGGCGATGCTCCGCTATGGCCTCGACATTCTCGGACTGTCGATCCTGATCTCGATCATCACCGCGGCGCTGGTTTACCTCAGCCTCGATGCGCTGCTGGTCAAGCCGATAACCAAGCTCACCTGGAATATGGTGCGCTTCAGCGAGCGGCCCGAGGATCCGACACGGATCATCGCCCCCTCGGGGCGCCGCGACGAGATCGGCATGGCAGAGTGGGAGCTTTCGGCCATGCAGGCCGAGCTTGCAGAGACCTTGAGCCAGAAGAGCCGGCTCGCCGCCCTTGGCCTTGCCGTGAGCAAGATCAGCCACGATTTGCGCAACATGCTGTCGAGCGCGCAGCTCCTGTCCGACCGCCTGAGCACGGTCAAGGATGAGCGGGTGCAACAGCTCGTGCCGAAGCTGCTTGCATCACTCGACCGCGCCATCAGGCTCTGCGCCCGCACGCTGGATTTCGGCCAGGCGCAGGAAGTGCCGCCGCGGCGGAGGCGATTCCCCTTGGCGCCGCTCGTCGTCGAAGTGGGCGAGGCCCTCGACCTGCCGCGTGCCGAGCTCATCGAATGGAATGTGGACATCGATGCCGGGCTCAAGGTCGATGCCGACCGCGATCAGCTCTTTCGCATCTTGAGCAATCTCTGCCGCAACGCCGTCCAGGCGCTCGAAGCCCAAGGCGACGGCGGCGGCGAGATCGTCATTGCCGCGCGGCGCGAGGGCTCGGTTACAGTGATCGATGTGCGGGATTCAGGCCCCGGCGTGGCCGAGCGGGCAAGGGCGCGCCTCTTTGAGGCGTTTCAGAGCGTGGCACGGAAAGGGGGCACCGGGCTTGGGCTCGCCATCGCCGCCGAGCTGGTCAACGCCCATGGCGGGCAGATCGCGCTGATCAGCAATGAGGGCGGCGCCACCTTCCGCGTGATCATTCCGGACGTGGTGGTGGAGCTCGATCGCGCGCGCCGCCGCAGCGCCTGACCGTCACCTTGGATGCTTGCCTTCACTGCACCGAGGCATTAGGTAGCAGGACCGGCCGCCTCCTAAGGCGCCGTCCTTTCGTGCCGCTAAAGGTGGCATGCGGACTAGAAGCGCCCGTAGCTCAGCTGGATAGAGCACCAGACTACGAATCTGGGGGTCGGACGTTCGAATCGTTCCGGGCGCGCCAACTTTCACTCAAGGCCCCACTGGCGCGAACACCGTCTGCGCGTGGTCGACGCCCTTGAGCGAGAACGCGCCCAAATTCCGCAGCTCATGCTCTGACAAGCGCGTCTGGAAAGCATTCGACAACAACAGTCGCTGATCGAGCCTCCCGCAGAGGTCGGCGATGCGGCTTGCGAGATTCACGTCGCGGCCGATGACGGTGTAGTCGAGGCGTGCGCCGGAGCCGACATTGCCATAGGCCGCGTTGCCGAAATGGAGCGCGATCCCGACCTCGAAGCGCATCGCCCGGTCGCTCTCCTCGTTGTGACGGGCGACCTTCAAGAGTCCAGCGCGCGCCGCGGCGAAGGCTCGCATGCAGGCCTCGATATCCGCGTCCTCGCCGGCGCGGAAGATCGCCAAGATCCCGTCACCCATGAATTTCAGCACTTCGCCGCCGCGCTCGTCGATCGGCGGCACGATGCAGTCGTAATACTGATTGACGAGCGCGGTCGCCGCCTCTTCGGAGAGATGCGAGGTTAGGCCGGTAAAGTCGCGCATATCGGCGAACAGAATGGCGGCACGAATCCGCAACACCTCGCCGCGCCGGACGTCGCCGGACAGGATTCTGAGATGCGGCTCGTTGCCGACATACATGCGCATCACCTCGCGCATGACGCGGCTCAGCGCCAGCACCTCCTGCAGCACCGCGAGCGTCGGGAAGATCGACCGCAAGACGGCAATGTCCTGACGCGAGAAGCCGCGGGGGGTGCGCGTGGCAAAGGTGAAGCCGTTATGCATGCCGTTCGGCAACGCGACGGGGATGGCGATATGGTGGGTGTAGCCGGCAGCCTTCAGTGAGGCGACGATGTCGTAGGTCTCGTCGGGCATGTCCGGTAGCCAGGAAAAGATCCATTCGTTGAGGCGATGCGCCTCGGCCAGCGGCCGGTTGCCGCTCGCGTCAGAGCCCCGGTCATGCGCGTAGATGTGCTCGCGGGCGGGGCTGCCGAACTCCCAGATGCGGGCATTGGCGGCGCGCTCGGCGTGCCTTAGCTCGATCGCGCTGATGGCCTGGTCCACCGGCACGCCCGCGTCGCTCAGCTTGAGGCAGAGCCCCTCGATAATGATGTTTGGGTCGCTGATCTCACGCGCCTCGCCGAGCAGCCAGTCGCGCACCGCCAGCGCCAGGCGCAAACGCTCATTGGAGAGGATTGCCGTCTCCGATTTAGCCAAGACCATGCCTGCCGCGGTTCGGGTCCGTCACTTTGCCGGAGCGTCCATGATCGTGAAATCCTTGGCCGTGCGCGTGTCCGCGCTCGCCGCCTGGTCGATGGTGACAAACACCATTCCGGGCTTCATGCGCTCATCGATTGCCGCCTGCACGTCTGGCGGTGGCGTGACCCGTTCCACGGTCGATGCGCTGGGCTTTTTCGCGCCTTTACCCCCGGAGCTGTAGCCGGTCGCCTGCCAGGTGAAGCCGTCCTCGTCGCCGCCCTCCAGGATGAACACGTTCGACCCGAGCGGCTTCGACGGATCGGCGATGGTGGCCTTGCCTTCCGCGACGATGTCGCCATTCTGGATGACATAGATGGATTGGTCGGCGCCAGACACGAGGATGGACGTGACGGCGTTCGACTTGGCGAACACCGGCTTCGTTTTCTTGGCCACCTTGCCAAGCTGCTCCTTGGCTTTCGCGCCGAGCAGGAGACCAGGATCGACGACCGAGGCCGGGTCCGTATGGTCACCCGCGATGATCACCGGCGTGCCGACCTGGGTGATGCCGTAGAGCTTCTGGGCGAATGCGTTCGGCAGGCGCACGCAGCCATGCGAGGCCGGATAGCCCGGCAGCTTGCCGGCATGGAGCGCGATGCCGTCCCAGGTCAGCCGCTCCATATGCGGCATGGACGCGTCGTCATAGGTGCTCGAATAGTGCTCTTCTTCCTTTTGCAGGATGGTGAAGACGCCGGTGGGCGTCTCGTAACCCTCCTTGCCGGTCGAGCAGGTCGAGACGGCGATCTGGATGCCGTTCCGATAGACATAGACGCGCTGCTTCGGCACCGAGATGATGATCGCGAGCGGGCCGGCTGGCGACCGTTCCGGGTGCCACTCGAATTGGCCAGGCTTAAGCTGCGCCTGGCGCTTGGCGGCGGGCTTCTTTTGCTCTGTATTGCGTCTGCGGGCAGGCCTCGCCAGCGCTTCCGAAACGGAATAACGCCCGCCAATGAGTAATCCAGCGCCCGTCACCAGCAGGCGGATGATTGACCGCCGGCTCACGCCCCCAAAGTCCCGATCGCTCATCGTTCCCTCATCCGTCAAGAACCCGGCCTTTAGCATCCGGTACGCCCGAGCACCCGGAGGAGTGGCACGAACTCGTCGATCCAAACCGCGACAAGTCGAAGGGGCGATCGTCGCTCGATCCGCTCTGTACGGTCATCTTCGAGGACCGAGGCGGCAAGACGGAGCTTACCATACGGATGAGCTTCGTGTTGGCTGCGCTCCGCGATGCCATGGTGAAGATGGGCATGGAGCCGGGCTGGAACCAAAGCCTCGACCGCCTTGCGGCGCTCTTGCCGAGCATGGGCTAACAGAACCGAAAGCGAGTGCCGTTACTTGGACCTCGCCAACGAGACCTCGAGCGCGGACTTCAAGAGGATTTGGCCCATGGGAAGTGCCATGAGGGGCCAAGGCTTTGGGCCAGTGGCGAGAGGCGTGCTACAGGTCTCCACATGAGGGTGATCTACATTGCCGGCACGAGCCATAGCGGGTCCACGCTGCTCGACCTGATGCTAAATGCCCATCCAGAGATCTTCTCCGCCGGAGAGGTGCTGAAGCTGAACCGGCAACTCGGGTTCAAGAATGCGCAGAAGCAGACCTACGCGCCCTGCTCATGCGGGGCGCCCTCGCTCTGGCAATGCGCGTTCTGGTCCGGCGTCGACCAGCGCACGCGCCAGACGTCAGGCAAGTCCCTCACGGAACTCGACATGCAGGACTATGGCGAGCGGGACGCGGCCCGCGCGCCCAATGCGGTGGTGTTCAAGGCCATCGCCGATGTTGCGGGCAAGAGCTTCGTCGTCGACTCCTCGAAGCTGCCGAAGCGGATGTCCTATTTGATGCGTCTGAAGGAATTGGACGTCTATCCTGTCCATTTGATCCGAGACCCGAAGGGCCAGATCAATTCGGTGGCGCGAAAGTACGGCGGCTTCCTCAAGCACATCTTCCGCTACGAGCTCATCCATGAGCAGCTCCGCCAGGCGCTGAAATCCGTGCCCCATAGCGTGGTGCGATACGAGGATCTGGTGCGGGATCCGGAACCGACCCTGCGGAGCATCTTGCAGCCGCTAGGGCTCGATTTTGATCCGCGGCAGCTCGCCTGGACGGAGGCTCCGAGGCACGAGGTCGCCGGCAATCACATCCGCTTCGGCGCGACGAGCAAGCTCGTTCTCGACGAAGCGTGGAAGCAAGGTCTCAGCCGCTCGCAGCAGCTCGCCATCGACATGGGCACGGTCCTCTCAAGGCAGACCGTGCCGAAGACGGGCTACGTGCGCGGAGACTAGTCCGCGCCCGTCACGGCGCAAGATTGACGGTCAGCCTGTCGATCGTGCCGGTGAAACGGAACGGCGATGGAAGTCATTGCGATGAAAATGCTTCGCCTCTATGCGCGCGTTCTCGGTCTGCTTGGCCCGCAGATCGGCCTCGGCTGGATGCTCGCTGCCGCCAATGTGGCGCTGGCGATCGCGCTCTTCGCCGAGCCCGTGCTGTTCGGGCGCATCATCGATACGCTGGCCGGCGCGCAAGACCATGCGCGGACGCTCCACTGGCCGCGCGTGGTGCCGCTCATCGCCGCCTGGGTCGGCTTCGGCCTGTTCATGATCGTCTGCGGCGCGCTCGTCGCCCTGTTCGCCGACCGGCTGGCCCATCAGCGCCGCCAGGCCGTGCTGACCGGCTTCTTCGAGCACGTGCTCCAGCTGCCCTTGAGCTTTCATGGCGCCACCCATTCCGGGCGCCTGATGAAGGTGATGCTGGCGGGCACCGACACGCTGTGGGGACTTTGGCTCGGCTTCTTCCGGGAGGACCTTGCCGCACTGGTCGCGATCGCCGTGCTACTGCCGATGTCGCTTTATCTGAATTGGCGGCTCGGTCTCGTGCTGATCGGTCTGTGCCTGATCTTCGTCGTCCTAACGGTCACGGTCCTGCGCAAGACCGAGGTGCTGCAAAAATCGGTGGAGCACTATTATTCCGACCTCGCCGAGCGCGCCTCCGACACGCTCGGCAACGTGGCCCTGGTGCAAAGCTTCACCCGCGTCGAGGTCGAGGTTCTCGGTCTCCGTCAGGTCGTCGATCGGCTGCTTGGCGCCCAGATGCCGGTGCTGTCCTGGTGGGCCGTGGTCACGACGCTCACCAAGGCCGCGACCACTTTGACCATGCTGACGATCCTGGTCGTTGGCATCGCCCTGTTCACGCGCGGACAGACGACTGTCGGCGGCATCGTGATGTTCATGAGCTTTGCCGGGATGCTCATCCAGAGGCTCGACCAGGCCGCACGGTTCGTCAACCGGGTGTTCATCGACATGCCGCGGCTGGAGGAGTTCTTCAGCGTCCTCAATATTGCCTCGGGCGTACAGGATCGCAAGCACGCCGTGACCCTGAAAAAGGTGCGCGGTCTGGTTGCGTTCGAGGGCGTGACCTTCTCCTATGGGGGCGGCCGGCCTGCCGTCGCCGATCTCAGCTTCACAGCGGAGCCCGGCGAGAACATCGCGCTGGTCGGGTCGACGGGCGCCGGAAAAACCACCGCGCTCGCGCTGCTTTATCGCGTCTACGACCCGCAATCCGGCAAAGTGATGATCGATGGCCGCGACATCCGTGACGTGAAGCTCGCGAGCCTCCGCCGCAATGTCGGCGTGATCTTCCAGGAGCCGCTGCTGTTCAATCGCTCGATCGCCGACAATCTGCGCGTGGGCAATCCCGACGCGACGAACGAAGATATTCGCGACGCCTGCCGCCGGGCCGAGGCGTTGGATTTCATCGAGCGCAACGCGGACGGGATGGACGCCATGGTGGGAGAGCGCGGCCGGATGCTGTCAGGCGGTGAGCGTCAGCGTCTCTCGATCGCGCGCGCGCTGCTCAAGAATCCGCCGATCCTCATCCTCGACGAGGCAACGAGCGCGCTCGATGCCGCGACCGAAGCGAAGGTGAACGCGGCGCTGAACGAGGTGATGCGGGGCCGCACCAGTTTCGTCATCGCCCATAGGCTCGCGACCGTCCGCAACGCCGACCGCATCCTCGTCTTCGATCAGGGGCGCATCGTGGAAAGCGGCACATTCGATGAGCTGGTGCTGAAGGGCGGGATCTTCGCCGGGCTCGCCAAGGCGCAGTTCATAGCCGGGGCCCCGGTCCAGCCAGACTGACAAGGCTCGGGCCGCCGCCGGTCGAGAGAGACGGCCGGCGCAAGGGCCAAGCCTATTGTCGCCGGGCGCATTCGCAGGCCTAATCCTTGTGACCGGAGGCACGCCGGCCGCAACAGGGCTCACATCGCTATAGGCTTGCCGCGCCATGCCGCATCCGACGCCGCTCATCTCCACTCTGGTCCTCGGCCTCGTGCTCGCCTTTGCCTTCGGCCTGGCGGTCCAGCGTTTCCGCCTGCCGCCTTTGATCGGCTACCTCCTTGCCGGCATCGCCATCGGGCCTTTCACCCCCGGGGTCGTCGCCGACCAAAGCGTCGCCAATCAGCTCGCCGAGATCGGCGTCATCCTGCTCATGTTCGGCGTCGGCCTGCATTTCTCGCTCAAGGACCTACTCTCAGTGCGCGCCATCGCCATTCCTGGCGCGCTTTCGCAAGCGCTGGTGGCGGTGCCGCTCGCCATGGCGCTCGCCTGGTGGCAGGGCTGGACGCCGGGCGCCGGACTGATCTTCGGCATCGCGCTGTCGGTCGCGAGCACCGTGGTGCTGTTGCGCCTCTTGCAGGAGCGGCGCCTCCTCGACACCGAGCGCGGGCGCATCACGGTCGGCTGGCTCGTGGTCCAGGATCTCGGCGTCGTCCTCGTCCTCGTCCTCCTGCCTGCGCTCGCCGGCGTGCTCAAGGGCGAAGCGGGCGCCGCTCCCGAGACATCCGCCCTTCTGCAGTCGATCGCGGTCACGCTCGGCAAGATCGCGGCTTTCGTCCTCATAATGCTGCTCGTCGGCAAGAAGTTGATCCCGGCGATCCTGCACTACGTCGCCCATACCGGCAGCCGCGAGCTGTTTCGTCTGGCGGTGCTGTCGATCGCGCTTGGTTTCGCCTTCGCTGCCTCCGAGCTGTTCGGGGTGTCGCTCGCGCTTGGCGCTTTCTTCGCCGGCATGATCTTGAGCGAGTCGCGGCTGAGCCAGCAGGCGGCCACCGAATCCCTGCCGTTCCGCGACGCCTTCGCCGTGCTGTTCTTCGTCTCGGTCGGCATGCTGTTCGATCCGCGGATCATCATCCAGGAGCCGGTGGCGCTGTTGGCGACGGTCGGCATCATACTGGTCGCCAAGAGTGCCGCCGCCTATCTCGTCGTGAGAATGTTCGGCCATCCGGCGCCGACGGCTCTCGCCATCTCGGTCTCGCTCGCGCAGATCGGGGAGTTCTCCTTCATCCTGGCGGGATTGAGCGTGAGCCTGGCGCTACTGCCCGAAAGCGCCCGCAGTCTCATCCTGGCCGGCGCCATTCTCTCGATCCTGCTCAACCCGCTGCTGATGGAGGCGCTCGACCGTCTCCCCATGCGGCGCGCCCAGCAAGCCGATGCCGCCGATGCCGAGCCGACGCCGGAGGCGCGCGGCCGCGAGCCGATCCCCGTCACCCGCCTCAGCCGTCACGTCGTGCTGATCGGCCATGGCCGGGTCGGCAGCGTGGTGAGCGAGGCGCTCCGCGCCGCCGGCGTGCCCTTTCTCGTTGTCGAAGCCGATCAAGACGCGGCGGCGGCACTGCGCCAGCAAAGCATCGAGACCATCACCGGCAATGCTGCCGACCCGGAAGTGGTGCGCGCCACCAATCTCGCCTCGGCCCGTTGCCTTCTGGTGGCGATCCCCGACGCCTTTGAAGGCGGGCAAGTGGTCGAGCAGGCAAGAGCGATCAGCCCGGAGCTTCTAATCGTGGCGCGGGCCCATTCGGAGGAGGAGGTCGCCCATCTCAAGACGCACGGCGCCTCGATCGTGATCATGGGCGAGCATGAGATCGCCAAGGCGATGATTGAGGACGTGCGCAAGGCTGTGCCGCGAGAAGAGAAGAGCGGGCAGGAGAGTGCGCCAAGGCTGCCGTCGCCAGCGCCGGCGGCCTAAATCATGTGCTTGATGTCGGCGGAGAAGGACGGATAGGCGCAGATGAAGTCCCGGATCTGGGTCGCGGTGATCCCATGCGCTTTCGCCAGGCCGAAAATATTGATCAGCTCCTCGCTTGCATGGCCGACCATATGCGCGCCGAGGATCAGGTCGGTCTCCTCATCCACGATCAATTTCGCCCAGGCGCGTGTCTCGGCATAGGTCCTCGTCGAGAACCACTGCTCCATGTCGCTGACCGTGACCTTGGCCTTGAGGCCCTTCTCCTTGGCTTGTGCCTCGGTGAGGCCCAGGCTCGCCAGCGCCGGGACGGTGTAGACGGCGGACGGGATGCTCGCATAGTCGGGCGTGTGCCGCGCTCCCTCGACGATGTTGCGGCCGACGATGCGCCCCTCATAAGTGGCGATCGGCGCGAGCTGGGGAGGACCGCTGAGCACGTCGCCGCAGGCATAGACGGCAGGGTTCGAAATGGAGCGGAGATGCTCATCGACCGCGACGCGGATGCCGTCATGCTGGACCTGGCCTGCATCGAGGTCGAGATGATCGATATTGGCAACGTGGCCTGCGCCGTTGACCACGCAGTCGGCGAGAATCGCGTGGCTCTTGCCACTTGCCTCGAAGATCGTGCGAAGCTGATTACCGGCCTTCTCGACGCGGCTGACCTTGACGCCCGTATGCATGGCGATCCCGATGCGCTCGCTCTCCGGCCGGATCTGCTCCACCGCGTCGGCGTCGAGTGCCGGCAAGAGGCGCGGCAGCACTTCGAGGATGGTCACCTCGGTGCCGGCGCGCGCATAGACATGGCCGAATTCGAGCGCGATAACGCCACCGCCGACGAACAGCACGCTCTCCGGCTGCTGCCGCTCGCTCAACACCTCATCGGAGGTGATCATCAGCTCGGCGCCTGGGATGGGCAGGGGCCGCGGCTTGGCGCCGGTGGCGATGACGATGTGCTTGGCCTCGATGACGCTCCCGCCGACTGAGACGGCATTCGGCCCAACGAATTTGGCGCGGTCGCGGAAGAGCTCGACGCCGCGGGTCTCCAGCGTTTCGGAAAGGGAATCGGGGATGCCGCTGATCAGCTCCTTCTCCCGGTCGATCAGCGCCGCCCAGTCGAGGCTTGGCTTGCCGACTGTAATGCCATGCACATGCGCCTGCTCGATCTCATGCAGCGCGTGCCCGGCAGCGACCAGCACCTTTTTCGGCGTGCAGCCACGGTTGGCGCAGGTGCCGCCAAGGTCGCGCTCCTCGATGAGCGCCACTTTGAGGCCGCCCGCCCGCGTCGGCACGGTGACGCCAAAGCCGGCGTTGCCGCCGCCCATGATCAGGACGTCAAAGCGATCGCTTGCCATAAACCCGCTTACCGGAGCGCGGTCGGGCGTTCCAATGCCCAATAACTATCGTTGTCATAGTCATGGGCGAAAGGGTGAAGGAGCGTCGCGTGAAAAGGCGAGCGGCACCCTCGTCGCTCGAGGGGCAACGCGGAACTGGGCCGAGGGACCGCTTGTTGCTCCCCTGACCTTGATGAGAAGCCCGTGGCACCCATATGTGGGTCGCGCAAGACCCAAGAGAGTTGGAGGCGATGAGCAGCACGGAGCAAACTTTCGGACGCGGATGGCAGCGTGGCCGCTCGGGCGCAGCGACCGCGGATTTCATCCGCGACTTTACCGCCGGGATGACGCATGAGCAGCGCCTCAACCAAGTCCGCTTCATCGCGCGGATGATGGACGACCAGTTCTCGGTGCCCGGTACCAATTTCCGCTTCGGCTGCGACTCGATCCTGGGCCTGGTCCCCGGGCTCGGCGACGCCGTCACCAGCGCCATCTCGCTTGTGATCGTGCACCATGCTTGGCAGAGCGGCGCCTCGTCGCTCACGCTCGCGAGGATGCTTGGTAATGTCGGCGTAGACTTCCTCGTCGGTTCGGTGCCGCTTGTCGGCGATCTCTTCGACTTCGCCTTCAAGGCGAACCGCAAGAACGCGCGGCTGCTCGAGGCCCATCTGAGCAAGCACGCCGCTAAGGGAACGGTTGAGATCTTGCCCCCTGAGCGCCGCGCGCGGAGAGCGAACGCTACTCCGACGCCTGGAGCGCGTTGGCCTCGTCGTCGGTAAACACGCGGCTGCGGGTGAGAAAGCGGACGCCTTCCGGCGCCTCGAGCGAGAAGCCCGAGCCGCGGCCCGGCACCACATCGATGATCAGCTGGGTGTGCTTCCAATAGGCGAACTGGTCCAAGTCCATATAGACTGGGGCGCCCCCGATCTCACCCAGCAGTTTGTCGTTGCCGCCGATGCGGAACTCGCCCGCCGGATAGCACATGGGGGAGGAACCGTCGCAGCAGCCGCCTGACTGGTGGAACATGAGCGGTCCATGCGTGCGCTTGAGCCGCTCGATCACCTCAAGCGCGGCGTCGGTGACCAGCACGCGTTCGACCATGACCAGATCCACCATCAGCCTAGTCATAGCCGGGCTTGACCCGGCGATCCAGCAACCCCCGCGGAAATGATTGCCTCTGCCGGGGCTGCTGGACTCCCGCTATCGCGGGAATGACACCGAGACTGACCGCTTCCGCCTAAAAGAACCCGAGCGCCTTTGGGCTGTAGCTCACCAGCACGTTCTTGGTCTGCTGATAGTGGTCGAGCATCATCTTGTGGGTCTCGCGCCCGATGCCTGACTTCTTGTAGCCGCCAAAGGCCGCGTGCGCCGGGTAGAGGTGGTAGCAATTGGTCCACACCCGCCCGGCCTGAATGCCGCGCCCCATGCGATAGGCACAGTTGATGTCGCGGGTCCACACGCCGGAGCCGAGCCCATACAGCGTGTCGTTGGCGATGGCGAGCGCCTCGTCCTCGTCCTCGAAGGGCGTGACCGACAGCACCGGACCGAAGATTTCCTCCTGGAAGATGCGCATCTTGTTGTGGCCCTCGAACACGGTCGGCTGCATGTAATAGCCGTCCTTAAGCTCGCCGTTGAGCGCGGCGCGCTTGCCGCCCGTGAGTAGCTTGGCGCCCTCCTTCGTGCCGATGTCGATATAGGACAGGATCTTCTCGAGCTGGTCGTTGGAGGCCTGCGCCCCGATCATGGTCGAGGGCTCGAGCGGATTGCCCTGCTTGACTTGCTCCACTCTGGCGATCGCCTTTTCCATGAAGCGGTCATAGATCGACCGCTGCACCAGCGCGCGCGACGGGCAGGTGCAGACCTCGCCCTGGTTCAGGGCGAACATGGTGAAGCCCTCGAGTGCCTTGTCGAGGAAGGCGTCATCCTTGGCCATCACGTCGGCGAAGAAGATGTTGGGTGACTTGCCGCCGAGCTCAAGCGTCACCGGGATCAGATTCTCCGACGCGTATTGCATGATCAGCCGCCCGGTCGTGGTCTCCCCGGTGAAGGCGATCTTGGCGATGCGCTTGTTCTGGGCGAGCGGCTTGCCCGCCTCAATGCCGAAGCCGTTGACGACGTTGAGCACGCCGGGGGGCAGGAGGTCGCCGATGATGTCCATCAGCACCATGATGCTCATCGGCGTCTGCTCGGCCGGCTTCAGCACCACGCAATTGCCGGCGGCAAGCGCCGGCGCGAGCTTCCACACCGCCATGAGGATCGGGAAGTTCCACGGAATGATCTGGCCGACCACGCCGAGCGGCTCATGATAGTGATAGGCGATCGTGTCCTCGTCGATCTCCGACAGCGTGCCTTCCTGGGCGCGCAGGCAAGCGGCGAAATAGCGGAAATGGTCGATCGCGAGCGGAATGTCCGCGAAGGTCGTCTCCCGGATCGGCTTGCCGTTGTCGATGGTCTCGACCGTGGCGAGCACCTTCAGGTTCTCCTCCATGCGATCGGCGATCTTGTTCAGAATCTGGGCCCGGTTCGCCGGCGCCATCTTGCCCCAAGCGTCCTTGGCTTTATGCGCGGCGTCCAGCGCAAGCTCAATGTCGGCGGCCTGCGACCGCGCAATCTCGCAGACCGGCTTGCCAGTCACCGGGCTGATATTCTCGAAATAGCGGCCCTCGACCGGGGCCACCCAATCGCCGCCGATGAAGTTCTCGTACCGGGGCCGTAGGGCCACGCGGGATTTCAAAGTCTCGATGACCTGATGCAACATGGACGCCTCCCTGGATTGTGCTTATGTTCGAGGCAGACACTGATCCTCTGCATTGATCTTCGTCAAGCTCGATGGAAGGCCCCATGGAACCCGCTTGACCGGTGAACGTTGAATTTGGGGCAAAAAACAAAGTGGAGGCGGGTCTTGGCGGCTAATCTGGATCGCAAGAGCAACACTTTGCTACTTGGCGTGCTGCTCGGCGCGGCCGTGGTGGCCTTGGGCGTGCTCGCCTATCACTACTACGATCACGTGACCCAGGAACCCGTGGTGAGGATCGACGTTCCAGGCTTCTCCGGCACCATCACCAAGGATAAGGGCGTCGACATCGAGGTCGGCAAGCCCTAGCGGCCTCTTCAGCCTCAGCTCTCGCACCGGAACGGCGCTAGGGGATAAGCACGGCGGCGCCGGTCAGGTCGCCCTTGCGCAATCGCTTAAGCGCTTCATTGGCTTCAGTCAGCGGCATCGGCACGACCGTGGTCTGCACCGGAACCTTGGGCGCGAGGGCCAGGAACTCGCGCGCGTCCTCGCGCGTGAGGTTGGCGACGGAGCGCACCACCCGCTCTTCCCAGAGAAGATCATAGGGAAAGGTGGGGATGTCGCTCATATGGATTCCCCCACACACTACGACGCCCCCTTTGCGAAGCGCTTTGAGCGCCGCCGGTACGAGCGCGCCAATGGGCGCGAAGATGATGGCCGCTTCTAGCGCTTCCGGCGGCGCCTCGTCCGAGCCGCCCGCCCAGACCGCGCCAAGCTCGCGCGCAAAGGCCTGCGCCTGGCCGTCACCAGGCCGCGTGAAGGCAAAGACCTGGCGCCCTTGATGTCGCGCCACCTGCGCCACGATATGGGCCGCGGCGCCGAAGCCGTAGATGCCAAGGCGCCTCGCATCCCCCGTCAGCTTCAGCGAGCGATAACCGATCAGCCCGGCGCAGAGGAGCGGCGCCGCCTCGGCGTCGCTGTAGCCTTCCGGCAGGTGAAAGCAGTAACGGGCGTCAGCCACCGTATGGGAGGCATAGCCGCCATCGATCTGGTAGCCGGTGAAGCGGGCATGGTCGCAGAGATTTTCGTGGCCGCCGCGGCAATAGGAGCAATTGCCGTCGGTGAAGCCGAGCCATGGCATGCCGATGCGGTCGCCGATGGCGAAGCCCTCCACCTCCCTGCCCATGGCCTCGACACGGCCCACGATCTCATGCCCGAGCACGAGCGGCAGCTTCGGCTCCCGCAGCTCGCCGTCCACAATGTGGAGATCGGTGCGGCACACCCCGCATGCCGCCACCCGCAAACGGAGCTGCTGCGGTCCTGGCTCGGGCAGCGGCAGCTCGGCCAATCTTAGCGGTTGCCCTGCTGCGTCGAGCAGCATCGCGCGCATGGTCCGGGGTGGCATGAGCTCGGTGGCCTCACTCTTCGAGACGCAGCTTCGCCGTTCCTCAGAGTGAGAGTTTACCACCTCATGGTAAGGAGCGCTGCTGCAGCGCGTCTCGAACCATGAGGCTAGAATGCTTGACGTGGATGCTGGGCCTAGTGGCGGACGAGCGGCCAGCCCTGCAGGCTCGGGCGGAGCGGGGAGACCGCCGTCATGCGCGACTCCGCATCGGACTCATAGGCGCCGGAGGGCTTGACCGTGGCGGGTCCGATCAGACGTCGCTCGGCCACCACGGTCGAAGCGGACCACAGCGCCTCGAAGGCGAGCTGCGCGAGCCGCGCGGTGCCGGGTGCTGCTTCGTCGAACAGGCTAAGTGCGTTGCGTTTGTCGGCCTCTCGCCGCATGGCGTCGCCCGACCAGCACATCGAGGCGCCATAAGTCGCCTGCTCATGGGCATCGAGCAGGCGCGGATTGCGCGCCCAGCGGATGAGCTCCTTTGCCGAGTTCCGGAGGCAAAGCTCGGACAGACACGCGAAAAGCTGGCGAAGGTCCTCCTCCGGCTCGAGATTGGCCACGACCACCTTGGCGGCAATGCCGGCCCGAGCGAGATCCCGGCTCATACCAATCAGGGCCACGGAGGCGGTCGAGGCCGCCGAGCGCAAAACCATGGTCAATGTGCGCGGTTCCGCGCTGTCGCTTTCGACGCGCTCGACGAATCGCAACATGATTTCGAGATGCCGATCGAGCTCGGCCTGCTTCAGATCCTTCGAACTTCCCGAACCGACCACAACGCGCATGATTCCCCCTCGCTCTGTGGAAGTAGTGCCGGCAAACGCTAAGGTGCTTGCGTTTGTCTTGCCATGAATAGCCACAACAGAGTTAAGGAAGGCTTGCTTGCCGTTTTCTTTTGATACGCCAGGGTCACCCCTCTGCCGGCTCGTGCCCATTGGCGCCCTTGGCCTCGGGAGCCGGGCGCCCGGCAAGGGGCTCTTTCCACCGTGAGAGCCGTGGCGACTGCCGCCTTGAGACGTTGGGCGGGCATTTGCGCGCGCTTCCCCGTCACCCCGTTCCTCCCCCCCTCGACGAGAGGGGACGACGCGGTACGACCATGCGCCCTCTCGCCTTGGGACAGAGGGTTAGGGTGACGGGGCTCGCGCGCTTCGGATTGAATGGCAAGCTTGGGGGCGTCGTGCTCCGGCTCGGACGGCTCATGCGGGCCGAGGCCGTCGCCCATCAGGAAAATCTTCTGGAAGCTCGGGAACAGGGCCCTCAGCCGTTCGAGCCGCTGATTGTGGGACCCAATGCTTTCGATCGCACGGTCGAACAGCGCGCCGTCGCGCTGCGACGCCACAGGGGGGACACACATAGACACAACTTAACTCCGGACCCGTCGACCGGCCGTCCGCCCCCCGGAGCCGCCGATCCCCTCTAATTCCCTCTTAACCAACGCTCGCCGCCAAACACGGCAGTTTCGTGACAAAGTCACTCCGTGACGAAGGTCACTTCGTGACGAAGTCGTTTTGTGACCAGTCAATTCGTGACCAGTCACTCTCGGGGCATACGGACAACCTCAATGGGCCCCGATTGGTTCCATGGCGGCGCTCAATGGCGTGAGCGAGCAGCGGCTTGCCGGCGAGGGCTGAGAGGCATTTGTTCCCGCCGCCGAAGCGGCTCGACCGCCCGCCCGCGAGCAGCACGCGGATGATGGGTTGCCGCTGACGGGCGCTTGCTTGCGCCGCTCTTTGTCGATGCCAACGCTCCTTGGCGCAGCGCGCTTCTGGTCGAGAGTCCGGTGAACCGCTATGAGCGCCAAGGAACCGCTACGTCGGCGTGCGCACGGCCACGCGGAAGTACGTCAAATATTACGGCGGCTTCGAGGAGTTCTTCGACGTCGGCGTCGATCCCCACGAAGCTCAACAACGAGGCTGGCAACGTGTCTTACGCGGCCGACCTCGCCGCTCTGCGCGGCATCGAGGAGACGCTGAAATCCTGTGCCGAGCCGAGTTGTTGGGTGCCCTGAGCCTTCGCCGCGCCGGCATTAGACGGTTGGTGTTCCGCGCCGGCAGGAATACATAGTGGACCCATGTCCGAACTCATAAGCAAAGAGCGTGTGCTCGAGGCGCTGAAAGGCGTCAAGGGCCCCAATCTCTCCGAGGATATCGTCTCGCTCGGTCTTGTCTCCGAAGTGGTGATCCAGGGAGGCAAGGTCTATTTCGCAATTTCCGTGGACCCGGCGCGGGCGCGCGAGTTCGAAGCCTTGCGCCAGGCCGCCGAGAAGGTGGTGCGAGAGCTGACAGGTGTCTTGTCCGTCGCCGTCACCCTCACCGCCGATCGCGCACCTGGCGGCCGGCCAAGCGGCGGCAACGGCGCGGGCGCCGGTACCCAAGCCCCGCCGGGATCGCCGGTCGCCCGCGGTGCAGCCCAGGCTGCGCGGCATCGCGCCGGCGCTATCCCGGGCGTTGCCAACATCGTCGCCGTGGCGTCGGGCAAGGGCGGCGTCGGCAAATCGACCACGGCGGTCAATCTGGCGTTGGCGCTTAAAGCCAGCGGCCTCGAGGTCGGCATTCTCGACGCCGACATTTACGGCCCCTCCATGCCGCGCCTGCTCGGCATCAAGGGCAGGCCGCAGCAGCTTGCCGGCGACAAGCTCGCGCCCATGGAAGCCTATGGGCTGAAGGTCATGTCCATAGGCTTCCTTGTTGATGAGGAGACCCCGATGATTTGGCGCGGGCCGATGGTAATGTCGGCGCTCTCGCAAATGCTGAAGGACGTTGCCTGGGGCGAGCTAGACGTGCTCGTCGTCGATATGCCGCCCGGCACCGGCGACGCGCAGCTCACCATGGCGCAGCAAGTGCCGCTCGCCGGCGCCATCATCGTTTCGACGCCGCAGGATCTCGCGCTGATCGATGCGCGCAAAGGCCTGAACATGTTCCGAAAGGTGGACGTGCCGGTGCTCGGCATCGTCGAGAATATGAGCACCTTCATCTGCCCCCATTGCGGCGGTCGGTCCGACATCTTCGCCCATGGCGGCGCCAAATCCGAAGCCGAGCGGTTGGGCGTTCCCTTCTTGGGCGAAGTGCCTTTGATCATGGCCATCCGCGAGACGTCGGATGCCGGCAAGCCGGTGGTGGTGAGCGAGCCTGGCTCGCCCGCAGCGGAAGCCTATCGAGAGATCGCGGGAAAAGCCTGGACGGAGCTTGAGCGCCACAAGGGCGAAGCGCGCCAAGCGCCGCGAATTGTAATGGAAAGCTAAAGGGTTGGCGGCAGCCGTCGACTCAGTTAAGCGGACTCAAAGGGCGAAAGATTTGACCGGCGCGCCCTGACTGAAGCCGCCTTGACGATCCATCACCCTGCCACTTTGCCTGCTTGGCGCCGGAGCCGTGCATGGGCTCTGCGTCGCGGTGATCCTTCCCATGCTGGTCACCTTGCCGGGTCCAGGCGGCAGCGGCCAGGGCGGACAGGTCATCATCGACGTCGAAGTGCTGCCCGCTTCGGCCACGAGCGCCACCGAAGCGAATGACCTGCACCCGGGCGAGCCTAGCAAGATCGAGGATGCGCCAACATCGACCTCCGCCCTTCCCGACGCTCCGGACTCTGCAGCCTCCTGTCGCTCCCGAGACTGCTCCATCCGCTGCGGAGGCCGCGCCTCCCAAGGCTGATCCAACTACCGACGCTGCCCCTGCCGCCGAAACGCCTCGACAGATTGAGCCTGACAACTCCGCGCCAACCGTGGCGGAAAGGACTTCCATCGATACCGATCCTGTGACCACACCAATCCACCACGCCGATGGCTGAGCAGGACCGGCCCGGAGATGGGCCCGCCCCGTCGGAGCGGTTGTAGAGCGACACCTTGGGCTCCGTGACTGAGCCGATCCCCCCGGCATCGGCGAGGTCGCGGTCGAGCTGCAACCCGGCTCTGCCGCTGGTGAAAGTGAGGTTCCCGGCGTCATCGTAGTGTTCGTAGCGAAGCACGCGATGGCCGCATCCCAAGTACGCCGTAAGCGGCTTGCACGCCCAAGCTGAGCATCCCTAAGAACATCACCATCATGCCATTGCCGTCGCGTGCGCCCGAACTCAACCCCGTCGAGAACATCTGGCAGTTCATGCGCGACAACTACCTTTCCAATCGCCTCTTCAACTCTCACGAAGAGATCGTCGCACTCGCTTGCGAGCCCTGGAACAAACTTGTCGATCAGCCGTGGAAAATTATGTCCATCG
>Ga0315290_10000898_pt1 | contig 20128 bp, 25 predicted proteins | sample YL17G12_0_MG_FD_203627 | JGI IMG/M metagenome (GOLD analysis project Ga0315290, IMG submission 203627) | Sediment microbial communities from Yellowstone Lake, YNP, Wyoming, USA - YL17G12_0 | ecosystem: Environmental > Aquatic > Freshwater > Lake > Sediment | place: USA: Wyoming | collected... | reverse complement strand
GTCTGCAACCCTATACACTCAGTTGTTAAGGTGCGAAGCCGTTAACCTCGCCATAGGCGAGTGCCTTGACCTTAGATACTATTTTACCAGAAAGGAGGGGCGCGTTTCCTCTCCCTGCTGAAGCGGGAAGTATCTACGCGCATTTTGCATGATGAAACGAGCGCTACTGTGGTTGAGGGACTTTATCGTCTGGAATGTGCATGTCAGTGGGGTAATTGCTGTGGGCAAACAGCCCTCCGACACTATCGTCAAACGGTGGGTACAGGCCGGTCAGACACTCCATGCGGACAGCTGCCCTGTATGTGGCCAGACCTTCTGGGCCTGGAGAGATTCCAAAGTGTGTTCGACCTTCGGGTGCTATCACAAGTACAAGAGGGGGCAATTTGGCAGGTCTACAGCGGTACATACTGGCTCACGATGATCTGATTCCTGATGACAATGGGGACTGGGTCAGATTTGCAGATGTCCGGCAGATCATAGAGACTGCACAGGATGCGGCTGTCAACGGGGTCGCTGCTATAAGGGATGCCCGCCTACTGTTGGCCATTGACCGGAGCGCAGTAACAAAGGTGTGTGAAGGGCTGCTTCAATATCTTAGGGTGACCAAGGGGGCCGAGTGCAACCCCAAGGATGTCTTGGAGCGCCTGGAGGGCTTACTGTCCGCAGCAGCAGGGCCGAGGAAATGAAGAGCCATGCGATGTCCTTTTCGTCTCCGATGGTGCGAGCCATACTGGATGATAGGAAGAACACAACCCGTCGTCTGGCCAAAGGGCAGCACTTCTACCATAACGGGATTCTGCTGACAGAGAATCCATGCCCGTATCAAGTGGGCGATCATATATGGGTCAAGGAGACCTATGGGTTTAACGGGGCCTTGCCGGAGAGTCCGCAATGCCTACTGTACAAAGCCACGATGCCTGATGCCCTGGTGCGCTGGCACTCAGGCCGGTTCATGCGCCGTGAGTATTCCCGCATTGAGTTGGAGATTGCGGCTATCCATCTGGAGACACTGACTGACATCACCAATGAGGCGGCCCTGGATGAAGGGATCGAGTACGTCTATCAGATCGCCAACCAGGACTGGTCTAAGGTGAAAGAACCCACAACTATTATGGATGACCCCAGACATGCTTTCCTGGTGTTCTGGAACCATCTCTATGCCGCCCGGCCCTGGATGCACGCCAGGATGCACCCACCGGTGTGGGTATATCAATTTGAAAAGGTGAAGCTGTGAAGATCCGCCGACGGATATCAGATGCTCGCAAGGTGACCGCTTTGGCCAGGGCAGTGTCGATGGTGCTCCTGGCAGCCATGCGCGGGGAGGACTTGGCCTGTGATCTGGGCGGTGGCGTCAAGGTAAAAGGGTACTACCTGGAGATAGACAATAAGCCTGTCACCAGGATTGATATTCACGGGCTCGTGGAGCTGGCGCGGGGCAAAATGGAGGAGTCTGATGAAAACAAGGCCGGAAATACTGGAGAGCCAAACAGGCAAGTATAAGCTGACCTGTGGCAGCCTGTATATCACAGTGACTCAAAACGATGGCCAGCCCTTTGAGGTCTTTGTCCATTTTGGCAAGGCTGGGGGCTGCCTCAATGCCTGTCTGACCGCTGTTAGCAAGCTCATCAGCATCGCCCTCCGCTCAGGTATTGATCCCCAGGAGATCGTTGACGGACTCAAAGGGTTATCGTGCCCTGAGTCCTGTTGGGTGGAGCAAGGGCGGATCGAGAGCTGTCCTGACGCCATCGCACAATACTTGGCGCGAACTACAACGAAGGGGGGAGATATTGAGCAGGTACAGAATCACGGAGGTGACATTCTATCCGCAGAAACAGATGGGCCAGGTGATTGCGGGGCCTCGCCACTGCCAGACGTGTGGGGCGACGCTGAAGGATGGAGAGCCATCAACTGTAGTGTATGACACGTGGGACAAGGTGATCCTATCTGACCATTGCACACGCTGTGGGAACAAGCTACCGGAGCCGTGCGGTGTTGACGAAGAGCCATCAACTACAGTGCAGTAAGCCTCTTGACAGACCTCGCGAGACCGTGTTATTATACTCGCGCTCGGTAAGGATAACATTACTGGCGTGATGCGACATATTTATCACACAGGGGTTGCACTATGTTGAAGAAAACGACAAAGCCAAAGAGAAAGAAACCTGCCACCTCTGGAGCGCCCAGGAAAGCCAAGCCCTTGCCCTTCCGGTTATGGCCGAAAGAGCGCAAGAAGAAACGAATTGACTATCTGCGAGAACGCAGAGAGAAGATAACAGCCGCCGCTCGTAAAGCTGGGGTAATCGGCAAGCCGCGCACCGTTAAGTACAAGAATGAAGAGGAACGGGCCGAGGCACGGAAAGTGTACAACAAACGGTACAGGCAAAGGCTGTTAGAGGATGCACGCTCTTATCGAAATCTTGGCATTGGGAGAAAGCCCAAACCCAAGAAGTCGTAACCAATCGGCCTGGTAGGCTGATAATTCAAAGGGAGGTAAAGAGCAGTGCTTAATACAATCATCTCCGCATTGGTGGGAGGTCTCGTCGGGGTGATCGCCTTTGTCGTAATAAAGCAGGTGGTCGGAGCCCAGGCAACCTCTGATTGGACTGGTGCTGAAATCGCACTCATCACCATAATCCCTCTCGTCATCGGCATCATAACCATCGTGGGTATGTTCATGATGCTGTCCCGCGTGCGTGGCTAGACCCTAGACCGCGACAGGAGCAGATCTGGCCTGAGAAGGGCCTGCCTAACATTACCGTGTAGGGCAGGCCCTTTGTACTATAGGCCACCACGAAAGGAGTGTTATGAAAGCCACCCCGAAGCCACTCCCGAAACATAAACCAGGCGACTCCGCCCTGGTTCTCTGGCGCACTATTAGGACAGGAGATCAATTCGAGGAAGTCCCTGTGCAGCGCATCCGGCGAGATGTGTTCTACAGCAACACCCGTTTGCGTGAGTTTCTGGAGACTCAGGCAAGACGGACATGGGGCGGGCGGACAGGGAGAGACTGGAGAATAGTAGCGGCCCCTTCAGGGACGCTCGTGCCTATTTATGCGCGGCATGTCTCCACCGGAGAAAGCCTGCATATCGAGTAGAGGAGGCAAAGGGATGGGAAACATACCGAGTCAGCAACAGTATGAGAGTAATGAAGCCAGACTGTTGGCCAGGCAGATCGAGTACGTGGAAAAAGCTCCCAAGGAAGACCGTCAGGCGGCAGTGCTGGAATACTCCAAGATGCTGCGCGAGTATCCAGACGTGCTTATAGAGCGCATCGGTTGGCTCCTGGCGGGCAACTATGGTTATGGTTCATATAGAAAGGCTGGGGATATCGCTCGCAGCCCGCGCATGAACCGGCCCGCAGCCCTGGCGCAGATGATTGCCGCCCTGGAATGGCAGTGTCCGGCGCGGAGCGCCATCTCCGCCTGGAAGGGTTTGTCAGTGGCCCAGCAGAAGAAGATCAATGGTGCCATCCTCAGAGCCATCAAAGAGTGGGAGAAGGAGCACGGGAAGGAGTAGACGGGGCATGATAGAAGGAAAGCGAAAAAGCAACATCAAACGCCGCCTTTCTGCACTGTTCATAGTGCTTGCGCTTCTGGTGTCGATGGTGGCCGTTGCCCCCTTGGTGGTCAGGGCTGATCCTGGGTCATCTACGCAGATACTTACCCTTGGAACAAACAATTTGGTGCCTACGGGAGTGGATGGTACCTACCTTAACTCCCTAACGGCGGCGGGCTGGGCGTGGTCGGTGGCAGATCCTCGGGAAACGGTGATGTCTGTGGCCGGGACGTTTAGTACCCTGACAGTGGGGTTGTCTGTGGGGCCTGGGTCCGGTGGGGATTCGATTACCTTCAAGATCGTGGTCAATGGAGTAGCCAGTGATATCTCCGTAGCGATAACGAATGCAGCGACGACGGGAATTGATAGCGCTCACTCTGCTGCGGTGGTTGCTGGGGATGAAGTATGTATAAGCGCGACTACCGCCAATACGATAGCTAACTCTCCTAGAAGCTGGTGGTCTGTTAAGTTCGTGACGGCTGTGGATAATGCGAGCATTGTGGGCAGTGGCCTGGCTGCCAATACGTCAACCACACGATATACCTCACTGACAGGGTGTGGCTCTGGGGCAGGTGGGACGACTGAGAGTGATTTTGACAGTTACATCCCCACTGCTGGAACTATTAGCAATTTGTATGTCGTATTGCAGGACGGTAATCCTGGCGGGGGAACAAAAGCATGGGCCTTCACGCTGAGAAAGAATGGTGGAGACACGACCTTGACCTGTACCATATCAGCAAGTGGTACTACTGGTAATGACACGTCTAATTCGGTATCGGTGGCTGCTGGGGATAGGGTCTGTTGGAAGTGCGTACCAGCCAACAGCCCTACTGACGCGGTTCACGCCTCTATTGGAGCAGAGTTTGTTTCCACCGCTACCAACGAAGCGATTCTGACCAATGATACTGATGTCACCAACCAAAGTTCTACCAGATATGCGAAGCTCAGTGGGGGACAAAGTGGTTGGGTTATCAACGAATACGACGCCCCATATTATGGGGCACAGAATGGTATGCAGGTGAAGAAGCTGTATGTGAAACTGAGCGCTGCACCGGGGACGAGCAAATCATACACCTTCACCTTGAGGGATTCGGCGGCTAACAGTGCGTTGACGGTAACCATTTCCGATTCGGCGACCGAGGGCAGTGACACAACCCACACCGTCAACCTGCATAATTATGATTACATAGATATAAGGTGTACGCCGTCCGGCACCCCCAATTCAGTCAATGTGTCTTTGAATATCGTTACCACGTATCTGGAGGTTGCTCCCACGGTTACTTCTGCCGCCGCTACCATAGTCGGGGCAACGTCGTCCTGTCTAAATGGCAATATCACCTCCACTGGAAGTGAGGCCACCGATGACTACAGAGGGTTTGTCTATGATACTTCGACGCACGCTGATCCTGGTAACGTCGCCCCTGCCTCTTCGGGATATGCGAGCAATTGGACAGAAACTAGCACCTACAGCACGGGGGTCTTTGCACATTTCATAGACGGGTTGACCTTGGGGTACACCTACTATTTCCGATCCTGTGCCCACAACACTTATGGATGGGACTACAGTGACACGGAGCAGTCCTTTACTACGCCTAATCCCACGGGGACGACGCAGCTTCTTATGGGGGGCAGCGACCGGGCGGTGACCGCCAATAATTACAACTCCATCGTAGGTGGCTATCAGTGGAGCGCCTCAACTTCCGGTGCTGCCGCACAGGTCATGCCAGCGTCGGGGACGCTGAAGTGGCTGTACATGAGATTGAATACGGCTCCTGGGGGCTCCGCCTCTTACACCTTTACGGTATACAAGAATGGAGGGGCCACCTCCCTTACCGTTACCATCTCTGCCTCTGCTACCACAGGGGCGGATACCACGAACACGGTTAGTATCACGGCTGGGGACACTGTTTCCCTCTACTGCACCAGCGACAGCTCTCCGGCAGCGACTCAGGCATCCTGGTCCGTGGCCTTCCAGGGATCAACGATAGACCAGACAGTGTGCCTCACCGGCGGGAATGTCCCCGCCTCCGGTCAAACATTCTATATCCCGATGATGGGGCCGAAGGCGTATAATTCGTCAAACACATCTAATATTTATGCGCAGGTTCCGTGCCCGCTGTACGGTACGTTTAAGAATGCGTACATAGAGTTGACCGCTGCCCCAGGCGGTGCAGACTACTACACATTTATGCTTCGCAAAAATGGGACCAATACCTCTTTGACAGTGACCATATCAGGAAGCGCGACCACCGGCAGCGACACATCTCATTCCGTGTCCGTCGTGCCAGGGGATCTTGTTGATTGGAAGCTGACTGGTAACGGAGCAGAATCCAAACCGTCCATAAGTTGTGTGTTTGTGCCTGATGCCAGCGGCCAATCCCCGGTGATGAATGGCCTCGGAACTGGTCCTAGCAATAACTATATGACCCTTGTGCCAGGCTTTCAAGGGGAAAACTGGACGGGCTCCACCAATACATTGGTCAACGCTTTGCAGGCATGTACGCTCTCTAATCTATATGTCAGGGAAACTACGGGTAGTGGTGTGGGGGCGATAACAATAGCCAAAAACGATGTAGTCACGACCCTGACTGCTCCCATAACAGCTTCCACTACCACGAAGGACATCGTCAATTCCGTTTCAGTGGCCAACTATGACAGGGTTAACTTCAAAGGAACCTTAACCTCCGGTTCTCCCCGCACGAACATGGGCCTTGCGATCGCTGGCCCTGCGGATATACCTATAACAACGTCCTCTGCGGCCACTGTCGTATTGCCTACATCCGCCACTCTTAATGGCAATATCACGACTACATATGGAGCCTCCTGTGACTATCGGGGCTTTGTGTATGATACCTCTTCCCATTCCGATCCTGGGAACGTGACCCCGGCGTCTACGGCATATGCCTCCAACTGGACAGAAACGGATGCCTACACGGTCGGCACCTTCAATCACGGGATCACGAGTCTCACTGATGGCTATACCTACTACTTCAGGGCTTGTGCCCACAACGCTTCGGGCTGGGACTACTCCGATACTGAGCAATCCTTCTTGGCCACACTGTCGGTCTCCGTCTCCCCCTCCTCATATGGCTGGGGGATTGTAGGAGCAAGTGAGACGCCGGTGACGGGATTGACCTATTTCACCTTGACAAACAATAGCAGCGTAGCTGTGGATACTGTGATTCATGGCCACGATATGACAGGGAGTGGAGTGACCTGGACCTTGAGTGATACGGCGACGCCTGGTGATGGCATTTGTGGATACCTCGCTGGCCTGGAGGGTGGCAGCTACAACATAATCGTGAAAAAGAACACTACCTACAACACCCTCAAGAGCAACCTGGCAGCCAGTGGGACCCAGAAGTTCGGCCTGGAGTTACTGTCGCCGACAGCGAACCTGGGGTCGGTACAAGTGACAGGGACAATCACCCTGACGGTGACAGAGCATTAGGGGAACGCGGTGGAGAATATGATGAAAAAGAAAATAGGAAGTATCAGGCATTTCTGGTCAGTATTCGTGGTGCTGGCCCTCCTGGCCTCCATGATCCCCGTATTCATGCTCCACAGTCCATCGGTAGTCCAGGCAGCCACGACCAATACTCAGATGCTAGTGGCCGGAGGTTCAGAACCCAGTACCAGTGCCCTCCTCTATAGCAGTTTGAATGCAGCAGGCTTAAACGGGCATTATTGGAGTGCGACACAGGATAAGTACGTGGTGACTACCGCTGGATATTTCGCCAGCCTGAAAGCGGAGACCAGTGGTGCTCCCGGCGGCGGCAAAGAGTACGCCTTCATGTTGAGAAAGAATGGGGGAACAACAGACCTCACTTGCACTATTAGCGGATCAAGCACGCAAGCTGCTGATATTACTCATCAGGTAGATGTATTGGCGGGGGATTACGTCGATATTAGATGCAGGCCCGATAGCACTCCGGCTTCCGTTAAGGCACGGTGTTCCATAGAGTTTGTGGCATCGACCTCCAAGTATAGTTTGATAAGCGCAAATGCGACGTCTTGGGCGACTTCGACTGCATATAACTCTATTGGTACATATGTGAATGCCCATACATCAGCGGCTGTACGGAGTCAAAGTGTTTTCCCCCTTTCAGGCACCTTGCGTAATCTATATGTGATTCTGGGCACTGCTCCTGGAGGGGCTGCCAGCAGAACAGTGACAGTAAACGTGAATGGAGTAAATGCAGCCTTGACCTGTACTATCTCTGCCTCTGGTACTACTGGTAATGACACGTCCCATACCGTGGCAATAAACGCAGGTGATTTGGTTAGCATAGAATGCGCCGTATCGGGGTCTCCCGTGGGGACTGATGCAGCCTGGGGTGTGACATTTGAGGCTGCTACGGACAACACGAGTCTTGTCTTTGGCAGCAGTTACGGTACGAGGCAAGCATGGGAGCCCCCTAGTGGTTACATGCCTAATGCTAGTACATCATACAATGCTGCTGCTGCTAGAGGTGGAAGCACCTGGGAGGCGACTGAATCCAATTACCTACAGGGCACTCAGACAGGCTGGACTGTGCAGAATTTCTATATCAAACTTAGTGGTGCTCCTGGAACCGCCAGAAGCTGGACGTTCACCAATCGTATAAACTCAGCAAATGGCAACATCACGGCCACCATCTCCGCCTCTGCTACGTCTGCCAACGATACCACCCATACCGACACATTTACGGACTATGGGGAGTGGGATTTGAAATGTGTTCCTGACAGTTCACCCAGTGACGCTTATGCGCTTTGGGGCATGGCTCTCTATGGCCCAACGATTTTGGAGAAGCCGATAGTGACCGTACAGACGGCCTCCAGTGTGGAGGAAACCACGGCGACCCTTAACGGTAACATAACCAGCACGGGTGGGGAGAACTGTGATTACAGGGGATTTGTTTATGACACCAGCACGCACGCTGATCCTGGTAACGTGGCCCCTGCCTCTTCGGGATATGCGAGCAATTGGACTGAAAACGGCACCTATGGGACGGGGGCCTTCAATCATGGGATCACAAGTCTGACTCAGGGCTATACCTACTATTATCGAGCCTGTGCCCATAATTCCAAAGGATGGGATTATTCCGGCTCTGAGGAGACTTTTGTTACCAAACCAGAGGCTCCGACCTCCTTTAATGCCAGCAACCCTGGATTGACAACTATTGATTTGAGCTGGTCTAAGGGCACTGGGGCTGTCAATACCTACATAAGAGGGAAAGATGGGTCATACCCAACAGATAGAGCTGATGGGTATTCGGTGTATAACAGCACCGGCACCTCCACGCAGGACACTGGCCTCACCGATGGGCATACCTATATCGGGCGTGGTCGTGGGTAAGTGGTACGGTCTACAGCGACAGCTATGGGCAGGACTACGACACGACCCTGGTCCTTTCGATCTCCCTGTCTCCCGGTTCCTATGGTTGGGGGATCGTGGGGGCATCGGAGACGCCGGTGACGGGGCTAGACTACTTCACTATCACGAATACTGGTGGGGTGGCTGTGGATATTACTATCCACGGGCATGATATGACAGGCAGCGGGACGACCTGGACCCTCTCGGACACCGCTACTCCTGGTGATGGCATTTGTGGATACCTCGCTGGCCTGGAGGGTGGCAGCTACAACATAATCGTGAAAAAGAACACTACCTACAACACACTCAAGGGCAACCTGGCAGTCAGTGGCACCCAGAAATTCGGCCTGGAGTTGCTGACGCCGACAGCGAATCTAGGGTCTGTGCAGGTCTCTGGGACGATCACTTTGACGGCGACAGAACACATATAAAGAAAGGAAAGGGGTGTCTTATGAAGTTTTTGGTGGCGTTGATACTGGCAACCGTTCTCTTATTACCCGTGCTCCCACTGTTGCCCGTGCTCCCTGTAACGCCTGCTCGCGCAGCCACGTCCTTCACTGTTGGGCCAACGATTATGCTTTTCAGTTTTGAGGCGGGGGTCTCCAGAACGTCCATGAAATCCTTTGAGATACTGGATCACGGATCGACTGTGGCGGACTATGCGATCACAGTGGAGAAGTATCGAGAGTTCACGCCTGAAGAGATCGCAGCAGGCAAGCAGTATGCGGAGCCTACGTGGCTTACGATACAACCCTCGGCACTCACGATGGCCCCTCTCGGCAAGGCCACAGTGAATGTGCTGGTGGCCATCCCTGATGGTGTGGCTGATGCTCAATACATCACGTACATAAAAGTGGTAAGGGGAACCGAAACCGAATATGTCACAGTGTCTATACGCACCGGCAGCGCAGTGCTCGAACACAAATATGGGATCAGCCCTGGCTTCTACAAGCTGGCTGCGACGGGTGCTGGAGATAGAGAAAGTGAAGAATTGCCCATAACTGTCCGCAACGTGGGTGGTGCCCCCGGTCGATACGTGCTGACAGTAAGGATGCCCGACAAGCCAGAGGAAGGATATCAGAGTGGTGACCCTAACTGGGTACAGGTGATTCAGCAAAGTCTCACTCTTCAGCCTGGGCAGCAGGGCTCCTTGAGCATAAAGGTTGTACTGCCCAACAATGTAGAGGATGGACAGTATGCCTTATGGGCAGCGGTAAAGGACGAGGATCAGGAATCTACCGTGCAGTTGGAATATGCCTGCAAGCTATTCATGGATGTGGACTATCATCACAGCTTCCCCTGGCGTGTCCTTGGCATGGTAGTAGGTGGAGTGGTGGCAGCGGGGGCAGTTGGGACCATCGTCCTGGTAGTCGTTCGCAGGCGGCACAGCGACAACAAAACTCGTTATGTCCAATACCGCCCGATGAAGAATTGACACAGTAAAGAAAGGGGGGTAACAGCAATGATAAAGCGGTTACTTGCAGCAGCTCTGGTTGCCACGATGTTACTCTTGGGATTGGTGGGACAGGTGGCAGCGGCAGACCAATCCATCACAGTGACGGCCACCGGCGAAAACCTCGCCTTCACCTTCACAGGGGGGAACTGGACACTCAACACTGGCAACCCCATAAACGCCAACACCAACTTCTACTCCAATCCCTTGGGGGAGACCACGGCACCCTCCAACCCGGTAGAGGTTACGGAATGCCTGCACACGGTGACCAACACAGGAAACGTGGCAATAGACGTGACGGTGAAATGGGCTAGCATGACCGGCACCGGCGACCCGTGGACGAACTCTGATGCGGGCACCAATGGAAGCATGACCTTCGGGGCCAAGGCGCAGATAAACGGGGTCAACTGGTCAGCGGCAGTGGTAGCGAAAAATGCCGCAACCTATAACACTCTGATCTCTGATCTGGCAGCGGCAGGCCACAATCACGCTGTATTTGGATTCCTGTCGCCGACGGCCTTCACCGACTCGAACGCGAAGAGTGCCAGTATCACCCTGACGGCGACTGAGCACGCATAGGAATAAGGAATGGTGGAATGAGTACGATAAGATGGGTTCTTTGGGGCCTAGTAATCGTACTGTGTGCAATAGGGCTTTTTGCAGCCCCAGGAAGCGCATGGGCAGCCGACCAGTCTATCACTGTAACGGCGACTCCGTCGGCTGCCCCTATCATTACGTCTGTGAGCCCTGCCGAAGGACATAGGAGCGATATTCTGACCGTGACGGTCGCAGGCTCCAACTTCACAGGCGCAACAGTAGTGTCCTTTGGTTCTGGAATAAGCACCAGCTCGTTTGTGGTAGATAATCCGGCACAGATTACCGCTCACATCGCCGTGGCAGCGGATGCAGCCTATGGCACCAGGAATGTGTCGGTGACTGCTCCGATAGGGACTGGCACTGGGGTGGACCTGTTTGAAGTGACTGCCCCCACTCAGGATGCGGCCACCGTGGCACTTAGCATGACCATGTTTGCGGTGCCGGTAATCATCGGGGTCGTCGTCTGTGGATCGGTTGTAGGGGCTTCCGTCGGCGTGTTGCCTGGCATAATCACAGGCTTCGTCGGGATGCTCCTGGCGGTCGTGATCGCAGTGGTAAGCCGCCAGATACTAGGACTGTAGAGCTGGGTGTTGGAGATAAGGGGCACGGAGATGGGGCATGGCTGGTTTGCACAAGTACGGAGAAGAGGTGTGACATGAGAAAAGCCAAGGTATGGGCGGAGCCAGACACGTTCTTTGAGCATAAGGGCCGCCGGTACGAGGCTGGTGGCGCTGTCATCACGCCGGACTGGGCGGTGGGATACCTGGGGAAGAAGGGCGTGTTGACAGACTGGCATGGGAATTCCATAGGCACCTACAAGATAGTGTCGAGCTGGCCAACCCCGCAATCCTTTGTCTCCAGCAGAATGTATCAAGTAGAGGCGGTGGTGGATGACGTGGTGTACACGGGCCGGAGCGCCGGAGAGGGCATGATTTTCAAGGGGAAGCGCAAGAAAACCAAGCAGGTTTGATGAGCGGATAATGAGCGGATAATGAGCGGATAAGAGAACTAGAAAGGAAGGCACAAGATGGCTAAGACAAAGGCAAGGGCAAAGGCCAAGACGGCGAAGAAGACCAAGAGGCCCAGCAAAGGATCTTCTATGGAAGCGCTGGTCTGGGGCAAGAGCATTACCAAGAAAGGCCCCAAGCGCCCCAAAGGCACCTACAGTAATCTTGACAGGGCATTGGGGACATAGAACTAGAGGGGGGGGGTGCCATGACGACACCGCCAACGCTGACGCCAACTCAACAGGCGCAACAAACACTGCAACAAATACAGGGACAGCGTGAAAAAGGGCTCGGGGCCTATCGCGGGGCGATTTCCTCTGCTGCTGCGATGCCTCGAGCCGAAGCCTTGGCGCGGGCTGCTGCTGCCAGGCCGGGGGTGGCCATCTCGCGGGGAGCCGAGCGGGAAGCGGCCATTGCTCAGTATGAGAGCGGCAAAGAGGAGTTTCAGCAGAAGGCTGACACGGCTGTGGCTTCGGCCAAGGAATCTGTGGCCGCCGCCCAGCAGTTTGAAGCGGAGAATGTGAAGCTGGACACGGAAGAGTGGGTTTCCAAGACCTACTATGATGGCCTGCCTGCCGACCAGCAAGCCAAGCTAAAGACACTGGGTATTGAGGGCTTCAAGGTCTACGCCGCCGAGGAACAGCAGAAGTTTGAGGTAGCCAACCACAAGCTGGATACTGGAGAATATGTCGGCAACGAAGACTGGGCTAGCCTAGCGCCTGATCTACAGACACAGCTACAGACCCTCGGTGTAGACCAATTCAAGGCGTGGGCAACGAACCAGGAGGCACTGTTCGCGGCGAGCCATGTGCAGAGCACCGGAAAGCCAGACGAGTGGGTGACGCTGGCGGACTACAACTCCTGGACTGAAGCTGAGAGGCAAGACTTCAGCCAAGGCGGCTTTGCGGCCATGAGTTTTGATAACCTGACGCCCTCCCAGAAGTTTGCCAAAGCCCAGCGATATGGAGACATTCCCCTCGGGGCAGAGTTCACCGGCAAATTGGATGCGACTGGGATGCCATTGTACTTCTCCCCGGAGCAGGTCGCCGACATGGACAGGCGAGCCCAGGAAAACTACGACAGTTATATTAAAGGCCATGATTCTGATGAAGCTACCCTTGGATTGAGAGCTTTTCAAGTCGCCGAGCGGCATCCTGATATAGTCGCCTATGCAGCTTACAAGAACGACCAGCCCAAGGGAAGCATGGGGCCAGCGTTCTTTACGTCTATCTATGAGCATAGCGCGGGGCTGACCTCGGAACAGTTTGAGGCCAACTACCCTGACTACGCCAAATACTTCAGTATCTCTTACGCCGATGCTCTGAAGCCCCAGCCGCAGCACTGGTATCAGGCTGATCGCCCCATTTCAGCTCTCTTCACGCAGCTCCATGAGAACATTCAATCCATGAATCTTCCCAGACCGGTGGAGTTCGCGTGGAAAGGCGCGGTAGACATTATCGGAGCGCCCCTGACGATGGGCGAGGTCGTGGGCAATGCAGCCTGGGTGGCCGCTGGGCTCCCGACAGCCGAGGGCTTAGGCGTGACTCCTTTCAGTTCCGAGGCGCAGAGGCAGGCGAAGGCCGAAGAATTGAAGGGGGCAGGGAAAGAGCTGTGGAATGTCGGAGCAGGAACGGTGGACTGGTTCGCCTCCCGTCCGCAGGCAGTGTGGGAAGACCCCACTGGAGAGGGCATCTATACGGGCGTGATGCTGCTGGCTTTGGCCAAGACAGGGCGGACAGCCGGTGGAACGCGGTACGTCCGCATCGAACCCCCGTTGCTCAGGGAGGGCCTTGGCATAGCCAAGCTAGGGGCCAAAGCGGGCACTGCTGCCTTCGATATTGCCACCGGCAAGCAAATGGCCATGCGTGCTGTGAAAGCTCCCCAGGCGGAAGAGTTCACCATGCGGGTGCCGTCCAAAGAGTACGTGGAATACTTCAACGACATGGATGCTCTGCGAGCTGACCAGGCGGGCTGGGCCGACGTATTCTACAGGGCGGATGTCAAGAGCAAGGGCGACATGGTAAAGGCTGCCCGCGAAGCCACTATGCCGGAGCACAGGGGGGCCTTCGATGCGACTATCAATATGGTGGACTTGGCCGAGAAAGTCGATGTGCCCAAGGAGTCAATAGCAAGCAAAGTGACCTTTGAGGACATCGAGATTCTGCCCAAGCAAGCCTCCGGTGACATCGGCAACTATTTCCGCGACAACAACAAGGACGTGACAATATATGGCTCCAAGGCCGATGTCCAACAGATGGCCCTGATGGAAGAGTTCAAGATCGAGCGCTCCGCGCCCAAGGACTTGGATGTCCGGCTCAAAGAGGAATCCAAACTGACGCCGGAAGAGGTGGCGGGCAACCTAGCCTCGATTATAGGGAAATACACTGACCCCAAGACAGTGCGTACTGTCGGTGGCACGGTGGAGATATGGGACGGCACGGCCTGGACTAAGGCCATCGACATTCACTACAAATATGAATTTGCCAAGCCTGCCTTTCCTGGCGGGCGAGAGATGCCTTATTTGTGGAAGGGGAAGCCGGAGGTATTGATCGACGGTATCTCCTTTGAGAGCCTTGGGGAGCAGGTGCTTCGTCGGGCTTCTCCGGTGTCCTTCCCTGGAGCCGGTGAATTTCGCGGGCTCTTTGGCCCCGAGTTCAAGGGTGCGCCGGAGCTGGCCCGCCGCGCCAAAGACCCTGCCAAATTCCAGACCATCATGGAGTATGTGGCGAACCTGTATGAGCGCCAGGGCAAGGCCGCAGAGGCAGCGAAGATTAAGGGTTACTTGAACAAGTACATGCACTATGCCGAAATGGACAAAACCGGAGCGATAAAGCTGCCGCCCCATGCAGCTCTTCATGAGTGGCAGATAGGTGATCTGGTTGACCAAATGATGGCCAAGATGCCTGAAGGCCAGCGAACCATAACGCTTCAGGGGCCAGCGGGCCAACTGACCCACCTCATATCTCCCATGAACCGCAGCATGACGGGAATGAGGGCGCTGTTTCATGTAACCAAAAACGGCTCCGCCTGGGATATGGCAGCCAAGAAGTTTGGCAATGCCAACGCTGACTGGGCCATCGACCTCGAGACAGGGAAGAAGGTGCCTGTGCCCAAGGGGCAGAAGGTGTATTTATGGGAAGCAAAGACTCCTGGGGAGAATGCTACTCGCACTCCAGCCCCTCTGAAGGAATTTGAAGGAGAGGGCTTGCTTTACTGGGACGACCGACTGCGGCTTGACCGAGCGCGAGATATCAAGACGGGGGCCATTGGCGAGGACTCACAGGTCATCATGGTTCTCTCCACGGCCAAGGACGCGGGCAAGCCAGGCGGGGGCAGCATCTTTGAAGCGGCCACGGGGATATCAGATCAATACCTAGCCCCAGGCAAGGCCCGCCGCGAAGTGGAGCCTCAGTTGATTCAGCGGGGAGGCCCTGGCAAAGACATCTTCCCGCTGCGCCGCAACAGCAGCGAAACAGTGGCCACCCTGAAGATCCGTAACCCCTTCAATCCAGTGGGCAAACCGATCACGGTGCAGGTCTGGGCCACCAAGAGCTTCTTTGACGCGGGGCTGAAGTATCCCTTCGGCAAGAGCTTCATCCGCAAGATCAACATGATCGCGCTGAAGGAATCCATAAGGGATATCAGGAGCCTGTCTATTCCCAAGGGGATTAGCTTCAGCCTGAGCAAGACGGTCGGCCCCAAGCGCGGGCGCGGGCTGGTGGAGAGACGGGTGGCTGAATGGAAGCTCAAGAAGCCATCGAAGAATCAGATAGCCGAGCAGGCAACGAAGGCTGAAGACCTGGCCAACCAGAAGGCAGAAGCCGCCCTGAAAGAGCGTAACGAGGCGGTCACCTCTGAGTCCATAGAGCGCGTGAAAGAGGAGATGGATCGGGCCGAAGCCGCTGCGACCTACATGGAGATGGACGAAGCCTTGAAGACCGCCCGCGAGCAGAGTGGTCTGGAGATGACCCAGAAGCAGGCGCGAGAGCTGTTTATGGTCAACCTGCATGATGTGATGGATAAGGCTGCCGTCTTCGGGATGGCATCCCCGACAATCCATGATGTGAAGCCGGAAGAGATCAAGATGACCGATGATATCATGCCGCTGACTCCACGCATAGTGTTTGAAGAGCTGGCGGGCAAAAATGTGGGGACGGCCTGGGTTGATGCCAATACCGGTACAATCATGAGCCAGGAAAAGGGAGCCTTGGCTAATGAACCTCTGGAGGAGGTGCCACCCACGCCGACCCCGACTCCGACTCCAGCTGTGGCTCCAACCCTGGTCACGCCGACGGTGACGCGAGAGAAGGTGACGACCATACCGACAAAAGCGACGAAGACTGCCGAGCCTTCGCCAACCCTGGTCACACCGACACCAACCCCGACCCCAACTCCCACACCGACACCCACGCCCACGCCGACACCCACACCGACCCCGACGCCGACCCCAACTCCCACACCGACACCCACACCCACACCGACACCCACACCGACCCCGACCCCAACTCCCACACCGACACCAACCGCTACAGGGCCGGTGATTCCCTGGCCATCGGAAGAGGAGACTCCGGCACAAGAGACGGTGCAGCCCGCGTATGCTCCTGGGAGTGTCGCCTGGCGGCAAGGGCTTGCCTGGGTCTTGGTGCAGCCGCCCTACACTTCTGTGGACATGCTCATGACAGATGCTCCGCCGGAGGGAGTGTATCGAGCTGATGTCGGTAAGCCCGATCAGACGGTCGGAGGGCCGGATGTAACCTTTACGGTGCCCGTTGGCGCGATGAACGTGACATACAGCAATGGGACGCTGGCCTATATCCCGCGACCACGATCAGAGATGCGGCACCGCAAGCCCGCCAGGGGGGAGAAGTCACCGAGCGATGAGATAGATGAGCTGCTGGGCCTGTCAGGGCTTTATGAAGGCATAATGGGAGAGCCTGAGCGCCCTACCAAGAAACGGAGACAGCACAAGACCACCAAGAAGTCGCGCTCGCAGGGGCTTGTCGGCTTCGGAAGGATCGAACTATGACAACGCCAAGAAGCGATTCTGGCCAGTTATTGCCACAAGAAGACATTATGGTAGACATGGGTGTGATTCCAGATATCACCGTTGGGGAGCCTGGTGGTGGCGATCTGATGCTGCCTGAGCCTGGTGTAGATTTGGCTGTAGCAGAGCCGCAGGTGGCTGGGGACGCTCTTTCCCCCGAAAGTGCCGCAGGTACAGAAGGGATGACTGAAGCTCCGCCGACTGAGTCATCTCCGAATGAAGCGGCAATCGTAGGCCCAGAGAGTCAAATCCCCCCCCAGCCATCTGCCGGTTCTCCTAGAACCGAGGAAGAAGCCTTCCAGGACGACATCATGGGACCATCTGCCGAGCTGGACATCAACGCCAGGGATATCCTGGGAGAAAATGAGGAGTTCGGGGGCGCTGGAGATATTATAGGGAGCCCGCAGCGCCGCACCCCAAGACAGCCGCAGGCGCGAAGCCGTCCCTCGAAGGGGTTGGAGGGGATAGGAGAGTTGAGGCTATGACACTGCTAACGAAGAGGTATCCACAGAACAAAGTGAGGTGACAAAAATGGCAAACCGAGCAGGCACAAGCAAGAGTAATTGGGGCAAGCTGGTTCATAAGGGCATGGGAGGATTCCTTAACCCACCGACCCACCCTGAGCATAAATGGGATGTCCAGAGCGTATATGGAGACACCTTCCATATGAGCTTATCAGCAGCAGCCGAGGCCACGTGGCTCAATGACGAGACCCGCAGACAGGCCACCAGTCTACTCCGCAACTGGAAACGCCCACCCATTCAGAGCCCAGAGGTGCAGGACTGGATTCGCAAAGTGTTGGGTTACTGCAAAGGTTGCTATGTAGGGCAGGACAAGCAAGGGAACCTCTCGTGGAATGTTTCAGACTTGCGAATTAGACCTGATATCGACCCCATGTTGAACGAGAATATCCACGCAGGAGTTCATCTGATCCGCAAGTATTACCCTGATTACATGCCGACCAAGACTGATTTTGCCCAAGCCTATTGGGGTAAGAAGCCGGAGAAAGCTCGGCTGGTGGCAAAGAAAGCCCCCAAGGCCAAGAAGCGCGGCGTGTCTAAGCGCCGCAGCTCCACGGGTATCAGAGAGGTGCGACTATGAGGAAGCCGAAGAAAGGCCGGATCAGCCTGAATGTGCTCAGTCGGGGCACGACTCAGGAAGTCATAGAGCTGCAAACCAAAGGGCGTAAGGATTGCTACGTTGTAGCTAGGGACAATGCGGGCTGGTGGCGCATTGGCTACAAGACAACTAGGGGTGATGTGCAATTTGGTCAGTTATCCTATCCCCCAAAGATGCGCCAGGAGGCACTGGACTATGCAATGGAGTTGACCGAGATGCTGCTGGAGCATCCGGCGACTGTAAAGCGGGTGAAACTGTGAACGAGCAGCTATCTTTTAGCGGATACTGGAGGGCGATACGCAATCTGGGCGCACCGAATGAATCCATTGATTTCTTTATCGGTCGGCGCTCGCGCTCTACCTATACCATTATTCGGCGGGCCAATGGCTGGTGGCGGGTCTACAAGACGTGGTCAACGAAGGGCGGGCATGGCCGCGCTGCCATTCTCGAGGAGTTCCCTGCTGGGGCCAGGCAGGAAGCCATCGAATATGCCACTACCTTTGCGCGGGCGGACGCCAACAAACTGGCACTGCGGCGTATGCGAGCAAAGGGGCGTAGATCATGAGATCAATGGATGATTTCGCCAAACAGGTATACCAGCAGCCAGGCGGCGTGCATGTCCGTGTGCCCCAGACGGGGTATGAGCAGCCCGAGCTGGGGGGCAGCAGTGGCACATGGTGGTGGGCTTTTGGCCAGACAGAGAAAGGCAAGCGGGCACTTCTAGGACCATTCTCTTCTGAAACAGAGGCTCATGAACGGGCTGACAAGCTCGATGACATGGAGCTGTTCCAGCTTGACACCCGCAATCAAGCTCGCGCCACCCAGGAGATCAAAGCGATCCTGCTCAAGAGAGGAAGCACTGCTGACGACGCGCTCACTCGGCAGCTCCATGAGAAGGGGCTACAAAGGGAGGGGAAGAAATGAGAAACACATATAAGAAGGGCATCATGGCTGATTACGGGATAATGAGCAATCGGTTTGTCATCATGCCAGACACTTTTGATCTTCGTGCTGACTTCCGTAACCCCAAGACCTATACTGCGCTGGAGTGTACTAATACTGGCAGGCTCCTTGGTCGTAAGGTAAGGGTGAGGGTAGACCATGAGGAGACCGGGACAGAAACTCCAGGCACGGGAGACACGCTAGTCAAGAGTGTTTAGCGGAAAGGGGGATATGCTGTGAGTAGAGGGAAGTACAAACGGTACTACGTTGGGCAGACCCCAACTGGGGAACGCCAGGTATTTCTGTCTGACATAATACCAACGGAGGAAAGTCATGGCCACCTCTTCTTGTATGTGATCGGGCCATTCCGAAGCAAGAACGGGGCTCAGGTCATGGCAACTTATGGCAAGAATAACCCACATATCCAGACGGTGGCGGACGCCGAGGCCCTGGCCAAGACGCTTTATGGGGTGAAACGCCGAAAATAGCCTGTTTAACGGGCTGGTGGCGGTTAAAACGGGAAATGGGAAAAGTTCGCCTGGCGACCGGGAAAGTGCAGAGGTCTGTAGCGGAAGTTTGTAAAAGTTTTACCAAACCGTGGGTGCGGGCTTGGTAAAGGAGGAGCAAAATGGCGGCAAAGAAGCGGCGAAAAGTAGCGGGAGGCGAAAACCTACAGCTTAATCCTCCCATCTATCTGTCATATAACTCTGAATTAACGGAGATTGATGACTGGCATGGTCGCTGGACGGTGATGAAGGGAGGAATGCCCTTGAACACTCCTGCATCGCGGGGGCGCATTATCACCTTCGTCAATCGGGATCTTGGTTTGCCTGTCCTGGAACTGCCGGTATATATGGGGGTGGAACAGAAATGGGTGAAGAATATGTCGGCGGTGAAAGACGAAGAATGACTATCAAGGAGGGTGAGCGGTCAACCACCGCCAGCTAAAGCAGGCGGCTTGTCCCTGCCACTCCCCGACTAGGATCGGGGCGCGAGACGTTAGGCCGGTTGACAGCGGCCCGTACAAGGTCGAACCCTGTACGCGAATTTGCAGA
>Ga0315290_10000896_pt1 | contig 20131 bp, 19 predicted proteins | sample YL17G12_0_MG_FD_203627 | JGI IMG/M metagenome (GOLD analysis project Ga0315290, IMG submission 203627) | Sediment microbial communities from Yellowstone Lake, YNP, Wyoming, USA - YL17G12_0 | ecosystem: Environmental > Aquatic > Freshwater > Lake > Sediment | place: USA: Wyoming | collected... | reverse complement strand
CCATCATGTTGGTCGCCGTGATGCCGGGGCACAGCGCCGTGATCGACACGCCGGTGCCTTTCAGCTCTTCCGCGAGGGACTCGGTCAGCGACAGCACGTAGGCCTTGGTGGCGGCGTAAGTGGCCAGCGAGGGCACCGGTTGAAAGGCCGCGATCGAAGCGACGTTGAGGATCCGGCCGCGGCCGCGCTCCACCATGGGCGGAACGAAATGCGCGAGCATCGCGGTGAGCCCCGCCACGTTGAGGCTGATGAGTTCCTGATGCCGGGCCGGGGGCATGGCGGCAAAGGCGCCGTGTTCGAGCACCCCGGCATTGTTGACCAGGATGTCGATGGGCACCTTCTTCCGGTGCATCGCCGCGGCGAGTGCTTCCGCGGCACCCGGTTGCGCGAGGTCCGCCGGCTCCACGCGCACACGCACGCCGTGCGTTGCGGTCAGCGCGGCGGCCAGCGCCTTGAGCTTGTCGGCGCTGCGCGCGACCAGCACCAGATCGAAACCGTCTTTGGCGAAGCATTGCGCCAACGCTTCGCCGATGCCGGACGACGCGCCGGTGATCAATGCCGTTTCGGCCGTTCTCTTCTTCGCTGCAGCCATCGCGGTCACCCTCATCCACCCGGAAATCCTGGTCTTGCCGGCATTCGACGGATAGGAAATCCAAGCCGCCGAAGGGCTTTCCGGGTCAGGTTATCACGGGTTGACGCGACCGGTCTGCCGGGGAGATGGCGTGGTCGGGGGCGCCGCGGGGTCGTTGTTGCCTCGGGTGCGGGTGATCCGCGTGCGCTGGCGGGATGGCGTGGATGCTGACGCAGCGGTAGATCAGCGCGCGCGGCGAGGGCAGGCAGCGGACAGCGCTAGCGCCGCACGCATTGATCAGCAAACGCGCCTCCTTGACGTGACCCCTGACCGAGTCGATCAACTGCCGTGCCACCCGGAGCTTGTCGCGCTGCCCGGATTCCTGGACCAGCCCCAGTCCGCGAGTTTCCCGGAGACGAGTGCCGCGGCCAGGCGCGCGGTTCCCTCCGTCGCCTGCCAGCGGCGGGCCTGCTCGCCCGCGCGCCGGGCAAGCGCCGGATAGTTCGCGATCGCCTCGTCGATGCCGCGCAGCACCGACCGCGCGGTCGGCTGATGGAAGAACGTGGCTGCACCTGCCTGGAAGGCAATCTGGGCGGGCAGGCACAGCGATGGAACGACGACCGGTCGGCCCGATGCGATGGCCTCCCACACGACGCCCGAGCTGCGCGCGGCGTAGTACTGCGGGTCCGACGGCCACACGATCAGGTCGCAGGCCGCGAGCTCGCGGGAAAAATCGTCGACAAAGCCCAGCACCGCGACGTCCGGATGCGTCCGCTTCATCTTCAGCCTCGCGCTCGAGTCCTGCAGCGTCAGCTTGAGACCCCGCTGCAGCAGCGCCGCGGCGATCTCCGGGATCAGGTTGCCGCCGCGCTCGCCGCGCTGATGACCAAAGAACCCGATCCGGCGGACCTGCTCCGCTGCTGGCGCGGGATGGCCGTCGTACGGAACCGGCAGGCGCCGGACCGCGAGTCCGTCGAGTATGGGACGATAGGCTTCGGCAATGATGCGGTCGTACGTGCCGAGCTCGAGCCGGCTGGCCAGCGACTGCGCCATGTCGCGGCCGGATGCGAGGAGCTCGGCGCCGAGCGGGGTCGAGAAATTGATCTGGCCATCAAGCCCGCCGACGATATGGCTGCCGTGCGGGAAGCGGACCATGGCCAGGAAGTGGAAGGGCTGCAGCGTGGGCCAGAACGCCACGTCGGTCGGCGCAAGCCGGGCGAGATCCTCGGCGGTGACCGCGGCGCGCTGCTGCCAATGGTCCCAGCTGTCTTCGCCCGGGACAAGTCGGTGATATGCGCCCGCGCGAAAGGTTCCGTGCAGGGGCACGCCCAGCGCCGCAAACGCATCCACCAGTTCCTGCGACGCGTGGGCCGCGCCGCAGACTTCAACGTCGTGGCCCTGCCCCCGAAGCGCGCGCGCGATGCGGAAGTCCTGATCGAAATGGTGTCCGATCCTGTTGGCAAGACCAGGGTCCATGATGGAAACGTGCATGCGGGTCGGATCCGAAGAGCCCGCGTCGCGCCGGCACGGCCGGCATCAATGGGGCGGATGGGTGTGCGTCGCTCAGATCAACGCGCAAACGTGGTGCTGACCGATCGGTATCAGTTCTCCCACGATCACCACGACCAGGAGACGGAAGACCCACACCTTGGCGGCCGGCAGCATCGCCAAGCGCGCCGCGACCAGGCCGCCGGCAATGCTGCCGGCCGCCATGATACCGCCCGGCACCCATGCCACATGTCCATCGCGCGCGAAGATGAGCAGCGATACCGCGGTAGTCGGGATCAGCACCAGGTTCTTGACGGCGTTGGCCTGCGCCAGCGGCAGCTGCGCGATCAGGATCGGCGCCAGCAGCATGTACGTCGCGCTGTCCAGCACGATGAATCCGATCCAGGCGCCGATCGCGAGGAAGACCATGAGCTCCTTCCGCGTGAAGGGCCGCGGCTCGTCGAAGGTTCGGTCGAGTGCATCCTTGACGGATAGGAAATCCAGGCCGCCGAAGGGCTTTCCGGTTCAGGTTATCACGGGTTGATGCGACCGGTCTGCCGGGGAGAGGGGGGGCGGGGGTCGCCACGGGGCCGTTGTTGCCCCGGGTGCGGGTGATCCGCGTCCGCCGGCGTGCCGGCGGCTCGCGCCTGACGGCCGCCGGCACGAGCCAGCCCGGCGTCGCGCACAGACGAGCGTCGACGGTGGTGGTTACCAGGCGATGCGCTGGTCGAACTCGAAGGCGGGCGGGAGCGGCGGATCGGACAGCGCAGCGGGGTGAGGAGCAGTGCGCCACCGGCGCCGGGGCCGGGTTTGGGGTGGTCGTGGACGAGGTGCTCGGGAGCGAGTTGGCGCAGCCGATCCAGGGCGAACGGTGGCCGGGCGCGAGTTGCGCAGCAGCCGCTCGCGTCCGGCGCGGTCGGCGGCCTCGATGCGCACCGAGCCGTCGACCGAAACGAAGTATCAGTGGAGGCTAACCGGCAGCCGGCCTTGGGCGGTGGCAAGCGTCGGCGCTGGCGGGACGGCGTCCGGATGCTGACGCAGCGGCAGATCAGCGCGCGCAGCTTCTGCTCCAGTTCATCGACCGTCGCGATCGGGAAGGCCTCGTCCTCGGTGGCGTAGTGGCCCAGCATCGGCGCCTTGATCTTGGTCGCGTCGACGTACTCGAGCGGCGGAAAGCCGTACCAGACGACGGCCGCGTGTGTCTCCGGAACGTTCACCGCCGACAGGACCGTGAGCGCCCCGCCCATGCAGAAGCCGGTGACGCCGGCCTTCGCGCTGCCCGTGGCCTTGAGATGCTGGACCGCGCCGCGCACGTCCTGGCCGGCGGCATCGCCAAGATTGAGGCCGGTCATCAGGTGCCGGGCTTCGCTGGCCTCGAGGGCGACCTTGCCGCGATAAAGGTCCGGCACCAGCGACCGGTAGCCGGCGGCCGTGTGGAAAGGTGGGCCCTGCTCGCGGCCTGCGTTCAGTCGATGCCGCAGATCAGGTCCACCGCGCGCTCGGCGAGCGCATACACCGGGGCCTGCGCGTTCCCGGCGACGGTCGTCGGCATCACCGACGCATCGACGGCCCGCGGACCGTCGATGCCAATGACGCGCAGCCACCGATCGACCACCGCACCCGCATCGTCGCCAAGCCGGCAGGTGCCCACGGGATGAAGTCCCCGCGAGGACGCTTGCGGCGGGTCGAAGATGCGCTGTAGCATCCCCGCAGGCAATCCAGGCATGCTGGCGATGGCTACCACCGAATCCGGGAAGACGGCATCCGCAGCTCGGCCCGGGGTGGCATGAGCGCTCTGGTTCGTTCGTTCTGTCTTGATCGCTTCCGTGTCTTCGCAGCCGACAGCGGCTATCTGCTGCGCGACACACTGCTACCGCCGGATCGGTTCTTGCCCGATTCGGAGGTTGCTGGCCTCGATGACGCGGCGCGCGATCTGGCCTTTTTCCGCCTGGGGTTCGCGCCGCCTTGTCTCCCCGACCCCGCGTCGGTCGTTGCCGGCCGGCCGCGCAATCCCGACGACCTGCTGTTCTGGCAATTTCCGGCGCGCACGGAGGCTGCCGCACAGGCAAACCATGCGGGCCCGAACGCGTTCGCGGCCACGGACGGCGCGCTGCATTGCTACCTGGGCCTTCCGTGGGCCACATTCATCGAGAAGAAGCGCGGTGACGGGCTCCAATTGCAAGGGCTGCGCGCGCGACTGCCCGGGTTGCGCGACGCGCTGCAGGAGTTCGGCGTCCGGTTGCACGTCCACACGGTGTGCCAGCACATCTACTGGCGCGCGCTGGTTCCGCTGTGGCATTCGCTGGGCCTGACTGACGTATGGCTGTCGCACTTGCCGGCGGCTGGCATCCCCGCGTCCGAGGCGCTGCCGTTTGCCGCACATCCGTGGCGCTTGTATGCGGTGAACGTGGAAGACGCAGAGCGCCGCATCGGGCTGGTGGTGGGCAAGGATCCGGCGGAAAGGCAGTACCTTGCTTCGTTCGTCGGTGCGCATCTGGGGAATTCCCTGTCGGACGTGCGGCTGCGCCTGCAGGCCCTGTCCAGCGCGCACCGCTTCGTCGTGAGGGTGAGCACGGGAAACTGGCATTTCGAGGACGTGGTCTACGGCCATCAGGTGCGCAATGCACCGCTGACCGAGACTTACCGGATCGACGACACGGTTGCCGAGTACAATCACGTGCTCTCGGAATCGGTGTTCGGACTGTGCCCGTCCGGCGCGGGACCGAATACGCTGCGGCTGTGGGAGACGCTGGCGGTGGGTGCGGTCCCTGTCTTGCTGGGGCCGGAGCCCGCGTTGCCGCGCGGCGGGTCGTTGCCGGCGATAGACTGGGACGCAATCCTGCTTCACGTGCCGGACGAGCAGGTGAGTGCGTTGCCGGCAATCCTCGCGGCGATCCCGCTGGACGAGGTACGCCGACGCCAGCGTCTGGGGATGGACGCGTTTGCGCTCGTGCAGCGGCAGCGATGCTTTTGAGGTTGCTCGCGATCGGACCATCGGGTCACGCGGTCGCTGCCGCAACGGGGAACCGACCCTGGTCCTCTGCGCGAGAGGTCACCGGGAAACCAGGGGACAGGTCCCAGCCTGCCGCTGCATACCTCATCGAGGAAGATCGATGCGGATCGCCGTCGTCCAACTGATGGGTCTCGGGAACGCGATATTGACGACGCCGCTCATCTCGGCGCTGCATTCGCTCGGGAACGAGATCACGGTGATCGCGAACCTCGCCCGCGGCGCGGAGCCGGCATTCGCCGAATGGCCGGTCGTGACGCAACTTTGCGATCACCTGCCGGAGGGCGCCGGCCCGTTCGACCTGGCGATGTGGTGCCACCCGATCTGGGGGAATGTCGACACCGTCCGTGCGCTAGGTGTCATTCCGACGCTGTTCCCGGAGCCGTGCATGCAGTCCGGCGGTGGCGAATGGCAGGCGCGCTTCCTCAAGCACGAGATCGAGTACCTGCTCGATATGGCGCGGCGGTTTGGATTCGCGAGCGCCGCCCCGCCGCTGCGTCTGCGGCATCATCCGCAGCCGGTGCAACCGAAGCGGATCGCCATCGGCATCGGCTACCTCAAGGACGGTCACTGGGACCGCAAGCATTGGGGAAACGAAAACTACCGTCAGCTGTGCCGTCGCCTGCTGGACAATGATTATCGGCCGGTGCTGGTCGGCGACGCCGCCGACTGGGAACGAGACGGGCGGATCATCGCCCAGGAGGCCGGGGTCGACAGCCTGTGCGGCCTGCCGCTCGAGGAGATCATCGACCACATGTCCGGGTGCGAAGCGTTCATCGGCAACGATACGGGGCTGATGCATGCTGCCGCAGCCCTTGGGCGGCCCGTGGTGGCGATCTTCGTTGCTTCCAACGTAGTCAAGAGCCGACCGTGGTGCGATCGGCATGTCGTCATCGACGGGAACACCGGCAATGCCAACGACGCGACGCTCGCCGTGCTGTCGCTGACCGGCGCCTCCCGGGGCAAGACAGCGCAATTTCAACGCTGATCGGCAGTCGCGCCGGTATCCGCAAAGCTGAACGGGGGAATCTGCCGATATCGAAAACCTGCCTACCGAGGCCTCTTGCCGCGATCCAGTACGGTGACTGGCCGGGCAAAATCGGCGCGGTTCCATTCCTGAACAATCGACTCCCAGACTCTGGCAATGCCCGGCCGATGCGCGCTCCCCTCGCTGATGGAGGCTGATGGCAAGGGCTATGGCCTCGCCGACGGATGCCGCGTATTTCCCGATCATCGTGCCGTCGTCGATCAGGTCAATGAGCGCAGGATCTTCTCCAGCTGCTTTGCCAGGCTGTATTCACGGACCACATGCTCCGTTCCCGCAGCGGCGATCTCGGCGCAACGTTTTTCATCTGCTACGCTATTCTTGACGCAGGCCACCAGTTCGTCCGCGTCGCTGTAATAGACGAGATGCCGTCGGTCCTCGAAAAGGGAATCGACCGCAGGAATTCGGGTCCGATTGGTGATCATCAGGGAACCGCACGCCATCCCTTCGGCGACTCGGGTGGGATGGCTGGAAAAGACGGATGGAAAATTGACGGCGACCTGATACTGGTTGAACTCGTCGACCAACGTCTCCGGACGAATTGGATTGTTCTGGAATTCAATCACATCCACCAGATTTTCCGCGACGAGTCGAGTGAGGAGCCGGGTCCTTGCGGCGTATTCATTCCAGGCCGTCCAGCCACGTGTCTTGCCGCGAAAATATGCCCGACGCTTGCGCGCATGGTATGGCGTGACTTGCCGGAACGTCGTGGTATCGACTCCAAACGGCAGCCACATCGAGGGCTTGCCGTGCTTTTCAACCACGCCACGGTCCTCGCAGTCCGTGTAGATCAGGAAATCGCAAAGTGCGGCCGCGGAATGAAAGGCGTCAACTATCCTGGTGTTGCGCATTGCCTCGGGAGAACGGTGAACGGACTCTTGGGCATACATGATCTTGCAGGTCTTGGCATGGTTCCATCGCTCCCGCCATCGAGGTGAATCATGCAATGCCTGGGAGTGCCAATCAAAGCCGAGCAAGAGCATGGCTGCCGACCGAGTGTTGCCAAGATAGGAATGGAGACCGTCATCATCCCTGCACGCTTCGCCCCACCGGGCCCGCGGACGAAAGGTTCGGTTCAGAATCCCCAAGGCCTCAGCCGCGCGCGACCATCCCTCTCCGACGTTCCAGGAATGATAGCCGGTCGTTTGAAGGACGACATCCAGTTTGAAGTCCAGCCTGTTCAGTGCGGGGAAATCCATCGCCTGGCCTCGGAGGTTGTTCGGCATGTGATCGCAAGGATTGCCGGAAGGCCGCGGCCGCTATTCGGAAAATGGCATTCCGGGTGCGCCTGAGAATCACCAGACAAGCGGATTCACTGCCCGGACGCAAGCAATCAACTCGTGTGAACACGCAAGTTGAAGACCAATATGCGGAAGCGCTTGATACGCGATCAGCCCGAGTATTTCACACCGAAGCGCAAGATGAGGTCGATGGAATCATGACTTTCCACGTTGCATCCGGTGTCAAGACAGATCGCCGCGGCGATTCCGCCGATGCGCAATTGTAGCGCGACTCGGGTGCCGCCTTCGAAGCCTGGTCGGCGCGCGATCGCCAGCACCACGATGAACACGCCCTGAGGAGACGAAGGCATCCGGCGGCGGCGGATCCGGATGGGCCGGCGGTGGCCGCGATCGCTGGCATGCCGATCAGCGGGCCATAATCGGCGGCGCGCACAGACGAGCGTCGACGGTGGTGGTTACCAGGCGATGCGCTGTCGAATTCGTAGGCCGGGGCGGGCGCGAGCGGCGGATCGGGGGTCGGATCGTGCTCGGCGTCGGCGGCCGCCCACAGTGGCGGGCCGCGGGCGGACGCGCTGCGGGGTGGCGCCGTCGGCTCACCGAGGTGGGTGAGGATGGCGCGCACGGTGGCGGCGTCGGTGATGAAGGCGATGATGCGGATTTCGCCCCCGTGCTGCGGGCACGCCAGCGGGCAAACTTCATCGATGCGGGCGAGCAACAGCGCCCAGGCATAGCGGGCGGTGCGGGCCACTGCCGCCGGGGCCCGGTTTCGGGGGGTCGTAGATGAGGTGCTCGCGGTCGCGCTCGCGCAGGCGGTCGAGGGCGAACGGTGGCCGGGCGAGAGTAGCGGAGCAGCCGCTCGCGCCCGGCGCGGTCGGTGGCCTCGATGCGCACCGAGCCGTCGCCACCATGCGCCGGGCATTGCATGATGGGCACACACCGCGTCCCTGGCACGAGAAGGCTACAGGCAAGTCGTGCCCGCACCCGTCGCCGTAGGCGCGGGCAAAACCTCGAGCGAGGATGCCGCAATCGAAACTGACGGAAGCTCGCCGCCTGGTTGCCGACCCCGCGCCCCCGACGATCGCGCCCGAGCCGCTCGTCGTCGATGGCGATTTCGAGACGCGGCCCTGGTTTCCGCTACCTGCCAAGGTGGCCGGGCGGTAGAAAGCAGGGTCAGACTGGGCTTTTCCGGGTCCGCCGCCGGATCGGAAACACCACCGGCGAAAAGTCGACTCTGACTCTGCGTTCCCCGGCGTGATGGGCCGCGTGAGGGGCGCGCCAGGAGATCCCGCTGCGCCTTGCCTGTAGCGAAATGGCCATCTACAATCACAAAATGGACATTTCGGTCACCGAGTTCAAACAGCGCTGCCTCGAGATCATCCGCCGCGTCGAGAAGACCGGCCAGGTCGTCGCCATCACCCGCCGCGGAAAGGTCGTGGCCCGCGTGGCGCCGTCCTCCGCCGCCTCGGCGAGCGAGACGCGCAAGCCCTGGGAGCAGCTGCGCTCGCTCGGCGGGCGGCTGTTGGCCGAACCGGGCGAGTCCGTGCTGCACGACGAGGATTTCGAGGCACTGCGTTGAAAGTGCTGCTGGATACCCACATGTGGGTCTGGTGGCTGACACCCGTATCGCCGCTCGCCCGCGGGGAACGCATCGCGCTCGACAGGACGGCCGAGGAGCGCGGGCTCGGCATCCCGGCGATCAGCATGTGGGAGGCGCAGGTCCTGCATGCGAAGGGTCGACTCGAGCTGCCGATGCCATTCGCGGAATGGCTCATGCGCGCGACGGACGAACGGATGGTCGTGGTGCTCCCACTCGATCGCGACGTGGTGCTCGCGCTTGACGGGTTGCCGCCGGGCTTCCACGGCGATCCGGCCGACCGGCTCATCGTCGCCACGGCGCGCGCGCACGCGCTGCCGCTCGCGACCCGTGACGCCGCCATCCGGCGCGCTCGCGTCACGAGGCTCTGGAAACCCTAGCGGCTGCGCGGCCGGTGCCGCGCCTGCACGTTCTTCATAGTGTCGGTGATTTTGGCACGCGCGCGACGAAATGCGTGGGGTTGTGGTGGCCATCGCCACTGCCGAGACGGACGAAGAGATCCGGGTGACTTCAATGCGAAGGGCTCACCGCAATGAGGAAAAAATCGACTACTGCAACCTTTGACGAAGACATGCCGATCACCCGGGGCGACATCGACGCGGGCGAGCAACAGCGCCCAGGCATAGCGGGCGGCGCGGCGGTGGGCCGGTTCGGTGGCGGGTGGATCGGGCGGTGCTGCCGGCGGTGCGGCCGGCGGTGCAGTCGCCGCGGCCAGCGCGAGGGCGGTGAGCGCAGCGCGCAGGGGCCCGGTTTCGGGGGGTCGTAGATGAGGCGCTCGGGAGCGAGTTGGCGCAGCCGGTCCAGGGCGAACGGTGGCCGGGCGCGAGTTGCGCAGCAGCCGCTCGCGTCCGGCGCGGTCGGCGGCCTCGATGCGCACCGAGCCGTCGACCGAAACGAAGTTTCAGTGGAGGCTGACGCCGGCTTTATCGGCGTTAAGCGCAGCGGCCGTAACCAAAGGCCGCCGCCCCATCGCCCGCGCGGCATCACTTGGACGGCGCCCATGCGCTCGCTTCGGGCCACCTTGAAGGCGTTCTCGAACTCGGCCACCTCGGTGACATTGAGCGTCCGAACCGTGAGGCCGATACTCGTCGCCGCTGTCTCCGCGGCTGTCAGGACGGCAGACGGGTTCCCGGTGTGATGGAGAGGCGCGACCCGGGAAAGGTTGGGTACGGCCTCCTTCAGCGGCTGGAGCTGCTTGGTGATCCGCTCCTCGAACTGGGAGGCCAGGCCCGTCATGTTTCCGCCGGGGCGGGCGAGGCTCTGCACGAGCCTCAAGGCGACCGGGTCGGTCAGGATGACAAAGACGATGGGAATCGTGCTGGTTGCCTTCTGAGCCGAACGGATCGAGGGCGTACCCGACGCCGCGATGACATCAACCTTGGCCTGCACGAGCTCGGCGACGAGGACGGGGAGCCGATCAAGGTTCCGTTCCGCCCAGCGCTACTCGATCGTCACGTTCTGGCACTCGATCCAGCCCAGCTCGCGCAGGCCGCGAAGGAACGCCGCTTGTTGCGCGCCCACGGGCGTCGGGCATCCTGATGCCGAGGTAACCGATCCGGCGCGGTCCGGCCGGCTGCGCCGCGGCGCCAAGCGGCCACGCGAGGAGCCCAGCGGCAACGCCGCCAACGAATGTTCGCCGCTCCATCACTGGATCACCTCGTCCGCGCGCAGCAGCACGGCATGCAAGGGATTGAACGCCAGCCTCGCGACGGTGCCGGAAGGGTATCGCTTGCAGGTGAAGTCCGCGCTGAAGCGACAGGCATGATGAGCTTCGCTTCGTGTCGCACAGGGCCAATGATGAACTATCGCGAGATCATCACGATCGAGCCGGGGAAGCGCGGCGGGAAGCCTTGTATCCGCGACCGGTGATGACGACACAGCGCACCGCCGGGTCGGCTTCCACCGTCAGCAGCATCTGGCGCAGCGCTGGTGTCAACTCGTCCGACAGGGCGTTGCGTTTGTCCGGGCGATTCACCGTGAGCGTGGCTACGCCGTCGGCAAGCTCGCACAGCAACGTATCGGTGCCGGGACTCAGGGTTGTAGCGGCCAAGGTGATACTCCTGTTCGATCGTGACTCAGGGAGGATTTCGGCGATGCTCGGGTTGATGAATTGATACGCGTCAAGGCGTCAGGTCTGCATGCCCTTCTGGAACGCCGGTGAACCATACCAAGCCATCGGATTTGACCACCAAATCGCCGCGGATGGCCGCTTGCCTTCAGCGGCGCAATGGCAGATAGAGAGACATTGGCGCGGCGGTACAAGGGGTGAATCCATAGTGCCGATAAAGCGATTTCGCGTCAGCGTCTTTCGCATCCACCACCAGCGCAAAGGCGCCGACCTGCTCGCTTGCCGCAAGGCAGCGCGTAACTGCGCAACCAATCAAGTGCCTGCCCAGTCCTTCGCCGCGCCGGCCCGCACGGCATGCGAGGCGCGCCATGCGAATGCAGGGCACCGGAAAACGCGGCAGTTTCACGCGGTCCGGATCGCTCAAATCGGCAATGTCCAGTTGGGCGGCGCTGAGAGTGTAGTAGCCCAGTATCATTGATGGAGTCTCGCTCTCCACCAACACATATATGGCGCTGACGCCCTTCTTCTTGTGCTGCTGCGCGAAGCGCCTCAGGTATTCATCCAGCGCGGACACGCCGCAGGTGAACCCGGCGCGGTCGTGGCGGCCGGTGTCGAGCGCCTGCTCTTCAAGCACGGTGGATTTTGGCTGCCGCCGCCAGCGCGCGCTTGAGCGGCGCGTTTGGCTTGAATGGCGCATCAAGCGCTTTCATGAGAGCGGCGAAATCACGCTTCGACATCGTGACGCGCGTTTCCCGGTCCAGCAGGGTTGCGGCTTTCTCTTTGGCAGCTGCGCGGACGAAGCCTGCCATGGTGGTGCCCATCAGGGCAGCCGCGCGCGAAACCAGATCCTTCTCGGCGGCATCCATTTTCAGATCGAAGCGGGCAGTGGCGGGCACGATCAACTCCTGACAGATTCAATACGGCATTATACCGTAACGTGCCGCTCGAGGTTGGCGATGCCCTTCGCCAGCGCCGAAGGATAGGAAATCCAAGCCGCCGAAGGGCTTTCCGGGTCAGGTTATCAAGGGGTGACGCGACCGGTCTGCCGGGGAGAGGGCGTGGTCGGGGAGGGGGGCGCCGCGGGGCCGCTGTTGCCTCGGGTGCGGGTGATCCGCGTGCGCTGGCGTGCCCGCGGCTCGCGCCTGACGGCCGCCGGCACGAGCCAGCCCGGCGTCGCGCTGAGACGAGCGTCGGCGGTGGTGGTTACCAGGCGATGCGCTGGTCGAATTCGTAGGCCGGGGCGGGCGCGAGCGGCGGATCGGGGGTCGGATCGTGCTCGGCGTCGGCGGCCGCCCACGGTGGCGGGCCGCGGGCGGGCGCGCTGCGGGGTGGCGCGCTCGGCGCACCGAGGTGGACGAGGATGTCGCGCACGGCGGGGCCGTCGGTGACGAAGGCGATGATCCGCATGGCGCCGGAGGAAGTGGGGCACAGGACCAGGATTCAGCCCCGCGCGACAACTCGCGCGCCGATGCACGACGAAATTGAACGACCGCTTCCCCGCCGGCGACGGTCAGCTTTGCGCAAAATCGATCGACTGCAGCGGGTCGTTCACGGTCAGCCGATCCACGGCGATGAACGGCAGCGCTACCGCCCATACCTGCCGTTCGCGCCTGGATGCCAGCCATGCGTTATTCAGCGGCCATTCCGCTGGCGGGGGTGACTGGCGGCTATCGACCCTAATGCATAGTTGACAACTATGCATAGGGGTCGCTATGTAGAGCTTTACAGTGCGACCCACAACCGCCATACGATTAGCTTGAGAACGGACAGTCGCGTGTCGCGGCAGGCGCCGCAGCTTGCAATTGCCGCAGAACCCGCGCAGGCTCCGCTCACTGCGATCCTGATCGATTGCCATAGTGGAACGCGCAACCGCTGTTGCCTCAGACCGCCGGTTGCGGCTCATGCGAATGCCGCGCCTTGGCTATGCCCTGCGCGCCAGTGCTGTTTCCGCTTTGAGTCAATCGTCCGGTCGCAGCCGGCGCGCTCTTGTGTTGTCGGCCGCCGTTTGTTGTGAGGATTGGACAAGATGGCTTCCGCGCGCCTCGTCGCAGGATTGCTCGTCACCGCAATTGTGCTTGGTCCCAACGCCGCCGCAGCCGCCGCGGTGCCGAAAGTGCACGACTTCGTGCTGCCCGCGGTCGAGCAGGAGATTCCGGTCCCGCCGGTGGTTTTCGTGCCGAACCCTGTGGAGCCCGGCGCCGGTTACTACGCGTACGGGAGCCAGCGAGCCGTCGGCATCGGTGATTTCAATGGCGATGGCCTGCCGGACATCGTCTTCGGACCGGGGATTGTGCTCCGGCCGGGGTTTGTCTCCGTTCCGGCGCTTCCGATTCGGATCTGGATCAACAAGGGCGGCGGCCGTTTCGAGGATCAGACGGAGAGCCTGATTGCGGGCAAGGTGCCGACGGTAATCAGTGTCATAAGTGTCCTGGTGGCGGACTTCAACCACGATGGCGTGGACGACATCTTCTTTGTCGATTCGGGCCCCGATGACGGCATCGGGGGGGACGGAACGCAAACCGGCGCACGCAACACGCTGCTGCTTTCGGGCCCCGATGGCAAGCTGCACGACGCGACCGACACGGTGCCGGACAACGGCAATCGCTTCAATCATGTTTCATCGCTCGCCGACATCAATGGCGATGGGAACATGGATGTCGTGTTGACGCGGCTGGGCGGCCCCCAGGCCGGCGGACCCGGCGGCGTTTCGCTGCTGCTCGGCGACGGCAAGGGCGGATTCACGGCCACAACGCGCGGCCTCCCCATAGACATCGCGCTTGGCCAGGCGCTGACGGGGCTCACCGTACCGGGTACGACCACCGCGTGTGACCTGGACGGCGATGGCCGCGTCGATCTCATTACTGGTACGTATCACGGTGGGAACAACACGCTGGGTACCCACTTCGTCCGGTTTTTCAAACAGGCCGGCGATGGGGTCTTCACCGAGGCAGCAAAGATCGAGGTCTTGCAGACGTTCACCCCTGATCCGGCCAATACGATGGGCGGCGCCTATCAGATCGTCTGCGGCGACATCGACGGCGACGGCCGCAACGACGTGCTGGTGGCCTGGGAGATCGTCGGTGGCACGTATCTCCAGATCTTTCGCAACGATGGCGGATTCCAATTCACCGACATCACGCTGGTTGCGCGCGGTACTTACCACACCGACTTCCTGCTCAAGGGCGTTGTTCCGAGGGGCGATCCCTCTGTTTACCTCCAGGATTTCAACGGCGACGGGTACCTTGACATCATCTTGCGCCAGCAGGAGGTGAGCACAGAAATCATTGCCATCGCCTCGACCACGACGAGTTTCATCCTGCTCAACGACGGCACCGGCAAGTTCACCCCTTGGCATCTGGAGCAGAATGGCGCCCCGGTCAGCCAGAGCAAGCTCGAGGAAAGCGTCCCGCAATTCGGCAACTTCATGCCGCTGGTCCTCGATGTAAACGGCGACGGCCGGCTCGATCTGGTCCTGCTGCGGCAGGTGGGCATCGAGGGGCAGCCAGTAACCAAAGCCATCGTGCTCGCAACGCTGCTGCGTGCAGCGCCCGCGAACTATCAGGGCCTGTGGTGGAACGCGCCGGCGGCGTCCGAGTCGGGTTGGGGAATCAACTTTGCCCATCAAGGCGACACAATATTCGCCACCTGGTTCACCTACAGCCTCGATGGCAAGCCGTTGTGGTTGGCCATGCAGGCGGAGAAGACCGTGCCGGGCGTTTATTCCGGGAAATTGTTCACTACCACCGGACCGCCGTTCAATGCGGTGCCGTTCGATCCAGGCAAGGTAGTCGAGACGACCGTGGGTACGGCCACCATCACGTTCACCGATGGCGATCACGCGACGTTCGACTACACCGTCAATGCCGGGTCGCTGGCGAAGAGTGCCGTCACGCAAACGAAGGCAATCACGCGGCAAGCGTTCGGGACCCTTCCAGCCTGCGTTTGGGGCGAGCAGCCCAATCTCGCGCTGGCGACCAACTACCAGGACCTGTGGTGGAAATCCCCGGCCGGCGCGGAGGCGGGCTGGGGCATCAATTTCGCGCACCAGGGCGACACCATCTTTGCGACCTGGTTCACCTACGATCTCGCCGGCGAGCCGTGGTGGCTGGCCGTCACGGCCAATCGCACGGCACCCGGCATCTATACCGGCAATCTCTTCACCACCACCGGACCACCGTTCAATGCGGTGCCGTTCGATCCGGCCAAGGTGGTCGAATCGGTCTTGGGTGACGCCACCATTACGTTCCTCGATGGCAATCGCGCGAGCTTTACGTACACCGTGACCGTCGGCGGCAACCGGACGCAGCAGAGCAAGCCGATCACGCGGCAGGTGTTTGCTGCGCCCGGCACTGTCTGTCATTGAGCGCCCGTCCGCGGTCCCCGGCGCGCTGACCGCCCGCATCCTCAATGCTCAAACTGACGGTTGCGGCGTGGTCCAACCTGCTTATCCTATGGCCACTTACGGGCAAACTGGCCGAAGACGCCGACCTTCTGCTCGTGGCCGACTGCTGGCGTTGAGGCGATTCGACCAAGTGGCCGCTGAATGGCGTACTGCAGCCATCCAGGCGTGAAGGGCCGGTCTGGATCGTTGAGCCGCCGTTCGGCGCCGGGGAGCGGCTGAACGTGGATGACCCATTCCAGTCGGTCGAAGTGCTCAAGAGGAGCCATTCAACGTTGGGGTTCAACTGCGTCGCGCGGGGATGCGCGAACGCCGGGAACAATCTCGACACTCGATTACTGAATCTTCTCGTCCACGCGCAGCAGCACGGACTGAGGAATCGTGAGGCCAAGCGCTTTAGCCACTGTTGCGTCGAGATCGGGTCGGCCGCGGCAAGCGACCCGACGGATATGCATCGCAAGCCTGCGAGGGCGAGAATCGAGGGCCCGGTCCTGCCACCCGCCGGGATGATGGTCGCCGGCCATGGGTGCGTCTGCGCGGTGCGGCACCGCAGGCCGCGCTCCAAGTGCGTCCCGTCGCGCAGGCCGGATACAATTGCCGGCGGCGCGAACTCAACCCCGACCCTGCAGGCGGCATCATGGCAAACGTAACGGCGAACGGCATTACCCTCGAATACGAGACCTGGGGCGATCCGGCGGCGGCGCCGATCCTGCTGATCATGGGGCTCGGCATGCAGCTCACGTCGTGGCCGGACGCCTTTCGCGAGGGCCTCGTCGCGCACGGCTTTCGCGTGCTCGCGTTCGACAACCGGGATTGCGGGCTGTCGACGCGAATCCGCGTGCGCAAGACCCCGAACCTCCTGCTGCAGATCGCGCGGGCCTGGGCCCGGATGCCGGTGCGCTCGCCCTACACGCTCGACGACATGGCCGCCGACACCTTGGGGCTGCTCGACGCGCTCCACGTTGCACGGGCGCACGTCGTCGGCGTGTCGATGGGCGGGATGATCGCGCAGGTCATCGCGGCGCGCTACCCGGAGCGCACCGCGAGCCTCACGTCGATCATGTCGACGACCGGCAACCGCCGGGTGTCGAAATCCAAACCCGACGCGCGGCGCGCGCTGCTCTCCCGCCCCGACGATCCGGACAATCCGGAGAGCGTCACCCGGCATCTCATCGAGCTCTTCGGCGTGATCGGTAGCCCCGGCTACCCCGCCGACCACGGCGAGCTGCGGGCGCGCATCGAGCGCAGCGTGCGCCGCTCGTACTACCCCGCCGGCACGGCGCACCAACTGCTCGCAATCCTGGCCTCGGGCGACCGGCGGTGGCTGCTGCCGAGCATCACGGCGCCGACGCTCGTCATCCACGGCGCGGACGATCCGCTGGTACCCGTCGCCGCCGGGCGCGACACCGCGCATCACATCAAGGGCGCGCACCTCAAGGTGATCGAAGGCATGGGGCACGACCTGCCGCTCGCGCTGCAGCCGGTCCTGGTCGAGGCGATCGCCGCGCACTGCCGGATGGCGGACGCTTCGTCGCGGCCGGCAACGGCGGAGGCTGGCGGCGACGCGGCCGGCGCGGCCGGCGCGATCTGAGCCGGTGCGCGGGTTGCCGGATCCGGCGAGCGGCGGCGTCGCGCCGGCCTTGCCGGCTCCACGGGTCGTGACCGTTGACAGGTCGCCGACAGTACACTACTGTATGGACGACAGTGCACTGATGTATGTCAGGACATCTCCCTTGGCCGCGACGGCGGCCGCTCTCCCGCGGTGAAGATGAATGATGGCAACCCTTCTCGGCATCGCCCTCCCGCTGGTGGCGCTCTACGTCCTCTTCCTCGTCTGGTACGGCGGCAACGGCAAGCCCCTGACGCAGGCCGAGATCGACCGGTTCATGCAGGAACTCGGCTCGCGCGCCAAGGGGCCGGAAAGCCAGGCACTGCTCGATGCGATCCGCACGCTGGTCGCCGGCGACGACGGCAAGGAGTTCGTGATGCAGAACCTGGTGCGCTATCGCCCCAAGGCGCTGTACCCGCCGGGCTACCGCTACGACGACGACCCGCGCGCGGCCGACCGCCGCTACGGCAAGGCCCTCGTCCCGCACCTTCTTCGTCACGGCAACCTGATGGTGTTCGTCGCGCGGCGCAGCGGCACCTTCATCGAACCCGCCGGCGCCGACCCGTGGCACTACGTGGCGATGGTGCGCTACCGCAGCCGGCGCGACTTCCTTCGCTTCGCCCTGGCGATCGAGCGCAACGACATCGCCGTGCACAAGTGGGCGGCGATCGAGAAGACCCACGTGTTCCCGGTCAGGCCGCTCGTCAGCCTCATCTTCGTGCGCGGTGCGGTGGCGGTGCTGCTGGCGCTCCCGGGTGCGGCACTCTACGCACTGTTCGGCTGAGCAGGCAGCGGATGAACCTGCGCAAGACGCTGATCACCGCCGCCGTGGTGGCCGCGGGCGTCGCGGCGCTGGCCTATGCCAACCGCCTGACGATCCTGCAGTACTCGCTCGGCTGGTACACCGACGTCAGGCATCCGCGCGACGCCAACCGGCCGGTGCCGTGGATGGCCGGGCCGGTGAAGGCCGACCCGCCGTTGACGGAGCGTCCGCCCAACATCGTCGTCATCCTCGCGGACGACCTCGGGTTCAACGACGTCACCACCCACGGCGGCGGGTACGCGGCGCTCGGCGCGCCCACGCCGGCCATCGATTCGATCGCCCGCGACGGCGTGCGCTTCGACCACGGATACGCGGGCAGCGCGGTGTGCACGCCCTCGCGTGCCGCGCTGCTGACCGGGCGCTATCCGTGGCGGTTCGGCGTGGAGTTCACGCCGACCCCGGGCGCCATGGCCAGAGTGGCGGGCGAGCTGTACTCCGATCCCGACCGCCTGTATCCGGTGATCGTCGACAAGGAGAGAGCCGGCCAGGCGAAGAACTTCAACGATCTGGGCATGCCGCCCTCCGAAGAGACCGTAGCGAAGCTGCTGAAGGCGCGCGGCTATCACACCATCCACATCGGCAAGTGGCACCTCGGCAGCACGCCCGAGATGCGGCCCAACAACCAGGGCTTCGATGAAACCCTGTTCATGGAAAGCGGCCTGTACCTGCCGCGCAACGATGCCAACGTCGTCAATTCGATGCAGGACTTCGACCCCATCGATCGCTTCCTGTGGCCGAACATGCGCTTCGGCGTCAGCTACAACGGCGGCACGTGGTTCGAGCCCGCCCGATACCTCACCGACTACTTCACCGACGAGGCGGTGACCGCGATCAGGCGCAACAAGCACCGGCCGTTCTTCATCTACCTCGCGCACTGGGGCGTGCACACGCCGCTGCAGGCGGACAAGGCCGACTACGACGCGCTGCCCGGCATTCCGGAGCACGGGCGCCGCGTCTATGCGGCGATGGTGCGCTCGGTCGACCGCAGCGTGGGCCGCGTGCTGCAGGCGCTGCGCGACGAGGGGCTGGACGACAACACCCTCGTCATCTTCACCAGCGACAACGGCGCGCCCGGCTATATCGGGCTGCCCGAAGTGAACCGGCCCTATCGCGGCTGGAAGCTCACGCTGTTCGAGGGCGGCCTGCGGGTGCCCTTCGTGGCCAGATGGCCGGGCCGCATCCCGGCGGGAATGCAGTACCAACCGCCGGTGTCCAACATCGACATCCTGCCCACGGTGGTGGCGGCCGCCGGCGGCACGTTGCCGGCCGACCGCGTGATCGACGGCGTCAACCTGCTGCCCTTCCTGAGCGCCACCGCCGCGGTGCAGCCGCCGCGCCCGCTGTTCTGGCGCGACGGCCCCTACCGCACGGTGCAGGACCAGGGGTGGAAGCTGATCGTGGCGGAGCGGCCGAAGAAGCACTGGCTGTTCAATCTCAACGAGGATCCGACCGAGAAGGTCAACCTCGCGGCACGGCAGCCGGAGAAAGTGGCACAGTTGAAGGCTCTGCTGGAGGCGCATCATGCGAACATGCCGCCGTCGCTGTGGCCGCCGTTCCTCGAGATACCGGTGATGATCGACAAGACGCTGGACCAGAAAGAGACCCCCGAGGACGAGTACACCTACTGGATCAACTGACGGGCCCGCCCGTTCTCACACCGCAGGAGCAACCCATGGCCATCACCGTTCCGTTCGACCTGAAATACGAGTTCGCAGTCAAGGCCCGCCCGGCCGACGTGTTCGCTGTCCTGTCGGACGTTCCCGCCTCGGCCAGCCATTTCCCGAAGGTGGCGCGCCTCGTGGACCTCGCTGGAGGGACCTACCGCTGGGAAATGGAAAAAGTCGGCACCGAAAAGATCAACATCCAGACCGTCTACGCGTCGAATTACGTCTCGGACAAGAAGAAGGGGACGGTCGTCTGGACGCCCGTTAAGGGCGAGGGCAACGCCCTGATCTCCGGCACCTGGACGATCACCGACAAGAAGAAGTCCACGCAGCTGGTGCTGCAGATCAAAGGCGAGCTGAACGTGCCGCTGCCCGGCCTGATGAAGATGATCGTCGCGCCCGTGATCCTGGGCGAGAACGAGCGGCTGATCGAGAAGTACGTCGCCAACCTGACCGCGCACTTCGGCGGCAAGGCCTGAGAGGCTGAGAGTTTTTCGATCATGCCCGCTCATCACGCCAGAAGACGCCCGCTCGTCGTTGCCAATGCTCGCCATAGCCCGAGCTATGGCTGCGCTTTGCGCCTCGATCGGCCGCCTTCTGGCGCGCTGCTCGGGCACGC
>Ga0315290_10000895_pt1 | contig 20132 bp, 29 predicted proteins | sample YL17G12_0_MG_FD_203627 | JGI IMG/M metagenome (GOLD analysis project Ga0315290, IMG submission 203627) | Sediment microbial communities from Yellowstone Lake, YNP, Wyoming, USA - YL17G12_0 | ecosystem: Environmental > Aquatic > Freshwater > Lake > Sediment | place: USA: Wyoming | collected... | reverse complement strand
ATGGGGAATGCCAACGCCTCACCATGGGGATCATGGCTGCAGGCTACCGATCGGGGGGGCTTGGGTACCAACTATCCACTCATGCTGCAGCCAAACGGCGGCAACGTCGGGATTGGCACAACTAATCCGTTGGCCGCGTTGCAAATTTCTGCCGACCCAACTAACACCGCCCCTCAAGTGACCATTAGGCCGGTCGCCGCTAGTGGGTCGACCTCAAGTATCCCATCATACGTAGATTTTTGGTCATCATTCGATAACTATTCGGCTGATCAAAATCCTAGGCGTACGGCGACCATAAAAGGGATGTTCTCAGGAGGAACTTGGGGAAACGAGGCCATGTCATTTCACGTTGGTGGAGCTACCGATGCAGCTAATTTGCCAACCGAACGTATGCGAATCAGTGGCAGTGGCAACGTCGGGATAGGGACAACGTCCCCATCTTACATGCTTCATGTCAACGGCTCGGTCGCTGGCGTCGGTGCCTACAACGCGCTGTCTGATATTCGCTATAAAAAGGATGTACAATCTCTGGCGCACAGTCTAGCTAAAATCCTCGCCATTCGCGGTGTTACCTATAAATGGATCGACGAGGACAAGTACGGGAGCCAAACACAAATCGGCGTGATTGCCCAAGAAATCGAAAAAATCGTCCCAGAGGTGGTGACTACCGGCTCCGACGGCGTCAAGCGGGTTAAGTACACCGACCTGATTCCTCTGGTCATTGAAGCGATGCAAGAGCTGAACGTTGACCTAGGGGTACTCAAGGCAGAGAACGAGCGTTTAAAGGCCGATTCCGCCATCCTGAAGGCCCATTCTGACAAGGCCGACGCCGAGTCCGCCACCTTGAAGGCCCGCGCTGACAAGGCCGACGCCCGCGCTGACAAGGCCGACGCCCGCGCTGACAAGGCCGACGCCCGCGCTGACAAGGCTGAGGTTGACATCCGGGCCAAGGACGCAGCCGTCGCCCAGCTCAAAGCCGAATCCGCGAACCTCAAAGCTGCCCTATGCGCCAAATTTTCCGATTTGCCGATTTGTGCCTCTAATTTGGCCGAGTAATTGGATAGTTAAGTAGGGAGGTGCGAAAATGGTCACCAACATTCCGAAAAATGGAGTTTTTGACCCCATTTTGGGTCGGTTTTGAGGGGGGGACATGCCAATTTGGTCACCAGAAACACCACCACTCCGTCGTCTGGACGGTCGGAAGCGCATTTTTTGGTGACCTTTTTGATGCCTCCCCCCTCTTTTTGGGCCTGAAATTGACCCCTCGCATTCGTTTTGGTGACCTTTTTGGCATATCCTCCCCTCCGCAGCGAGCATCCAAGCGAGCCAATTCGGTTGAAGTTCGGGCCGGGGTGATGAGATTTGTGATAACGTTTAATTCTATGGCTACCGAGACGGGCGGCTAATCAAATACTAGACTAGGCCCCGCCGAAGTGGTTGATGATCAGATCGTTCCTGGCTGTCGGGCGTTTATACTATCGCTGGGAATGTTAGCTGTCACGCTGCGGGCACCCATGGGGTGGACGCTGGTCGGAGGATAGATGCTGCGGCAAAAGGTCTATATTGAAACCACGGTGATCAGCTACCTGACCGGGCGAGTCAGCTCCAGCCTGTCAGTAGCATCGCACCAACAGACCACTCAGCGGTGGTGGGATCTGCACCGTGCCAGCTACGATCTCTTTATTTCCCCTCTCGTAGTTGATGAAATTCGCGCTGGAGATCCTGTGGCAGCAGCGGCACGGGAGCAAGCGATAGCCGGTATTGCAGTTTTGGCAACGACAGAGGATGCCTTTCGGTTGGCGCAACTGTTCCTCGCAAAAGGCTCGATGCCAAAGAAGGCCAGCGACGACGCACTCCATGTTGCCTTGGCGGCGGTGTACGGTACTGACTACCTCTTGACCTGGAACTGCACACACATCGCCAATGCCTCTATCAGACGAATCGTCGAACGGCTAATCTTCGAAGCGGGCTATTCATGCCCGACCATTTGTACACCTGAGGAGCTGTTAGGAGGCGAACATGACGATTAAGCAAAAAATGACCGACGAAGACCCTGTATCCGAGGTGCGACGCATTCGCGACGCCCATGCCAAGAAGTTTAATTATGATCTGCGAGCAATCTTTGAGGATTTCCGACGCTTCGAGATGGAGCAAAACCTAAAGACGGTGACGCTTCCCATCAAACGGATCGGACAGACCGGTTCATAGCCGCCGCACCGGCCACAGTCTCCGGCGCTCACTTAAATTGACCCACTATGATTGGTCACTGCCCGGTGCCAGCGGACCTGGGTCAATCCTAGGGCACGCAATTAAATTGACCCACCCACGCTCAGAAGACTGACCCAAGCTACTGAGCTCACATAAATTGACCCACCCACGCTCAGAAAAACTGACCCAGGTAGCTTGGGTCCGCAGGCCAATCTCAGGGTGATGAGCGATCACGAAGGCAATCAACAAATAACCGACGTCATGGGTGACACGCATGTATTCAACGGCAAATAGCCGATGGTGCCCTTGAATCTGCCGCAGTAATCATCACCGGACCGCAATCACCATTGTCCAAATTTTCCATGGGTCGTCCCGTGTCTTGCTTTTGTTCACCATGTCCTTTCTTAGCACAAGACATCGGCATTGCGAAATCGATGTTCAATGACTTACTAGCATCCTCTTGGCCAAGATAAATATGATCTTGATTATGGATCTTATTGGCAATAGGTCGATCACTAACAGCTGGCGCCGACCCATTATGCAGCATTTGGTGACTTTTTTGCATGTGCGCAGTCAAACTTGGCGATCTTTCCATTGCCGTGGTGGCAAGCGGAAGGAGCTGATCCCGCATGTGGAGATTCCATGGATAACACGAAGCTCAAGAATGTGATTAAGAAGTACCAACAACACCTGGTCGTTGACCATGGGATTGGCCGGAATACCGTCGATGGATATGCGCGAAGCCTCAGCATAGCGCTGCGTAGGATGCGTAAATTTGCTCCAAAGCCAGCCGAAATCAAGCAGCACATCTTGTGGATGCACACCCGCAACTATTCGTACAGCCACATAGTTAACACCTCGATCGCAATCGAGCACTATGCAAAACAGAGAGGCATTACCATTAAAATCGGTCGACCGCGCAAACCAAGGCGCGTGATCAAGGATATCCTGACCGAGTCCGAAGTGTCGCGCATCATTCAATCGGCGCGAAACCTGCGCGAAAAGGCGATCGTCTGTCTCCTGGCCTATTCTGGGATGAGGAATCGTGAAGTTTGCAATCTTATGGTCCGCGAACTCGATCTTGGGTCCAACAGAGTGATCGTCCTTGCCGGGAAAAACAAAAAGGATCGCATCATCAACATTTCATCCGACTGCACCAAGGTATTGATTGAATATCTGAAATCCTACACGAGAAGTGAAAATGATTTCCTCTTTACTACCCTATCGAGACGAAACCAGTTGACTCCCGGCGACCTTCGTAAGATCCTGCGCACGGTGGCAGCGCGGCAGCTAGGAACGCGTCGAGTGTATCCCCACTTACTGAGGCACTCGCTAGCTACAAATCTTCTGAATCGGGGAGCGAGCCTGATTACAATTAAGGACCAACTTGGCCACGTCTTCTACGAATCAAGTTTAGTGTACGTTAACTCAACTGCGTTTCGTAATCGGTCAGAGTATGAGTATTATAAGCCAGCGTATATGTGATGCTGAAGATGCATCCCATGCCGCAGTGGATATCACCAGGCGTTATTTAAAGGCAGAGTGTTTGCAACCGGCGACTGCTGCCTATCATGATGCGCGAGGGAGAATGCGGCCGGTCTTTAGATGCCGTTCTTTGTTGCGTGCCGCGCAGAGGCGACACTGAGTCGAACGTCCGCTTCTCAATCCGACTCCCCTAACGACATGGACGTCTCCGCAGCGGCAACGACATTTCCATCTGGCAGCGCCGTATTTGTCACTATATGCAAACGAAAGCACAGTCCAACCGTTGTAGACCTTGCCGATTTCGTCGAGGAGATGACCCGCCGAGGTAGTGTCCTTGCGGTGACAGCCGCAACTTTTGCTATGACCGCTGCGCAAGCTGGATTGAAACACTGCGGCCTCCGTACCGCACGCGCATTTGCATAGGTTACCTGATCGCCAGGAGCGAAAGAGCCATCTTGAGCAGACCTGCGATCACGCTGATCACCAAGGCGCTGGTGCGCAGGCAGCTCCGCCAGCCGCTAGCGGCAACGCCCGAAGCTCCTAGAACGATCGTGACCTGACAGCCGCCGACACTGTAAATCGAAATGTTGTTGGCCATAGCGAGCCCTCCCTTTACGGGCAAGTGAGGGAGGAGAGCGTGGACATGTTCGCTGTCGAAGGCGGCGGCAAGAGCGATGCGATCAAATGCGCCGGGCGTTCCAGAAAGCGCGCTCCGCTCGGCGGACGTGCCGCTCCCCGCTGGCGCCAAACTTTAACCGCCTCCGCACAAACTCCGCGCCTCCGTTCGCAGGCTCACTGCGACACGTTGTTTGTCCAAGCGCTCCGGCTGAGTCCGGCTGGCTGCTCGCTCTTTGGCCTGCACCCCTTTCGACTCATCGCGAGAAAGGGGTGCAGGCCTCAACCACTACCGAGCCAAGGAGCGCATTTATGGAAGCCATCGACACCGAAATCATCGCAGCACTCACCGCCATTGCCACGCCAAAATCGATACCGTTCTGCTACGGCTGCTACGCCCGGGCCGTCACTGGCCGCTGCACAACATGCGGCTCGGACGACCTCATGCGCGAACTGCCGGGCAGCGGGGTCGAGTATGGCTGCGACTGGATTATTCGCGACATTTTAAACGCCGCACTGACTGCCGCCAACACCGAGGACACCTTCGAGCAGTCTATCGCCGGGTGCTATCCTGAAACCGTCCAGATCGGCTGGCTCACCTACGACACGGTCAGCGCGATCAAAGAACTGGGTCCGGTGTCGTGGAGTCTGGCCCATTCCGAGTGGCTGGATAGCGAAGTCTCAGACGTCCATCTCCTCAGCTTCGACGACGGCGGCACCCACTACTGGCGAACCGATGTCGAAGACTTTATCGAGGCTGAAGAACCGCAACCCAAGTCGTAGCCGCCTCGGTGCCAGTCCTGGCCGACGCCACGGACTGGCGTGCCCGGCACCCGCATGGGAATCACCTCATCCCAACTGGGCCGCTGCGACCTTACGTAGTCCAACGGTTTGGAAGTTAACGACTGCCTTGGCGACGCCGAACTCAGCCACCGTTTGCTCGACCTGGCCCGCACCGTAAACTTTGTGGATGACCTGCGTGCCTACTGTGATCTGGGGCGGCGCGGTCTCGCAATTTCAGCACGTTAGACCATGAGTCTTCCATAGTGGTACACCTTATGGTACTCTTTAGAGCATGGAGGCACCCGCTCAATGGAATCAACTAATCCCAAAAAGCTTCGAGCCGAGCTGAAAGACTACCTCGACCTTGCCATCAAAGAACCCATTCGTATTCAACGCCGCGAAGGCGGCTCGTTTGTCCTGATGAATGAGGATCTTTACGCCGAGATGCAAAGTGAGATCGTGGGACTCCAGCGCCGACTGCTCGGTTTGACGGACGCTCTCACGGGGAACGTGTCCGAGTACAAGCCAGTTAAAGACACACGTATAAAGCGGTTCGTTAAAAAGGCGAGACCTGCCTCATGACGAAGATCCTCTTCACCGGCGCTTACGCCGCAAGCCTGGAGTCCATCGAGGATTTTATCTACGAGTCCACGCGCGACCTAGCGGTGCTCACCAAATTTCTTGACGAGCACGACCGCACGGTTCAGTTTATAGCTGACAGCCCCGATACGCCAGCTGTACACCCTGCCACCGGTGATCAATCATGACCCTTTGGTGATGGTCGCTACCGACTGTTTTTTAAAACAGTGCGGGAAGAAGGTCAGGCTATCGTAGTTTACATGACTCATATCATCGACAATCGCAAGATGAACCTCGATATTTATCCGAGCAATACACTACCTACCTATCAGGAAGATTGAGCAGCACTGATGCTCCAGTGCAATTGCGCTGATCGACACGATCTTGCCAAGAGCGATTGGCATAGGCGCGACCTTAGCCAGACCTCTAGCCCATCCGAGTGGCAAGATAGCGTCGTCTCAGGCGGCAATTTGCTCACCCCAACTGGGCCGCTGCGACCTTACGCAGTCCAACGGTTTGGAAGTTAACGACTGCCTTGGCGATGCCAAACTCTGCAACCGTTTGCTCGACCTGGCCCGCACCGTAAACTTTGTGGATGACCTGCGTGCCTACTGTGATCTGGGGCAGCTTGATACTTGAGCGAAGGCTATTCTCAAGCTCGCTCATGCGCTGCGACCCAAGAGGAGTAAGGCAAAGCTTTCGGACTTCGACCCATTGGCCGCCTTTGTAAAAGCTGCTGGCCTTAATGCGGATCACCTCACGACGAGCCAGCAGCTCTAGGCGATGTTCAAACTGTGAGCGCTCGACGCCCCCTGGTTCGAACACCTCTCGGTAAATCCTTCCTGCCGCCTGCTCGTCTTTGGCGGCAAGCGTGCGGAGCAAGCGCAGATCGAAGTCGCGCGTAGACGGCAGTGCTTCGCTGTCTTGCGCGATGCCAATGGACGCTGGGCGGCACACGTCACACCGCCCGCAGGTTAGTGCGGCTTCTTCCGAGTCGCCAAAATGCGCCACCAAACGGCGCATGCGGCACTCCGACGATGCAGCGAACTGGGCGACTTGGAGGAGTTGAAGCGCCCGGTGCTTGCGTTGGCTCAGGTAGGAAGGCTCCCATCCCGGCTGACCGCGTAGCACCTGTCCTTCGACGTCCAGCGCGGCACCGCCGTGGACCCGAAGCTTATCGATGGCCGCCGTTACAACGTCCTCGTCGTGACCCGCCAAGCGCTGAAGCTGTTCGCGGGACATCGGCCTTTCCGGTGAAAGCTGGCGGTAGAGCTGTTGCAAGACCTGGAGGTCTGGGTAATTTTTCTCAAACAGGAATTCGTGGGTCCGCCGATCGACAAATGAATGCATCAGAATCGCCCGCGACGGCCGGCCGTCGCGACCGGCGCGGCCGATCTCCTGATAGTAGCCTTCAATCGTCGAGGGCAGGGCCATGTGGATGACCGTCCTGATATTGCTTTTGTCGATACCCATGCCAAAAGCGATCGTCGCCACCACGACGTCCACGTCGCCACGAACGAACGCAGCTTGGACCAGATCGCGGTCCGTCGCCGGCATCCCGGCGTGGTACGGCGCGGCCTTAAGGACTTTGGCCAGCTCGGTGGCATAGCGTTCGGTGTGTTTGCGGGTCGGGGCATAGACAATGGCGGGTCTGGCTGCCGGGTTAGTCAGGATGTTCTGTGCGATCTCAAGTCGATCGCCTGGTCCCAGCTCACCGATTTCGATGGCGATATTCGTGCGGCGAAAGCCGTGAATAAAGCGCTGCGCATCGGGCATACCTAGCTGGTGGATGATGTCTTCCTGGACTTGGGCCGTGGCCGTCGCCGTGAGCGCCATGATGGGTGTTGGTCGCAATTGGGCAAGACGAGGGCCGAGCATCCGGTACTCGGGTCTGAAATCGTGACCCCATTGCGAGATGCAGTGCGCCTCGTCAACAGCGATCAGGGTCGGTGGTCGTGACACGAGCATCTCTAAGAACCCTGGTGCGGCGAGGCGCTCCGGAGCGACAAAGAGAAAGTCGAGCCGACCCTGGTGGTAGGCTGCGAAGACCTGACGGCTGGCATCGCTAGCGCGACCCGCGTGAATACGGTCGGCGGTAAGGCCCAAAGCTTGGAGCTTGGCGACCTGGTCCTCCATGAGCGCGACAAGCGGGCTGATGACCAGGGTTGTACCGCCACGGGATAATCCGGGGATCTGGAAGCATAGGGATTTGCCGGCGCCGGTTGGCATGACGAGCAGGAGGTCTTGGCCTTGTGCGGCGGCGCGACAGACGGCTTCCTGGTGAGGTCTAAATTCTGTGTGACCAAAGATGAGCCGCAGGAGTTCACGGACATCGCGGGGGCGCTTTGATGCCGGGAGGAAAGGATGCGCGTCCCAAGTGGAGACAGAGTCAAGCGTCACGGAAAGCAGCTCAGCATCAGGGGATTTGGGGATTTCGATTCACATGGATAGGTCATAGGAGGATGGGTTGAGGATTGCAATAGGGTTTGCGCTCGGACTAGCGAGTCAACGCGGGCGACGCCATGCTAGGCAGCAAGCAATGACACGACTGAGGCATCATGCCCGAGGGTCGACATCCCAAGGCACCATATGGAGCTTTGACTTTGTAAGAAAAAAGCTATATTATTTCTTACAAGTTTATGGTGGATTTTTATGTCTAATAGTATTGAAAATCAAATAGTTAGATCAATATCTGCTCGTGGATTTGCCTGGGCATTTTCCAGCAAGGACTTCACCCACATTGCGAGCAGAACCGCGATAGACACAACACTTCACCGTCTGGCGAAGAAGAACACCATCCGCCGCGTCTGCCGTGGCATCTATGATTTACCAAAATATAGCGCCCTGCTTGCCCAGCCTCTAAGCCCTGATCTTGATGCCGTCGCCAATGCGATCGCGCGCAAGTTCGGTTGGCGTATCCAAATCAACGGTGCATCAGCGCTTAGCCTCATGGGTCTTTCACAGCAGGTTCCCGGTCGGGTGTCTTATGCCTCGGACGGCCCAAGCCGCGACTTTAGAGTAGGCTCGAATACTATCGCGTTTAAGCACACGCCACTGAAGGAGGCGGGATTTAGCCACCGGGAAAGCTCCATCATCGTCCAAGGTCTGAAGTCGCTCGGAGCCGGTCGAGTGACTGCCAACGAGGTCGCAGCTATACGTCGCTGGCTAAATCCTCGCCTGCGCAAGAAAGTGTTAAACGATACCAAAATCACTACGGGATGGATTCAAGCTGCCATCGGCAGGATTTGCCAAGGGGAGGACTGATGGACAACGTCGCAGTGCTGCCAGACGACCAGCGAGCTGAGCTATTTCGCGAAACGGCAACTCGACGCCGTATGGCCAACGCAGTCGCTGAAAAGGACTTTTGGGTATGCTGGTCACTCGCCAAGCTATTCGACGATCCCACGGTCTCGCCAAAAATCCTGTTCAAGGGCGGCACCTCGCTTTCCAAGGTATTTGGGCTGATCGAGCGCTTTTCAGAAGACATCGACCTCATCCTTGATTGGCGTGAGATCACCGACCAAAATCCCCAGATTCAACGCACGCGAACCAAGCAGGACCGCATATTTGCCAACTGTCAAATGAGGGCTGAATGCGCAACCTACTTAAGGTATCCGACGCTATTTCACAGTAAATTATACTGCGATATGAGGCCACTTGCTGCATCTAAATGCTGAATTGGACCTCAATTCACAGTAGCATCACCTAAAAACTCACCGTCAGATGAACTATAACATAATGATATCGTTGCAAATACTTCAAAGCCCTCGACTAATATGCCGCTAACTCGACTCGCCGACCTTAACTCCCTCCAATCGATCATCGTGCACCGCCAGTCCCGGCATGCATGCCTAATCCATCACTCGTTTGGCCCCTTGTTTTTTGTCGACTCATGACGATAAAAATACAGTATAATTAGACTGCTGCTACCTTCGCAGAGGCGTTGGCGTGAGTGTGCCCCGCAGATGCTCCCAGCAGACATCCATATACCTGTACTAAAAGGACAAAGTTACTATCAAGTTTTTCAATGATCGACCGATGAGTCATGGGTGAAACGAGGGCATAGCTGGGGACGAACGTGGATCGACACGACAGGCTATCATGTGAGTTAGCAATTTGGGCCGACGTCGTCCTGGAGTCCGGGATCTTGGCATTTGCCTCTCAGCGTTCGAACGAGCTTCGGCTGCGCCCGCCAGGCGAACTCGCCCGCCGGTGGGGCGTCCCTGACTGGGCCATGAAGCGCGCTTGCGCAGGCCTCCGCAAGGAGGGAGTTCTCTCGGACCTGGTGAGCCACCTCGATAGGTACATCGTACTAAAGCCCGCCGCCTTCCTTCGGGGTCTCTCGCTTCGCTTCTCGCGGCGCCTGGGCCAGGCAGTCCTCCTAAACCTCCCACCTGCATTGAGGGGCCAGCCCCCTGAGAAGATTGTCGCGGCTATTTCGCATGCCCTCAAATCCGCCGACGAAGGAGCGGTTGCAATCCTGCACGCCGCTCTCGCCATAGAAGAATCATGGCTCGCCCGAGCAAAGGTATATTCGGGTCCGGGGCCTGTCTCGCTAGCGCTATCCGGCGACGACCTCAGGGATGCGGCTGCGGCACTTAACCTAACCCGGCTTAAGGCGCGATCACGGGAGCGCTCGAAGGACAATCCGCTTGGCCTGCCGGATGGATTCGCCTATGCCGACCTCCTGGTCTTCTCGCGACGACCTGACGTAAAGCTAAGGATTGACGTCGGACCGTGGGCGCATCCAGCACCGAATCGTCCAACCCTGCGCCCCGTAAACCCGGTGGCAAACGCGCTACTACTCTCGCTCTTCCCGCTTCGAGGGGAGGAGGCCGCCGAACGACTCGTCGAGATTCTGTACGAGAACCTGAAAGCTAGAGAGGAGGGGCAATATGTCGGACCCGCGGATAAGCATCCTTGAAAAGGTGGCGATAGCGACCGAACCGCACCGGGACGACGTCGTACTTTGCGGCGGTATGGCCGCCTTCCTGATCTGCCGCGAGGCAGACGCCCACGCCGACGCCGCGATGACAGAAGACATCGACCTCACGATCGAGCGGCAGGCCCACCGGCAAAAGACGCTCCAGCAGGCAACCGTTCCGACCATAGCTGCAGGCCTAGAAAAGGCCGGATTTGAACGGGAGATCAATGCGTTTCCTATAGGCGACGGCAAACCCACGGAGAAGTGGGTGCAGGACGGAGATTCGTTTTACATCGAGTTCCTTACCGACGACCACCGGCAGCAGGTCCACGACATCTCAGGGATCAAGGCACAGGGCCTTTCCTATTTCACCATGAGCCTCGACAACACGTTCCTCTACCGACTGCCGAGCGGCCGCGAACTCAGGGTGGTGGCGGCACCAGCATACGAGATGCACAAGATACTCACCTTCGTCAGGCGCAAAACGGATGGAAAGAAATTCAAAGACCTCTACTATGTCGCCTTCGTCGGCGGAGCAGTCTACGACACTCCTGAGGCGCTTGCCACCGCGCTCAAAGCACTGAGCGTCGCGCCGGCCTGGACCAAGACAGCCGAAACCAATTTGGGTCTTGTTGTGGCAAATCTCGCCACTTGGGCGCAGCGCATCAAGGACAACGACCCAACTGGTACTCTGACGGCGGGGGGCATTACGGAGTTTTACAAGCGGCTCGCCACAGCATACAGGCCGGCCGGTGAACCAGAGTGGGGAATGAAATGAAGTGCAGCATTCACGCCTGTTCCGGCGACTACGTCAGCAAGCGCGTCAATCAATCCTTTAACTGTGACGGTCACCTAGTGGTGGTTGACGGAATTTCGGCCTTGGCCTGCGACGTTTGCAAAGACATCATATTCACCGCCGCTACCACGAAGGCCCTTGAGGTGCTGCTGGAGTCGACCACAAAGCCGAACGGGCACGTGCCGCTCTACTGGTTTGGGTAACGTCTCCAGCAGCAATGGGATTGCGCAGCGTTTAACAACCCTCTTGGCACCGAAATGGTGATGAGCGGTCGCGCCAACAAGCCTAAGGAATTTGTCGAAGCCGAGGACTATAACAGCGGCGTTGGCCTGCGTTTGACCATCCAGCCATATCTCACGCAACGTTCGGCAAGGGCCAAGGCGTTTTTTGCCAGCCTTCTGGCAAATCCAGACGTCGCTAAGTTGCGCGCTGAGGTCCTTTACTGCGCCAGCAATCACAGTAAGATCAAAGACCCAGGCAAGCATCATAGCAATTTTAAGCGTTGGCACGAACTCAGGCATATGTCCTTTGCCACCAGCATGGCGAACAAAATCTCCAAGGACGTCGAATGACGGACTTTCAAACAATGGAAAGAGTACTCGCAAAATCCAAATAATGTGACCTCTGGCATGCGTTTTGGTGACCTTTTAGGCATCTCCTCCCCACGGTGCTCACATAAATTGACCCACCCACGCTCAGAAAACTGACCCAGGTAGCTTGGGTGCGCAGTCCGTCGGACAGGCCAGTTACCCGAGCGGTTGGAGGCCTCAACGCGGAGGATGGGTGTGCTCGGGAGCCAGCCAGTCGCACGATGGTGGTCGGCTTTGTTGAGTCGCGGTCTCAGGACTGTCACCCAAGACGCAAGAAATGACAGCCATGCTGCACAAGCCCAATGACAACGCAGCGAAAGAGCGAAGGCGTTTCTTCAATTCAGATGCCACACTGGATATGGTGGTGTAGCCGCGACGAACGGAGGTCACTCGCCAAGCTATTCGACGATCCCACGGTCTCGCCAAAAATCCTGTTCAAGGGTGGCACCTCGCTTTCCAAGGTATTTGGACTGATCGAGCGCTTTTTAGAAGACATCGACCTCATCCTTGATTGGCGAGAGAACTCTAGGCGATGTTCAAACTGTGAGCGCTCGACGCCCCTTGGTTCGAACACCTCTCGGTAAATCCTTCCTGCCGCCTGCTCGTCTTTGGCGGCAAGAGTCCGTAGCGAGCGCAGATCGAAGTCGCGCGTAGACGGCAGGCCCTTCTCGCCGTGAGATCATTGAATGCTCGGCTCTTGAGCGCAATGATGGCTTCTGTACTAGCGACCGGAAGTCCTTTGATCTTGCGCACCGTGCTCTTGACTAACTCGAAGTAGTCGTCCTCAATCAGGATCGCCGATAGCGCGGCGCTCTCGGGCGCATCTCCGATCGGCACAACGTGCTGATTGTCAGCCAACGGGAGATCCTCAGGGCGCCGGCTAAAGATCTCGATCTGAGCTGGGTATTCGGTCTCCTTTGGCTTCATGAATCGATAGTAGGTTGGATTTCCGTCCTTATTTTGCCTGATCTCGTACTTCCCGGACTCAAGGTACGCAACAAGCCGCTGGCAGAATACCGTGGCGGGACGTGCGATGATGACAAGATCGATATCCTTGGTGGCGCGGAAGGGAAGCGCTTCGAAGTCCATGATCTCGTGCGCCGCAACGCCGCCAACCACGACAAAGTCGTCGGCGCTGTCGGCAAAGTGATCCAGGCCTTTGATCATGACGGTACTCCTAGGTCATGTTGCTGCAGAAGTTCAGCGAGCGCAATTCGAACACGATCATCGCCGTCGCGCATGTTCAGGTAGAGAGATATCGGATCGACGACACCGTCGTTGGCAGTCAGCGCCGGCTCGCGGTCCCATATCTCAAGGCGCACTTTTGCATCTTCGGTGGGCACGGAACGAGGGTGATCCAAGCGACTATAATGGCGACGACTCGTGGCGAATACCGGGATCTCATCGTCTGCTAGCAAGGTTGATCGGGCCAGCGCCGTTGCGCCAGCCACATAGGTTGGTAGCGCAGGCGGCAACGACTCAAGCATCACGATCTTGGAGAGGGGCGGCGTAAGAATCTTGACCGCATCCAACCACAAACTCGCTTTGTCGGCAAATCGTAGGATCTTACGCTGACCTTCCGCTTCGAGCTGGCAAACATTCGCAGCGACTAATTGGCCGACAGCTCGTTGCGCCGTCATGGCCGAAAGCGAGGTCATTCGGGCGAGATCGGCCCCAGACAATCCGTTAAGATCGCCACGCAGCAGCTGCCGTATAAGCAGCACTTCGGCCCCTTGACTTAGCCTGATCACCTGCGGTGCCTCATTCCCAGCGAGCAGTCTCCCGGTCGCCTTGATATCGAGCAACAGAAATGGCAAGAAAATCTGCCGGCCGATCACGATATGCGGAATGCGGCGATGGATCAGGCGTTCCCCAGTCCTCTGACCAGCAACGTCAGTGACAAAAACGACTTCTGCGCCAGTACGGGCCTTGAGCAACTCATAATGGCGAGACATCTCGATGACGCTAGGAACGTCGCCGGATCGCAAGATCGCCAATACCGCTGGAATCCCCAGGAGGCTAGTTTGGTATAGCTCATAGAGACCCCCGATATAGCGCGGAAGATCCACTTCCGAGCGCCCAGTGAATTGAATAGGGCCGGACCGGCCGGTGATTCGTTCGAGGTATTCACGCAGGTTGGATATCTTTTTCATATCTGATATTTACCATATATTGGCTAAGATAACAACTGTGTGGTACATGATCCATTTTTTAGTAACAAACTGATTATACTATCATAATTCGGAAATCAGCAAAGGCTCGGGTCATCAGGTCATCAATCAAGTTGCGGCCGCGATCACGGCAAAGGATAAATCCCACTTTCAACCACGCGGCGCCTACGCCGCAAACCTCCTGGGACTGACAGAACAGGTCCCCGCCAAAATCGTCTTCCTCACCGAAGGCACGAACCGCACGGTGACCATCGGCAGGACTAAAATTTCCTTCAAGAAAGCCACCGCCAAAAACATGGCCACCGCCGGCCGCATCAGCGGCCTGGTGATCCAAGCGCTCCGTCACCTAGGACAAGCGCACATTGATCAACGCATCACCAGCCAGTTGCGCAGTCGCCTATCCGACGCAGACAAAAAGCAACTTCTAAAGGATATCCGCTACGCTCCTGCTTGGATCGGCTCGATTCTACGAAAAGGACTTTTGGAAATGAGCGGAGAGCTGAGCTATTTCGCGAAACGGCAACCAACTGGCCACTAGCCATAGCCTCGGGATCGACCTAAAATAACTGGTCTGCCGATATTTAAACGGATCGCTGAAAGGCTTCCCTTGACTACAGACACCGACAAGATTGGAACCAAGCTTTCCGCAGATGTACAAGAAAATCGGGTGTTTTTCACCCGTCACGCGCTTGCAGAACTCGTGGAAGACCAAATAACCACTGAAGAAGTCTTGGAAGCCCTTGTTTTCGTCCAGGTTTTGGAGAACTATGCCCAACATCAGCGCGGCGCCTGTTGCCTGGTGGCTGGACTGACAACCAAAGGACGATGGTAGCACGCCGTGTGTACGACAAGTCGCCCCGAAACCCTGGTCATAACAGTGTACGTACCGACGCTACCAAAGTGGGTCACTCCGACACAGCGAGGATCGAAATGAAGTGCAGCATTCAAGGTTGTTCCGGCGACTACGTCAGCAAGCGCATCAATCAGTCCTTTAACCGCGACAGTCACCTCGTGGTGATTGACGGAATTCCGGCATTGGTCTGTGACATTTGCGGAGACGTCATTTTCTCCGCCGAGACCACTAAGGCCGTTGAGGTGCTGCTGGAGTCAACCATAAAGCCGAGCGAGCACGTACCGCTTTACAGGTTTGGGTAACGTTTCCAGCAAAAACGGGAGGCTTACCTTTGAAATTGGTCGCTGTCAGGCACCCAAAGAATTCGTGAACAATCGGCGCGTTGCCGTGAAGGTGAGTTGGCGTTGAAATATGATCGACTGAAATTAGCCCTACGCCAGGGCCTAGCGCTACTTGACCAAGCACTGATTGATGATGGCTTGACGCTTCGGCTTTTGCTGGGTGGAGCCAGTGCCATGAAAATTGCTGGTTTGACGAGTCGGGACAGTCGCGACCTAGACAACCTGATTGCACTCAGCAACGCGATTATTCAAAAAATAACTGAAATAGCCCAACGGTTGGACCTAGACGCCGATTGGCTCAACGATCAGGCATTTGACATACCCCTACCATCTGGCGCCGAACTACGGTTAGTCAAATTGGAGTGCCCTCTCAAAGCCATCACCATCGAGGTTCTAAGCAGAGGCGACCTTATTACCATGAAGGTGAATGCGGCTGTTACACGAGGCGAAGCTCGCGACTATGACGATCTTCGGAATGCAGTCATTTCCCCTGACGAATTCGAGGTCGCTGTTTCCTACATCAGGGAGAAGCAGCGACCCGATGACCCTGAGTTCCGCAAGTATCAAGATCAAGACATTGAGGTGCTCCGTGCACAGCTATTTAGATAGACCAGCCGAAATCTTTAGATCATTTGAGTCACTTGACGCGGATGCGAAGTACGATCTCGGCTTCGAACTGCTAGCTCGAACCTTTAAAATCGGGATATTCCAAGAAGTGTCTCGTGAAATCGGAGCTGATTTGTCGGTAGACCAGGTGGCTTACCTAGTTTTGCTCCTATCTAGGTCAGTACCAAGGTTATTCGAGGCGGTCACGAATATTGCCGCCACAGGCGACCACGACGATCTGTTTAAACGCCTGCAGAATGACATCCTCAATGACGGGCGAGCCGACTCACGGATTGTGGCGGCCGCAATTGGGGCTCTTTTTGATGACTATGACAGCTCAGAGCTGTACGGGAGGCTAAAGGTCAAGTGCGACGGTAAGCCCTACTTCTTTGTCGGATCAGTTCCGCTTTCAATGACCAGGATATCCAGATCGGCGCTGGACCTCGGGGTCGTTGCGCCAGTGATTAAACCCAGGCAGGGTAAATATCGCAGACTCGCATGACAAGGCGCTATTGAGCTTGACTGTTGGACCAGTTTTGTTTGGCGGATAACACTAGCGCGGCAATAGACGCGTGCGAACCTTAAATCCCCAGGATCTCAGCCAGTCCCGGCACCGAGGCCGGAACTGGCAACTATCCCACGTCGCCCTGTGCAGCAGCCTCGCCACTACTTGGGCAAATTCCCACCCAGCAGCAGCCCAAAGAACTCCTCCTTAGTGAGTCCGCGCCGCTCCTTGGACATACGCCGATACAGCAACTCCATCCGGTCCTTATTTGACAGCGTTCCATCGCATATGGTAGCCAAATGAGCGTCGGTTATCAGACTCAATCCGAAGCCAATCAGGTCGTCGGGCTTAACACGTCGCCCCAGGCGCTCTTTGTTGGCTCGCCGGAGCAACTGCTCCAGCTTCGCCTTGGTCTCATGACGCACCCGAACCGGCGCAGATGCGCCATTGTCTCGGCTCGGATGATTCATTTTAGCTTCGGCGCTGTCAACAACCTCAATCTTCGCTGTAGCCATAATTTCCGTTCCTTCACTCAGTCAGTCGATTTTTACGAGGACCGCAGCGACTGGTCGGAACAAGCGTTCATTGACAACAAAAATAGCAACTGGGACGGAACTGGGACGATTTCTATGCCCCAGGATACTTTTCCATACCTATCGAGTGCCGGTCCGGGGTGAAAATGTGTGCTCTAAATACCTGTAAATACTAGACCATACTTCTCAGTACCGATCATCCGTTTGCCACATATTGCATGCGTGGCATGGGTGGAATGATGTAATAAGATGCTGATTTTAAAGGCTTAAGCCGTTAAGATCAGCTCTGTTTTCCGCTATTTCGACATTTTTTGATGCCCTGATCGGAAGCAATTCCGATCAGGGCTTTGTTATTACAGCGAAATATTTCTCCTGCAACGGCCACGATAATCATTTTATTGGCCATTTATTGGATTTTATTCTATAAATTGATACAATTATAATCTAAGTCTGGCTGGGATTTTTCTCAATTTTGACTTCAGTTATAGAGTTTAAACCGATAAATGAGCACAAAAATAAACAAACTCCTAACCAAATGGCCCAAAGGAGCAGTCGGCACCAGCTCGTGGATGGAATCGAATGGTATCGGCCCAGACCTCCGCAAAGCTTACAAGGAGAGCGGCTGGATCAAGGCAATTGCCAGCGGTGCCTATACAAGATTCGACGATACGGCTGACTGGCAGGGAGCGCTGTTTGCCATGCAAACCCAGCTACAGCTGCCAATCCACGCAGCTGCATTGACGGCTATCGAATTAAAAGGCCGAGCGCATTTCATTCCTCAAGCCGACAAGCACCGGGTCTATCTCTTCGCCAGGCGAGACGCCACGATTCCAAAATGGAAAAAGGCTTTGCCCGATGCTGAGAGACTTCACGTTGTTAAGACAGAAATCTTTGCGAACGTGGACGAAGTAGGACTATCGAAGTTTAGCTGCGGTGATTTTTCCATCCTAATCTCAGCGCTGGAACGCGCCATGATGGAGTTTCTCTACCTCGTCCCTAAAGTATACTCAACGGACCATGCCAGAAAGATTATGGAGTCGCTAACAACATTAAGGCCTCTCGTCGTGCAGGAGCTGCTAGAGAACTGCAATTCCGTAAAAATCAAACGCCTCTTTCTTGCTCTCGCTGAAGAAATAGATCACCGCTGGTTAGTCCAAATCGATAAGGAAAAATTGGACCTTGGCTCTGGCAAACGAACCATCGACCCAGGCGGCACCTACAACTCGACATACCAAATTACCATCGCAGCCCGGGAGCTCGACTAAATGAACGAGAGCTTCCTTGAGCAAGTTCGATTAATGCTTCAGTGCTGAAGAGGTAGTTGTCGTCACGACTCTCAAGGACCCAAAGAAATACAGCCGTACCGAGCTTGCCGCGACGTATAAGCTCCGCTGGACGGTCGAGTTGGATCTGCGCAGCATCAAATCGGTCATGGGCATGGACTTTTTGTCATGCAAGACGCCGGACATGGTCTCCAAACAAATCTGGACTTATATTCTAGCTTACAATCTCGTACGGGAGCTTATTGCCCGGACCGCCAAGAAATACGGCCTTGAACCAAGGAAAATCAGTTTCACCGCAGCCGTTCAGGCCTTCAATGTATTTGCGCCAGTAATCGGTCTGGTACCAGAACGAACTGAGGCCTTGTATAACGGCATGCTGGCCGCAATCGCCTATCACAAAATAGGGAACAGGCCCGGGAGGAGCGAGCCGAGAGCGAAGAAGCGAAGGCCTAAAGCTCAACCTCTACTCACCGAGCCAAGGTCAAAGGCGAAAAGTCGCTTGGGCTTAACTTAGTGCCATTGACTACGGGTATAACTTCCCGATTGTAAACACAAAGTAGTGAAACAACAAGGGCGCCGCTGGTTTGCTCGCTAATGACGGTAAAATCCGTCGCCTACGCCTAGATCGGGCAGCTACGCGGATTGGGGCATGACCAGGGGTAGACCGTTCCCGGTATTTGTGGGAGTCGTTGCTTCCGATATCTCATCATAGTACAATTGTACAATAGCTGCTAAATGGAGATATCATGGCAAATCTGAATATTACTATGGACGCTTCGGCGGCAATATCGGTTTTGGTTAACGAAGCTAGCAAGCCGGATCTGCTGATTGCCACAGCTGGTCGTAATCTTATTGCCCCAAACTCAGTATTTTGGGAGGTGGGTAACGCTTTCTCAGCGATGCTCAAGCGCCGAGCTTTACCGTTGAGAACCGCTATTAAGGCTCTTGACCTCTTTAATTCGCTTCCCATTCGCTATGTCGACGTAAACCTGAGTGAGGCGCTACAGGTTGCGCACGATGCGGGAATCTATGCCTACGACGCTTATCTATTGGTCTGTGCCAGAACATTCAACGCTCCCCTGCTTACCTTGGATAAGGCTCTGAAGAGAGCAGCCACCTCACTCAATATTAAGATCGTGGAGTACTAACATGGCAGTTTATAGGTTTTCTGAAGCCCGCCAGCAGCTTGCCTCGCTGCTCGAAAAGGCTGTCAAGGATGGTGAGGTCAGAATCCTCAGGAAGGACGGAGTGGTTTTTGTGCTGCGGCCAGCGGAAGATGCCAAATCGCCGCTGGATGTCGCAGGAATAAATGCGAATCTGACGGCTGAGGACATAGTCTCGGCGGTGCATGAAGGCCGGCGTCGGCCACCTAAAGTTCGCCGCGCTTGAGCAATCCATGCTCCGGACCGGAGTATCATGGGCATGTCGGGATAGGGACAACGTCCCCATCTTACATGCTGCACGTCAACGGCTCCGTCGCTGGTGTGGGTGCCTACAACGCGCTGTCTGATATTCGCTATAAAAAGGATGTGCAATCCCCCTCCTTTTGGGCCCGAAATTGACCCCCAGTTGGCGTTTTGGTGACCGTTTCGGGGTCTCCTCCCCCTTTGCAGCCAAGCCATCAGGAAGCGGCGGCGGTGTCGTCCAACCGAATTTTTTTTTACTACACTTATCCCAGGACTGGGATATACTCCTCCTCTGCGGGAGGATATCCATGACACCCAAGTTGCGATTGATTGAATTTGAGGGTGACAGCCGGGAGGTGCTTGCCCACTTCCCCGAGTCAGTTAGATTTGATTTGGGCTATCAGCTTTTTCGCATTCAGGAAGGCAAGGAGCCTTATGACTGGAAGCCATTCAA
>Ga0315290_10000894_pt1 | contig 20134 bp, 21 predicted proteins | sample YL17G12_0_MG_FD_203627 | JGI IMG/M metagenome (GOLD analysis project Ga0315290, IMG submission 203627) | Sediment microbial communities from Yellowstone Lake, YNP, Wyoming, USA - YL17G12_0 | ecosystem: Environmental > Aquatic > Freshwater > Lake > Sediment | place: USA: Wyoming | collected... | reverse complement strand
TGCGGCACCTCGGTGCGACGGGTCGTGTGGAGCTCGGCGAGGCGGACCTGGCCCGACTCACCACGGTCTCGGCGCGCGACGCGATCATGGCCGCGGTGCGTGCTGCCGGGTATGCCGAGCCGGTGATCGCCGATCGCCCGCTTCGTTCGGGCTCGCTCAACGGGATACGTCGCCCGTTGCCGCTCGCGGTCAGAGGCTGATCCACTCCGCCGACTCGTCGCACCGATCGCGAGTTCGCCGGATCCGTTCCTCCCGTGGCCCGCGCTACGCAGGTGGGATGTTGTGGTTGAACCGGAACAGGTTGCCCGGGTCCCAGGTGCGCTTCACGGCCCGCAGCCGCGCGAACGCTTCCGCGCCGAACGCGCCCTCGACGGTGTCGGCGGCGTCGTCTGTGGCGTAGTTCAGGTAACCGCCCTTCGAAAGCGGCTGCAGCCGATCGCGCGCGGCCTTCGCCCAGCCGATCGTGTCCTCGTCGATCGCGGGGTCGCTCCAGATCGCCATCGGGCTCACGTTGAAGCGGGCGTGGCGGTACGCGAACGCGGTGTCCATCGGACCGACCCGGGTGGCCGCGCCGTGGATCGGTTCGATCAGCACGACGTTGTTGGCGTCGGGATGCACGTGCCTCATGTGATCGACGAGGAAGTCGATCAGGTCCTCAGGCATGTCCTCCACGAACCGGCCCGTCCAGTAGTTGCGGAGCCCGAACGGCATGTACGGGAAGAGCGCTTGGAGCTGCGAGTAGAAGGCGGGCCCGACGTTGTCGAAGAGCGGGGTGGCGGCCTCGCGCAGCCGGGCGAGCGCCGCATCGGCCTGGGCGGGCGTGCCTAAGTACGCGATGGATGTGAGCAGGCCCTTCGCCGCGTCGGCGTAGTCCGAGATGTCACCGAGCTGTGGCATCAGGGTCAGCGCGTCGGGGAGATCGGTGCGCATCTCGCGGAACGCGCGGAGCGCCGCCGGTGCGTCCTCGAGGGCATGGACGACGAACCCGCCCGTCATCATGGGCACCTCGTGCAGCCCGAACTCGAACTCCGTCACGACGCCGAAGTTGCCGCCGCCGCCGCGGAGCGCCCAGAACAGCTCGGGCTCGGTGTCGGCGTCGACGTTGACGACCTCGCCGCCGGCCGTCACGACCTGCGCGGACACGAGATTGTCCAGCGTGAGGCCGTACGCGCCCACCAGGTGGCCGATGCCACCGGTGAGCGCCAATCCCGCTACGCCCGTGTCGCCGTAGGTGCCGCCGGGCATCGCGAGCCCCGCCGCCTGCGTGGGGGCGTCGACATCGTTCCAGCACGCGCCCCCGCCGACGCGGGCACGTCGCGCGGAGACATCGACGTGCACGTCGCGCTGTAACCGAAGGTCGATCATCACGCTGCCCTCGCCGACGGAGTGGCCGGCGACGCTGTGGCCGCCGCCACGCACGGAGACCGCGAGACCTCGTCCCGTGGCGAACGCGATCGCTGCGGCCACGTCGATCGCATCTACGGGGCGTGCGATCACGGCGGGGCGCGTGTCGATCAACGCATTGAACGTGCGGCGGGCATCATCGAACCGCGGATCGCCTGGACCGATGACCGGCCCACGGTGCACAGCGAGGAGTTCGTTCGCGAGGGTATCGACCATCGGCGGACTCTCGCATACCTGGCCGACCGTTGCAGCACGCTCGTCGGCCGGCGATCGGGTATCCGCCTGCCTGCGCACGAGCTAGTCGTCAGACGCAGGACCAACCCTTGCCCGATGAGTACGGACGGCCCCGTCGGTTGACCGTCCTGCGCGGCCTCGCGTACCCTGCGCCCGTCCCCGGCCGATCGGAAGCCACGAACCCGTTGACCTCTCTGAGCGTGATGCCCGACCCGTGACCGCCTGGCTGATCCTCGTCGGCGCCACCCTGGCCGCGGGCCTCCTGGCCGCCGCCGGCATCGTGAAGCTGGTCCTCCCCCTGCCCACCGCCCGCGCGATGTACGCCGCAGGGCTGCCCGGGACCGCCCGGCTCGCACGGGGTGTCGGTCTGACGGAAGTCGTCGTGGGTCTCTGGTTCCTCGTGGCGCCATCCGCCGCCGCCGCGATCGCCCTCGGCACGATCTACCTGGCCTTCGCGGGCTTCGTGGCCTACCTCGTGACCGCCCACCCGGAGGCGGCCTCCTGCGGATGTGCGGGCGCGAAGGACGTGCCGCCGAGCCGGCTGCACGCCGCCCTGAACCTGCTGGCAGCCACGACCTCGTTCGCCGCCGTGATCTGGCTGCCGCCGAGCCTGGGCTCGACGTTCGCGGCTCTCGGCGTGGCGTCCGTGCCGTTCGTGCTCGGGCTCGCGACCGCCGCGGTCCTCGCGGTTGTGGCAACCACCGATCTTCCGTCCGCGTTCGCGGTATACCGCCGGCCCGCGGGGCACCCGGTCGAGGCCGACCGCGACCGCCACGCCCGGGCGGACACGGCGCTCGCCTCGGTGGGCGTGGGCGCCCTGCATCCGAGCCTGTGGCCGGGGATCGATCCCGACGAGCTCCGCGCCGCCGCCTCGCCCGGGGAGGACGCCCGTGGCTAGCTGGGTCGACCGGCTCGCGACGTTGGTCGCCGGTGACGGCAAGGACGAGGGCGGTCTCTCGAAGGTGGCGGTCGCCGCGGCCGCGCTGGCGGTGGCGCCGGTGGCGCTCGCCACGAAGCCCGTGAGCGCGCAGGAGGTGATCCACCGGACGTGCGCCGACTGCCCGCCCGGGAGCCGCTGCTGCGGCGGGTACACCGCGTTCTGCTGCACCCTGCCCGGCGGCGACAACTTCGGCTGCCCGGACGGGATGTACGTCGGCGGCTGGTGGCAGTGCAACTACGGCGGCACGGGCCTGTGCGGCACCACGAACCTGCGGTACTACATGGACTGCAACACGCTGCCGGGCGTGAACTGTCCGGGTGGCTGCCACTGCGGCGCCGACGATTGCGACAACTTCAAGACGTGCTGCATCAACTTCCGCTACGGCCAGTGCAACACACAGATCAAGAACACCGGCACGATCATGTGTCGCCTCGTGACGTGCATCATCCCGTGCCAGATCGACTGCCTGAACTGCAACTGCTCCGCCGCCTACGACCAGTACACCTGCCAGATGGAGGCCGGGTGCCTGTGAGCGCCGGGGCCGTCCTCGCGCTGGACCGGGTGAGCGTGCTCACCGCGATCGTGGCGGTGGAGACCGTCGTGCTGGCGCTCCTGGCGCTGGTGACGGTGGGCCTGCTCCGGAGCCACGCCGAGATCCTGCGGCGCCTCCCCGACGACGGGCACGACGGCCACGCCCACGCCGACGACACCCACGGGTTCGAACCCGCTGAGCATCCGGCGGGCGCCACGATCCCCTCCCACCTGCCGGGACCGCGCGGCGCCGCGACCGCGGTGGTCGATATCTCGGGCCCCACCCTCGACGGCGCCCAGATGGCGATCTCCCCGGCGAAGACCGACACGCTTGTCGCATTCCTCTCGAGCGGGTGCATGACGTGCAAGACGTTCTGGGACGGGTTGCAGCCGGCGCGTCGCGAGGCGCTCCCGGGCGGCGCGCGCCTGGTCGTCGTGGTGAAGGACGGCGACAAGGAGAGCCCGTCGCGCCTGCGCGACCTCGCGCCGCCCGACCTCGCCGTCGTGATGTCGTCGCAGGCCTGGGACGACTATGGCGTGACGGTGTCGCCGTACTTCCTGTTCGTGGGGGCGTCGTCGGGGACCGTGCGATCGGAAGGCGCGGCGTCGTCGTGGGAGCAGGTGCGGTCGCTCCTGACCGACGCGATCGACGACGAGCGGCTGGCGATGGAGGAGGCGGCGCGTGACCGCTGACGTGTCCGGCGCGGTGGTGGTGGCCGGCGTGATCCTGGCGATGGTGGCGGCGGTCCGTGCCACCTGGTCGCCCTGAGGCGCGTCGATGCTGGGCAGCATCACCCCGCTCGGGGAGCGGGGCCGCAACCGGAGGTGGGGGATCACCGTCACGACGTACGTGATCGGCTCGGTGTTCGGCGGCGTGGCGATCGCGGGTGCGCTCGGCTGGCTGGGCACGGTGATCGGGCTCGGCGAGCTGAGCGTCGCCGTCCGGCTCGGCGTCCTCGCGGCGGCGGTCGTGATCGGCATCGTGTTCGACCTGCACCTCGGCGGGCTGCGCCTCCCCACGATCCACCGGCAGGTGAACGAGGACTGGATGGTCCGCTACCGCAGCTGGGTCTACGGGCTGGGGTTCGGCGTGCAGCTGGGCCTGGGCATCGTCACGATCGTCACGACCTCGGCGATCTACGCGATGCTCGTGGCGGCGACGCTCAGCGGCTCGGCGGCGGCGGGCGCCCTGATCGGCGGGGTGTTCGGGTTCGTGCGGGCCGCGATCGTGTTCACGGTGGCAGGCGTGAAGCGGCCCGAACAGCTCGGGAAGGCCGACGTGCTCCTTCGCCGATGGGACTGGTGGACGTGGCGCGCGGCCGTCGGCGTTTCGGGCGCGCTCAGCGTGGCGCTCACGGTGGGGGCGGTGCGGTGACCCGGCTGGCGTCGCACGGCATCGCGATCGAGGTCCCGAAGGGCTGGGAGGGACGGATCTTCGTCCCGGACCTGGATCCGCCCGCGATCAACCTGCCGATCCTGCACCTGACCGACACGGTGCTCACCGTGGAGCGGAGCAGCTACGCGCCGGAGCTCGCGGCGCGGGCGGGCGGCACGGGCACCCTGGTGGCGCTGCTGGAGTTCGATCACACGCTCGCCGACGTGGGCCTCTACGCACCGCTGGGCCTCCGCCTGCCACTCACGCGCGACCGCTTCCATCCGAAGGCGCTCCAGTTCCCCAGCCGGGTGCAGGAAGGTCACCAGCGGTTCTTCTCCCTGGGCGGACGTGCGTTCTGCCTCTACGTGGTGCTGGGGACGGGCCGCGGCGTCGACCGCCGTCTCGCGGACGTGAACCGCGCGCTCGCCTCCCTCGAGATCGAAGCGAGGGAGGTGGCGGTGTGACCGGCCTGTGGATCGCGGTGGCGGCGCTGGGGCTGGCCGTGGTGTTCCTCGCACTGGTGCTGGCGGCCGCGGTGCGGCGCATGGACGGGCTCCGCGCCGAGGTGGCCGCCCTCTCCGAACGGCTGGATCCGCCGGACGGTGCCGTGCGCGGCGTCGCCCATCCTCCGTCGGGGCTCCCGGTGGGCGCGGCGGCCCCCGTGGTCGACGGCGAACGCATCGACGGCGGCCGGTGGTCCTCGGCCGCGTGGGCGGGCCGCAAGTATCTGGTGGCCTTCGCCGATCCCGGGTGCCTGGCGTGCGACGACCTGGTGCCGGCGTTGGTCGCCCAGGACGTGGCTCCCACCGTGGTGGTCGGCGCGACCGACCCGGGCGCGTGGCCGGTGAATTGGCGGCCGCCCTCGGGTGCGGTCGATCGGGTCGTGGTCCTCGCGGATGCCGGAGGGGAGGTCGCGGCGGCGTTCGATTCGGGATTCACTCCGCACGTGTTCGTGGTCGACGAGGGCGGGGCCGTCACCGCGCAGGGACCCGCGGACTCCCTCGACGCCGTGCGCACGCTGCTGCGCGAATCCGAGGGGATCAGGATCGTGCGGCCGGGAGCGAGCGGTGCCTAGCCGCCCCGGCTTCCCGGGCGAGCGGCACGTCGAGCCGTTGACGTTCAGCCGCCGTGGGTTCTTCGTCCGCGCGTCGACGGCCGCGCTGGCCACGTTCGCGGTCGTGGCGGGAGCGCCCGACCTGGCGCGGGCGGGTCCGGCCGGCGGCACTGCCGCGTCGGATCCGGGCGTCGCGTCAGAGCGGCCGCAGCCGCCGCCCTGCCGGGTCCGTTGCGAGCCCGTGACGAAGACCGGCTGCGCGTGCGGCGGCTTCCTCTATCGATGCCGGGGGTGCGGCACGTCCTTCCACGCGTGCATCGACGGCAAGCCCTTCACCTGGGTCTGCCTCCGCCGCACCTGCTGATCCGCGGGGACTACGTCGAGGTCGCGGAGCGGCCCAGCACGCGATAGGACGTCCAGGCGTTCGTGCGCGCGAGCCAGGTGAACCAGCGGGACCCCGAGGGGCCGTCGGCCTCCATCGACACTGCCTCGTTCACGCGCGCCGACTTCGTCGCACGGGCCAGGATCCGGCGCTTCGACCAGCTCGCGCCCGCGTCCCGTGACTCGCGGTAGAGGGTGTCGATGCGGGCGGTCCTCGCGTTCGGCCGGCACGGGTCCTTAACGCCGGGTCGTGACCGGCACGCCGCGTACGTCACCGCTACGCCGTCCGCGCCGAAGGGCATCGCCGTCGCGCCGTACGCCCCGCCCCAGCGGAGGCCGCTCGCGCTCACCGGCCACGACCCGTCCACGCCGAGCTCGCCCGAGAGCGTGGCGCCGTCGAACACACGGGCCGACACACCGGTCGAGGTCGAGTAGCTCACCGCAACCCGGTCGGAGACCCCGTCGTCGGCGCCGCGGACCACGGGATAGCGGTTGCCGTCGTTGGGGCTCGCGCCCGAGATCTCCGTCGGCGTGGGAGCCGGGGCCCAGTCGCTGCCGCCCGCGGCGGACGTGAGCGCCACCTGGCGGCCCCCTGGGTTCGCGAACCACGCAGCCATCAGGTTCATGCCGGACGCGCCGATCGCCGGGTAGCCGGCGAAGCCCTCGGCCGAGCCGAGGCCCGAGGTGGTGGTGCCGATCGTCGTGGTGGTCCAGGAGCCGCCCGCGTCGGGGGAGGACGCCATCCGGATCGCGCCGGTATCCCCGGCCGTCCACACGACCCAGACGGCGTTCCCTGAGGCGGCGACGACCGGATAGTCGGCCCGCGTCGTGGGGCCGGTCAGCGCCAGGGGCGCCGACCAGGAGCCGCCCTGTTGGCTCCCGACACGGATCCACACCCGACGCGGCGCCTTCGGCCGGTAGTTCAGGTAGCTCCTCTGAGTCACCCAGGTCACGTAGACGTGGGTTCCCGAGGCCGCCACCGACGGGCGCACGGCATGGTCGCCCGCTGGTGAGACTCGCCTGGCCGCGGACCAGTCCGCCGGGCTCGCGATCGGGCTCCGCTGCCAGAACACGCTCACGTAGGGACCGCCGTCGGTGGCGCAGGCGCCTGTGGGCGGCGGGCAGTCGCTCGCCCACGCGGTGTGCAGGTAGGCGTCGGACCGGCCCATCGCGTTGCCGACGGTCCACGACGAGGCCGCCGACACACGGCGGATCGGTGTGAGGTCGATCGCGGCGTGGGCGGTGCTCGACGTGACCACTAGCAGCGCGGAGGCGGCGATCGTCGCGACGAGGGAACTCAGCAGGCGGCGGCGTGATGCGAGCATGCGGACAGGATGCCACGAGGGGCGGGCACTACGCTGGCACCATCCGGACTCGGAGGGTGCCACCATGGAACGCCGCAGGTTCGGCAGGACGGGGCACGAGAGCAGCGTCGCGATCTTCGGCGCGGCGGCGTTCTGGGAGGTGAGTCAGGCCGAGGCCGACGCCACGATGGAGCGCGTGCTCGCCGCCGGCGTGAACCACATCGACGTGGCGCCCCAGTACGGCCTGGCCGAGGAGCGGCTCGGGCCGTGGTTGGCGTCGCATCGGGGTGAGTTCTTCCTCGGATGCAAGACGATGGAGCGAACCCGCGTCGGCGCGGAAGGGGAGCTGCGGCGCTCGCTCGATCGCCTCCGGACCGACCGCCTCGACCTCTACCAACTGCACGCCGTCACCTCACTCGAGGAGCTCGACGCCGCGACCGGACCCGGGGGCGCCCTCGAGGCGCTCGTCGAGGCCCGCGAGGCAGGGCTCGCGAGCTGGCTGGGCATCACCGGCCACGGGGTGGACGCGCCCGCCGTCTTCTTGGAGGCGCTAAGGCGCTTCCCGTTCGACTCGGTGCTGTTCCCGCTGAACTTCGTGCAGATGGCGGATCCCTCGTACCGGCGCGATGCCGAGGCGCTGCTGACCCGGTGCCGCGAGCTCGACGTCGGCACGATGATCATCAAGTCGATCGCGCGGAGTCCCTGGGGCGAGCACACCGAGACGCACGCCACGTGGTACCGGCCCTTCGAGGAGCGGTCCGACATCCAGCGCGCGGTGGACTTCGTGCTCTCGCATGACGTCACCGGCATCTGCACCGCCGGCGACATCGGACTACTGCCGCTCGTCCTGGACGCGTGCGAACGCTCCACCCCGATGGACGAGGCGCCTCGAGAGGCACTGATCGCGGAAAGCGCTTCGCGCTACGAGCCGCTGTTCACCTGAGCGCCGCTACGCGGCCAGCGGGTGCGCCGACCCGACACCGCCGAGCTCAGGCGGGCTCGCCTTCTCGAAGTGCGCCGCGAGCAGATACAGGACCCCGGTGACGGTCGCCGGCGAGGTGACCGCGAAGATCGACCCCCAGGCGAGCCCGCTGCTCATGGTCACGAAGATCATGGGCGCGACCATCATCAGGACGAGCATCACGCCGGCGGCGAACGGACGCTTCCAGCCGAGCACCGCCAGCGGGGCCGCGATCGCGAACGCCGCGATCGTGCGCACCGGCCCTACGGAGTCCTCGTACGAGCGCCACCCGTCGGGGTCGATCGCCGACCACAGGTATAGGGCGAAGAGCCCGGCGACCAGCGCCACGAACACGACGGTTGCCCAGGCGGGACGGACCCACGCAAGCACGCCCAGAAGGACGAGCGGGGCGAACCAGAACATCACGTACCCGGCGGCCTCCCAGCCACCCGGGTCGGTGAAGGTATCACCCGCGATGAATAGCCCGATGAACGCCGAGAACAGTCCCATGAGGACCAGCCCCGCCGTCTTCAGGAAGCGCGCGCGCTTCAACGGCTCCTTGGTGCGGACGAGGTAGACGACCGACCAGACGATCACCACGACGATCGGCAACAGGAAGATCGGCATATCCTCACCTCCTTCGATCCCAGCATGCGCGCGTAGCGCTCGAGGGGCTCGAGCCGAAGGTCCCGGAGAGAGGTGTCCGAACGAGCCCTCGCGGGTTCGCTAGGGAACCGGGGGCGGATCCGTCGGGCTGGGATCCGGGCTCGGGCTGGGGGACGGAGTGGGGGAGGGTCCCGGTTCCGGCGAGGGGGGCGGCAGGGGATCGCCGCCGCCGCCTCCGCCGCCACCCGGGGGACCGCCACCGCCGTCGCCGGGGGAACCTCCCCCTCCACCACCGGGGCCCGGTGTGCCGCCGACGCTACCGCCCGCCAGGCCGCCATTCGAACCCGCGCCGGTCGGCGCCCAGGTCGGGTGCCAACCGGACGACCACGGCGATGGCTCGGGGCTGTACGTGGGGAACCAACTTGCGACCCACGTCACTGGCGGTACGGCGTCGATCACCGCGGGTGAGAGCGACGGCGCGGGCGTGTAGTTGGCCAACGCGTATTGCTGCGGGGCGTCCTTCGTGTAGAGCTCGAACGCGATGGCGCCCACGATGAACAGACACACGCCGAGTCCGGCGCGGATGATCGTGCGTTCACGAGGGGGCTCGATCCTCATCCGACACCAATCGTACCGGGCTTTCGGCCTAGATCACACGACCTAAGGCGGATCTGTTCGACAAGAGCTCGAGGCGCTGCCTCAGACTCGAGCGTTCACCACGCCGGGTCGGCTCGACCCGATCTCCGGGAAGATGTCGGACACGCTCGCAGCGCCACAACGCTTCTCGAGGATCTCGGCGAGCACCTGGCGGTAGTCGGTCGTGGCGTTCAGGTCGCCGTCGACCAGGTTGCCCGGCGCGAGGCCCGGCCACGCGCCGTGGACCTGCCCGCCCTTGACCCCGCCGCCCATCATCAGCACGGCCTGGCCGTACCCGTGGTCGGTGCCGCCCGAGCCGTTCTCCTCCACCCGCCGGCCGAACTCCGTCAGGGTCACGAGCGTGACGTTGTCGAGCCCCGCCCCCAGATCCGTGCCGAAGGCCGCCAACGCATCGCTCAGCTCGGTGAGGTGGTCGTGCATCCACCCCGCGTCGAACGTGCCCTGGCCGACATGCATGTCCCAGTCGCCGTAGTCGACGGCGGCGACCTGCAGCCCGACGCCGGCCTTGATCAGACGGGCCACGTCCTTCAGCGCGTCGCCGAGCCCGGTGTCCGGGTAGACGGCGCCGAACTCCGGGGTGTACCCGGCTGCCTGGAGGTTCGCCGCCGTTCCGATCGCGCCCAGCGCCGTGTTCGCGGGGGACGCCAGCATCTCGGGCGCGTCGACGTGCAGGCCGCCGAGGGCTGTGCTCCACCTCGCGAGCTCGGTCGCATCGCCCGCGCCGCTCAGCTCGAACGAGTCCACCGACCACATCGCGAGCTCCTGGCTCGGTCCGAGGAAGGCCGACGACGCCGTGTTCGACCCGAGCTGGGACGCCTGGAACGCGGTTCCCGTGTCGCGGAGCCCGAGTACTCGGTCGAGCCAGCCGGTGCGCAACGAGGACCCGGGCGCCGCGCGCTCCATCTCCTCCATCGCCGAGAAGTGCGAGCGGTTGGGCTCGGCCATCCCTACCGCGTGGATCATGCCGAGGTCGCCCGCGTCGAAGAACGGCTTCAGCGAGCCCATCGCCGGGTGCAGGCCGAAGATCCCCCCGAGTGGCAGGAGCTGCCCTTGCGGGATCGCGATGTTCGGCCGCCAGGTAGCGTAGTCGGCGTCGCCGGTGGGCACGATCGCCTGCAGGCTGTCGAACCCACCGCGGAGCGAGAGCACGACTAGCACGTCGCCGTCGTACAGGGTGCCCGCGAAGGCCATTCGCGTGAACATCCCTTCGGACGCCAGGCCGGCCACGATGCCCGCGACCCCGGCGGCCTTCAGGAACGAACGGCGCGAGAGCTCCGGCCCGGCCGGGCAGCCGCACTCCCTGCGCGCGCGGGTCATATCCGTGGGCTCGAGCGTGTCCATGCGATCACCGGATCCCGTGGTAGGGCGAGTCGAGGATGAGCGCCACCAGGTAAGGCAGGCGCCAGGTCACGGCCGCGTCGCCCTTGGCGAGCGGGCTATCGGCCGTCTCGCCGAGGAACGTGAGCACCGCGTCACGGTGGGTCGTCGCGAGCTTGCGGAACACGAGCTTGTTGGCCACCGCGTCGACGAGCGCCCCGTATGTTGCCGGCAGCTTGTCGGGAAGCACGGTGTCCTTCAACGGTGGCAGCTGCAGCGCGTCGGGCCACCAGTGGGCCGCGAGTGAGACGTGGGTGTTCCAGCCGTTCAAGATCCCGCCGGCGGACTTCCAGGCCGAGGCGACGTCGGGGTACCCGTTCGGCTGCTTCCACGCCATCGGTGCATGGCTGAGTCCCTCGATCATCCAGTAGAGCCCCTGGAGCCCGTCCGAGCCGCTCGCGTCGGGCTCGATCCCCAGGATGCGGAGCGTCGCGACCACGTTCTCCATCGGGCGGCGCACCTTCGTCCCGATCGCCCCCCCGAACGCCTTCGAGCGGAAGAGCTGACGGAGCACCGGCGTGATGTCGGTGTCATGGTCGAGGTAGGTCTGCGCCAGCTTGTCGACGAGCCCCGGCTGGGGATCGTCGCTCACGAATCGCTCGCAGAGTTTCGTCGCGATCCGCACGGCGGTCGACGGGTGGTGCGCGAGATGGTTCACGTAGTCGAGTCCCACGTCGTAGCCGCCCTTGGCCGAGCCGTTCGGCGACGACCAGTCGACGACGCTCACGGGCCCCACGTAGTGGTTCCACTTGTCGTACTCGAACTCGCCGGTGTCCCACGAGATGCCGAACCCGGTCATCACCAGGGTCGACTGGCGCATGTCCTCTTCGTCGTAGCCGCCGGCGACCCCGAGGCTGTGGAGCTCCAGCAGCTCGCGCCCGTAGTTCTCGTTCGGGTTGTCCTTCGTGGACTCCGCGTTGTTGAGGTACATCATCATCGCGGGGTGTGTCGCCGAGGCCTTCAGCATCTGCGAGAACTTCCCGAGAGCGAACTTCCTGATCACGCGGCGGTCGTAGTCGTGCCGTGACCACCACACGTTGTCGCTGGGGTTCGTCACGTTGAGGTGGTTCGACCAGAAGTCGACCATCACCTCCAGGAGCTGGCGCTTGCTCCAGGCGGCGCGGAGGATCGATGCCTGCCCGAGCTCGAACATCAGGTCCCAGGAGCCGTCGATCGTGGCGTACGCCTGGGCGACGCCGAGCGACAGGCTGGGGTAACGCGAGGCGATGAAGTCGTCGACGAACGTGTCGCCGATCGATGTGGGGTCGAGCTGCTGGTCGAGCCAGGCGCTCGCGCCCATCCGCCGGATGGATCTCGATGAAGCGGGCGTGGGCCCGTAGGTGGCACGTCGCAGCAGGTGCAGGTCCTGATCGGCGGGGACGAAGGTCGTCGCGGCCGACGCGGGCCGCGATGCGAGCAGGGCCGGGAGCACTCCCGTGCTCCCGGCCACCGCCCCCAACGCCGCGGTGCGGATGAAGGCGCGCCGGCCGAACCGGTTCGCCCCCTCCGCCGATCGCTCTGCGATCCCCCTCATCAAAGGCGACTATCGGCCGGTGGGCCACCCGTCCTTGACGGTCTCGCGGGAATGTGGACCGAAGACCTACCAGTTCGAGCCGTAGGTCTGAGCGTCGGTGTCCGCGCACGCCGACGACGATGCGTACCGGGCGCCGCTTCCGTCGACCTCCTGCAAGTAGAAGCACGTCCTCGACGCGCTCATCGTCGAGATGAAGATCTCGTTCGGTCCGGGGTGGAGGTGGAGGTACACGACTCCGTCGGCGAGAGGAGTGTCGCCCGCAACGTACGCGAGCGCGGCCTCGATAGCCGTCATCTGGGTGGCGTCGGTGGTGTATCTCGCGGCGTCCGCGTAGTACGCGCGCTCGGCTGTGAACGCGTTCCGGATATCGGCCTGGGCCGCGCGGTCCTGTGCGCGCGTACGGGCGCCCAGGAACGTGGGCAGGCCGATCGCCACGAGGATCCCGACGATCAGTACGACCACCATGAGCTCGACCAGTGTGAATCCACGCTCGTCCGCGCAGCGCCCGTGAGGTGCCATGGCTGAGGTATCGGTACGTAGTCAGTACGGACTACTTACCCAGGATCGGGTAAAGGTCAGCGGCGCGAGAGACCCACGCGTGCGAGAGCCGGGTCGCTCGACCCGGCTCTCGTGGTGCGTCCGCGACCGTCGTTGGGGGTAGGTCAGTCGCAGATGTCGCTGACGTCGCAGGTCTCGAGGTCGTCGCCGCCGCCGCCGCTCACGTCGTCGGAGCCTTCGCCGCCGTCGATCGTGTCGTCGCCCTGGTCGCCGTCGATGACGTCGCTGCCGCTGCCACCGTCGATGTCGTCGGAGCCACTTCCGCCGCTCACGTCGTCGTCGCCCTGGTCGCCGCTGATCACGTCGTCGTCGTCGCCGCCGCTCAGGTCGTCGTTGCCGATCCCGCCGTCGATGTCGTCGGAGCCACTTCCGCCGCTCACGTCGTCGTCGCCGGCGTTGCCGCTCAGGTCGTCGTCGCCCGCGTCGCCCGACACGACGTCGTCATCGGCGTTCCCGTCCTCGACGTCGTCGCCCGTGCCGCCCGACAGGTCATCCAAGCCTTCGCCGCCGCTCAGCTCGTCTTCGCCCGGACCGCCCAGCTCGTCGTCCGCGCCGCTGCCGCCGACGATCGTGTCGTCGCCGCCGCCGCCGCAGAGGAGGTCGTTGCCGTCGAGGCCCTTGATCGTGTCGGCGCCGCCGAGGCCGGCGATCACGTCGCGGTGGGCGGTGCCGACGAGGGTGTCGTGCCCGGCGGTGCCGACGATCGTGGCCGTGACACCGTCACAGGCGGGCGTCGAGTCGCTCGCCGAGGCGGGCTGGAGGTGCATCCCGTACGCAACGGTCAGGACTGAGGCCACCGCCAGCCGCGCGACGGTCCCCGAGACCGCTCGCATAGAGGTCCTCTGCATGTGCTGCTCCTTTCGGTAGCCGGGCTGCCTCGTGTGTACGAGGCCCCTCGCTTTGCGCCTCCGCCTCGCGACGGGTTCGCCGTTTCGATGGACACCCGTGCATCGAGCGGGTCGCCTGAAGTGCACGGGGCCGAAGGTCGGAAGAGGTGATCGGGGTGGGGGAGACCGAACGGCGCTCAGTCGGTGACGGCGTCGACGGCGGAGCCGCTCGAGTCGCCTGAACCGGAGCCGCTCGAGTCGCCTGAGCCAGAGCCGTCGCTCGAACCGCCTGAACCGGAGCCGCTCGAGTCGCCTGAACCGGAGCCGCTCGAGTCGCCTGAACCGGAGCCGCTCGAGTCGCCTGAGCCGGAGCCGTCGCTCGAACCGCCGTCGCCTCCGTCCTCGCCACTACCAGAGCCGCTCCCAGTGTCGCCGGAACCGGAGGTCTCGCTCCCGCCGTCGCCCGAGTTGCTGCTGTCGCCACCGCCACCGTCGCCGGAGCCACCGGAGTCCTGACCTTCGTGGCCGGTGCCGGACATGCTCCCGTCGTCGCCGTGCGGAGCCGGGGTTCCGACGAGCGGTCCCGAAGACACCGGAACGTAGGTGTCTTCCGTGCCACCGTGGCCGAGGAGTTGGCGGATCCCATCGCGCACCTGCGGCACGGCAGCCGCCGCCACGCTCGCGGTCAGGAGGATCGCCGCGGCGACGAGCGCTACGAGTCGAACCGCTCGCCTCCGGGGTCGCAGCGCGACCACGGCCGATCGGGACGGCAGCGCGGCGCGCAGCTGCTCCCACGAACCGTCATCGGGTACCGACGTCGAACCGAGATCGAGCAGGCGGTCATGCAGGGCCACGATGCCGGCAGCCTCGGGGTGGTGCGCTTCCAAGGCCTCACGATCGAGCTCACCCCCGAGCCAGCGGTCGAGGTCGCGTTCGAGGCTCATCGCTCACCCTCCAGCCGGTCGCGGAGTGCCTGGAGCGCCCGCCACTGTTTCGCGTTCACGGCGCCGATCGAGACGCCGAGCGCCTCGGCCACTTCGGGGTTCCGCATCCCCATCAGGTACTTCAGCTCGATCACCTGCCGCTGCTCGTCGGGGAGTGCGTCGATGGCTTCGGCGAGGATCATCCGATCGTCCTCCCGGAAGTCGACGCTGCGTTCGGGGACCGTGGCATGTGGGGTTGATCGAGCCTCGCGACGCACCTGGTCGACGATGACGTGCCGCGCGATGCCGTAGAGCCAAGCGATGAACGGCACGCCGGTCGGGCGGTAGGTCGGCAACCCTGTCCACGCGCGCATGAAGACCTCGGAGGAGAGGTCGTCGCCGTCGATGCCGACATGGAGCCGGGCCATCCGAACGATGGCCGGCCGGTAGAGCCGGTAGAGCTGCCCGAACGCATCCTCGTCACCTCGCTGTGCGGCCTCGACCCACGCAGGCGTGGGGTCCCATATCTCAGCCTCGGCCCGCGGCCTCATCTGGACATCGTTCGAGCGGCCCGGAATGTTCGGCGTGAGCGCGTGATCGTGGCTCGCCATGTCGAGAGGTATCGGCACCCAGAGGCCCTCGAGTGAGTCGCCCCGCCGATCTCGCAACGCCAGGGGCGTGCGTCCGCGGGTCCGAGACCGTCTATCGGCGCGAGAGCACGATCTGGCTGACGTCGGTGCGGCCGCTCGCGAACCCACCCTCGCAGTACGAGAGGTAGTAGCGCCACATCCTGCGGAACGGCTCGTCGAAGCCGAGCTGAGCGATCGCCGGCCACGCGGCGTCGAACCGCTCGAGCCAGGTGCGGAGCGTGCGCGAGTACGACCGGCCGTACTCGGCGTTCGAGACCCACGCGAGGTCGGCGGCCTCGGTGAGACGCCGCAGCACGCCCGGGGACGGGACCTGCCCGCCCGGGAAGACGTAGCGGCGCACGAAGTCCGGGTTCTCGTCGGACCACGTCCAGTGGCGGTCGGCGACCGTGATGATCTGCAGGCCCGCGCGGCCGCCAGGCAGGAGCCGGTCGCGCACCACACCGAAGAACTCCGCCCAGCGGTTGCCGGGGATCGACTCGATCATCTCGATCGATACGACGCGGTCGAACGAACCCTCCGCCTCGCGGAAGTCCCGCAGGTCGACGCGGAGCCGATCCGCCAGGCCGGCCTCGGCGGCGAGCTTCTCCACGTAGGCGGCCTGCTCGCGCGAGACGGTCATCGTGGTGACGTCGGCGCCTCGTTCGGCCGCGAGGTAGGCGGCGAACCCTCCCCACCCCGAACCGATCTCGAGCACACGATGCCCTTCCTGGACGTCGGTGGCCTCCGCGAGCCGGTGATACTTCTCTCGTTGGGCCTCTTCCAGCGACACGCCGTCGCTCGCGAACACCGCCGAGGAGTACGTCATCGTCGGATCGAGCCACGCGCCGTAGAAGTCGTTCCCCAGGTCGTAGTGGTGCACGATGTCGCGCACCGGGCCGCGGGTCTCGAACGCGCGGCCGACCTTCCTCCACGCGGTGCGCAGGCCGCGCTGCACCGCGTCGGGAACCTCGGTGCGGTACTCGGGCTCCATGTGCAGCGAGCCGAGCTCGACCAACGCCGCCAGGTCGGGGGAGTCGTACCTGCCGTCGATGTAGCCGTCGGCGAGGGCGATCGCGCCCGTCGCGGCCAGTCGCCGTAGCACCGAGGTGTCGTGCAGGTCGACCCGTGCGGTGGGACCCTCGCCACGTCCATCGAACGCGCGCACCCTCCCGTCGGGCAGGCGCACGATCAGCCTGCCGCAGCGAAGATGGCCGCCCACGAAGCCGAGGATCGCGCGGTCGAACGCCGCTCCCGGCCCGGCGAGGAGTCGCTCGCTGGTCCACATCCGGTTCATGCTCTCACGAGGCTGCCGCTGAGAGCGAGTCCCGGATCACCGTGACGGGGTGCGCGGGAGGCGTTCCGCGGCGCCGGTACGGGGCACCCTTGACCCAGAGGCGCACCGCCTGCAGGTGGATCCCGAGGGTGACCCGGAGGGTGACGAGCGGGTAACGGACGAGCATCCACGTCAGCGAACGTCCGGTGAGGTGGCGTCGCCGCCCGGTCAGCGTCGCGACGAGCACCTGCCCGCCGGGTGCGAGCTCGCGCACGAGCACGGCGATCCTCTCGTCGGGGATCCTCGTGCGGAAGTCGTACCTGGCGGCCATGTCGACGAACGGCGAGACGAACAGCTCCTTGTCGAACTCGGTGCGGATCACCGCCCGGTCGTCCCCGGCCTCGACCGGCACCAGGTAGTCGTGGGACTCGCCGAACGTGTTCGAGACCTCGTACAGGATCGCGCGCAGGGCGCCGTCCGGGCCATGACAGAACCACACCGAGATCGGGTTGAACGCGTAGCCGAGCACCCGAGGCAAGCACAGCAGCCGAACGGGTCCACCCTCGAGGTCGACGCCGGCCTCGGCGAGCCGTGCCTCGATCCATGGACGAAGCGGCGAGCCGTCGCGAGGGCCATGGTCGCGGTCGTGCAGGCTGATAAGCGCCGCGCGGTTGTGTGCGAATCCCGGGATCGTGCGATCGAGCACCGAGAGCTCATCCAGGTCGGCCAGCAGGTACCACACCCCGTACGTGAACCGATGTCCGACGGGGAAGAACCGCTCGTGCATCACGCGAGACACGAAGATTCCCGACGCGAGACCGGGCGGGTCGTGCGCCGCATCGGGAGCGAGCGACGAACGGGTCTCGGTCATCACCATGTCGACTCGGCCCCTCCCGCGCCGGCGGCCGCGAGCGTGGGAGCCGCACGTGGCTCGTGCCCCCACGGCGCGGGCGCGCCCAGCGAGGCGGCCACCTCGAGGCCGGCCTTCAGGCCATCCTCGTGGAACCCGTTGCCGCAGTAGCTGCCCGCGAACCACGTTCGGTCGGCGCCCTGGATCGACGGCAGCTCGCGCTGCGCATCGACGGCCACCCGGTCGAACGCCGGGTGGTGGTAGGTGTACTCGGCCACGACGTCGTCGGGCTCGCGGAGAGGATTCAGGGTCACGAGCACGGGGTGTTCGGTCTCGAGGTTCTGGAGCCGGTTCATCCAATAGGTGAGCGAGACCGAGCGCGTCGCCTCTCCCGGCCCGCCATCGGCGAGGTAGTTCCAGCTGGACCACGCGCGGCGCCGCACGGGCATCAACGCGGGATCGTGGTGCAGCACCGCGCGGTTCTCCGTGTAGCCGAACGCCCCGAGCAGGCGGCGCTCATCCTGCGACGCGTCATCGCCGAGGATCGAAAGCGAGGTATCGGCATGGGTGGCGAGCACCACGTGGTCGTAGCGTTCCTGGCGGCCGTTCGCGTCCCGCACGATGACCCCGTCGCTCAGTCGCACGATCGCGTCGATCGGCGTAGTCAGCCGCACGTCGTCGAAGGATGCGGCCGCCCGCGCGACGTACGCACGGCTTCCGCCCGAGACCGTGCGCCACACGGGGCGCCGCAACACGTCGAGCAGGCCGTGATTGTCCAGGAACGCCGCCATCGTCGCGGCCGGATACGAGCGCATGTCGTCGAGGCTGGAGGACCAGATGCACGCCACCATCGGTAGGAGGAAATCGTCGCGGAGGGCGGCTGAGAAGCCGCGTCGGTCGAGCCACGCCCCCGTGGACTCCCGGGCCTCGGTCCCCACAAGGGCCTTCGCCTCCTTCGTGAAACGGAAGATCTCTCGCACCATCGTGCGATAAGAGCGCCGGAACAGGTTCGAGGGCTGGGCGAAGACCCCCAGCGCGCGGGCCTGGTACTCGAACGCGCCCGCACCGCGCGAGACCGCGAACGACATGTCGCTCGGCTCGGTCGGCACCTCGAGGGCCTGGAACAGCCGAACCAGGTTCGGGTAGTTCGCTTCGTTGTAGACGATGAAGCCCGTGTCGACCGGGATCGACCGGCCGCGGTCTTGGATCTCGACCGTGTGGGCGTGTCCCCCCAGGTACGTGCCTGCCTCGAACACGGTCACGTCGTGGACTCGCGACAGCGCCCACGCAGCGCCCAGGCCCGCGACCCCACTCCCCACGACGGCGATCCTCACCTGCGGCTCCTCATCCTTCGTAGTTCGCGTCACGCGCTTCACCGGATGACGGCCCGCCGAGGGGCCGGAACGGGTACCCTTGGCGAGGCTCGTGCCGTATCTCGCGGCCGACCCCGCCAGCGTGGCAGATGACGCGCCGGTCTCCGGGCCGGAACCTCTGCAAGCACCTGGCGTCATCGCCGAGATTCGCGAGAGGACCGGGATCATGCCACAGCCCCGAAGCGCCACCAACGAGCAGATCCTGCACGAGCTGATGCCCACGGTGGAGAAGGCCCTCGACCGGCACGTCTCCGCCGCCGTCGCGTGGATGCCCCACGACTACGTGCCGTACGAAGAGGGGCGCAACTTCGTGAAGGAGCCGTGGCAGCCGTCGGATTCCCGACTCCCCGACGTCGCGCAGACCGCGCTCGAGGTGAACCTGCTCACCGAGGACAACCTGCCCTTCTATCACCTGGCCCTATGGCAGACCTTCGGGAACGAGGAGGCGTGGGGCGAGTGGGTCAGGCGATGGACGGCCGAGGAGGGCCGCCACGCGATCGTGATCCGCGACTACCTCACGGTGACGCGCGGGATCGACCCCGAGGCGCTCGAGCAGGGACGCATGGATCAGGCGCTCCGCGGCTGGTACCCGGAGTTCGCCGAGCAGGGTCCCCTCGACGGCGTGGTGTTCACCACGATCCAGGAGCTGGCGACGCGGATCTCGCACCGGAACACGGGCGCGCTCACCGATGATCCCACGGCGGAGAAGCTCTGCGCGCGCGTCGCCACCGACGAGAACCTCCATTACGTCTTCTACCGGGACATGGCGTCGAACGTCCTCGAGTTGGACCCTTCCGAGATGGTCCTGGCGATGCACCGGCAGATCTTGAACTTCGCGATGCCCGGTGCCGGGATCCCGGGGTTCCGGACGAAGGCCAAGGCGATGGCGCAGGCGGGGATCTACAACCTGCGGATCCACCTCGATCAGGTGCTCCGCCCGATCCTCGAGAAGCACTGGCGGGTCGGAGAGCTGCCCAGCCTCACCGACGCCGCGAAGAAGGCGCTCGAGGAGATCTACGCGCACATGGACAGACTCGACCGCGTCTCGACCAAGCTCGGCGAGAAGCTGGGCCCGATCAAGGGCGACGTCTCGAGCGACGCGATCACGATCCGGTCGGTCTGACGTGCGAGGAGCCGGGGCAACGCCCCGGCCCCTGCGCCACGCACATCACCGCCGTCACATCGAGGGCGTCGTCGTCAGGTCGTAGGTCGCGTTCGTCTTGTCCTTCGGGGAGTTCCTCGTCTGGTTTTCGTTCGTGATCACGGCCACCACCGCGTCGCACCCGGTCGGGTCCAACGCCGAGAACTTGGCGTTCATCGAGCCGGCCGCGACCTGGGTCGGC